>Ga0210384_10001622_pt1 | contig 29932 bp, 27 predicted proteins | sample IncBWH2MmetaG_FD_160574 | JGI IMG/M metagenome (GOLD analysis project Ga0210384, IMG submission 160574) | Forest soil microbial communities from Barre Woods Harvard Forest LTER site, Petersham, Massachusetts, United States - Inc-BW-H-2-M | ecosystem: Environmental > Terrestrial > Soil >...
CCGCGATCTTTTTTTCAACATGCCTGCGCGCAAGAAGTTTCTAAAGGCGGAGTCGACCGAGCTTTCGCACATCGCTTCGCTGGTGACGCACTACGCGCTGGCGCATCCCGATAAGCATTTCGAGCTGCACTCCGCCACCAATGCCATGCTGGTCGCGCCGCCGGTGGCTGGGTACAGCGAACGGGTGTACCAGGTCTTCGGCAAAGAAGTCCTTGATCAATTGATTGCGGTGGCGGCCGCGCAACCGCTGGAGCGTATTGGATTGCCTCAGCCTCCACCGTGGCGACGCGTAGAAGTAGAAGAAGATGAAGAACTAGCTGTCACATCGCCGGGCGAGATGCGCTTACACGGTTTCGTCTCGAAACCCGAAATCCAGAAGCTGAATCGCAACTCGATTTACGTTTTCGTCAATGGACGCCTGATCCGCGAGCGGCTCGTTCAGCACGCGTTGACCGATGCCTATCGCAACATTCTGCCACCGACGGTGTATCCGGTGGTGCTGCTGTTTCTCGAATTGCCGAGCGCTGAAGTGGACGTCAACGTTCATCCCTCAAAGACCGAAGTGCGTTTCCGGCAGCAAACCGTGATGCACGATTTTGTGCGCGACTCCGTTCGCGCGGCGCTGATGAAAGCGCGCCCGGTGCCGCAGTTCACCACGGAGATTGAGGCGCATCCGACGGCGAGTCCTTCGCTCACGCCCGGGGCCCGCGTCTCTTCGATCGGTGATTCCGCGGCGTGGCGCGCCACCTACGCTCCAATCGGTCCGCAGGATTTCACTCTGCAGGCGCCTGTGCCTCCGCCAATCAATGAGCGCTTGCAGTTTGGCGGCGGATTTGCGGTGGACGGCAATGCCGCGCTGGGACTGGCGCGCGCGCCGCAGGCGATTCCTGGCGTTTTTATTGCTGAAGTTACTAAGTCCGAATTTATTAAGAGCGACGGTTGCACTCCGCCGGTGCCGGATGAACCCGAGGCGTCTAGCGATCTAGCGCCGTCGCTGGCATCGCTGCGGCCGCTGGGACAAATTCGCGACTCGTTCATTCTGGCGGTGAATCACGAAGGCCTCTGGATCGTCGACCAGCACGTGGCCCATGAGCGGGTTCTGTTTGAAAGAATCCTGAGGCAACGCGCGGCGCAAAAAGCGGAGAGCCAGCGTTTGCTCATGCCCCTTGTCCTCGAATTGACTCCCGCCCAGCAAGCGGTGTTTGCGGAGATCTCCGACGAGTTATCGAAGAACGGATTCGAAGCCGAGCCTTTTGGAGCGCGCAGCATTGCTGTGAAAATCGCGCCCGCCGGAATTGACGCGCCGCAGATCGAAAAGATGCTGCACGAACTGCTCGACCAGCTTTCCCGTGAAGAACAGGCTTTGAACCTGGAGAAAGTCCGCACACGGATTGCGGCTTCCATTGCATGCCACGCCGCCATCAAGGTCAACATGCCGCTGGAGCAAAATAAAATGGAATGGCTGTTGGCGGAGCTGGCGAAAACCGAGTGCCCGATGTCTTGCCCGCACGGGAGACCCGTAGTTCTGCGATACTCGCTGAAGGACATTCAGAAGGCGTTCAAGAGGATCTGACACCTGCTGTCGGCTGTTAGACTTTGGCTTTTGGCTAGCAAACTCGCGGTTAGCTGGCTGACAGAGCTAAAAGCTAAGGGCTGAAAGCTAAGAGCTGTTTTTATGACCGATCAGGAACTCGACCAGTTGCGGCGCGAGAAGTGGCACTTGAACGGGCGCACCGTGCGCACGCTCGAGGATGCGCGCGCCTTCATTGAGTCGGTCGGGTTCTGCATGCTGTATCCGCTGCGGCAGCCGGTGCTGGCGCCCACGTTCATTGGCGCCTGGGCTGGCTCCGACGAACGGCTGCCCACCTGGCAACATGCCTTTTCCGATCCGCGCGCCCAGGAGGCCACCGATCTGATGGTCCGCCTGCTGCGCGAGCGCGACGCTTACGAGGCCAATCAGTTCGACGAGAACAACGCCTTCCTGGTGGCGGGTTCGATCTTTCCTTATTTCTACGCGCTGGTGGGAGAACGCAATCCCAAACAGGCCCCCAAGCCCGGACCGCGCTCAGCCTACTCGCAGTTGGCCTGCGACGCCTTTGAACTCATCCGTCGCGCCGGGCCGATCTCAATGCAAAAGATGCGCGAAGACCTGGGCGGCAGCATATCGCTGGTCGCTCTGGGCCACGCGCTGGGCGAGTTGTGGTCGCGGCTGCGCATCACGCGGGTGGATTACAGGCCGGACGAAGGTGCGTCCTGGGACGTGCTCTACCGCTGGTCTCCGGATGCGGTCCGGGAGGGAATCGGGTTGTCGGTGGCAGAGGCGCTCTCGGCGCTGCTTTCGAAGTATCTGGACTGCGTGATTGCCGCCGACCAACCGGAAGTCGAAGCCTTCTTCGGCAACTTTGTTCCTTGCTCTCGAGTGAAAGAAGCCATCAATGCGCTGCTGGCGGCGCGGGAGTTGGACTTCATTCGAGTAGGAAGACGGACTCTGATTCAGATTACGCCGCCGAAGACCTCGGCTGTTTCCGCGTTCCCTCGCACGCAACGGGTCAAGAGCTGAGTTGCAACCGCGCCCTCTGGCTACTGCAGGGGTGCCGGAGTCATGCCAATGAAGGTTGTTCCTAGAAATTTCCCCTGAGCGTTGAAATTCCAGGTAAACAGGGCGGCTCCGGCCCGGGCGCAGGCGTGGCATCCGTTGAGCAGAGGGTAGTCCGTCACAAACTGGATTCCGCCGTTGGGACCCTTTTGTGAGTTGGGCCAGGTCGTTCCATCGCGGTCGCCGGGCCACACGTCCACGTTGGGAAATCGATATTTGAGGTCACGGAACTGGGGAGTCTGTTCCATGGCTCTCTTGTCGAGCAGGTTCAGATCCTCGACGTTCACGATCCGCGGCTGCCCATTGACCAGCAGCAGGCCATAATTGGTGTTGGCGCGCAAAGGATAGGTAATCCAGGCAATGTCGACTGGGCCGACGGGCTGGAAGCCGGTCATGATGCCAACGTCCCCGTGATTTTGGCGGGTGAACTCGCGGGCGAAGCTCACAGCATCGGCAGAGGCTCCAGCTTTTGCCATCTGGTCGATGAAACATTCGGCGATGCCAGATCCGGATGTCTTATCGCAGGCGGCATGCGCGTTGGTGATGAACTGCTGGGACACTTGCCACACGGAAGATGCTTGAATCTTTGCTGAAGTTGCCGAGTCCGCGGCTGCGCCGATAATAGCGAAAGAATGAATAACTACGAGTAAGAGGGCCTCCGCGGCGTTGCCGTAAAGCTTGCGCATGTTTTTCCTTTGGAGGCCAACATTCTACAATAGCCGTTCACTAGCCAATGATCGTCAACTTCGCTGAACGGGCGCATAACCACAACTGGGAACTGGACCCGGTCACGCGCTCCTTGCTTGACACCGACTTCTACAAGCTGCTGATGCTGCAGTTTATCTGGAAGCATCTTCCGAAGACGCGGGTATCGTTCTCGCTGTCCAATCGCACCACGTCGGTGCGCCTGGCCGATATGTTTCCGACTGAGGAACTGATCGCGCAGTTGGAACATGCCCGCAGCCTCGCTTTCCGAAAGTCAGAGTTGATCTGGCTGGCCGGCAATACTTTCTATGGACAACGCGGAATTTTCGAGCCGGCATTTCTGGCCTGGTTGGAGCGGGATTTCAGACTGTCGGACTATGAGTTATCGGTCAAGAATGGGCAGTTCCATCTATTGTTTGACGGCCTGTGGACGGAAACCACCATGTGGGAACTCTATGCGCTGGCCATCATCGACGAACTAAAGACCAGAGCCAGTCTGAAACGATTGAACGAGTTCGGCCTCGACATCCTTTATGCGAGGGCCAAGACCAAGCTGTGGGGCAAGATCGAGCAGTTGCGCGGCGTTCCCGATCTGCATGTGGCCGACTTCGGAACCCGGCGTCGTCATAGTTTCTTGTGGCAGGAATATGTGGTGGAGGCCATGGCTTCGAATCTGGGCAGCGCCTTCACCGGAACCTCGAATGCGTTCCTCGCCCATAAGCACGATCTGGAGGCGATTGGAACCAATGCCCATGAGATCCCGATGGTTCTGGCCGCGATAGCGCCAGATGATAGAGCCATGAAGGCTTCTCAGTATCGCGTGCTCGAGTTGTGGCAGAGCACCTACGAAGGCGCGCTCCTGATCATGCTGCCGGATACCTTTGGAACCACGCAGTTCCTGCAAAATGCGCCGGACTGGGCTGCCGATTGGACCGGGCAGCGCGTGGACAGTAAAGATCCGTACGTCGCAGGAGACGAATATATCGACTGGCTAAAAAAGCGGGGTCGAGATCCACGTGAGAAGCTGTTAATCGCCTCGGACGCACTCGATGTCGACGAGATACTCGGCCTGCATGCCTATTTTGGCGGAGCTTTGGTGGGTGGTGCGACCCCCAAAGATTTCCGCAGGGCAACGGATTTCCTGGATTCGAGGAAGTGGCTCGCCGATCGGCGAATTCGATTCAGCGCGGGCTGGGGCACTCTGCTCACCAACGATTTCCGCGGCTGCGATCCTAACGACGGCGGTGGCTTTGACCCGATCAGCCTGATCTGCAAAGTTCACGATGTCGAGGGACGGCCTGCGGTCAAGCTTTCCGACAACTACGCGAAGGCGCTCGGCCCGGAATCTGAAATCGAACGTTACCGTCGCGTCTTTGGCACCGTGGGAGTCGCCAATATTCCTGTTATCGCGTGAGGCGTTCACGCGGGCGCTTACCTAATTCCGCTCGCTTCGTCTATCACGTCCATGAAAAGCTTCTATTTGATCACTGCTTTCCTGCTCTCTTTGCCGGTTTTTGGCGCCGACGCCACTGAATTCCGCGGAAACCCGCAGCACACAGGCGTCTACGACGCTCCTGGAGTCCCCAAGTTCAGCAAGATTAAGTGGAAGTTTCACACCAATGGGCTGGTCATTTCGTCTCCCGCGGTCGCTAATGGCACCGTGTATGTAGGGAGCACTGACGGGAATCTATATGCGGTTGATCTCGGATCTGGTACGCAGCGCTGGAAATTTGCCACCAAGGTCCGAGTCACGTCGTCTCCGGCAGCGAATGGCGGCATGGTCTATTTCGGAAGTTATGACGGAAATTTCTATGCGCTGGATGCGTCCAATGGACAATTAAAGTGGAAATTCCAGACTGAAGGTGAGAGGCGCTTCGCGGGCAAGCATCTCCATGGAGCTCACCCGGATGGGGAAACGATGCCCGATCCCTTCGACTGTTACCTCTCGTCGCCGGTGGTGTGGAGCGGAGCGGTGTACTTCGGCAGCGGTGATGGAAACGTCTATTCTCTGGACGCCGCTTCGGGCAAGCTGAACTGGAAATTCAAGACTGGGGACGTGGTCCATGCCTCGCCGGCGATTGCGGATGGCACGCTGTTTATCGGCAGCTGGGACAGCTATTTTTATGCCCTTGATGCGGCGACCGGCAAAGAGAAGTGGCGCTTCAAGACCGGTGAGGACCATGACATTTACAACCAGGTCGGCATTCAGTCCTCGGCCGCAGTCATGGACGGCGTGGTTTACTTCGGTTGCCGCGACTCGAACTTCTATGCCCTCGACGCCCGCACCGGCCAGCAGAAATGGATGTTCAACAACAAGGGCTCATGGGTGATTACTTCACCGGCCGTGAGGGGTGGAAAGGTATATTTCGCGACCTCAGACTCGGGCCTGTTTTACGCGCTCGATGCCAAATCTGGCGCTCCGGTTTTTTCGCAGAAATTCATCTGGCCTATGTTTTCTTCGCCCGCAATCGCAGGCAACATGCTGTATATCGGTTCGGAAGAGGGCAAGCTCATCACGATCGACTTGACGAGCCAGAAACCGGCATGGGTGTTTCAAACTGACGCGTCGCGTGAGAACGGTCCGAAATTCACGAAGCCAGATGGGAGCCCGAATTACGAAACTGTTGTCTCGGAGAACTTTTATGACGAGATGGTCATTGGCGTTCACAAACTCCTCGCCGTGGGCGCGATTTTCTCTTCACCGGTGGTGGTAGACAACGTGATCTACGTAGGAAGCACGGACGGAAATCTCTATGCGCTGATGTAGCAGCGGTGTGGCACCAGTTGAGCTTTTATGGGCGGCGTGCTGGAGCGGGCCCGGGAGGAAGAATCTCCGGTTCGTCGGAGCGAACTTGCTGGCGGGTCACGAAGAAAACTGCGGCTGTCCAGGTGGGGAACAAATCAAGACCCGGGATGAGTTCAGCGGCCAGGGTGGGTAAAAAAGCCCAATGCCACCCCAACAGCCGAATCAGAGTCACGGCCACAAATATATCGAGCAGCGTGTCGGCCGGCGACAAGCCTCCGACAGCGAAGAGGGGCAAAGCGACGATCTGGAGGGTATCCGCCGCGACAGCAACCAGCCAAGCCAGGCGATGCTGCGGAGATTTGACCGTTCTAAAGAAGTCGGCTAACCACATAACCATCCGGTTTGGGTAAAGTAAACTGCTTGGGAGGGTCACCAGACTTCGAGTAACCACCTACTAAATAGGATACAACAGGAACCAGCCTCCTACGCCTTGGCCCAACCAGCGCAGCTCTGCTCCCGATGTAGAATCATCACTTCGCGGATGACCGCCATCCCCAATCGCAAACTCATTGTCGCCATCGACGGACCTGCGGGCGCCGGCAAGAGCACGATCGCCGCGCGCCTGGCCCGTAAGCTGGGATATGTGAACCTGGAAACTGGCGCGATGTATCGCGCTCTTGCACTCAAGGCCATCGAATGGGATGTTTCGTTCGACGATGAAGCAGCGCTCGCCAAGTTGGCCAGCGATTCACGCATCCAGCTAGAACCCACTCACAGCGGAAACCGCGTTCTTCTGGATGGTCGCGACGTGACCGCGCGCGTGCGCGAGACCGACGTTACCGAGGGCGCGTCGCGAGTGTCGGTGTATCCCAAGGTGCGGGAGTGGATGGTCGCCCGCCAGCAAGAGATGGGGGCGGGCGGCGGCGTAGTAATGGAAGGCCGCGACATTGGTACTAAGGTTTTTCCTAATGCCGACGTGAAAGTCTTTCTCGACGCCGATCCCGTGGTCCGCGAACAGCGCCGTCTGCAACAACAAAACCTGCGGGGGAGTGAAGCGGAAGCCTCGGTCGCTGAACTCCGTGAACGTGATCGACGTGACCGCACCCGGGCACAGTCACCGCTGGCGGCCGCCCCGGATGCCCTCGTGCTCGACTCCACCAGTCTGTCGGAAGATGAAGTTTTGCAGAGGGTAGAGGACTTAGTGAACCGTAAACTCCTGCAGCAAAACTAAAAAAGCGTATTTGGGCCTCGATTCTGTCCCAACGCGGGAATCCTTCCAAAAGAAAGCTCATAGCTCACAGACTCCGCGGCAACGGCGGTGATATACAAAGCCAGCTGTCCCCGTGAGGTCTGGACTCACCTTCAATTCAGGTGATGTCCTATGCCACAGTCGGTTGTTGATTATTGCTCTTTACACAGAAATTCTTTCTGCTGCAGTTCCGAACCTGTGCGGCCGCGCGCAAGATTCTTCACCCGGCTTAAGCCGGGATTCAGAATGACGTCTTTCTGGCGAGGTGCCGCGCATTGTCTTGTGTTTTCTCTGCTTGCGGCGGCTGGGTTCGCTCAGGACGCTTCCACCGGTACCATTCGTGGGACGGTGGTCGATGCCGCGGGCAGCCGGGTTGCTGGCGCCATCGTGGTTTTTGTGGATGCGGCGACCGGCTTCCGCTACTCCGCCATCACTGGCGTAGAAGGGCGATTCTCATTCGAACTGCTTCCGCCTGGGGAATATTCCGGGCGCGCAGAGGCCCGTGGAATGTCACCAGACCACCCCACGCCTGCAAGTGGACGTGGGTGGCACCACGGACCTTGAATTCAAGCTTCCCGTCGCGGGAGCAAAAGAGACGGTGACGGTTTCGGGTGAGCCGCCGCTGGTCGAAACCCAACCCAGTGGAGTGTCTTCGATGATCGACGAACGAGCCATCAACGAGCTGCCCCTGAACGGTCGCCGTTACACTGATGAAGTGGTGCAGGAGTTCCGGGTGTCGTCAAACACCTACGGCGCGGAGTTGGGGCGATCCGGAGGAGCAGTAGTGAATGTGGTCACCAAGTCGGGATCGAACCATCTTCATGGCACGGATTTCTATTTCATCCGCGATAGCGCTTTTGGCGCAACCCATCCGCTGCTTGACTTCAAGCCTCACCATCAGCAACAGCAATTCGGATTCACGCTCGGCGGACCCATCCGTCGCAACAAGATATTTTTCTTTGCTGGACTTGACCAGCACATTTTTCACGTGCCAACGGTGGTTCGTTTTGACAGTGGAAGCTCGGTGGTGGTGCCGCAGCCCGGCACGGGACCGGAGACTCCAGGCGACTATGAGGCCGCCGACAAGGCGCTGGTCTTTGCCAAAGCTGCGAAACTCTCGAAACAAGCAGGCACTTTTCCTACGTCAATGTTGGGAAATGCCGGCTTCGTCAAGCTGGATGTCTCGCTAACTCCACGCAACAATTTTTCAGCGCGAGTGAACACTTCCCGCTACTACGGACACAACAACGTATTTCTCGATCCAGCCAGTCCGCTGACGACTTTCGGAATCAGTGAAAATGGCGAGGAAGACGTGACCGCGGAGACGGCGTCGGTGGCGCTGACCAGCAATCTTTCCGGCAAAGCCGTCAGTCATCTGCGGGCCCAGTTCTCGCGCGATCTGCAGCGCTCGAGCAGCAACAGCTCTGCCCCCATCACTCGAATTCCGAATATCATCGACGGTTTTGGGCGGTCATCCATCTTGCCCCGCGAAACCCGCGAGCATCGACTGCACTTAGCCGAAACCTTCAGCATCGAGGGCAAAAGGAATTCCTGGAAACTCGGCGGCGATGCATTGCTGACACGGATCTACAACTTCTTCCCTTCGTTGTCCGGAGGGGAGTACATTTTTGATCCCATCAAGGTGAACCAGTTTACTTTCCAACCGCAGGAGTCTGGCCTGGAACTTACGCCGCTGCGAGCTTATGCCCACGGAGTTCCGCACTATTACGTGCAGAACTTCGGCCCGGCAGTTACTCATCCTGACACCAACGAATACGCAGGCTTTTTGCAGGATACGATTCGCGTGACCGACCACCTGGCCCTGAGCCTCGGCGCCCGCTACGATCTGCAGACTTTCAGCACGAATGGCTTGGTCTCCAATCCGCTGTGGCCGGACTCGGGTAAAGTTCCTTTCAACCCCAACAATTTCGGACCCCGCGGTGGCTTGGCGTATTCCATAGGAAACGTCCGACCGCTTGTGATTCGCGCGGGATACGGATTGTTCTACACGCGAATTCCCCAGATCTACAATTCCACGGTAGAGAGCCAGAACGGCCTGGCCCCAAACTTCCTCTTCTTGAACAACAATCACTTCTACGATCATCAGATTTTTCCGCAATATCCCAATCCGCTGGTTGGTTGTTCGCTTTACGCGACCGCTTGCCTGCCGCCGACGAGCCTGGAGCAATTCACGCAATCTGGCATTTCCGCGTTTGCTCACAATTTCAAAACGCCCCGCGTACAACAGGCTAGCCTCAACCTGAAGCGCGAAGTGGCCCATCGCCTCGCGGTTGGGGTTTCCTACACGTATGTGCACGGGGTGGACCTGATTCGCGCCCGGGACGTGAACTTGCCTCCACCGGTGAACGCTGCGTATCCGGTATATGACGCCTCCGGGGCGGACTTTCTGGGCTCGTACCACAACGTGGCGTCATTCTCCACATGGCAATTGAGCGAAAGTCTGACTTGCCCGTTTCCACCCTGTATCAATCCGCTGGCGCGCCCGATTCCGCAGCTGGGAGCCATCAATGTCTTCGAAAGCGAGGCATCGAGCGTCTATCACGGCGCGACGCTGTCGATTCGCCGCCGAATGACCAGCGGTGTCTATTTCATGCTGTCTTACACTTTCGCTCACGCGCTGGATGACGGCCAGGACGCGCTGGTGGCGGGGCGGCCCGCCACGGTGCAGAATTCCTATGCGCCCAATTCGGAAAAGGGTCCTAGCGTTACTGATCAGCGACATCGCTTCGCGTTTTCCTGGGTCGCCGAACCGAAACCATTTCATCGCAGCCATGAGCTTCTGGGCGCGCTATTCAATAACTGGAAGCTTTCCGGAGTGGTCACCATGGGCAGTGGCCGGCCGGTGAGTGCAACCGTCACAGGAGATCCAAATCAGGATGGCAACAGTTCGAACGACCGGCTTCCCGGCACCCGCCGCAATTCATTCCTGGGACCCGACTACGCGACAACCGACGCGCTTCTGACGCGTCGCCTGTACATGGGTGACCGTTTCAAATTGGAACTGGCAGGTGAGTCGTTCAATCTCTTAAACCGGGACAACCGCCGAGTGGTGATCACTGAAGATGGATTCATAAACAACTCAGCGCGGTTTATAGAAACCACTAAACAGCTTGGAATCAATTATTTCCCGGCCCACTACCAGGTACCGAGAAACCCGGTGAGAGCCAGCGATGACTTACGCTCCGCGACAGGTGCAACTCGCTTTGAGACTGATTTTTTGAGACTTGATTGAGCGCCAATAAGTCGGCATCGCGCTCCATCTCCTGGAACTGTATATAATTCTTGACTTGCTCCAGGAAGCTTGCAATAACTATCGGGTCCAAAGGGGACCAGTTTGGGGGGTGTGTCCAGTTGGCGGAAGTCAGACTGCAAGAGGGAGAGTCCCTCGAAAATGCGCTTCGCCGTTTCAAGCGCAAAGTGCAACAGGAAGACATCATTAAAGAGGTCAAGCGTCACTCTTTTTACCTGAAGCCGGGCGAAAAGAAGCGAGTGAAGGAAGCCTTGGCTCGAAAGCGCAGCCGTAAAAAAGCGCGCAAAGAACAGGACTAATGATGATTGGGCTGCCCCTCCTTAGAGGCGGCCCATTCCTTTTTCAAGCGCGTTCCGTTTGGGCGAACTGCTGTAACGATTTATCGGCACATCGCAGTTTTGTAAACATAAGCGGTAATCCATTCCCGGTTCTCGGGGATGGCGGGCCGAATCCAGGGAAAGGTTCCACAGACAGGTGAGGGGGGTGTGCAAAACCTGCGCGTTCGCGCGCCACAAAGTCGTCTCGTGGGCGGGCAGGCGTGGCTGAAGGGAGCATCTCTCAATGGAATTCCAGGACAAGGTGTTGAAGTGTATTGACTGCGGTGCCGATTTTATCTTCACGGCCGGGGAGCAGCTGTTCTTCCACGATAAGCAGTTCAAGAACGAACCCAAACGGTGCAAAGCATGCAAGGCAAAACGGGTCTCGGTGCTGGGAGCCGCTCCTGTAGCCCACACACCGAGCGGCTTTTCCAAGGTTGAAACCCGCACGGTTTGTTCGCAGTGCGGTAAGGAAACTACTGTGCCGTTCAAGCCGACGCAAGGGCGTCCGGTTTTCTGCCGGGAATGTTTCCAGCAGAAACGGCAAGCGGCCACAGCTTAATACCGGCTAAGTTCGGCCGGGAAGCCTGAGACCTGCGCATAACTAAAAGTCGACGGGGGCAAGTTATCTTCCCGCCTGTCGGTTCCAGGATGAGTTTGTTCGGCAAAGCTTGTCCCACGGGGTGGCTTCTCTGACGCCAACTGCTTCCTCGTTTTATCCTCCCACCAAAGGAGCCCACTTTCTCAGTTAGTATTAGGGGCGTGGAAAGCTTCTACGTACAGAACTTTGGCTGCCGGGCTACCCAGGCCGACGGAGCCGCTATCGAACGTCAGTTCCGAGAGCTGGGACTGGAACGAGCGGGCGCGCCGTCGATGGCAGGAATTGTCGTTCTGAATACCTGCACTGTGACCGCTTCGGCCGACCAGGACGCGCGGGCGGCCATCCGGCGCATCCATCGGGAAAATCCTGGCTGCCGGATCGTTGTCACCGGATGCTACGCTCAGCGCGCTCCGGAAGAACTGGCAACTCTGCCCGGCGTGAGTCAGGTCATCGGTAATTCGCACAAGCATCGACTGGCGGAGATCGCGGAAATCGGACCTCGGACCTCAGACTTCAGACTTCGGCCGGGTTCTCAGGCTCGCGACTTCGTCCCACTGCTGGAACTGGTCGGCGAAGAGCAAGGTCCGGCGTCTGAGGCCCGCAGTCAGGTTTACGTTTCTAACATTTTTGCTCACACCGAACTGTTGGCTGCGCCGGTGTTCGACGCTGCGAATGAACGCACTCGTCCCAATCTCAAAGTACAGGATGGCTGCGACAACCGCTGTTCATTCTGCGTGATTCCATACGTCCGCGGACAGAGTCGGTCTTTGCCATTAAGCCGGGTTCTTCGCGAGGTGAACGCGCTGGTGGAGTCGGGCTACCGCGAGGTCGTGATCTCGGGTATCAACCTCGGGCGCTGGGGGCGCGATTTCGTGTGGGGCGGGCGCCCTCGCCCGCCTCGCTTTGAGGATCTAGTCCGAGCCATCTTGTCGGAGACGTCGCTCGAGAGGCTGCGCATCAGTTCAGTTGAGCCTATGGACTGGAGCGATGAGCTAATCCAGATGATGGCGGAGTCTCCACGCATCGCCAAGCATGCGCATGTTCCGATGCAGTCTGGAAGCGACCGCGTGCTGCGGGCGATGCACCGCAAGTACCGGCCGTGGCACTATCGCGAGAAGATTGAGAAGATTCGGGACGCCATGCCACCTGCTTCAATTGGCGCCGACGTCATGGTCGGTTTTCCCGGCGAGACTACGGCCGAATTCGAAGAAACGCGCCGCATGGTGGAAGAGCTACCGTTCACTTACCTGCACGTCTTCACTTACTCCGCCCGTCCCCGCACGCCAGCGGCGGCGTTGCGAGATCAAGTTCCGGTCCATGTGACGCGAGAGCGCAATCGGATTCTGCGCGAGCTTGCGGCAGAGAAGAAGCTGGCGTTCATGCGCGGCTTCGTTGGCCAGACGGTAGAAGCCATCACGCTGCAATCTCCCCACTCTTTGTCATCGCGAGCGGAGCTCGATGATTTGCGAACAAATCAATCGGGCGAAGTCGAAGGACCTGTTGTTTTCACTGAAGCTCTAACTGACAATTATCTGAAGTTGCGTCTGGAGGGACGGCACGAAGCCAATCGGTGGGTTGAGGCGCGAGTAGAAGATGTAGTCAACGGTGCGCTGATCGGAACCCTTAGCTAAAGTTCACATCAGGAGAAAAGCATGCTTTCCAAACTACTCGGGGTAGTGGTAGTTGTCTGTCTTGCTTTCGATGCCGCTGTGGCCCAGGATCCAACCAAGGTCGAACCGAAGCACTATCAATTGGCCTTTGAGAATGAATGGGTGCAGGTTGTGAACGTCCACTATGGTCCGCACGAGAAGTCGGTGATGCACGATCATCCCGGCGGTGTGGTCGTGGTTCTCACTGCGGGACATCTCAGGTTCACCGATCAGAACGGGCATACCCGAGAGGTCTTCGCTAAGCCGGGCGAATCCCGATGGTATCCGCCGTTCAAGCATCGGGTGGAGAACCTGGGCGACACGACCTACAACGCGGTCTACATTGGGGTCAAAACCAAGACCGCCGCAGCCAACGCCGGCCCACAAAGTGCGCAACCCGCCATGGATGCGGGGACACAAAAGATGATGGCGGAATATATTTTGGCTGCAGTGAAGCGATAGATGCCGCTCTGACTGGGTGGCCCGTCCAAGCTTTGCTTGGGCGGGGATATTGGTGGGTCATCCGACACCCGGTCCAAGCGAAACCTAGAAGAGCACCCTAGCCATCAGCTTTAAGGACCAGATCGCCGCCCGTGGCTGACAGGTGACAGCTGATTGACAAGAATTGCAGACTCGCCAGGTGATGGTGTGAAACTTCGGACGTTAGACGTCTCCCTCTCAACAGCAGGGAGCCTACGTGATTCTCAGTTTCGGCAGGCCTTCTCCTGAGTGACACCTGTTCTAAGTAGACTTCCCGACCGATCTTGCGAGTGATGGTTCCATGAAAACCAGCAACACCAATGATTCCCTCGATTTCTATGATTCCGCGCTTGTTGTGCCCCGAGAGGTGTATCTTGCATCCGGTCGCTGATTCGAAAAGGCCCCCCTGAAGCTTTGCGACGAGCGGCGTGGAACGTCCCTCATAATCACGCAGGGTCGCTGAAATGTGATCCGAATGTTCTTCGAGAACCAGCTCAACTCCAGAGATGAAGCCGTGCGGATGGATAGTCGCGCCTGGCACCTTGACATTAGTAACGGAGGAAAAAACCTCAGACTTTCCGGAGTTAGGTTTGGGGACGCATTCTGCGGTTAAAGCCCAAGGGAAAGCAAGCGATCCCGACAACCATACAAAAAAAAGGAGCGACATACCAGTCCCTTGCCGTCTCTGCGCCACCACAGGTATCAGAGGCCTATGACGCCAATTAACGGGATTGGCTAGCCGAGATCAGCGCACGGCGACGCTAGTCAGATATATCTCTAAGACAAGTGGCTTGTCCAGTCGTTCCCGGGCGGGAATATTCGTTGCCGGCAATCATATATTTCGCGGACCAGGGCTTCGGTGCGGATGTCGAAATCATCGAAACGGCCATACAAGAGCGACCATCCGGCTAATTACCCGGCAGCAAAAGGGAGAAGCCTTGAAAAGAATATTCGCGTCGGCCTTCGGTTAGCGAGGGCTTGGCGCGGCCTGACCGGACATCTTGCACAGCCTCCACCAGGCGATACAGAACATCCGGATGGGCTACGGGAACGTTGTGGGCGGTCAGAAGCAGTTGGAGACGGGGAGTCAGCTTCGCCAGTTTGGCCACGGATTTCGCGTAGGCGGCAAAATCCGCCTCTTCGGTGAAGAGATAGATTGGCCCGGGATAGAACGTGTCTCCGGTGAATAGAAGACCATGCTGGCGATCCAGCAAGCACAGGGAATCGGGGGTGTGGCCGGGCGTGAAGATGACCTCAAGTCCCCTGCCGCCGAGGGCAATGTGCTCACCGTCCTTCACCCGCCGCGAAATATGGAATGGCCGAACAGAATAGCTCCCGGGCTGCACTCCTGCGGGCAGTCTTCCGCAGATGCGCTGGGGAGCGAGAGTGTCGCGCGAATAAGCGTCCGACCCGCCCTTTTCGCTGGCGCGGGTGAAGGGAGTGTCCTCTCCCAGAATGTCGGAAAATTCGGCGTTGCCGCCGGTGTGGTCGAAGTGGGTGTGGGAGTTGAGCACGGTGATAGGCAGTTTCGTCAGGCGCGGGACCACGTCGTGGATTTTTCCGATCCCCATTCCCGTGTCAAACAACAGTACCCGCTCGCTGCCGAGGATCAGGTAGGAGATGACCTCTTCAAACTGGTGGGGCTCGTAGATGGCGTAAACGCCGTCGCGGACGCGGTATACCTCGAACCAGTCGTCGTGTACGTCAACCCGCTCCAGCGTCTTGTATTCGGGGCGTGGGAGTTCACGGCACCATTCCGGGCGCAAAGGCTCGCCGGAGGCGGCCTGCGCCGAGGCCAAGGCGCCAAACCAAAGCAGTGGAAGAAGTACGGAAAGGATTGAGCGATTCAACGGGAATTTCCTTTTTGACCCAAAGAAGAGGCTGCGATTGTCCTACCAAATTCCTGTTCGCGTCAATGTGACCAAATTTTCGATAGTGGGCTGTTTTGAAATCCACTCGATTATCTGAACCTAGAAATTGAGTATCCAACCGTGAAGCCCAGCAGAGCAAACGCGATGCCCTGGAACAGCCCTAATTCAAGGCCTATTTGTAACCAAAGCAAGGCGTGGCCAAATGCCACGTCGCTATATGGGCAAAGGGGACAAACGATATGAGACTCGTAAGTAGGAAATGATGGTGGACTCGCATAGAACAACACTGGCCCGACAAACCCGACGACGAAAGCGATGCGGCCAATTATCTTTCCAAGCTTCACGCTGCCGCCCCTTTCAACTCCAACAGGGTCACCAATTCCTCGATGTTCCACACATGATCTATTAGACCAGCTTCCATCGCACGTGTATCCCACAACGTCTGATGAACGCGGCAGAAATTGTAATATGCGAAATAAATCGCAACCATGTGCGAGGGTGGCCCGTCCAAGCTCTGTTTGGGCGGGGTTGTTCGTGCGTGCCACTGACGGGCGCAGCTGTTTCAGATTCGCCTGCGGTTGAAGAGATCAAGGACGCTCGCGTCAATCCCCCATGTTATAATTTGCATCTGAGTCGCCCTGTGTTAGCTGACGGAGGATTGTATCGATAAACGCTTTATCCGCACCAACGACCGTATCCGAGCGCGAGAAATCCGAGTAATTGACGACGAAGGCAACCAGATTGGCATTCTGCCTCCGTTTGAAGCGCTCAAAATGGCCCGCGAGAAGAACCTGGACCTGGTTGAGATTTCGCCCACCGCGACTCCTCCCGTATGCCGCATCATGGATTATGGGAAATTCCTATACCAGCAGGAAAAGAAAGAGCGCGAGGCCAAGAAACACCAGAAAGTAATCACGGTCAAAGAAGTAAAGTTCCGCATCAACGTGGACGACCACGATTACGAGACCAAGAAGAACCACGTGTTGCGCTTCCTGGATGAGGGAGACAAGGTAAAGGCGACCATCTTCTTCCGTGGACGTGAGATGACCCGCACCAACCTGGGGCGCCAGATTCTGGACCGGTTGATCAAAGACGTTCAGGACAAGAGTATTGTGGAGTTCCGCCCGCGTCAGGAAGGCAACACGCTGCACGCTATCCTGGCCCCAAAGAAGGTCGAGGGGGGCAAGCAGCCCGTGCAATCACAGGCGGCTACGGGACGCGCGAATCAGGCCTGACGCAGAACTGCTCTTAGCCATTTGCTTTTGGCATTTTAGCCGCTGAGGCTGTGTCGATTTTCGGACCCAAGATTTGAGATCTGAAGGTAAAGCTAATCGCCGGAGTTCTTATGCCGAAGTTGAAAACGCACAAGGGCGCAGCCAAGCGCTTCAAGAAAACTGCCACGGGGAAAGTGAAGCGCGGACATTCGCATCTGCGTCACATTCTGACCTCGAAGGCTCATAAGCGCAAAAAGAAGCTGGGACAGTCCGTGCTGGTAAGCGATGCGGATACGCCAAAAATCAAGCGGATGATTCCGTACTAGAATTTGTTTTGTTGCGGCCGGCATCGGCTGCATTTTGTGGGCCGCGAATCCCTGGTGATTCCATGGCTCCCGGCGAGTGAAGAGGCCATCCAGACCTTTGAGTCTCCTGCCTCCAGCCGTCGCAAATAGAAAGCAAAAAGGAGCTAGTCATGCCTCGTGTAAAACGCGGAACCAAACGCCGCGCCAAGCGCAAAAAGATACTGGACCGCGCCAGCGGATATTTCCTCACAAAATCGAAACTCTACCGCTCCGCCAAAGAGGCGGTCGAACGCGGACTGAAATTCGCCTACTCCGGACGGAAGCAGAAAAAGCGTCAGTACCGGTCGCTGTGGATCGTGCGCATCGGCGCCGCCGCCAAACTGAACGGGATGAGCTATAACCAGTTCATCCACGGGCTGAAGAGGGGCGGCGTGGAGCTGGATCGCAAGATCCTGGCCGATTTGGCGGTGAATGATCCGGGCGCGTTTAAGAGCCTCGCCGAACAGGCCAAAGGCGCTCTTGGCGGGGCAGCGTAGGAGCGGTTCTCAGTTCTCAGGCTTTCAGCATTGATTACATAGGTCGGGGAAGGGCACGGCTTTAGCCGTGCCGATACCGCTTTTTTACTTTTGTCATTCCGAGGAGCACACGTACGAGGAATCTGGGTTTGTTCTCGCCTAGAGAAGAACCGAGATCCCTCGCGATGCTCGGGATGACAAGTCATATTAGATTTCCAGAGGAAACGTGACTTACACCGTTCCCAAATTGAAGGATTTTTCGGCAGAGACACTCGACAAACGGGTAGCGGAACTGGTTGCTGCGCTTGAGGCCGAAGTAAACACGGTTGCTTCTGAGGCGGAATGGAAAGTCTTACGAGATCGGTGGATGGCGCGGAAGACTGGAATACTCAGTCAGATCAACGAAGCTTGGCTGAAGGCAGCACCGGCTAAAGCCAAGCCAGAAGTAGGCCGCAAGGTTAACGAAGCGAGACTTCTCATTGAGCACCATATCGTTGGAAAGCGAGAGTGGGCTGCCAAAGGGACTTTGCGCGACCTCATGCTTGGGGAGCGTCTTGACATCACTCTGCCTGGCATTCGCCGACCGCTGGGGGCGGAGCATCCCATCATCAAGACGATGAATGAGATTGTTTCCGTGTTCCGTAACCTCGGCTACTCGGTAGAGGAAGGGCCGGAGATTGAAACCGACTACTACAACTTCGAAGCGCTGAATTTTCCGCCCAATCATCCGGCGCGCGATACACAAGACACGCTGTTCATCGCTAATCAGGAATCGAAGCCGCTGCGTGACCGGCTGCTGCTGCGCACCCACACTTCGCCGGTGCAGATTCGAACGATGGAGAAGATGAAGCCGCCGGTGCGGGTGGTATGTCCGGGAAAAGTGCACCGCAACGACGCGCCCGACGCCACGCACTCGCCCATCTTTCATCAGGTCGAGGGGCTGGCCGTGGATACGAACATTACATTCTGCGATCTGAAGGGCACGCTCGACCACGCCATGAAAGCGCTGTTCGGATCGAGCGTGAAGACGCGGTTTTATCCGTCGTACTTTCCCTTCACCGAACCCAGCGCTGACGTGCAGATCAGTTGCATTTTCTGCGGAGGCACCGGCTATCGCGATGGCGGGCGCTGTCCCAATTGCAAGGCCAGCGGCTGGATTGAACTTCTGGGCTGCGGCATGGTCGATCCCAATGTTTACGGCTTTGTGGATTACGACGCCAGGAAAGTCAGCGGATTCGCGTTTGGCATGGGCGTGGAGCGGATCGCGATTCTGAAATATGGCGTGGATGATATTCAGTTGTTCTTCAACGGGGATGTGAGGTTCCTGGAGCAGTTTGGTTGAAGCAGTTTGGTTGAAGCAGTCAGCTTTCAGCCATCAGCTTTCAGCGAAACCCGATCGCTGCTGTAGCTGAGAGCTGACGGCTGACGGCTGATAGCTCGCAATGAAAATTTCCCCTCAATGGCTGCGCGACTTCGTTGACTTCAAGGTCGGCCTTCGCCAGCTTGCGGACGATCTTACGTTGGCCGGAATCGCTGTGGAATCCATCAGTGGCGAAGGCGAACACGCAGTCTTCGAGATGGACATCACTACCAATCGTCCGGATGCCATGAATCACTACGGCGTGGCGCGCGAGTGCTCGGCTATTTACGATCTACCGCTGAAACCGATCGCACCGAAGTTGCCGGTAGCCTCAGAGACCACGGCCCCGGCCTTTCCTATTGAGATTGCTGAACCGGATTTATGTCCGCGGTTCACTGCGCGCGTGCTTCACGATGTGACAATTAAGCCTTCGCCCGCGAACGTCACGCAAAGGCTGGCACTGCTGGATCAGCGGCCCATCAGCAACGCAGTTGACGCCACCAATTACGTGCTGTGGGAAATGGGAAAGCCTACCCACGTGTTCGATCTCGATCTGCTGGAAGGCGGCAAGATCATCGTGCGCCGCGCGAAGAATGGCGAGACGCTCAAAACACTCGACGGCGTCGAGCGCAAACTGAACAGCGAAGACCTGGTGGTGGCCGATGCGCGCAGGCCGGTCGGGCTGGCTGGCGTGATGGGCGGCTTCGACACCATGATCACGGACAAGACCCGAAACGTTCTGATCGAATCGGCGTGGTGGGACCCAGTGACGATTCGTAAAGCTTCCCGGCGGCACGGGCTGCACACGGATGCCTCGCATCGCTTCGAGCGCGGCGCGGACTTCGAGTCAACAATACCGTCGTGCGATCGAGTGGCAGAACTGATTTTGCAATCCGGCGGAGGAGAATTAATTGGGGGCGCAGTCGATGTCATTGCGCGGCGGCTGGATCAGGCTCCAGTTGCCCTGCATCTTTCTGAAGTTCATCGAATTTTGGGCGAGAAGCTGGATGCCCGCGAGATCTTTCGCGTTCTCAACCGGCTGGGCTTCGATGTGTTGCCGGAACGGGGTGGTGAATCCGATTTCACGGTTCGGATTCCGAGTTGGCGACTCGATGTTGAACGCGAGATCGACGTGATCGAAGAGATCGCCCGCCTGCACGGCTACGACAAGTTCGCGAACTCTCTGCCCGCGTATGCCGGCTCGGTGGTCGAATTACCTGATGCGGAAAAAGATGGAAAACTGCGGTCGACGCTGCTGGCCCTCGGTTACGACGAAGCTATTTCGCTGACTTTTATTTCCCATCAGGATGCGGAGCGGTTTTCCGAGGTCCCGGCCATCGAATTGGCGAATCCGCTGAGCGAAGAAGCTTCCGTCATGCGCACTTCCATGGTTCCAGGGATGCTTGGCATGCTGGCTTATAACTTGAACCGGGGAGGCGATAATGTGCGGCTGTTTGAAGCGGGCAACGTGTTCGAGGCGTCTGGCGCAACCGCGAACCAATTGAAGCGGATCTGTCTGGGCGCAACCGGCAGCGCCGTAACTCCTAGTGTTCATCAGCCTGCCCGGCCATTTTCGTTCTTCGATTTGAAGGGCGATGTGGAGACTGTGTTGCACGCCTTCCAGCACACCCGACTGGCCTACGACGCGCAAACACCGAAGTATTACCATCCTGGGCGTTCTGCCCGCGCGGTGATCGACGGCGCAGTGGTGGCGCAGTTTGGGCAGATTCATTCAGATGTTGCCGCAGCTCGTAAGCTGCGCCAGGACGCGTTCGTCGCCGAGCTTTATCTTGACCGCCTTTACCAGCACGGCTTGCGGGAGGTCCGATATGAAGCCCTGCCGCGCTATCCGGCAGTCGAACGCGATTTCTCGTTTGTGTTCGCGGATGCGGTCGACTTCGAGACAATCCATCAGGCCGTGACTGCTCTGCGGCTCGGGGAATTGCGCAGCTTTGCTCCGGTCGAGATTTTCCGTGGCGGCGCGATTCCAGTCGGCAAATATTCGATCCTGCTGCGGGCGAAGTTCCAGTCCCGCGAGCGGACGCTGCGCGAAGATGAAGTGGCCCAGTGGTCAGTGCAGATCGCCAAGGCGCTGAACGCGTTGGGCGGGACGCAGCGGGCGTAAGGTTTTCCGTGCAGGTTCCACCCGGACACCGAGTTCCGACAATCGGTGGCAGAGCAGCCGACCTGTGCTAGTCTGACCCAAATATGGCTGATGCAATCACCCAGCAGAAATATTTCCTCAGCGGCAAGGTCGAACACTTTACCGAGTCCGTAATCCGCGAAATGACGCGGCAGGCCATGCTCCACGGCGCCATCAACCTGGCGCAAGGATTCCCCGACTTCCCTGCCCCGGCGGAGATCAAGCGGGCCGCGCAGGAAGCCATCGCGGCTGACATCAATCAATATGCCATCACGTGGGGCGCGAAGAATCTGCGTAATGCGATTGCGCAGCAGATGAAGACAGCACAGGGAATTTCCGTGGACCCGGAGACCCAGATTACAGTCTGCTGCGGTTCGACGGAAGCCATGATCTCGACTCTTCTCGCGGTCTGCAACGCGGGCGATGAAGTGGTGATCTTCGAACCGTTTTACGAGAACTATGGACCGGACGCGATTCTCTCCGGCGCCAAGCCGCGATTTGTGAAACTCCGTCCGCCGACAACACCGGAAGGTGAATGGAAATTCGACGAGCGCGAGCTTCGCGCAGCATTTGACCATCACACCAAAGCCGTCATTCTTAATACGCCGAACAATCCGACCGGAAAAGTTTTCACGGGCGAAGAGCTCAACCTGATTCGTGATCTGTGCGTGGAATTCAATGTCCTCGCAATTACCGATGAGATTTACGAGCACATTCTTTACGATGGCACGCAGCACATTTCGATGGCGCGGCTCGAAGGCATGAGCGATCGGACGGTCACGATCAACGGGCTTTCCAAGAGTTACAGCGTGACTGGGTGGCGGGTGGGATGGACGGTGGCGCCCCCTGCGATTACAGACGCCATCCGGAAAGTCCACGATTTCCTGACCGTGGGAGCTCCCGCTCCGTTGCAGGAGGCGGGTGCTGCCGCTCTGGGAATACCGGCCAGCTATTATCAGAATCTCGCTGAAGCGTATTGTGCACGACGGGACCGCCTTATGCCTGCACTCAGCCAAGCGGGGTTCCGCTGCTTCAAGCCGCGTGGCGCTTACTACGTAATGACTGACATCAGTGCTTTCGGCTTTCCAGACGATCTCGCCTTTACTAAGTATCTGGTCAAGGAAATCGGAGTGGCTGCGGTCCCAGGATCCAGCTTCTACAACGATCCCCGCGACGGGTCGCAGCAAGTGAGGTTCGCCTTCTGCAAACGAGACGAAACCCTGGATGAGGCGGCGAGCAGGATTAAAGGATTACGGAAACGGAAATGATCGGAAGGCGACGCTCGATACAATCTCCTCCGTCCACAGCTTTCTGCGGTATACTGCGCTCAAGTTTCAATTCAGCCGGGAGAGAGTTCAATCATGTCTGTAAGGATGGCCGAGGACGTATCTGCCCAGGTTCCCACCGACGATTTTCAGGCGCTCGAAGAGAAAGTTTATCGCACAATTGAACTGTATAAGACGGCGCGCGAGGCCCGAGCGGCGGCTGAGCGTGATGTCCGCAGGCTGCGCGAGCAGCTGGAAGAGCGTGAGGAAGAGGCCGAGACTTTGCGGCGCGAGATGGTGAAGTTGCGCAAAGAACGTGAAGAGATTCGTGGGCGGGTGGAGAAAATGCTCACGCAAATTGAATCTATTGCCGAGGAGCAAGCGGCCAGCTAAAGAGCAGCGAAGGGCCTTCGATTAGAGGAGTAACGGATATGGCGACCGCCACAAAACATCACCAGCCGGTCAAGGATCCGAGCAACAACAGCGTGCGGGTAGAGATTTTCGATCAGGCGTACAACCTGCGTGGATCCGATGCGGATTACATACTCAAGCTCGCCGACTATGTGGATTCAAAGATGCGGGCAGTTTCGGAGCAGACCCATACCGTGGATACGGCTCGCCTGGCGGTGCTGGCGGCGCTCAATATCGCCGACGAATATCACCTGCTGAAGCGGAATAGCGATATCGGAGTGACCGACTATCTGCGACGGGCCGAGAATCTCTCCAGCGCACTTGATGAGGTGCTTGAGGACAAGCGGCGGGCAGGGTAAGACAGAGATATTGGTTCTCGTGCCCTTATACTCATCTTGTGAGACTAGTCCTTTAGTATCCCAGTTATAGGATTCGTCCGTACCACGCTAGGAATGGGTCGACTGCGGTTGAGCCTCACTTATGTGAAGCTCAGTTCTGGCTCAGCGTGACAGGGGCATCTTCTCCGGCAATGCTGGGCGAGCCTGGTGACATTGGGTCCTACGAAAGTTGCTGGCAAGCCGAGTGCCAACTATTTGCGTCTCCCCTCTTGCGAAACTCCGGAGATTTCCCTAGCATCCAACACTGAAAGCCGGCCTGCAAGGTTGGTGATGGTGGTAACCGATTTTTGAACCAACACCGAATGAACGGGGACTCGACTCGAAAATATGATCCGGTGTGCAGTGCTCCGCCACGCGGAGATGCCTAAAGGGTCTCGGCGGGTTCCCACCGTCAAGGACGGGTTCATTCTCGGCCCGCTACACGGCCTGGTGGGTCGGCTTGATTTTTCTCCTGCACGCGAACTGCTGTTTCTCCTGCTAAACTGACCTGTATCAGTTGCAAAGGGTTTTGCATCTAAGCCAGCAGTGTTTCCCCAACTCTTTCATATCGGACGATTTTTTCTTCCTACCTACGGAGTATTGGTTTCGCTGGGCGTCCTGGTCGGGTTGTGGGTCAGTGTACGCAACTCCCAAAGACAAGGAATCAATCCTGACGATGCCTGGAACTTTGGCATCCTGGTGGTCTTATCCGGGATCGTTGGAGCCAAGATTCTTTACATCATCAACGACTGGAGCACCTACGCGGCGCATCCCAGGGAGATTTTCAGCCTGAATACGTTGCAGGCGGGCGGAGTTTTCTCCGGCGGCCTGGTAGCTGCGTTTGTAGCGGCGGTGTGGTATGTCCGCAAGCGCCATATGCCTCCGCTTGCGACTTGCGACGCTTTCGCGCCAGGACTGGCCATTGGGCACGCCATTGGACGGGTTGGCTGTTTCGCTGCTGGCTGCTGCTACGGCAAGCCGACGGCTCATGTTTGGGGCGTGACTTTTACTAATCCAGTGGCGCATGACCTGGTGGGTACTCCACTGAATCAGGCGCTCGAGCCCACGCAGCTTTTTGAGTCGGCCGTGGAGTTGGCTAATTTCTTTATTCTGATGTGGATGTTCAGACGGAAGAAATTCGATGGCCAGGTGTTCGGCGCTTACCTGATTCTTTACGGCGTGGCGCGATTCTTCCTGGAATTCATTCGCGATGATCCTGGCCGAGGATCGGTCTTTGGTGGTGCGATGACGGGTACACAATTGATCTCGATTTTTCTGGTGATCACCGGCGGGCTGATCTGGTGGCTGCGCAGCGGCGCGCCGAAGACCGTGCCGGTTCGGGCTACCCGTTAGATTCTCCTCCGGGGCGGGCGTGCCGGCACAATTTCCCATGACGATTTCGGTTCCCCCGGACGACGCCGGTAAGCGGCTCGATCAATTTCTCGTCGGACATCTGACTGAAACCAGCCGCGCTCGGGTTCAGCAACTTATCACCGAGCAAAAAGTGTTGGTGAATGACGCTGCCGCCAAGCCTTCCCAGCGTCTGCGCGGCGAGGAACGGATCACCGTTATTGGATCGCCGCAAGCTGCTCCTCTGCGGGCGATTGCTGAGGAGATCCCGCTCGACATTGTCTATGAGGATGATGATCTGGCAGTAGTCAACAAGCCCGCGGGAATGACGGTTCACGCCGGCGCGGGAGCCAGCGAAGTCCAGCGCAATCGCGGCACCCTGGTCAATGCCCTGCTACATCACTTCAAGACGCTTTCCGCTGTGGGCGGCGAGTTGCGGCCGGGTATCGTGCACCGTCTAGACAAGGCTACCAGCGGGCTGATCCTCGTTGCCAAAAATGACGAGGCCCATCGGCGGCTAGCGGCGCAATTCGTGCAGCACCAGGTCAAGAAGACATACGTTGCATTGGTGCACGGCTGGCCCAAGAAAGACCGAGGGACCATTACCAGCAGCATCAGCCGGGATCGTGTGCGTCGCACTCGCATGACTACGCGCCGCGAGGGTGGTCGCCAGGCCATCACTCATTACACCGTACAGGAGCGCATCGATGCGAAGCCCAGCAAATTTGCCCAGCTGGAAATCAAGATAGACACGGGCCGCACGCACCAGATTCGCGTACACCTGGCTTCTCTGGGCCATCCCGTGGTGGGGGACGCGCTCTACGGTGCCCCGCGCGAAATACGGTCTGGTGAAGCAGGAGTGATTTCTCTCCCGAGGAATTTCCTGCACGCGACCGGCCTGGAGTTCCAGCATCCGCGGACGGGCTTGCCGCTTTCATTTTCGCAGCCATTGCCAGCGGAACTGCAGGCGTTTCTGCGGCAAATCTCTGCCGCCGGATGAACCAGCTTGCGGGATGAAGCTATAATGTAGGGAAAATGAAGGTCCATTTCAGGTTCTCTTTGGCTAGCGTCATCCTGCTTCTGCCAACCGTTTTTGCGCAGACTGGCGACCAGAATGACCTGCCGCCAGCTCCATCGGTTTCGAAACAACAGAGCAAGCAGCAGAGGCAGCCTCAAACTCCGCCGTCCCAAACTCCCTCAACCCAGACTCCATCATCCCAAAGTCCGTCGTCCCCGGCGACGGCAGAAGCGCAGCCGGCGGCGACTCCACCGGCAGCGAGCGAACCGTCCCGTGCGGATACCGCTCCACCTGCTCGCACCGATGCAGCGTCGAGTCAACAGGAAGAAACTGCCGCCACGATTCGCAGCACGGTGAACGAGGTCAATGTCGTATTCACGGTTACCGACAAGCACGGCCGCTACGTGAAGGACTTAAAGCGAGGTGACTTCGAAGTCATCGACGACAGCAAGCCGGCCCGGGAAATCCGCAGCTTTCACAATGAAACGGATCTGCCTCTGCAGGTTGGGCTCCTGATCGATGCCAGCAATTCAGTACGCGATCGCTTTAAGTTCGAACAGGAATCGGCGATTGAGTTTCTCAATCAGACTGTACGTCCGAGATATGACCGGGCTTTCGTAGTCGGCTTCGATGTGACCCCCGAAGTCACTCAAGACTTCACCGATAACACTGAGGCTCTTTCGCGCGGGGTCCGCGCACTACGGCCGGGCGGTGGGACGGCGATGTACGACGCGTTGTACTTTGCCTGCCGCGACAAGTTAATCAAGGCGCAGCAGAACGGAACCGTGCGTCGAGCTGTCATCCTGCTGAGCGACGGGGACGACAACCAGAGCCACGTCACACGCGAAGAAGCGATTGAGATGGCGCAGCGCGCAGAAGTGATCATTTACACCATCAGCACCAACGTGACCGGCACCCGCCAGCGCGGAGACAAGATCCTGGAGCGAATCGCCGAAGCCACCGGAGGCCGCGCATTTTTCCCGTTTCAACTGGGAGACGTGGCCAACGCGTTCACGGAAATCCAGGCCGAGTTGCGCAGCCAGTACGCGTTATCCTACCGCCCTGCGGAACTCCATTCCGACGGCCGCTATCACACGATCGAGATCCTGGCCCAGAACCATAAGGGTCTGCGGGTCCGCAGCCGACGTGGCTACTACGCGCCTAAATAAAGCAAACCCATGGCGGGATACTCCGGTACCGCGCTGTCCAAAAAGCTGGGCATCAAGCCAGAATTCAGGGTTGCTCTACACGGATTGCCGTCCGACGTGAAAGCAGAGTTGAAACCAGCGCTCGAAAGCTGCCGGATCGCGTCAGATGGGCAAGGCACTCTAGATTTTGCGATCATCTTCGTAAAAAGCCAGGTCGAGATGAAGAAGCAATTTCCCGGCGTTGCCAGGCAACTGGCTCCTGCGGGCATGCTCTGGGTGAGCTGGCCCAAGAAGAGTTCCGGCGTGACAACCGATCTGGTTGAAGATGAGGTGCGCAGAATCGGGTTGGGAGCGGGCCTGGTAGACGTGAAAGTGTGCGCGGTCAGCGAAGTGTGGTCAGGACTGAAGTTCGTGATCCGAGTAAAGGACCGACCTAAGAGCTAGAGGCTTGTCTGGTAACTCCTGGACTTCGCAATAAGTGCGCCTGTTTTCCTCCCGTGTCGCGACCTCACAACGTGTTCAGGAAGTTAATCAAGTCAGTTTTCTGCTGCGGGGTCAGCCCAATGCTGAACCGCTGGTCGTAAAAATTGACCAGATCCTGCAGCGAACTCGCGTTACCGCCGTGAAAGTAAGGCGCCCGTGAAGCCAATCCGCGCAGGATAGGCGTCTTCATTTTGCCCAGATCGGCGCATTTCCCAGTGATCAGTCCCGTCCCTGGATCGGTGGTTTCAAAAAGGTCGTAGGTCGCGCCGTTCACAGTGACTTGATTGCTGAAAAAGGGAATCGAGCCTGTCGGGCAGAGAAACCCGAACAGTGGAAGGTCGGGAGTCGGTGGCAGAGGCGGAAATCCGGCCGGGGCCTGAAGCGGACTCAAGTAGCTGTTGTCGCCAATGCCGGTATGCAGGGGAGGAAGCACAAAGTTGTTTCCGACGTTCTGAACGTTGTGGCAAGTGTTGCAAGTCGCTTGAAAGTTGGGTCCAAGGACGTCGTTAAAACCCGAGACGCCGTTAACTATGAAAGTCACTCCACCGTTGAACATCGCCTGGCCCCGAAGAATAGACGCACGCTGAGCCCTCTCGCTGCCACTTCCAAGGAAAAACGTGGGTGGATAGAGAGTGAACTGCGGGGCACCGAAGAAAGTAGGAGCCACGGGCAGACAGTTAATGATATCGCTGCAGCTCAGCGAGGCGAGGAACGCCGCTCCGCCGGTGGCTCCACTTCCATCGTGGCCGCCGGTGAGATCGAGCGCTCTTTGGTCGAAAGACTGGGCCGTGAAGATTCCTTGTTGGAAGCTCACACCCTGCTGGACATCGTTGGGGGCCGCGCCGCTGGTCAGCGCTGCTATTTGCGCAGGCGTGGCTTGCGCGTGAATCCTGACCGCGTCCTGGAATTGTGTTGGGAGGTCCGGCTCGCGTGAATCCCACATGATGGCGAAACCCGTGCCCTCCGGCGATACGCCGGATAAGCCAGGAATGGGCGGAAAGGGTGGGTTTGGCGGGGCGGGGACCGTGGTACCGGCGGGATCTAGGAAGAACAGGTTGGCTGAAGGTAAGGGGCGCCGATACATGGAAAGAAATCCTGCCGGCACGCCGTAAATCACACTCTTCTCGCAACCGTAGGGATCATTCTCGACTCTCAGTTGCACCCAGTCGTGAACTTCGGGTACCGGCAGGAAGATGCGGATGTTCGCCTTATTGAACAATTGGCTGCGCGCCGCCACGAAACTAGACCCAAAGTAAGGGGCTGCGGCACCCAGGTCGGGGCAGTTTGAGCCGTCAACCGGTTGGAATAACGCGTCGAAACCGTGGGAGTTCAGGTATATGGACTGCACCGTACGGGGAGTGATTGTCCAGCCGTCCTGGGGCTGGTGGCAGGAAAAGCAAGTGCGTTGATTGGTGCCGAGGGTTGAAGTAAAAAAGGCATTCTTGGAGGTGGTGGTCGCACCGCCTGGCTGATAACTGCCGATCCGGCCGGTGGGATCGGGGAGCGCCGCAGAGCGCGGAATGCTGGCCGGGGTCTGTCCGTTGAGAATCGTGGTTAAGATTGGCGATTGGAGTGCGTTCGACCATGTGGGTGGCACCCATGCCGGCGAATAACTACCACTCTGCGCAAAAGCTAGATGATGGACACCCAATGCGACGGCCAGCAAAATCGCGAACAAAAATCCGACAGTCGTTATCTTTTTCATAACGCACTCCCCTAATCAAAGCCCACTGTTAATTATGAAAATAGGGCCGCCGAATTTGTGCTCGGCGGCCCGTACGGCAAGGCATTTCAGTTGCACGTTCTAGCGGCTAAGCCTTAGAACGCGTAGTCTTCCGCACCGCAATAGCAAGTACCGCGGCCGCTGCCGAGAACGATCTCGAACGAGCAGAACTGCTGCAAGCCAGCTAGTTCAGCTGCCGAAAGATTGGCATCGTGCAGTTCAGTCTCGGTGATCGCGTAGCCAGAAGTTGCCCTCTGGATGTGCGTGGCCCAGCCCCGGATTCCAGCCGTGGCAGCGCCCTTGGTGGGATCACAATAGCCGGCATTTTGGGTCGTCGAAACCACCTTGATCACGCCCCGGTGATTTACGAACGAGGTCAGAGAATTCGCCAACAGGTAACGGTTGACAGATTCCGAAATAAGGCCGTCGGCGGTCACCGGGCAGCTGCAGCATTCCTGCATCTCCTGGCTATCGTCGAACACGTAGAACGCCGCACAAAGGGTGCCCCCTGTGTCGCCGTCGTTGATGACCCGCACTGTGGCATCCGGCGCGCCCGTAGTATTCGCGTTCGAATAATACGTGACAGCGTAGGTGCTATTGTCTTGCGCCACCGCGGTTCCCGAGACCACTCCCAGCACGAGGGCAATGGCCAGAATAGACAGAATGGTACACACTACTTTCTTCATCAAGAATCCTCCTTGTTTGGGCGCTGCAGGCTGGAGAGAGTCAGCTAAGGGGGGCGCGCTGGGGGGACTTTATCGCGTCGTAGGATCTTTACAACTACCTACGTAGCCTAGTCGGAGTCACTAGACCTTAAAAGTTAATCTAATGGTTTAGTTGCTTCGTACCATTGCATTTGCGGGCCACGTGAGCTAGATTCGCTCCATTGATGATCCTACCTCTGCCGAATCCCCCTTCGGCTCGCCCCGTTTAAAGAATTCTTTACGGTGAGATCGGTAAGCAGGCCGAATTCCAGCTCGACCGGTTAAAATCCAAATAGCTACGATGCCTAGGGAGACTCTGATTAAGCTCTCTGCTTTTCACAGTCGGTCAAGTTAGAGTGTTCTGAGAAATGAAACAGAGGACTCTAGCGATGATGACTGGTTTTGAGCAGTACACGAGGAAGACGCGGCGC
>Ga0210384_10001624_pt1 | contig 29920 bp, 18 predicted proteins | sample IncBWH2MmetaG_FD_160574 | JGI IMG/M metagenome (GOLD analysis project Ga0210384, IMG submission 160574) | Forest soil microbial communities from Barre Woods Harvard Forest LTER site, Petersham, Massachusetts, United States - Inc-BW-H-2-M | ecosystem: Environmental > Terrestrial > Soil >...
CTGTGGGATGCGCTGGTTTTCGCAGCTTGGTTCTATGACCTTCGCCAGATGCCGCGTCCGGGGCAGTTGTTCGTAAGCCGCGCGTGGCATGCGCCGGTCAGCCTCGACAGCGAAGGCAAAGTGACCGTCAAGATCCTCAATCGCGGACGGGTAGGAATCCGCGCCCGCGTGACCGACGACATTCCCCTCCAACTTCGCCGCCTCCCGCCAGAGATCGAGATCAAGGCTGCTCCCGGGAAGGAGGGCGAGGCCAGCTACAACATTCATCCGCGAGAGCGCGGAGACGCGCAACTGGAGGGTGTATTTTTACGCTATCAATCAGGACTCCACATCGCTGAGCGCTGGGCCAAGGTCAAACTCAACCAGACGGTGCGGGTCTATCCCAATCTGGAAGAAGCCAAAAAGCACACCATCTTCCTGCTGCGCAGCCGGCAGGTAGAGCAGGAGCGGCGCCTGCAACGCCGGCGCGGACTGGGTCGTGAATTTGAGAGCCTGCGTGAATGGCGCGATGGCGATGAACTGCGCGACATCTGCTGGACGGCCACTGCCCGCCGCGCCAAACCCATCACCAAGATTCACCAGGTAGAACGGAGCCAATCGGTCTGGATTGTCGTGGATGCCGGCCGCCTGCTGCGGGCGCGCGTAGGCAGCCTCAGCAAGCTGGATTACGCGGTGAACGCCGCGCTTACGCTCGCGCATGTGGCCATGTTTTCCGGCGACAAAGTCGGTTTGCTCGCCTATGGCCGCAAGCCACAACAGCATCTCAACGCCGCCCGCGGCCCGGCCCACATGCGGGAATTCATGGAGCGGCTGGCGATCGTGAAAGAAGAAGCCTTCGAAGCAGACCACTTCCGCGCCGCGCAATTGTTATTGCGCGATCAGAAGCGGCGCTGCCTGATCGTATGGTTGACTGACCTGGCCGAAACCGCCATGACGCCGGAGGTCATCGACAGCGCTTATCAGATGATGCCGCGCCACGTCGTGCTTTTCGCCGCCATCGCGCAGCCCGAACTCGGCGAGTTGGCTGAAACCGCTCCTGAGACCCCACGAGATCTTTACCGCCACACCGCCGCGCTCGAAATGGTGCAGCGCCGCGATCTTCTTCTTGCTCGCCTGCGCTATCGCGGCGCCCTGGCGATGGAATTCGCCCCCGGCAAGCTTTCCACCGCGCTAGTCAATCATTACCTGGATATCAAAGAGCGCAGCCTGATTTAAAAACCGGGGTGCCCATACACGCGCCATCAATCACTACCTGGATATTCGCGCGAATTCCTTTCTAGTCTGTCATCCTGAGCCGCGCTTTTGCGGCGAAGGACCTCCGATGGAGATTGGAACCACAAGCGGCTTCAATCGGACTGTTGGAAACGACTGCGCTCCGGTTCATTGGGATGCCTCGCTGCCCTGTGAGCGAAGCGAGCAACAAACAGTGGGAGCCCCGGCCGGGGTGCCCCATACGCGCGCCAAGCGCGTGTGGGAAAATTCATCGTGCTCGAGAATACACCTCATGATGTAGATGAGACTTGAAACTCGAAACCTGAAACTCTCCCAAAATGTCCATCCTTTAGTGCCATCGTGATACCACTATGGCACCATAATGTTCATTCCACCAAATCCATGCCATCCTATCTGATGTACCGGAAAGGAGGTACAAGAAATGGGCATTAAAGAACTCTTCAGCAACAAACCCCGCTGCCAGCACTTCAGCGAAGACGGCAGCCGCTGTAAAGCCGATCCCCAGACCGGCAAGCCCTATTGCTTTTTCCACGACCCCGGCCAGAAAGAAAAACAAGCCGCAGCCCGCAAGCAAGGCGGCCAGATCCGTAGCCGTCCGCCTGAGGTCATCCTGCCGCCCGGCTTCAAGCCCGGCCCCCTGAAAGATCTCTCCCAGGTTCACGAGCTTCTGGAAAACATCGCCAACTACGTCTGCAGTGGAGAAATGGACCTGCGCACCGGCCGCTTCCTCTGTCACCTCGGCAATTCCGTACTCGCGGTCCTGAAAGAACGAACTCGCGAGCAGCGCCGGGCCTCCGGCGAAGCCGCCCGCGCAGGCAAAAAACCGCACTATGACCGCGTCAGCCTGAATATCACCCCGATTGCCCATAATTTCAATTTCCATTCCAAGGAAGAGGTCCCAGATAGGAACACCATCAGCCCCAACTTCCCGCCTAACAAGCAAGACAAACCAGAAGACAAAAAAGAAGCCCAACCAGACCAGGGCAGCCAGAACACCGTCAGCCCCGAATCCGCCGTCAACGCAAAAGCTCAGGCAAAAAATCAGCCACAGAATGAACACAATAAACCACAACCAAACGGCCACTCCGTCGCGGACACGGCCCCGCCTTCCGAGCAGCCGGTCTCCCCTCCGCCGCAAGAAAATCCACCCGTGCAGTACCCTCCTGGTCTGGGGCCTCGTTATCTCTCCGTAGCCACGCCCTGCATGCCGTGGTGGAGAAGGCCGCAATTCAACAACCCCGGCTTCGTGACCGGCACGGTTCCCAAGACAGCAGCCATGCCGGCCCCGCGCTTTAGAGGCACGAGGCGGTAGCAGGCTGTAAGGGTGGAAAAGCATTCCAAGGAATGCAGGGCCAGAAATTTAAAGATTAGATCTTTGAAAATTCGTAAGAGCAGTATCCCGTCGCTAGAGCGATTTGCCTCTGTACGCCTCTGCGTTCCTCCGCGTCCTCTGCGGTGAGCTTTTGTTTTTGGCTAAAAGCTAAGAGCCAAAGGCTAAGGGCTTCTTTTTCGCGACCCAAGCAAGCAGGGGGAGGGGGGCCTCTCCGATTTATTTCTTCCGCTCCCTTGCCAGCAGAGCAGCTTTTCTGTGTGTGCCCCAGCGATATCCGGCCAAGCTTCCATTCTTTTGCACGACCCGGTGGCAGGGCACGACTAAAGATACAGGATTGCTGGCGCAAGCCCTGGCCACGGCGCGAACCGCTTTCTTGTCGCCAACGCTTTCGGCAACCTGGCTGTAGCTGCGGGTTTCGCCGTAGGGGATTTGGCGCAACGCCTCCCACACGCGGCCCTGGAAAGCCGTGGCCTGCACATCAAGCGGGAAATCCAGGCGAACTGCACTGCCTTGTAAATACGCCGCAATTTTGGATGTAACCTGCTGCAGGCCGTTATCATCGTGCGTGATCGTGGCCCCGCTGAATTGCTTCCGCAACTCGTTTTCCAGCTGATCTTCGTCTTCGCCGAATTGAATGCTGCACACGCCTTTATCGGTCAGCGCGACCAGCAGCTTACCCAACTGTGTGCTCATGATGGCAAACCGAATGGCGACTCCGGCGCCTTTACGCTGGTAGGTAGAAGGTGTCATGCCCAGGCGCGCCGGGGCCTTCTCGTAGAGGCGGCTGCTGGATCCGTAACCCGCTTCGTAGATGGCGTCGGTGACCTTGGAGCCACGCAGGAGTGCTGATTTGAACTCTCCTGTTCTGCGTGCCTGCTGGTACTGTTGCGGCGTGATTCCCAGAATCCGCTTGAAAAGCCGTTGCAGATAAAAAGGGCTGAGTCCAATTTTGTTGCCGATTGCAGAAAGAGTGAGGGTGACGTCAATATTTTCGTCAATCAGCCGGCAAGCAGCTTCGATCTTGCGTACCTGCGGGTTGGCCTGGTTGGGCCGGCAACGCTTGCAGGCGCGGTACCCGGCGCGCTCCGCCTCAGCCGGAGTCGCAAAAAACTCTACCAGCTTGCGCTGCGGCCGGCGGCTGGGGCAGGTAGGCCGGCAGAAGATTCCGGTCGAACGCACCGCATACACGAATTTGCCGTCTGCATTTGCATCGCGCGCCAGCACCAGTTGCCACTGTTTTTCCAGATTCATAACTTCACCTCGTGGCCTACTTTAACGGGACACGATGCCAGGCCGCGCTCCGATCATTGCTCTCAAACCAAATATCTTCCTGCTTTTATTTTACAGAGATACGCGATTGCAGATTTCCCGGCAGAACCTCAGGGGCAAAGAATCTGTATGAGAATCAAAGTACAGCGTCGTCCCTTGCGGGACTTCGATTGTTTTCTACTGGTACCCAGCGCTGAAGCGCTGGGCTATAATACGTCACCCCTTCGGGGTTGGAACCGGAGATGCCCGAACTTTCCACGCCTACGCCTGAACTTCCCGCGCCTACACAAGATGAACGTACTATGGGGTTGCTGGCGCATATCCTGGGCATTTTTTCCGGCTTTTTTGGGCCGCTCATCATTTATGTGATCAAACGCGACTCTAAATTTGTGGCTTTTCATGCTCTGCAATCTGTGATTTGGCATCTGCTGTATTGGGTGGGGGCCATGGTTCTCATGCTGCTGCTGGTTATTGTGTTTTTTATACTTGTGGTTACACAAATTGTGCAGCTTTCGCACCAGCATGGGGCGCCGAACCCGCCATTCGCCATTTTCTTCATGTTTCCGGTTATCTGGTTCACAATCGTGGTACTGGGGTTGCTGAACGTGGTGCTGGGGCTGGTTTTCGCTATGAAAGCCAGTGCGGGCGAATGGACCGCATATCCATTGGCGGGCGCCTGGGCGCGCCGCGTTGTGGGAATATAAATCGTGGGCACGGTTTACGCTTTATTGACAGTTGCATTAATAATCTCCTATAGCTGGAATTCATTCAGTCAAGATTCAACTGCAGAAGCTGACGGCATACACTGCTCTGGTCAGCATCAGGAAGATGTGAAACGTACTGGTGAGAATGCCTTGACGCCACATGGTGAGCGATAAATTCTCGGGGTCCTTCGACTCCGTCCGCGCTCCTACGTAGCGCGGACTGCGCTCAGGATGACAGGGATTAGGGGATTAGGACATTTACTAATGGAGCGCCAATAAAAGCGCCAGTTTCGTACAAATACAAAAAACCCGCTCCAGGGATTTTTCCCTAAAGCGGGTCTTCCTCCACGAACCAATTCAATTGGGCTGCCGGTAATTGATGAAACAATCTGCCGGCGATATAGCTGAATGTGCCTAATCCCAATTCTCTTGGTGTCTACACACACTGACGGCGAAAAGCTTGCCCACGGGCGGATATCCCGCGGTGCGCACCGGAGTCGGCCTACCAAACGGTCCGGAGCGCTGAGGGTCAAATTCAACTAGCGGGAAACCGCCAGCAAATCCGAGGCGCAAGTTTGTGCCGTCACGTTAGCCAGACATGCGGAGTCATTAGGTTAGTGATGGCAGGGAGTAGTTCGTTTCAATAGAGGAATGACAGGCACGGCATTGGGTTATAGAAGGTTGTATCCACCGATGGGGGGTGTGGGCAAGATGCCCACACGACAGCCGGCGAGACGCCGGCGCTACTCTAGAAATTCATTCGTAGCATGAACTGGAGCTGGCGTGGAGTGCCAGTCCCAACCGGCCCTTTGTTTACAGTTGAGATGATGGCTCCAAAACCGTTTGGCTGAATTGTGTTACCCGATCCTGCCCCACTCACTACTGAGAAGTCAGATTGCGGAGCAGCAAACTGGGCGCGGTTGAAGAGATTGAATGCCTCGGCCCTGAATTCGAGTCCAACGCGTTCGCTCAGCACAAAGTGCCGTCCAAGGCCCACGTCGGCTTGCCAGATGCCCGGACCGCGCACCACATTGCGAGGCGCATTGCCGAAGGTTCCCGCAGCGGGAATTGCGAATGCAGCGGGATTGATCCATTCTATTATCGTAGAACCACCTGCCGGAGTGAGCGAGACACCCGGAACCAGATTCGGGCGTTGGTTCTGGGTATTTCCATCGGGTACAGCGGAGCCAGAGCGGCTCAGCGTAACGTTCACCGGCAGGCCGGTACGACCGCCTACGATTGAGGTCACGTTCCAGGCGCCGAACAGCCCACGTAAGATTCCGGGCTGATTTAGATATGTTCTGCCTGAACCAAACGGCAACTCGTAGACGAAATTTGCGTTGAATGTGTGCCGGGCGTCGAAATCACCGCTCGCCCGCTCACATGGGCGGCATTCCGGATCTTGTGGAAAATCGGAGTCTCCACCGCCGAGAGAACCATCATCAATCTCGTGAGACCACAGGTAATTTACAGAGAACAGCAGGCCATGCCTGAAGGAACGCTGCAGGGAAGTCTGCAGAGCCTGGAAGGAGCTGTTGTTTTGGTTGCCGCGAAATTCTACTTGACCGAATCCCGGGAACTGACGTGTACCAGTTGCAGGGTTGATTGTGTTGATGAATGATGTGGTCAGCAAGTGAGTCCCTTTGCTGCCGATGTAAGAGACGGTCGCGACCAACTCCTGCGGCAGCAACTGTTGAACCGAAGCGCCCCACTGGGTGACATACATATCTTTGCGGCGCCGGTCCATGTCACGGGGGGAGACAATGCCCGTGGTGTTGGCCAGGAAAGGAGCAATAGGGAAGTTTAAACTCGGAATTGTCCTGCGCGAGAGGGAAAAGCGCTGTACTTCATTGTTGATAGGAAGGTTTTGATCATCCAATTGGCCATCGCCATGATAGATGCCGAAGCCGCTGCGCAGAACAGTCTTGCCGCCCAGCGTGGCGGGGGCCCAGGCAAAAGCAACGCGCGGATCAACGTCTGCCAGATTGGGCCGGCTGAACTCGGCGCCCGCTCCACAAAAGCCTTGAGCGCCGCAGGTTGCAAAATCAAAAGGGACGGCGCGGTCTAATACCTCATGGAAACGATTCAAGAAGCTGTAGCGCACGCCCAGATTCAGAGTGAAGTTGGGCTTCAATTTATATTCGTCTTCGATGAACCCATAGACTTCCGTCTTGCGCAAACCATTCACAGGCAGAGCAGCCGCGAAGCTGGCGGCATTGACTTGATTGGCAGCGAAAGCATCAGGCGAAAGAAATGAAATCGAACCGCTTGCGGTGTTTCCTTGCTGAAGCTGAATTCGACGGACCTCTACACCCGCCTTGATAACGTGGTTGTCTTTCACCCAGGTGATGTTGTCAATCCATGAAAACGAATTTCCCACGCCGATTCTGGTCTGATTGTTGTTCTGCGCGGTGAAGCCCGGAACCGAAACCGAATAAGGCAATCCATTAAGACCGAGGTTGGTCGCTATCACGGTGCCGCGGTTAAACCCGGCTTTTGCTTCGTTGACTAACGTGGGCGAAAAGATATGCAGCAGTTCGATGACTGCGTTCACCGGCCGCGAGTTCGTGTTCTGGCGGTCACTCAGGCTCCCCAGCGGCACACTGCTGACGGCTTCATCCGTGTTGAAACGCAGGAACGCTGTGGATTTGTCGGTGAAATGCTGGTCGAGGCGTATCATGCCCGAATTTTCGTGGTCCAATTGCTGCCCTTCTCCGGAGAATTGGGCAATCTGCCGGCTTACCTGCGTCTGCCCTTCAGGATAGGCATTGATAATCTGCGCCAGCACGGGAGACTGCGCCACGACTTGGGCGCGAAAAGCGCGGGTCGGAACAAAGCCGGTAAGCGTCTGCCCCAGAGTCTGGCGCAGGCCTTCATAGCTGGCATAGAAAAATGTTTTGTCGCGGAAGATCGCGCCGCCTATGCTGGCTCCAAACTGGTTCAAACGGAACGGCGGCTTGTGGGGATTGCGGTCAAAAGGATTGCGTGCGTCGAAGACGTCGTTGCGCAGGAATTCGAACGCATCGCCGTGAATCTGGTTGCTCCCCGAAGCTGTGGTTACGGCCACCTGTCCACCGGGCGTGCTGCCTGATTCGGCGGTGAACAACATCGATTCAATGCGGAACTCCTGGATTGTATCTGTCGGTATCGCTAAACGAACGAATGGCTGCTGAGCCTGATTGACGATGTTGGTGGCGTCAATGCCGTCAGAGGTGAAATTGTTGTCGTCCAGTCCCCGTCCCGCAAAACGCACGGTGCGTTGGTTGCTGCCGCCGGCATCAATGGCTCCTGGAACCAACGTGGTGAGAGTCGCCCAATTGCGCCCGTTCAAAGGAAGCGCTTCGACCTGCTTTCGTTCAATGCGAGCGCCAAGAGAATTGGCGGTTTGGTCCAATTCGACAGCACTCCCTGAAACCTCCATCTGTTCGCTGGTACCAGCAACCTTCAACGTCACATTCAATGTGCGCGTCTGTCCCACTGCCTGGACGACGTTCTTGATGTTCAATATCTCGAAACCGTAATGAGCGAAGGTCACGGAGTAAGCCCCGACCGGTAGTTCAGGTATGTCATATGAACCGTTTGCGGAAGAGACCGCTTCACGGCGAAGTCCGGTGTCATTCCGCAATGCAGTGATATGGACGTTCGGCAAGGTGCGCCCTGAAGGGTCGGTCACAGTTCCGTTCAATCCAGCGCGGTCTATCTGTCCCTGCGCGAGCGATCCCAGCAGTAAGACAAGCAAAAAAGTGGCGGCCTGATGGTAAGAAGCAGAATTTGATTTTTCTGGCAATTGGGAGCCTGGCTGTGTTTTTGTTTCTTGCATCTTGCCCTCGGGAGACGAAATGAACGAATCGTGTGTATGCAGCAGAAATGAGGAGGGCCGATGGCCGGCCCTCCTCAAAATGGAACGTACTTAATGTATGTACAACCCTAATTACCACCCGAAGTTGTGGTTTGAGCAGAGCTGTTTTTCTTGAATTCATCGAGCAAGCTCTTGCGGTTTTGCCGTAGATCTGCTCCGCTGCGGGAGGCAGGGTAGGCGACCGACTCACCCATTAACCCCTGCCACAGCACGCGGTTAAAGCGCGCGGTATCGAGGTTATCGGCGTTATTGAAGTCCATGCCGCGAGTCTTCTCTTCCCAGTAATTGGCGTCGTGCAGAGAGAGTGAAAACAACGAGGCTTCCTTCGCGCTCGCATTGGCCGGGGGAAGCGGCAATGCGGTGCTGCGCAGCACGTCAGGCACGATGGCGGAAAATGCCCAGGGTTCGTGGCGAGCCTGGAACGCATCCGCGATCGGCTCCTCAAGTCCATCGTTAATACCCAGGGGCTTGATTCCGAGCAGTTCTTCGATGGTGCGCAGTACGTTTACGGTGGTGAAGCGTTCCGAGATCACCGCATCCTGCTTCACGTGCGCTCCGGCAATGTACAGATTGCTGCGGTGCGCATCTACGTGGTCGGGGCCGTCTTGCGAATCATCCTCGAGCACGAAGATCACCGTGCTGTCACGGTAGATACTATTGGAAACCTTCTGCACCAGACGGCCTACTGCGTAATCGTTGTCAGCCATTTGGGTGTTCGGAGTATTAACACCATCAATCGCGCTGCCGAAGCTGCCAAAGTGATCGTGGGGCAAGCGCACCAACTCCAGGCTGGGCAGGTTGTGGTACTTCACATAGAGGTCAAATTCCCGCTCCCACTCCTTGAATCGCCAGAAGTCGGCAGCCTTCATATCAAATCCGCGGAAGTAAGGATCGGTGATGCCCTGCAAGGCAGCCTTGGTTGCGAAGGCAACCTGGATCGGCGTTCCACTTGCGCCGGGCGTGAACGGTGTTCCTACCGGAGCAAAGGGATCGCGTATGGTTGGCGGAAGGAACGACGGATTGCTGGCAGGAATCGAATACCGCGCCAGATCGAGGAAGAAGCCGTAGTTACGCACGCTTTTACCCGCGCGCAGGGCTGCGTCCCAAAGGTAGCCGGCGCCGGTTTCGCCGTCAGGTCCGTCGGGCGCGGAGACATCCCCCGTCCCCGGCAGCAGGTCAGGATCGTTGGGCGTAAGCGGCAGCGCTGCCTTCCTTTCGGCAAGGGTGGCGAATCCAACGTTGATGTTGCGATTCGTGCCCTCGTAGTCATAGTTCAAACCGCGGCCGGCGTAGTTGATGGGCTCGGTTTTTTCGATGGAATCCGCAGCCCGGGCTGAGGTGCTCCAGTTCCATCCATCACCCGAGACCTCGCCGCTCGTATAAAAGTTATCGAGCGTAACAAACTGGCGGGCGATCTGGTGAAAGTTAGGAGTAATAGGCTCAGGGAACACGACAATCGAAGGATCACCGTTGCCTTCTTCCAGGTCGCCGAGGATCTGGTCATAGGTGCGGTTCTCTTTCAGGACGTAGATCACGTGCTTAATCTCGTGCCGCAGAGCGGAGATCAACTGCGAACCCTCACGCGCCTCGGCTGAGTCGAAGTTGTTGTTCTTGGCGACGGTCTCGGTCAAATCTTCAAGATCATCACCGGTGGGAACGGGCAAAGTGAGGAAGCCTGCCTTGGTCCTCTGCCAAACGTATTGGTTTGCAGCGGTGCAGGCATTCTGTGATCCGGGAGCGATGGAAGGCGTGTTGCGGCAGGCCATGGGCACGGGTCCGGTATTGCTCTTGCCGTTTACAACGTAAAGAATCGAACCGTTCTTGCTGAGGCTGACCGAATTGGGATACCACCCAGTGGGAATCAGCCCGACCACTTTGCTGTCGAGGTCGCCATCACCATCCTCATCCAGGCGGATCACCGCCACGGAATTTGTGCCGCCGTTGGTGACGTAAAGAGTCTTCTCATCGGGCGAGAGGGCGAGACTCGTAGGATTGGCTCCCTTGAAATCTTCTTCATTGCGGAAAACATTCCTGGGCGCCGTAACCTTTAAATAGGCCCGTACTTTATTGGTATTCGTGTCAATGACGGCTACACGGTCGGTCGCATCCAGCACGGCGAACAAGGTGTTTTCGGCCTTGTTGAAGATCGTCTTAAGTGGCTGGCCTTTGACCGGGATACGCGCTTTGATGGTAGGAGTGGAAGAGCTGATATCCACGACTACAATCTCGCGATCGCGAACGCTAGAGATATAAGCAGTGCTGTTGCACATGATGGATACCCAGAAAGGATATTCACCCCCGGCAACACCAGAATCCGCCGGATTGTTTCTGCCTGGCCGCAAATCCAGTTCGCCGATTTTTTTGCGTGTGACCGCACTCACGATGCTGATGGAGTCATTTTCATAATTCGCCACGATCAGGCGGGTGCCATCATCAGTCACAGCAATTCCCGCGGCTGCGGGCCCAACCAGGCCATCGGTTCCCAAACCATGGCCGAGCTGAACCGCGGCCGGCGCCTCGGCCCATCCCGTTGGTTTCAGATCGAATATATGGACGTTGTCATCGCTGCCGCCGGTAACGTAGAACTCCCTGCCGTTTGGGTTCCAGACGATGCCGTCAAAGGTGTTGGGGACCTGCACGACCTGCCGTTTTACCGGAGGATTCACCGAAATGTCGTAAACAAAAACATATTCGTTGGAAGCCGAGGCCACACCTGCGCCGGTGGAATCGGCATTGAGGTTGAAGCCACTGGTCAGAATCAGCAGGGTGTTGCCATCGGGGCTTGTGGCCGTGGTGGCTGCGTGGTCGGCAACAAAATCTGCAAACGGAGCCGGCAGATCCGGGTTCAAAGTTTGGAAGATGGAACCTTTTGCCGCCGCGGGCGTAATGGATTTGCCCGTGGGCAGTGGCTCAGCCGCCTTCAGGTTCAGCCAGGCTGATGACGCCATGACAGCGAGAGCGAAAACGCTCTTTAGAAGCTGGGGAATCTTCATTTTCTCACCTCAAGATTGTTTTAATTTGGGCTTAGGGTTGAAGTTTGAACTTCGATTACGAAGAGGCAATTGCTATACGGGAGAAAGCTAATCAAGCGGTATTGAGCGGACGTTAAATCAGCATTAAATGTTAATGAATTTGTTCGTGACAAAAGTCAGGAGATTCATCAAACCGTTGGAGCACTGTACGATCGGCCATGTCCACCTGCTGTGCAAAAGTAGTTGCATGACCAATCCCGGTTGAAGCGCGAGGGGCACGATGGCCCCATCGTAGAATGGATGGCGGTCTTAAAAAATAAAAATAGCAAAATAAAAACAGTGGAAGGCCCAATAAAATAAACGATCCAAGAGGCCCTTTCGTTTTATTTATACATGGTATTTGCTTTATTTATGGATATTGTTGCTGGCGGAGCCACCAACCTAGGTTACTCTTAAATAAGCATTTAAACGGAAACTCGGGGGCGACCAGACCAACGAGAGTGGGAATTCCCTGCCATTTCCTGCTGATCCGAAATTGAAAAAAATGAGCATTGAGAACAAAACGCGACTGCATTATCCCATGTTGAAGGTGCCTGAGGCGCAAGGATTGTATTGCCCACGGCACGAACACGACGCCTGCGGCATTGGATTTGTTGCCAGCATTGATGGCCAGAAATCTCACGACATTGTGCTGAAGGGCATTCAGGTCCTGATCAACCTCACCCATCGTGGCGCGTGTGGCTGCGATCCGGAAACTGGCGATGGCGCCGGTATCCTGATTCAGATTCCGCACTCTTTCTTTGCCCGCGAATGCGCGCGCATTGGATTCACTCTGCCGGCGCCGGGCGAATACGGCGTCGGAATGATATTTCTTCCGGTGGATCCCCAGGAGCGCATGCTGTGCGCCGGCATCCTCGAGAGGATTGCGAAGGAAGAAGGTCTCACCGTTCTGGGATGGCGCGACACGCCCATTGACGGCAACATGATCGGCCGGGTCGCGCGCAACACGCAGCCCTACATCGAGCAGATCTTCATCCGCCGGGGCCGTGGCATGGACCAGGACGCTCTCGAACGCAAGCTCTATGTAGTTCGCAAGCTGGCCGAGGCTGCAGTGGCCGAGTCGGACATGAAGGAAAAAGATTTCTTCTACATTCCTTCGCTTTCTTCGCGCACCATTGTCTACAAGGGACTGCTGCTGGCCCCGCAGATTCCGCATTTCTACCAGGAGCTCTCAGACGCCGAGGTGACCAGCGCCCTGTGCCTGGTTCACCAGCGCTTCTCGACGAACACGTTTCCCAGTTGGCAACTGGCGCATCCTTATCGCTACATCTGCCACAACGGCGAGATCAATACGCTGCGCGGCAACGTGAACTGGATGTACGCGCGCCAATCCGTACTCGCTTCTCCGCTGTTCGGCGACGACATGAAGAAGCTGTTCCCCATCATTACTCCCGGCGGCAGCGATTCCGCCATGCTCGATAATGCGGTCGAGCTGCTCACGCTGTCAGGACGCAGCCTTCCGCACGTGATGTCAATGCTGATCCCGGAAGCATGGGAGCGCGACGCCACCATGCCCGAAGACGTTAAAGCGTTTTATGAATACCATGCCTCCCTGATGGAGCCCTGGGACGGCCCGGCAGCCGTCGCCTTCACGGATGGGCGCGTGATCGGCGCGAAACTTGATCGCAACGGATTGCGGCCCGGCCGCTACCTGGTCACTCATGATGGATTGGTCGTGATGGCGTCGGAATCAGGTGTGCTGCCCATCAAGCCTGAAGAGATCCGCATGAAGGGCCGGCTTGCTCCCGGCCGCATGTTGCTGGTGGATACCGAGCAGAAGCGCCTCATCTCCGATGAAGAGGTCAAGAAGCAGCTCGCGGCGCGACAGCCCTACGCCCAGTGGATGAAGGAAAACCAGATCACGCTCGACCATCTGCCCAGTCCAAGACACGTCCACGCTCTGGATCATGGAACTCTGTTGACGCGCCAGCGCGCCTTCGGCTACACGGATGAAGACCTGAAAACCATCTTGTATCCTTCAGCTTTGAAAGCCGAGGAGCCGGTTGGTTCCATGGGCATAGACACGCCGCTGGCCTGCCTGTCAGACATGCAGCAGTTGCTGTTCAACTACTTCAAGCAGACCTTCGCCCAGGTGACCAACCCTGCGATTGATTCCATCCGCGAAGACCTGGTGATGTCTCTGAGCAGCTACATCGGCTCCGAGGGAAATATTCTCGATGAGAAGCCCAAGAACTGTCACACCCTGAAGCTTCGCCATCCCATCATCTCCAATTGGAGACTGGAAAAGCTCCGTCGCGTCAGTTGGGGCGACTTCCTCGCTACCACACTGCCTACGCTGTTCCGCGTGGAGGGTGGGGAAGAGGAACTCGCGAAATCAGTGGATGTGCTTTGTCATCGCGCCTCGCTGGCGATCAAATCGGGCTATACCTTGCTCATCCTCTCCGACCGCGGTGTGGATAAGGAGCAAGCTCCCATTCCCAGCCTGCTTGCGCTCTCGGCGGTTCACAACCATCTGGTCCGCGAGAAGACGCGCAACCAGGTCGCGCTGATTGTTGAATCCGGTGAGCCGCGCGAGATCATGCACTTTGCACTTCTCCTCGGCTACGGCGCAAGCGCGGTGAATCCGTATCTCGCCATCGAAACCCTGGAGAATATGTACGAGGACGGCGCATTTCCACCGGAGTACACCTGGGACAAAGTTTTCAAGAACTACATGAAAGCCATTGATAAGGGGCTTCTGAAAACTTTTTCCAAGATGGGAATCTCGACCCTGCAGAGTTATCAGGGCGCCCAGATCTTTGAAGCTATCGGTCTGAGTCACTCACTGATAGAGCGTTACTTTACCGGCACCGCTTCAAGGATTGAGGGTATAGATATCGCGGTGCTGGCGCGTGAAGCCCTCTTGAAACATGAGTTCGCCATGCAGCCGCGCAGCGAATCCGAGACCGAACTGCGCGTCGGGGGCGACTATCAATACCGCATTCGCGGCGAGCGTCATCTTCTGAATCCGCTGACCGTCAGCAAGCTGCAACATGCTGTGCAGCAGTCGAAGTTTGAGACCTTCCAGGAGTTCGCCAATATCGTGAACCAGCAGAACCGCGACCTCTTGATGCTGCGCGGCATGCTCGACTTGAAGCCGGCCGGCGATCCGATTCCGCTGAACGACGTCGAACCAGCTTCGGAGATCGTGAAGCGATTTGCTACAGGCGCGATGTCCTTTGGCTCCATCAGCAAGGAAGCGCATGAGACCCTGGCCATTGCCATGAACCGTATTGGAGGGAAATCCAATACGGGCGAAGGCGGCGAGGACGAGGCACGATTTAAGCCTGATTCCAATGGAGACCTGCGTCGCAGCGCCATCAAACAAGTGGCTTCGGCGCGCTTCGGTGTTACCACGAATTACCTTGTGAACGCCGATGACCTACAGATCAAGATCGCGCAAGGCGCCAAGCCAGGTGAGGGCGGGCAGTTGCCCGGCCATAAAGTAGATGAAGTCATCGCGCGCGTGCGCCATTCTATTCCCGGAGTGGGCTTGATCTCGCCGCCTCCGCATCACGACATTTATTCGATTGAGGATCTGTCACAGCTCATTCATGACCTCAAGAACGCCAATCCGCAGGCGCGGATTTCGGTGAAGCTGGTTGCCGAGGTCGGTGTGGGAACCGTGGCCGCAGGCGTGGCCAAGGCCAAGGCGGACGTTATCCTTATTAGCGGCTATGACGGCGGCACGGGAGCTTCGCCTGTCAGCTCTATTCGTCATGCCGGCATTCCCTGGGAGCTTGGGCTTTCCGAGACGCAGCAGGTGCTGGTGCTCAACGATCTTCGCAGCCGCGTGCGGTTGCAGGCCGATGGCAAACTCCAGACTGGACGCGACGTAGCCATCGCGGCGCTCCTCGGCGCCGAGGAATTCGGCTTCTCCACCGCGCCGCTCATTTCCATGGGCTGCATCATGATGCGCAAGTGCCATCTGAACACTTGTCCGGTGGGCGTGGCCACGCAGGACCCTGAACTTCGCAAAAAGTTCCATGGCACACCCGAAAACGTGATCAATTTCTTCTTCTTCGTTGCCGAAGACCTGCGCAGAATTATGGCGGAGCTCGGCTTCCGCACCGTGAACGAGATGGTCGGTCGCGTGGATTGCCTGGCCCAACGTAAGGATGTGACCCATTGGAAGGCTGCGGGAATTGACCTGTCTGCGATTCTTTATGATCCTCCAGTGCCCAGTCATGTGGGCCGCCGCTCGTTGCAGGCACAGGACCACGGACTGGAAAAGGCCCTCGATTGCAAATTGATTGAGATGACACAAGAAGCCATTGAGCACCGCACGCCGGTCTCGCTCAGCATGCCTATACGCAATATTCACCGCACCGTGGGCACCATGCTCAGCGGAGAGATCGCGCGGCGCTATGGTTCTGCCGGCTTGCCCGAGGATACGATTCGCGTTGACTTCACCGGTTGCGCCGGGCAGAGCTTCGGCGCTTTTCTGGCCAAAGGAGTCACCCTGGCGCTCGAAGGCGATGCCAACGACTACGTCGGCAAAGGGCTCTCGGGGGGCAAGTTGATCATCCGCCACCCCCGCAAATCCGAGTTCGTACCTGAAGAAAACATTCTGGTGGGCAACGTCTGTCTCTACGGCGCGACCAGCGGCGAAGCCTACTTCGGCGGTATGGCCGGCGAGCGCTTTGCCGTCCGCAACTCAGGCGCTACTGCCGTGGTGGAAGGCGTGGGCGACCACGGCTGCGAGTACATGACGAATGGGTTGGTGGTTGTCCTCGGAAAGGCGGGCCGGAACTTCGCGGCCGGCATGACCGGTGGAATTGCTTACGTCCTCGACAAGGACGCAGACTTCGCCGCAGTTCGTTGCAACCGGGCCGAAGTGGACCTGGCGCCGGTCACCGAACAAAAAGACATCGAAATGCTTTACCAGTTGATCACACGCCACAGCGAGTATACGGGCAGCCCACAGGCGAGGTGGATCCTCGACCACTGGGAGGACATGCTTCCAAAATTCGTCCAGGTATTCCCGCACGAATACAAGCGCGTGCTCGGAATACCGCGAGTGCCAACAGGCCTGATCGTGGCCGAAGCCAAGAAAGCCGAGATTGCGCAGCCGGTGAGGGGGCAGGTGAGCGGTGGGTAAAGTCACAGGTTTTAAGGAATATACCCGAGAGGTTCCGGTACGCCGCGCCGTCGAAGAGCGTGTGAACGACTACTTTGAAGTCTATCAACCGTTTTCCGACGACAAAGTGCGCGCACAAGCGGCACGCTGCATGGATTGCGGCATCCCCTTTTGCCACACCGGCTGTCCGGTCAACAACATCATTCCTGACTGGAATGACCTTGCTTATCGCGATAGTTGGCAGGAAGCTATTCGCGTGCTGCACTCCACGAATAATTTCCCGGAATTCACCGGACGCATCTGTCCCGCGCCTTGCGAAGCCGCCTGCGTACTCGGCATCAACGAGCCTCCGGTGACGATCAAAGTGATCGAAAAGACCATCGTAGACCGCGCCTGGAACGAAGGATGGATCAAACCCGAACCGCCCGAAACCCGCACTGAAAAACGGGTCGCCATCGTTGGCTCGGGACCGGCAGGTCTCGCCGCAGCCCAGCAATTGAATCGCGCCGGTCACTGGGTCACGGTCTTCGAAAAGGCGGACCGCATCGGCGGCTTGCTGCGCTATGGCATTCCTGATTTCAAGATGGAAAAGAGTGTCCTCGACCGCAGGCTGGAACAGATGGCGGAAGAGGGCGTGCGCTTCCAGACCAAAGCCCACATAGGCGGCGATATTCCTGCATCGGACCTCAGCCAGGAATTTGACGCAATCCTGCTGGCGGGCGGCGCCGAGAATCCCCGGGACCTGAAAGTGCCCGGCCGTGATCTCAAAGGGATCCACTTTGCCATGGAGTTTCTGCCGCAGCAGAACAAGAAGAATGCCGGCGATGATGTCCAGAACCAGATTCTTGCCACGGGCAAGCACGTGGTAATCATCGGCGGCGGCGACACCGGCGCCGACTGCCTGGGCACCAGCCACCGGCAAAAGGCAAAGTCAGTCACGCAGTTCGAGATCATGCCCATGCCGCCCCTGGATCGCGCTTCCAGCACCCCCTGGCCGCTGTGGCCGCTGCAACTGCGTAATGAAAGCTCGCACGAAGAAGGCGGCCTGCGCGATTGGGCCGTCGCAACCTCAAGCTTCACCGGCGAAAACGGCGCAGTGAAGAAGCTGCATGCCGTGCGCGTGGGCTCTCCGCCTAAGTTTGAACCCATGGCGGACACCGATTTCACTTTGGACGCTGAGCTTGTCCTGCTGGCGATGGGCTTCACCGGCCCTGTAAAGCACGGGATGATCGAACAGTTTGGCCTGGAGCTGGATACTCGCGGCAACGTGGCCACCAAGGCAAACTACATGAGTTCTGTACCGGGCATTTTCGCAGCCGGTGACATGCGCCGCGGCCAGTCGCTGGTGGTATGGGCAATTGCCGAAGGCCGCAACGCCGCCAAAGCGGTGGATGAGTACTTGATGGGCAGAACCCACCTGCAGTAGGTTCTTACCATGCAATCTCTCAATTGAGAAAACTTCCAGTGCCCACCAATCTTGACATTAACGATCGTTTGATTGAAGAGGCGCAGAAACTAGGACATCACCGCACCAAGAAGGAAACAGTCACCGCCGCGCTGGAGGAATACATCAGGCGCCGCAAACAACAGGCAATTCTCTCGCTGTTCAATTCCATTGAGTACGACAAAGATTACGATTACAAGCGCGAGCGCAGAACCAAGCACTGCTGAACATTCGTTGCCAACATCTCTCCCAAACATTGCCGCATTAGAGCCTTGGGGATTTCAAGCTTGACAGGATAGAAGTCGTAACTCCTACGATTTTATAGGGGTTTGAAGTGGAGGCGCGGGTCGGAATCGAACCGACGCATAAAGGTTTTGCAGACCTCTCCCTTACCACTTGGGTACCGCGCCATTCAAACAATAAAACCCTCGCCGCGAGCGAGGGCAGGTGGATGAGAATTTGGAGCGGGAGACGGGAGTTGAACCCGCGACTTCGACCTTGGCAAGGTCGCACTCTACCACTGAGTTACTCCCGCTCAGCAATCTTCAATTATAACCAAGCCGTAAAATCAGGGTCAACGCGCAGTTAAGATTGTAATCCATCCGCTTTCTCGGCGGGGAATTGGTCGGGAGAACTCCAGGAGTCTCACCGGGCCGGGCTTACCCACTGCGGATCGGCTTCCGGCACCACAATCTCTCCATCGCGCATGTGGATGATGCGGTCGCCATAGCGCGCCGCCTGGGGATTATGAGTAATCATCAGCACGGTCTGTCCCAGCTCCTGATTGGATTGCCGCAGCATCTTCAGCACGATCTCTGAATTCTTGGAATCCAGGTTGCCGGTAGGCTCATCCGCCAGCACAATTGCCGGATGGTTAACGAGCGCGCGCGCCAAGGCCACACGCTGCTGCTCGCCCCCTGACATCTCTGCCGGCCTGTGGTCGAGCCGTTCCGCAATGCCCAGCATCTGCGTGATCTTTTTGGCGTACTCGCTGTCAACACCGTGATTGGTTCCGGCGATGTCGCCGGCAATGGCGATGTTGTTGCGTGCGCTCAGCGTGGGCAGAAGATTGAATTTTTGAAAGACAAACCCGATCCGGCGGCGGCGCAGCCGGGTGCGTTCGCCATCGGAGATGCGTGAAAAATCCGCTCCTTCAATCAGCACCCTTCCGCTGGTAGGGCCGGTCAATCCGCCTAAGATGTAGAACAGCGTGGATTTACCGCTTCCCGAAGGTCCTACAATGCTGACGAACTCGCCGGTCTGTATTTCCAGCGAGACCCCGCGCAGGGCAGGAACATCTACCTTCCCCACACGATAGATTTTGGCCACATTTTCAGCTTGGATAATCGGAGGCATGCAAACACTCGATCATACACGAGACCGAGAGGAACCACGAGGGTTGCGGCCAAAAATCAAGGGTTCCACGGCCTCGTTTTGGCCGCGGAGCCCTCGGATAAAAGAAGTTACGTCTCTACGAAGCTACCGGATAGGAACCTGTAGCTTTGATTTCAGAAGAGAGTGGGACCCGGGCAGCAGCTCTTTTTGGCCCGCGTTTGCGCACCAGCAGCAGCCGGATATGCTCCAGCAGCTCCGCCGGTCCGTACATTCCCTTGGGCAGAAAGACATCTGCGCGGGTTTCACGCTCGTAGATTTTCACCTTGCCGGAAAAAAGAATCGCTGGAGTTTCAGGAGCGAGGTTTTTGATGGAGTCAATCAGCTCTACGCCATCAAATTCAGGCATGGCCAGATCGCTTAGGATGAGGTCTACACCGCCTTGCTTAAAGATTTCCAGCGCTTTTCTTCCATTCGTACAGGCGAGCACGCGATAGCCGCGGGTTTCAAGAATTACCTTGCGGACAGAAAGAAGTTGCTCGTTATCATCAACACAGAGGATCGTTTTTTTTGCTTTCATGGAAACCCCGTCACAGCCTGAATCGCCGCTGCCAGAGCTGGAACTGGAACTGGAGCGGAATCAAGCTATGCTTTTTTATCTATTCAATTGGCTGGACGACATTTTGCGAATACAACAAAAGTAATGTGAAAGCATCCTACGGTGAAGCTGTCCTGCTGTAAAGTAACCCAAGAGTAAAAAAATTTTCTGCATTGCAAATTTCAGAATGCTGTGAAGCTGCTGGCAGGCGCAATTTTACTGGGTGCAACGCATGGTGTTGGCGATTGCCTGTCGGTGATAGCGCTGCCAAAAAAGTCTGCGCAAAGATAATTTTACATTTTCGTTACTGTTGCACCATGCGTGATGCTGTCTGTATTCATAAGGCTATCTCTCCACGCATCACCTCAACCGAATATCCTCCGACTCTGACGTTACGCACGGCTTCGCTGGTCTTGCTGGCGCGAATGTAAATCTGGCTGGGACGCTTGATTTCCACTCCTTGTTCGATCAAAGCGGCTTCGTCGGAGGCAATCACTCCATGCTGCGCCATCCACGCGGTTGCGCACCCGGCCGCGGAACCCGTGGCGGGATCTTCCCCGTTATAAAAAATCATGCGTGCCCGGAAGTGCTTAATATGGGAGTTCTGGGCCTTGGACTCGGGGTTGCGGGCAATGAAGTAGAGAAACTTGGCATCGGTTTTTTCCAGGTAGGCAGCAGCCTCTTTGTAATCAAAGCGAAGAGACGCAAGTTTTTCCACCGATGCCACGGGCACAATGGCAAACACCAGACCGGTAGAAACGGTTTGAATCGGCAGCTCCGGGTCAAAATAGCTGGTTTCACATTGCAGCACCTCGCGTGCCAGCGTCTCTTTGGAATGGATGCTCCCAAAAACCGGGTCGCGTTGCGTCATCTCGCCAAAAACTCCACCGTCGTGGTCGGTGAAACGTACGGGAACCTTTCCCACCCGCAAGTCGAGCGAGACCTCGCTAGCGTGCCGCTGTTTGTGAATGAAGGCGGCCGTTCCCAGGGTGGGATGTCCGGCAAACTCCAGCTCCTCCGCCACGGTAAAGATGCGGACTTTCACGCCGTGCTCCTGCTCCGTCGCCGCATCGCGCGGGATGATAAACGTGGTTTCCGAAAGGTTGGTCTCACGCGCCAGGGCCTGCATTTCGGCGTCGCTCAGGCCGCCTGCCTCAGGGAAGACGGCAAGCTGGTTTCCCTCGAGCGGCCTTTGGGTGAAGACATCCAGCGTAACGAACGGCAATGTGCGCATAATGGAATACCCTTTCGTTGCAACATGCTTAGATTGATCAACTGCGGCTTGGAATTCAAAAAATCTTCAGGGCCTGTGTTGTAGCGCCGGCGTCCCGCCGGCTGTCGTGTGGGCATCCTGCCCACGCAGCGCCCAGCCAAGAGCCAAAAGCTAAGAGCTGCTTCCCACGACTTGTATCCAACCCTCTCCATCGAGTATCCTAATCACTTGGGACGGAGATAACATGACCCACATGTGCTGCTGCTGTTGCTGTTGTTGTGACCGGCAGCCGATGTGTGGGTAAACGCGATCTTAAAGTTTTCTGACCCACCCGGAAGCCAAAAACGGGTGGGTTTTCTATTTTGTGCCCAGCCGGTTCGCGAACCGCTTCCGGGGCATTTCAAGTTTAAAGATTAGGAGAATAAAAATGAGTACCGACGTTCAAACCCCAGTCCGCTTGCCGCGTATCAACGAGCCGGCGCCGGAATTCGAGGCCAAATCAACCCACGGCGTCATCAAGCTGAGCGATTACACCTCCAAGGGAAAGTGGGTCCTGTTGTTCTCGCACCCCGCCGACTTCACCCCCGTGTGTACCACCGAGTTCGTGGAGTTCTCCCGCCGCTTCGATGAGTTCGAGAAGCGCAACGTCCAGTTGATCGGAGTTTCCATTGACAGCATCTATTCGCACATCGCCTGGGCGCGCAACATCGAGCAGAATTTCAACGTGCAGGTGAAGTTCCCGGTCATCGCTGATCTTGATCAAAAGGTCGCGCGTTCTTATGGCATGGTGCATGAAGCCGTCAGCGACACCGCCGCCGTGCGCGCCGTCTTCTTCATCGATCCCAAGGGCAACGTGCGGGCGCTGCTGTATTATCCGCTCTCCCTGGGCCGCAACATCGAGGAGATTCTGCGCGTGTTCGACGCCCTGCAAACCGCCGAAGCCAACGCCTGCGCCACACCGGCGAACTGGAAGCCGGGCGAGGCAGTGATCGTGCCCGCGCCCCTCACCCAGGCCGACGCTGCCACGCGCGTGAACTCGAGCAACGGCTACGAGGTCAAAGACTGGTATTTCAGCAAGAAAAAGCTGGCGGAAGTAAAGAAGTAGTCAGCACCCAGCATTCAGCCCCGCGAGTCATCAACAGATTCGTGGGGGCCTTCTCTTGTCCCAATCAAAATAAAAAATCATTTAAGATATCAAGTTTGCTCCATTGGCTGCGTACTGAGTACCGAGTACTGACTACTGAGTACTAATTATGGAAGCGCATGGGGTCCGGTGACCCTTCCGGTCTTCAAAACCGGTGAGCGGCGGTTTCCCGTCGCTGGTCGGTTCGACTCCGACACGCTTCCGCCAATCATTTTCAATCGTTTCCTTGTACGCGCGAAACACCATGTGCAGATCCGCATGGCGAGTGGGTCAGCGTAGCTGCAGTTTCCAAATCTCGAACTTGGTTTGTGCTTTTTGGCCGGGCTGGAAGATGCGGTAGGCGAAGGCGACGCTGCCGTCTGCGGGAGAGACGTTCACCGCTTCCATGGGCGTGGGCGTGATCGTAGGCGTGGGCGTGTCCGCAGGCGTGGTGAGCAAATCACCGGTGTTCTTTTTGCTGTCCGCGCCCAACAGGCGGAGTCCGTTGCCGCGCTGATCCGTTGTCAGGAGCCAACGGTCGTCAGAGGTGAAAGAGAGCGAGTTCCCCAACGTGGCTTGAATGTAGTTTTCTCCTATGGCCGTGGAGTAGTCGTAGGCGTAGCGCACGATTTGCTGCCCCTTGTCGAGGTCCCAGACGAATACACTTCCTTCCGAGGTGCTGGCGGCCAACCGTGGATGGTGATGCGCAAATGCTACTGAGCCGACGACGACACGTGCTGGGACCTCTCCGAGACGAGAGGTTCCTATCACCGACTGGTCCACCGAGAAGGTGCGAACCAGATTCAATTCCGGGACTTGCCACAGCTTCACCGTGCCATCGCGCCCGGCGGTGGCCAGCAGGTCTCCGTTCGGGCTGAACGCCACCTCCTGGATGGGACCATTTTCGTGCGCCCTCTCCACCTGGTGGATGATTTCTTTAGTCGAAGGATCCACGAGGTAGAGGGCCGGCATTCCTCCAACCGCGATCAGGGTTCCCGCGGGGTTGAAGCTGACGCATTGGGGCCACAAGATATTGTCGACACTGCCAAGCCGTTCGCCCGTAGTGGGATTCCAGAGGAGCAGATGGCCCTGGGTGGTGTTGTATCCCTGGCTGCTGTCGGCGGTCGCCAGTAGAGAGCCGTCCGGCGAAAATGCCGGCGCGAAGATCCACTCCGTGGGGCTGCTTTCGAGTGTGCGGAGATTCGTTCCACGGGCAGCATCCCAGAGTGCTACCGTTTTGTTATCGTCCACAGTGGCGAGCACATGGCCATCAGCAGACCACGCCAATGCTGTGATCTCTTTGAGCTCCGGCTCGCCGGCTGGACCCTCTGCCAGCTTTGCGACCGTTGCCGGCGACGAGTGGATGAGGTGAAACGCAAAGTATGCCGCGATTCCAAGGATGCAAACGATACCAAGAATGAGGAATACCGATTTCACAACGGCCATCCTAGCATGGCGGTCTTCCAGGTACTAGTCCGGGAACAGCCCCACTCTGGAATGACGTAGAAGGATCTCCAACTGCGAAATCATTCACTAATCTTAACTTGTTAGTTAATGTTATTCCACTTGGCGGTGTTCCATTTTGGAAACGTTCTCAGCCAACATTATCGAAACTTTCACCTTGGAACTCTTGACATTTCGGAAAAGAGGCGTATTGTGGGGTGTCGTTTTTGATGTAGCTGGTTGCCAAAACATAAGTTGAAGGTGGTCGGGCCAAATTTTATAGCCGTCCCATCTTTGTAGACTCTGTACCACGGTTTAACCCTATAGGTATCCTGCCGTTTTTCTCCACGCATCGGCCAATGCGTGAAAACTTAAATTTTCACATCAATGAAATGCTTTTTTGTCTTATCCGGATATTTGTGAGCCCAGAGAATGAATAAGTTTTCATTTTTTCTAAGGGTATCAACTGTTTTCAAATCGCAGAGAAGCAATGGCCTTATAAAAGTCTAAAAGGAGTCAAGAATGTCCCGATTGACACATGGTCTAACGTTGTTTCTGTTTCTCTTTCTGATTTCCGCAACCCTGCCGGTACTGGCGCAGGTTTCACAGCCAAGTACTTCAGACAGCGGAATGGATGCCCAACAACCTCAACCCGAACAGGGGCCTGCAAATCCGGCTCTCGCTCTCCCTGGCCATATCAGGCATCATGGTGTTCCCTGGCGAAATCCCAATGGGCCTATAGCATTCGCGGCGCCCGCCGGTGCACATCTGACCTACTTTGGGGGGCCGGTGATTTCGAACGTTCATGTCGTGGAGGTATTGTACGGAAGCGGTGCATACCTCCCCCAGGTGAGTCAGACGGCGACGCCCAGCATTGCCAGCTTTTTCAGCGATCTCACCGGCAGCAGCGGATATGTCACTTTGCTCAGCCAGTACGACACGCCCGCTTCGGGTGGTACCAATCAAACCATTGGCAGTGGCACCTTCGACGGACTATTTCAGATTGTTCCCTCAGCAGCCAACAGTGGCTCCACGGTTGACGATACGCAAATCCAAGCAGAGCTTCTGGCCCAGATCAATGCAGGCCACCTTCCCGCACCGCTGCTTGATTCCGCAGGCAACGTGAATACCATTTACATGATCTACTTCCCGCCAGGAGTTACCATCACGCAAGGTGGATCTTCAAGCTGCGTAGGCGGCGGTTTCTGCGCTTATCACGGCACCACATCCAATACTCTGAACATGAAGAATGTCCTTTATGGGGTGCTCCCCGACATGCAGGCCGGCAGTGGCTGCGACGTGGGATGCGGCTCATCCTCCACGTTCGGCAATTACACCTCGGTGACCAGCCATGAACTGACGGAAGCGATCACCGACGCCGATGTCGGTATCGCAACCACCTTTGCCGCCCCGCTTGCCTGGTATGACATGACCAACGGCGAAATCGGCGACATCTGCAACGCCCAGCAGGGTTCCTACACCGCCAACGGTACCGCGTACACAATCCAGTTGGAATTTTCCAATTCCGCGAATAATTGCGTCTTGCCGCCGGCCTCAGCTACGCCTAACTTTTCGCTCTCTGCTTCACCTTCCAGCTTGACCATTACGCAAGGCAGCAGCGGGAGCAGCACGATTACCGTTACGCCTTCGAACGGATTCTCAGGAAGCGTGAGCTTGTCGGCGTCAGGTTTGCCGGCGGGCGTTAGCGCCAGCTTCGGAACCAATCCAACCACCTCGACCAGTGCTGTGACGTTCACTGCGAGTTCCACAGCGGCCACTGGAACTGCGTCGGTAACCATCACAGGGACCTCCGGCTCACTCACTCACAACACCACGATCTCGCTCACGGTGAATGCGTCGTCAACTCCCGACTTCTCGCTCTCCGCCTCGCCTGCGAGCTTAACGGTCAAGCAGGGCACCAGCGGCAGCAGCACGATCACGGTAAACCCGTCGGGTGGCTTCACCGGATCGGTAACGCTGTCTAACTCCGCTCTGCCCAGCGGCGTGACGGCTTCGTTCGGAACCAATCCAACCACATCCACCAGCGTTCTGACCTTCACAGCCAGCAGCACCGCTACCACCGGGACCAGCACCATCACGGTCACGGGAACATCAGGATCGCTGACCCACACGACAACCGTATCGCTGACCATCAGCTCGGCCGCGGCGCAGCAGCTCATTGTCAATCCCGGCTTTGAGAACGGGACCGCTCCGTGGAGTCTGACTGCCGGCGTGCTTAACAACTCCTCGCAAGAACCGCCTCACAGCGGAGCATGGGATGCCTGGCTCGACGGTTACGGTACCACCCATCAGGATACGGCCACTCAGACGGTGACCATTCCGTCGTCTGCAACCACCGCGACGTTGAGTTTCTGGCTGCACATTGACACCGCGGAAACCACAACCACAAGTATGTTTGACACTCTCCGTATCCAGGTGTTGAACAGTTCGAACACCGTGCTGGCGACGCTGGGAGTGTTCTCCAACCTGAATCATGCTGCCGGATACCAGCAGCACTCCTTCAGTATGAGCAATTTCAAGGGGCAGACTGTCAAGATCCGCTTCCTTGGCATGGAGGATTCAAGCCTGCAAACCTCATTCGTGATTGACGACGTAGCGTTAAACGTCCAATAGCGTGTGAGCAAATCGTGAATCGTCCGGGGCCGGCAATAGGCCCCGGTTTTTTTGTTCGCCGGATGCCCCGACAAACCGGGGTGCCCCATTCGCGCGAAGCGCGTGTGGGGTTTTGTCTTTAAATCCGTGCTCATCCGTGCTGGAATTTTCAGATGAGCGTATTCTTCCGGATACTCTATGCCAAACCGTTCACACAAGGCGGCCACATCGTGAAGATCACTGTCCCGAATATCAATACAATAGATTGAGACGACACACAGGAGGAAAAATCCATGGCCGACTCAGTAGTGGAAGCCCTGATCCTCGATCTCCTTGAGTGGCTGGCAATACGCGAGAGGAGCTACGAAGAAGTGATGGACGCCTGGCGCACATCATGTCCCAAACTCCCGGTTTGGGAAGATGCCAATGATCGTGGACTTGTCATGAGGGATGAAGCCAACGGACGCTGTGTCGTTAGGACTACATCATCCGGCCGCGCCTTACTTGAGCAGCGCAGACCTCTCCAAGCCTCAGCTAACCGCCAATATGCACCATTGTCCGCGAAGGAGGAATGAAATCCGCTTCGCCAATGTGGTGGCGAGCTTCTTTTTTCTGGATTACGGATTCAATAAAAGCGGCCAGTTGTTCGTCGGAGGCGCCACGCTGCATCTGGCCGACGAGGTCGTGGTCAAAGAGGGAAAAGAGGCAGGTGCGGATCTTGCCGTCGGAGGTCAGGCGCACGCGGCTACAGTGTCCGCAAAAAGGATGCGAAACGGGAGCGATGATGCCGATCTCTCCCACTCCGTCGTCGAAGCGATAACGGCGCGCGGTCTCGCTGTAACCGTTCGGGATTTCCACCAGCGGACGAAATTCCTTCATGCGTTCCAGAATTTCATCGAGCGTGACCACGATCTGCGGCGACCAGACGCGGTCTTCCTCGAGCGGCATGAATTCGATGAAGCGCAGCACTACGCCTTCGTCACGGGCGAACTTGCCGAAGGCGACAATCTGGTCGTCGTTGAATCCGCGCAGCAGAACGCAATTCACCTTCACCGGATCGAGTCCGGCTTTTTTTGCAGAACGGATGCCGGCCAGTACATTGTCGAATCCATTCGACACACGCGTAATGCGCGCGAACTTCGCCGGATCAACCGCGTCCATGCTCACGGTCACGCGGCGCAATCCAGCGTCTTTGAGCGGCTGCGCCAAGTCTGCCAGCAGGTGGCCGTTGGTAGTGATGGCGGTGTCAATGGTCTCGCCTTTGTGTTCACCGTGCTGAATGCGAAGCTGCGCCACCTGGCGAACGAAATCGGTGAGATGCGGGCGCAGCAGCGGCTCACCGCCGGTGATGCGGATTTTTTCAACTCCCAAATCCACAAAAATACGGGCCAGCCGCAGGTAATCGGCGAGCGGCAACTCCGCATAGAGTGCGCCTTCGTTGCCGGTGCGGCAATAAACGCACTTGTAGTTGCAGCGGTCGGTGACCGAGATGCGCAGGTCGGTAATGGCGCGTCCGAATTTGTCGGTCAATCGCATAAGAAGAAGCTGCTGGCTCCTGCCGCGAAAGTAAGAAGGAGGAAATAGGAAGTACGAAGTAAAATTCAGGCCGCAATCAAACGCCTACTTCGAACTTCTTGCTCCGTACTTCTTACTTCATGAGCAGAAGCTAGGAGCTTTTTCAATGGAAGGAAACATCGCTGGCAGGTGTAAAACACATGGCCAAGACACAGACGATGGTTTCCTTTCCAAAAAAGCAACGGGAGGCGCAAGGTTTCCCTTTACACCCTTGGAGTTCGGCAACACAACCTCGCGGGCTGCAAGCTGAACTCACCGCCACCGCAGCCCTGGTATGCCGTAGGCCGCGGCGGTCGGAAACATCAGTTCAATTATAGATGCACAAAGGCGGGAAGGGAGACACTCTATTTAACGACGACAGCTTACGGCGTCGAGGCCTTGGGTTGGCGGTTGATCTCGCTCAGCAGTCCCTTCATGCGGGTTTCCAGAATCACCTGCCGGATGCGGGGCCGATCGAGCGGCGGCCACATTTCACTGATGGTCTTCCAGGCGTCCTGACCGCGTCCGCCATAGAGGTAGTTGAGGGCAATTTCCAGGATCGCGGCCTTGGCGCGCAGCAGTTGGATCTCCTTAGGGTCGCGCGGATCTCCGCTTCCCCCGCCTCCTCCGCCATGCCCGCCGCCGGGTTTGTTGGAGTCATCGCCCTCGACTTTGACCATGTCTTCCACGACGCTGCGCGGAAGTCCATCGCGGGCCTGGGTAATCTCGCGCTGATAGTCATCCCAGAACAGGTTGCTGACGTTGTAGATGTTGGCGCCCTTCATGCGAAAAAACACCAGCGGCGTAGGAGAATCAGCATGCGCAAAGTTTTCCACGCCGTCAAAAGCGTTGTCGCGCCCCCAGATTTCAACTTTGCCGTCGCCCAGGCGGTCTTCAAAGGTCAGAGGAACGGAGGTCGTAATCTGGCGCAGCAGCCCCGGGGGATCTCCTAACGACACGATGTAGTAATTCCAGCAACACTCGTCTTTCTTGGGATGCGACTCAATCACGGCATCGGGTTTGTCGTCGGCGTTGATGTCTTTGCCCGAAACCTGGTTCACCTCCATCTCATAACCATAGGCTTCGAACACAGACTTCTGGTCGCTGGAAGTAATGGTGGCGTGGCACTGCCCGGCGTGCGCGTCATCGGTGGCAGGCGAAAGCTGCGCCACATATCCGCCGGGAAGCTGTTGGCTGTATTCGCCCGATCCACCGGAACAGTTACGCACCGCAGCCGAAGCCAGCGGGGCCGTTATGGCCAAACAGACTAGGAAAAATAGGGGTTTCATTGCGCCCACTATTGTAGTGCAGTTTTGGATGGGAAGTCAGGTCGATCTTTCAGCTGAACATGTTTGCAGTTTCAAGCGTAGCATTCATCCGCACCCAGCTCTTTGCTGAATTCGATTGTGGGACTTGCACGCTTTTTCCAGATTGTCATCCTGAGCCGCGTTTTATGCGGCGAAGCATCTGGCGGTTTGCCGGCAGCACCATGCTAGTGGGGTAACCTTCATGGCATCTACATCCCATCATAATTCGGCCCGCCGCCACCCTCAGGCGGGACCCATGTGATGATTTCGTAGGGATCCATGATGTCGCAGGTCTTGCAGTGCACGCAGTTTGAAGGATTCAAGTGGATCTGCTTGCCGCTGGGTGTGTCGTTGGCTTCAATCATTTCATATACATTCGCCGGACAAAAATTCTGGCAGGGGTTGCCGAACTCGGTCACGCAACGGGTGTTACAGATATTTGTGTCGTGAATGACCAGATGTGCGGGCTGGTCTTCTTCGTGTTTGGTGCCGGAGTGGTAGAGATCGGTCAGCTTATCGAAGCTGAACTCGCCATCGCCTTTCGCCCTGCCCAGGAGGTGGGCGCGCGCGCCGCCATCCACGGGAAGCTCAGCCAGATGCTTCATGCGCGTGTGCCCGGGATGCGACGGATAACGCGCATACAAGCCTCTGCCGCCCGAGAGCTGTTGCAGGGCGGTGTGAAAGATGCCATGCAACATGCCGCGCTCGAATCCCTGATGGAAGTTGCGCACCTCCCAAAGCTCGTCTTTAATCCAACTGTGCTCCACGCGTACCGGATAGCGT
>Ga0210384_10001626_pt1 | contig 29896 bp, 28 predicted proteins | sample IncBWH2MmetaG_FD_160574 | JGI IMG/M metagenome (GOLD analysis project Ga0210384, IMG submission 160574) | Forest soil microbial communities from Barre Woods Harvard Forest LTER site, Petersham, Massachusetts, United States - Inc-BW-H-2-M | ecosystem: Environmental > Terrestrial > Soil >...
GCCGGATTGCTGCCCGACATAAGTATCGAGCAAGGTCCGCGCGGTGCGGCGTAGCGCCTGCACTTCGAGATTGACCGCGACCGCCGGGATCATCGCTTCGAACAGTTTTAGCTCATCGGCGTCGAAACCGCTCGGACGCCGGGTGGCGAGCGAAAGTGCCTTGTTGCTGCCATCCGCGAACGGCACCGAATGCACGATATAGTCGGTATAGCCCTCGCTCCGCAGGTCCTGAACAATCGGGAATTCGCCCTCTTGCGCGGGAGCTGTGAGGTTGCAGCGGACCGGGCCGCCGCCCTCGTAGGCGATCCGGATCGGGCTGTTCGACATCGTCGACGTGCTGGTCGGGCCGGTGCGATAGAGCCGCTCGGTCGTGCCCTTGCCGAGCTCCCAGAGCCCGCTGAAGGAGAAAATCTGCGGATGCAGGATCGGCACGCCTGTGGTGATGCGCGACACGTCGGCGCCTGCGGCCCGCAGCCGTTGCGCAAAGGCCTCGAGGAATTCGCTGGGATCGGCATGCCTGCGCGCATCCGTCATCAACCAGCGGATCAAAGGATGGGTTTCGTCTCGTGCGGTGACGTCCAGCACGGCCCGTGCTTAGCCCTCGCGCTCGATGCCGCGCTTGAGCGCTGCACGGGCGGCCTCGCGATGGTCTTCGGTGATGTGGTTTGCGACCAGCCGGATCGCGGTCGCCAGCACCGCGGCATCGTCGGTGAAGCCCAGCACCGGCAGCATGTCCGGGATGAGATCAAACGGCAGGATGAAATAGGCGATGGCCCCGAGCAGCGCGGCCTGCACATGCCGCGGCGTCTGCTTGTCGAAGGCGCAATAATACGCCGCCAGCAGATCCTCGGCGAACGGGATGCTGGCCAGCACCCGCTTCAGCTTGATCCAGAAGCGCCGGCGCACGCTCTCGCGGTCCTCGGCGAGCCGGTCGGCTGGCTCGAAGCCTACGGTGTGTTCTGACGCCATCGCTCAAGGCTCCCAGGAAACTAACGGCAGATCGTCGCGCTCAAGTTGGGGATTTGACCAAGCCCCTGCAAGACCACAAAGCCGCTGCATGCGTCAGGCAACACCGAGCTGCTTTGCGATCGCGTTCATCGCTTTGGCAAGCTCGATATCGAGCACCGTTACTCCGCCGGCGTCATGGGTGGCCAGCACCACCTCCACCGTCTTGTAAACATTGCGCCATTCAGGGTGGTGGTCGTGCTTTTCCGCGATCAAGGCGGCGCGGGTCATGAAGCCGAAGGCTTCGTTGAAATCCTTGAACACAAAGGTCCGCCCGATCGCCTCGCGACCCGCCGTCTCCGCCCAGCCGGGCAGTCCCTGCAAGGCCGATTTCCGCATCTCCGCCGACAGCCGTTCCGCCATAACCGCCTCCGTATCCTGCGCCTTACCCTAACACTTTGGCGGCATTCGAGGTCCAAAAGCAGCCGAAAGCCGGCCCGGTAACCATGACGGAGATGTAACCCCGCTTGGCCGCGAAATTTGCTACAACGCAGCAATTTCCGAATTGGCAAGATGAAATTGAGCCTCAAGCGATTATTTGCCAGGTCGATGACCGGCGGCTTTGACCTTGTCGAGCCCCAGGCCGCGCCGTCGTCGCGTTCTTCGGCGCGCCAGGCGATGCTCATTACCCTTGCCGGATTGCTCGCTATCGTCGGCGCGCTCGCCGGCGGCTATTATTTCGCGATGCGGCCGGTGACCCTGCGGCTCGCGGTCGGGCCTGCCAACAGCGATGACGTCAAGGCGGTGCAGGCGCTGACCCAGGCCTTTGCCCAGGCGCACGGCTATGTCCGGTTGCGCCCGATCCAGACCGATGGCGCGGTGGCGAGCGCACAGACGCTTGCCGACGGCAAAGCCGATCTCGCCATCATCCGGGGCGATCTCGACGTGCCGAAGAACGCCCAAGCCGTCGCGACGCTGCGCAAGAACGTCGCGGTATTGTGGGTGCCGCCGCCGGCCAGGGGCAAGGGCAAAAAGGCAGGTGCGAAGATCACCAGGATCTCGCAGCTCGCCGGGCGCCGCGTCGGCGTGGTCGGCCGCACCCAGGCCAATGTCAATCTGCTCAAGGTAATCCTCCAGCAATACAGCGTCGATCCGGCGAAGGTCGAGATCGTTCAATTCCCCGCCGCCGAAGTCGCCGACGCCATCCGCAACCAGAAGGCGGATGTCTATCTGGCCGCAGGTCCCGTCAACAGCAAGATCACCGCGGAAGCGATTGCGGCATCGACCAGGGATGGCGGCACGCCGACCTTCCTCGCCATCGATTCGAACGAGGCGATTGCGCAAAACCATCCTGTCTACGAGGCCGCCGAAATTCCCGCCGGCGCGTTTGGCGGCTCGCCTGTCCGGCCCGAGGATGAGGTGAAGACCATCAGCTTCGCCCACCACATCGTGGCGCGCAAAGGCGTTTCGGAGGCGACCATAGCCGCCTTCACCCGGCAATTATTCGCGATCCGCCAGCAGCTGATGACTGAATTCCCGCTGGCCGCGAAAATCGAAACGCCCGATACCGACAAGGACGCCGCGATCCCCGTGCATCCCGGCGCCGCCGCCTTTGTCGACGGCGAGGAAAAAACCTTCCTCGACCGCTACAGCGATTACATCTGGTGGGGCCTGATGGCGCTCTCCGCGATGGGTTCGATGGGCGCGTGGTTCGCGGGATACTTGAAAAAGGACGAGCGCGACGGCAACACCTCGCTGCGCGAACGGCTGTTGGAGATGATCCCGGCGGCGCGGCGCAGCGATTCCACCGAAGAGCTCGACCGGATGCAGGCCGAAGCCGACAATATCCTGCGCGATACGCTGGTCTGCTTCGACCGTGGCGCGATCCAGGAAAGCGCGCTGACCGCCTTCAATATCACGCTCGAGCAGTTCCACCACGCGGTGGCCGACCGCAAGGCGGTCTTGCTCAGCATCCCGCAAAATCTGCAGCGCGCCGGGGCCCAATTCCGCGCCACCGGAACGCTGTGATCAAATCGATCCTGTAATCGGGCCGTCATACAATCTTCCTAGGTCTGTCGGAGCGCGTCCCGACGACCGACCAAGGAGGCTTGCATGCCGATCAAACTCCGAAGCAGCAATTTCCCCAGGCTCACCCGCCGGCGATTTCTTTCCACCGCGACCGCGACCGGTGTCGCTGCGATCGCGATGCCTTATCTGAGCCGCGCCGCCGACCGGCCGATCGTCACCCATGGCGTGCAATCCGGCGACGTCGGCGCCGATGGCGGCGTGGTGTGGGCGCGCGCCGACCGCCCGTCGCAGATGATGGTCGAGGTTGCGACCACGGAATCCTTCAACAATGCGCGGGCGCTGCCGCCGATCGCAGCACTCCCCGAAAGCGACTTCACCGCGAAGATGCTCTTGGAAAACCTGCCCTCGGGCCAGGACATCTTTTATCGCGTCAAATTCCGTGACCTCTCGCATCCCGACGTTTCCAGCGAGCCGATGGTCGGCCGCTTCCGCACCGCGCCCGCCGACCGCCGCGACGTCAGCTTCGTCTGGGGCGGCGATGTCGCCGGCCAAGGCTGGGGCATCAATCCCGACGATGGCGGCATGGTCACCTACGCCACGATGAAGAAGCACAGACCGGATTTCCTGCTGCATTCCGGCGACACCATCTATGCCGACGGCGTGATTCCGGCGGAGGTGAAACTGCCTGACGGAAAAATCTGGAAGAACCTCACGATTCCCGAAAAGGCAAAAGTCGCCGAGACGCTCGACGAGTTTCGCGCCGCGCACAAATACAATCTGCTCGACGACAATGTGCGCGCCTTCAACGCCGAGGTGCCGATCTTCGTGCAGTGGGACGACCACGAGGTCATGAACAACTGGTCGGCCTCGAAGGAGATTCCGGCCGCCTACGAGGTCCGCGACATCTCATTGCTTGCCGCGCGCTCGGCGCGCGCGTTCCACGAAATGTATCCGATGCGTGAAAGTATCGTCGAGCCGGGCCGGGTTTATCGCACGTTGAGCTACGGCCCGCATCTCGACGTCTTCATGCTGGACGAGCGCAGCTATCGCGGGCCCAACGGGCCGAACCTGCAAACCAGTTACGGTCCCGACGCCTATTTCATCGGACCGGATCAGCTGTTGTGGCTAAAGCGCGCATTGCTGAACTCGCGCGCCACCTGGAAGGTGATCGCCTCCGACATGCCGCTCAGCCTGATCGTCTATGATGATGCGACCAACAAGAAAGGCTCGGAGGCGTTCGCGCAGGGCGATGGCCCGCCGCGCGGCCGCGAGCTCGAAATCGCCGACATCCTGCGCTTCATCAAGACCTCGGGGGTGACCAACACGGTTTGGCTGACCGCCGATGTGCATTACGCCGCCGCGCATTACTACAACCCCGACAAGGCGCAGTTCCAGGAGTTCGATCCGTTCTGGGAATTCGTCTCCGGCCCCCTGCACGCCGGCACCTTCGGACCGAACGAACTCGACAACACGTTTGGGCCCGAGGTGAAGTTCATCAAGGCGCCGGGCCTCGACAAACAGAACCTGCCGCCGTCGGCCGGCATGCAGTTCTTCGGCCACGTCAAGATCGACGGCGCCTCCGGACAGATGACGGTCACCTTGCGCGACCGCGCCGACGCAGCACTGTGGTCCACCACGCTCGACCCCAAGGTCGGGTAGATTTCAGGGTTTGTTGCGATCGGCGGCGAGGGACTGCAAGGCGGTTTGCAGCGCCTCGGATGAACAGGGTTTTGGCAGCCTCGGCCGGCCCATCAACGGCTTGGGTATCTTCGCGTCTGCGCCATAGCCGGTGACGAAGATGTAGGGAATCTTCAGCGCGTCGAGCCGCTCGGCGATCGCAAAGCTGTTCTCGCGGATCAAACCGACATCGAGCAGTGCAAAATCCGGCACGCGTTCGTCGATCATATCCAGTGCGCGCAAGACACTGCTCGCGGTGCGCACCGAAGTGACGCCGAAGCCGAGAATCCTGTCTTCGAAATCGAGCGAGATGATCGGATCATCCTCGACAATCAACACATCATTGGGCAGGGCGAAGCCGTTGTGAGAACCGGGTTCCATGATCTCGTCGGTCGAATTCGAATGGTTGATTCGGACGGCCCGCACTGATGCCTGAACAGCACATCGAAGGGTTCCCAGGAACGAAACGACCATATTGCCGTTCTAGAGTCTGTGCATTTGTGAACATAAGTTCCTGCCGCGCACCGTTATCCTTGCCGCGGCAGAAGGGTCGTTTTGAAAAATGGATGCGCGCTCCAAGAGGTCTCCCGACAGCGATCCGCGGCCCTACAACAATCTGTTGCGACGGCTCAACGCCGCCGACTATGGGCTGATCGCGCCGCATCTTGCGCCGGAAGACACCGACGTCAACACGCAGTTCTACAATCCCGGCGACAATGTCGAGATCGTCCACTTTCCCTGCGGTCCGTCGCTTGCGTCGTACCTCGTGGCCAATGAGGACGGCCGCGACGTCGAGACCATCCTGGTCGGCCGCGAAGGCGCCGTCGGCGGCATCGTCAGCCAGGGATTTTTGCCGGCCTACACGCGCATTGTGGTCAAGTTCGGCGGACCGTTCGTCCGCCTCGCCATTGGCAGACTGGATGCGGCGAAGGCAAAGTCGAAGACGCTGAGCAACGTGTTCTCCCGCTATGCCGACTGCATGCTGGCGCAGATCTTCCAGTCGACCGCATGCAATGCCATCCATTCGATCGAGCAGCGCACCGCGAAATGGATCGTCTCGGCAATAGAGCGCACCGACGGCGATCACACCGTGCCGTTGACGCATGAGCAACTCGCGACCCTGCTCGGTGTCGGCCGCAGCTACACCAGCCGGGTGATCCAGACCTTTAAGGCGGAAGGCATTCTGGAAACAAGGCGCGGCTCGATCCTGGTGCGCAACGCCGACGCCCTGAAGATGCGGGCCTGCCTCTGCAACGAATCCGTGAAAACCCATTTTGAGGAAGTGTTGAGCGGGGTCTATCCGACCGAGGAGGCCAAAAAGGTCCTCTTTGCCCGCCGATTCAGCTAACCAAATGCGAAACAACCCATTGTTTTTTGGCGTTTTCTGAATATATTGCGGCGCAACGCGTAAGGTGTGCCCGGTCCTCTTGGCCGGGCTTCCTTTTTAGGCGCCATGCGACCCGCGAAATTCAGTTTTTGAGCGTGGCCCGGAGACAGGATCACGGTTTTCCGGCGAGATCGCGCCAAACCTTTGCACGACCAGAAGAAGAGCCATGAACCTTCGCAACGTCGCCATCATCGCCCACGTCGACCACGGCAAGACCACGCTGGTCGACCGCCTGCTCCAGCAATCCGGCACCTACCGCGAGAACCAGCGGGTGGTCGAACGCGCCATGGATTCCAATGATCTGGAGCGCGAGCGCGGCATCACCATCCTGGCCAAGGCGGCCTCGGTGCAGTGGAAGGACACCCGCATCAACATCGTCGACACGCCCGGCCACGCCGATTTCGGCGGCGAGGTCGAGCGCATCCTCAACATGGTGGACGGCGCGCTGGTCTTGGTCGACGCCGCCGAGGGCCCGCTGCCGCAAACCAAATTCGTGGTGTCGAAAGCACTCAAGGTCGGACTGAAGCCGATCGTCGTCATCAACAAGGTCGACCGCCCCGACGCGCGGCCCACTGAAGTGATCAACGAGGTGTTCGACCTGTTCGCGGCACTCGATGCCAGCGAGGAGCAGCTCGATTTTCCGATCCTCTACGGATCGGCCAAGCAGGGCTGGATGGCGGAGAGCCCGGAAGGCCCGAAAGACAATGGCATGCAGCCGCTGTTCGACCTGATCCTGCGGCATGTTTCGCCTCCGACCGTCGAAGACGGCCCGTTCCGGATGATCGGCACCATCCTGGAAGCCAATCCCTATCTCGGACGCATCATCACCGGCCGCATCACCTCGGGCTCGATCAAGCCGAACCAGCAGGTGAAGGTCTTGCACGCCGACGGTCAGTTGATCGAGCAGGGGCGGCTGACAAAAATCCTCGCCTTCCGGGGTATCGAGCGTACCCCGTTGGAGGAGGCCGAGGCTGGCGACATCGTCGCGATCGCAGGCCTCACCAAGGGCACGGTCGCCGACACATTCTGCGATCCCAGCGTCGATACGCCGCTAAAGGCGCAGCCGATCGACCCGCCGACGGTGTCGATGTCGTTCATCGTCAACAACTCGCCGCTCGCCGGCACCGAGGGCGACAAGGTGACCAGCCGCATGATCCGCGACCGGCTGTTGCGCGAGGCCGAAGGCAATGTCGCGCTCCGTGTGACGGAGGCCTCAGACAAGGACTCCATGGAAGTGTCGGGCCGCGGTGAATTGCAGCTCGCGATCCTGATCGAGACCATGCGCCGCGAGGGCTTTGAGCTTTCGGTGTCGCGGCCGCGCGTGGTGCTGAAAAAGGAGGAGGCCACCGGCGCGTGGCAGGAGCCGATCGAGGAGGTCGTGATCGACGTCGACGAGGAGCATTCCGGCGTCGTCGTGCAGAAGATGAGCGAGCGCAAGGCCGAGATGATCGAGATGCGCCCCTCCGGCGGCCACCGGTTGCGGCTGGTGTTTTACGCGCCCACGCGCGGCCTGATCGGCTATCAGGGCGAACTTTTGACCGATACCCGCGGCACCGCGATCATGAACCGGCTGTTCCACGGCTATGCACCGTATAAGGGCGACATCCAGGGCCGCCGCAACGGCGTGTTGATCTCCAACGACCAGGGCGAGGCTGTGGCCTACGCGATGTTCAAGCTGGAGGACCGCGGCCCGATGATGATCGAACCCGGCTGGAAGGTCTACAAGGGCATGATCGTCGGCGAGCATACCCGCGACAATGACCTCGAGATCAACGTCTTGAAGGGCAAGCAGCTGACTAATATTCGCACCACCTCAAAGGACGAGGCGGTGCGGCTGACGCCGCCGATCAAGATGACTTTGGAAAAGGCGCTCGCCTATATCGAGGACGACGAGCTCGTCGAAGTGACGCCGAAGTCGATCCGCCTGCGCAAGAAGTTCCTCGACGCCAACGACCGCAAGCGCGCGGTGAAGGCCAAGGAGGCGGTGGCTTAGGCCTATTCTGTCATGCCCCGCCAACGGGTCGGCGCGAAGCGCCGCCCGATGACAGGCTCCAGCGGGGCATCCAGTAATCGCCGGCGCTTGAGATAAACCGAGACGCCACGGAGTACTGGATCATCCGCTTTCGCGGATGACGACAACGGTATTAGGGTTGGCTTCAAGCCCAATAACGAACGTGCTAGAGCCGAGAGCATGTCCCTCCCCTCCTCCGTCGATATCGCCATCATCGGCGCCGGCGCTGCCGGCCTCGGCGCTGCGCATGCGCTGAGGAATTCGCCTCTCTCGGTGATCGTGCTGGAAGCCCGCGACCGCGTCGGCGGCCGTGGCCACACAATCATGGCGGCACCTGACGTCACCTTCGACCTTGGCTGCGGCTGGTTGCATTCAGCGGAAAAAAACTCCTTCGTCAAAATCGCCCAGCAGCTGGATTTCGAGATCGACAAGACCCGGCCGCCCTGGCGCGAACAGAGCGACGCCGGCTTCCCGCATAGCGAGCGCGCCGAATTCATCGCGGCGATCGACGCCGTCTACGACCGCGTCGAGGCGGCTGCGAAGCTCGGCCGCGAAGGCCCGGCGAGCGCCTATCTCGATCCGGGCAATCGCTGGAACCCGATGATCGATGCGATCTCGACCTACGCCAACGGCGCTGAACTCGATCGCATCTCGGTCATGGATCTCGACGCTTACGAGGATACCGGGATCAACTGGCGGGTGCGGCGCGGCTATGGCGCGCTGATGGCGGCCTATGGCGCGCACCTGCCGCTCGCGCTGAATTGCGAGGTGGCGCGCATCGACCATTCGGGAAAACGCGTGCGCATCGAGAGCTCGAAGGGCGTGGTAACCGCCGACAAAGTGATCGTCACCGTGCCGACCAATCTGATCGCCGAACAAGCGATCCGCTTTCACCCCGCGCTGCCGGCGAAGGTTGATGCGGCAGCCGGCCTGCCGCTTGGGCTCGCTGACAAGGTGATGCTGGCGCTGGACGAGCCGGGAGTTTTGCCGAAAGACGGCAATTTGCGCGGCGCGACCATGCGCACCGAAATGGGCAGCTTTCATCTGCGCCCGTTCGGGCAGGCATCGATCGAAGGCTATTTCGGCGGCCGTTTTGCGCGCGAACTGGAAGACGCCGGCGACGGCGCGCTGGCCGCAGAGGCAATCAACGAGATTGCCGCGCTGCTCGGCAACGACTATCGGAAGAAATTAAAGCCGCTCGCGGAATCGCGCTGGTCGCATGACCCGTTCGCGCGCGGCTCCTACTCCCACGCTCTGCCGGGACAAGCGGGCAAGCGCGCGGTGCTGGCCGCGCCCGTCGATGGCCGGCTGTTCTTTGCGGGCGAGGCCACCTCGCCGAACTTTTTCTCCACCGCGCATGGGGCAAGGGATTCGGGAGAGAGGGCAGCGGCGGAGGTGATGGCGGCGCGCGCAAAGCGCTGATTGCGCTTCCCGCCATTCCGGGTCTGCGCTTCGCGCATCCCGGAATGACACCAGCCGACTACTCCATCACCCGCGCCCGCATCGCCGCATCTGGCACGAAGCACGTCTCGTACTTTCCAAAAATCCGGTAGCGATTGTGCGCGACGAGATTGTAAACCGCGTCGCGTAGCGGCTTTGGCACCGCGAACAATATGCGCGTCCATTGCCATCCCGGCAGGTTCGAGAGCACCGTCAGCGCGGCGTCGGATTTGAAATAGGCGATGCCGCCATGAATGACGGCGTTGGTGTCGGGATCGTCAGCATTGATGCCGGAGGCCTGCGCCAACCGCGTGCCATAGGGCGACTGGATCGGCGTGAAGCGAAAGCGCGCCTGAATGTCGCGCGCGATGACGAAGCGGACCCAGCGCGAGCAGAATACGCAGACGCCGTCGTACAAAATCACGTCGTCGTCAGGCCATCCACTCATCGGTTATCCAGCGTAAGGAGCGCCACGATCATCAGCACGATCGCAGGCCCAGTCTTGACCAGCGCACCGAGCGGCTCGATCCACAGGTCCGGCGTCAGGATCGCGGTGCCCGCCATATAGCCCAGCGACACGGCGATGCCCGCGATCAGTCCGAAGGCCGCGGTGCGGCGGAATGCAATCAGGACCCCAATCGAGATATCCATCAGGCTGGTGACGGCGGCAAACGGCGCGGCCACACCAGGCGAAAACCCGTGCGAGAGGAGGATCGCTTTGGTCGCCGGGAACGAGATCACCAGCGCGATGAAGCCCGACGCGACCCAGAACATCGAAAGGCTCGCAATCACCAGCGGCTTGATCAGGAACAGCCGGGCGAACCATTTGTCCTGGATAGTCGCGGAGCGCTGTCCGACCATTTGCGCGATTGTTTTGGGCGCAATGCCGGTCGCTTCGATCCAGGCGGTGGGGTCGCCGGCAACGCCGCGGCGCAGCTCGGCGATTGCGGTCATGCGCATCGGCGGCATCCAGCCGAGCCGGCTCGCGAGATCGCCGAGCTTGGCGCCGAGATCGAGCATGAACGCCGGCATCGTCAGGCGCGGATACTCGGCAGTGCCGAAGGCAAAGCGATTGCTCGATCACCCCGGAGAGCGTGACCTTCTGCGGCTGCATCAGATCCCAAGTCACCTCCCGAATCACGGCGCTCACCGCGGCATCAACGATGTCGCGGCCGGCGAGCCAGGCGATGGTCGCCGAAATATCCTCGACCGCGACGGGACGAAACTGCGTTCCGGATTCTTCGGCCGGCAAATCGAGCGGGAAGGCCGCGAGCGCGCGCAGCATCGCGCTGCCGCCATAGGCGGCGGGCGCGACCACAAAACCCGGCCGCAAGATCGCATGAGGAACACCCGATGCCGCGATCAGCCGCTCGGCCTCGCGTTTTGTCATGCTGAAGGCGGTCTTGTCCTCGTTGGCCGCGCCGGGAATCGAGATGTGGACGAGCCGGATCGTGCGGCCGGCATCACGGATCGCAGCCAACAGCCGTGCGACAAAGTCGCGGTGCACCGCGCCGGTGTTGCTGCCCGGCCCGTCCTGGAGCACGCCGAGGCAGTTGACGATGACGTCGACGCCGTGATCGGCGATCAGCCGCGCCAGCGCGGCCTGCTCCATCGACAGGATCGGCATCTCCAGATCGAAAGCGCCGACCTTCTGCGAGGCCGAGAATTTTCGTGCCAGCCCGATCACATGAAAGCCCCGCGCCCGTAAATCATCGGTGACGAAGCGTCCGATCAACCCGGACGCGCCGAACACGAGGATGTTTTTCTGCGCGTCGCTCATCAGGTTCTCTTCTTTATGGGCATGATCCAAAAAGCATGCCCCTAAAACGGCTTCGCGATCATCAGCCAGAGGATGATCATAACCGAACCGAAGCCGGGGATACCGAAACAGAACCAGCGACGAAACAGCGCAAAGTACCGCGGCGGCAGCGGCTCTTTCTTCGCCATCGCCGCGCTTGCCAGATCGCGCATTTCGATCTGCATAAAGATCACGGGAATCCAGAACAGTCCGGCGACCGCGTAAAGCCCAAGCGACGTCACAAGCCAGCGCTCGGCGAAACTGGTCGAGGATAATTCCATCAGGATCCCGCCGGTGACGGGCTGGAGAATGACGGCGGTCAGCGTGAACAGCATATCTGCGATCACGACAGTCGCCGCCGTGCGCGCGATAAAGGCCGCGTCGCGGCTTAGATGCGCCATCAGCATGAAGAAGGCGATGCCGCTCCCGGTGCCGAGGATGACGATGGCGCCAAGCACGTGCAGATATTTGACCAGGAAATAGAGCGTCATCGCCCTCTCACGGCCGGCGTGTTGGGCTTCAGCGCCCGATCGAGTTCGGGAGTAGCGATGGCGACCCCGCTTTCGGTTTCGGCGAGCCAATGACCTTCGCTCCCCGAGGGCGCCAGCACGCGAAACTCCACTGTGCCGCCGGAGCTGCGGAAGGCACCCGCAAGCCGTCGCGACAGCTCCGGCGCGAAGTAAGTATCGTTGGTCGCCACCAGCCAGGTCAGCGGCACCCGCGCCGCCTTGCCGAATTCGCCGGCGGCGGAGAGAAGCGTGTGCGGCGCGCAGACCTGATTGGGAACATCATTGGCATGGCCGCCGCGCCCGGGCGCGAATGCGATGATCGCCGAAATACTCCTGGGATCCGCGCCCGCCAGCGCCAGCGCGCCCCAACCGCCGGCCGAATGGCCGACAATGACGGCACCGTCCTTGCGGATGAAGGATTGCGCCCGCAAGAATTCCAGCGGCAATGCGATCTCCTCGGCGGTGGCGCGCGCAGCATGGGCATAATCCGCATCGTCGCAGCCGCCCTGGTCCTCGAGGTATTTTCCGCCCGTCGCGCCATGGCCGAGCCGCTCGGGCACCAGCACCGCAAAGCCCCGCGCCACCAGAAACGCCGCCAGCGCGCGGTATTCCGCCTGCGGCATTTGGGCGCGACGCAGCACGTTTTGCGTGGTCGCGTGCGCGATCAGGGCCAGCCGGAACGGCCCGTCGCCGGGCGGGCGAAACAGCACCGCGCGCGCCGAGATATCGCGATCGGGGGTCGGCACCCGCCAGAGCTGCGCGCGGTTGGGCTCGCCCTCTGCGCCCTGCGCGCCAAGCGGCGGTTCCGCCAGCGCGGCCCGGCCGGCGAGGCCCAAGAAGACGAGCAGCGCGAGAAACGCCTTTGCCGAACGCATCAATGGCCTGAGCTCAAGAAATCCGATTCGTGACAGGATAGCGGCGAATCACATCCCCGCATTTTTCCGTGAACCGGATTCGGTGTGACACTACGACCTGGTCTCTTTTTGCGCTTCCGCGCATCAACCGGGTGCCGGTTAGGGCAGCTTCTTGTCCTCTTTCGGCACAATCAAACACAAAACTGATGCAAAAAGTCCACAGGTTAACCGATAATTAAGGATAGACCTTGAAGCGGGCGCGCCGACTTGCTTTGATTGCACCCATGAGCACAACCCTGATCGAGGTCCGGCCGGCCAAAGCTGCTGACGCAGCCGCAGTTGCGTCGACCCATGACGAGGCATGGCGCTCGGCCTATCAGGGCATCATCCCGGGCGCCGAACTGGAAAAGCTGATCAACCGCCGCGGCCCGCAATGGTGGGACAGCGCGATTCGCAAGGGCAGCCGCGTCAGCGTGCTGGTGTTCGGCGACAAGGTCGCGGGCTACGCCAATTACGGCCGCAACCGCGCCCGCAGCCTGCATTTCGAAGGCGAGATCTACGAGCTTTATCTGCGCCCGGAATTCCAGGGCTTGGGCTTCGGCCGCCGTCTGTTCACCTCGGCGCGGCGCGATCTGTTGCAGAGCGGGCTGAAGAGTATGGTGGTGTGGGCGCTGTCCGACAACGACCCGGCGACGGAGTTTTATCGCGCGCTCGGCGGCCGCATGGTGGCGCGCTCCTCGGAGAAGTTCGGGCCCAAATCGCTCGACAAGGTCGCCTTCGCCTGGACCAACTAAGCGCCGGCCTGGCGGCTGTCCGCGCTCCCGCGCCTAGCAACAAAGCCCTACGGAGCCACCCATGCGCATTGACGCCATCCCGATCGGGATCGATCCGCCGCGCGAGGTCAACGTCATCATCGAGGTGCCGGTGGGCGGCGAGCCGATCAAATACGAGATGGACAAGGAGGCCGGCACCTTGGTGGTCGACCGGTTTCTCTATACCGCCATGCGCTATCCCGGCAATTACGGCTTCATCCCGCATACGCTGTCCGGCGACGGCGATCCCTGCGACGTGCTGGTCGCCAACACCCGCGCCATCGTCCCCGGCGCTGTCATGAGCGTACGGCCGGTCGGTGTGCTGCTGATGGAAGACGAGGCCGGCGGCGATGAGAAAATCATCGCGGTACCGTCGTCGAAACTGACCCAGCGCTACGACAAGGTGAAAAGCTACAGCGACCTGCCCGACATTACGCTTCAGCAAATCCAGCACTTCTTCGAGCATTACAAGGATCTCGAGCGCGGCAAGTGGGTGAAGGTGCTGCGCTGGGGCGCGCCCGAGGATGCGCACCGGCTGATCGAAGAAGGCATCGCGCGCGCGAAGGGAAAATAGGTCAAGCGGCAGAAGCGCCTCCTCTTCACCTCGCCCCGCGCTCTTGTGCGGGGCGAGGGAGAAGTTACACCGCAGGCTTCGGCAATCCGGCGAGCGCGCAGGCGGCGCGCAGCGTGTTCACCAGCAGGCACGCCACCGTCATCTGGCCGACGCCGCCCGGTACCGGCGTGATCGCGCCGGCAACATTCAGCGCCTCGGTAAACGCGACGTCGCCGACCAGCCGGGTCTTGCCGTCCGCCGCGGGCAGGCGGTTGATGCCGACATCGATCACGCTCGCGCCCGGCTTGATCCAGTTGCCGCGCACCATTTCGGGCTTGCCGACGGCAGCGTAAACCAAATCGGCACGGGCGGTGAGTTGCGGAAGATCGCGCGAGCGCGAATGCGCGATCGTGACCGTGACATTTTCATTGAGCAGCAATTGCACCAAGGGACGGCCGACCAGGTTGGAGCGGCCGATGACGATGGCGTTCATGCCTTCGAGCGAAGTGTGCACGCTTTTGGTCAGGATGATGCAGCCGAGCGGTGTGCAGGGCGACAGCGCCGCAAAGCCGCCGGCAAGCCGTCCGGCGTTGTTGGGATGCAGGCCGTCGACGTCCTTGGCCGGATCGATGGAGTTGATGATGGTTTCGGTGTGCAGCGATTTCGGCAGCGGCAATTGCACGAGGATGCCGTGCACACTCGGGTCACGATTGAGCTTTGCGATCAGCGCCAGCAGATCGGCTTGCGTGACATCGGCCGGCAATTTGTGATCGAACGACGCCATGCCGGCGGCTTGAGTTTGCTTGTGCTTGCTGCGGACATAGACTTCGCTCGCCGGATCATGGCCGACCAGCACCACCGCAAGGCCGGGCGTCAGGCCGGCCTTGCGCTTGACCCGCGCGACCTCATCGGCGACGCGGGCGCGAAGCTCGGCGGCAATCGTTTTTCCATCGATGATGTGGGCCGTCATCTCAGTCCCTTATTTGAGCATGATCTTTTCGGAAAACCGGTTCCCACTTTTCCGGATCATGCCTTCGCGGAAATCAGAACACGCAGCGCTTCGCCGAGCTTGGCGGGATCGCCATCGACCGCTATCTGTTTGAGCCGCGAGGTCGCACCTGACAACAGCCGCACCCTGGCTTTGGGCACGTGGAGCGCTTTCGCGAGCAGTTCCGTCACCGCGCGATTGGCCTCACCGCCCTCGGCAATGGCGCGGACCCGCACTTTCACCACGCTGCGGCCGTTGGCGAGCGTCTCGACGCCGTCGATATCGTTGCGGCCGCCGCGTGGCGTCACGCGCAAGGCAACGCTGATGCCTTGGGTGGAATAGCGCCAAGGATCCATTACGCATCCATCACGCCGTCCACGCGGTCAGAAGACGCTGGGGTAGATGTAATAGGTGATCACCCGTTCGATGAACATGATGATCAGGATCAGGATGATCGGCGAAATGTCGAGGCCGCCGAGATTGGGCATGAAGGAGCGGATCGGCGCCAGCACCGGCTCGGTGATCCGGTAGAGGAATTCCGCCACCGCCGAAACGAACCCGTTGCGGGTGTTGACGACGTTGAAGGCGATCAGCCAGGACAGGATCGCGGACGCGATCAAGAGCCAGATGTAGAGGTCGAGGACGATGAGAACGATGTCGAGAACGGCACGCATGGTTGAGGGACTCTGGCTTGGGACCTCAGCTAGATATCGGTTCCCCCGCCGGCAAACAAGGGAACTTGACGGCAAAATGGCCCGGAAAACCAAGCTTTTCGCCGTTCTTGACTTGGCCTTGGCGCGGATTGTAAATGGCGCCGCCTGCTGGCCGCCGCTCTGATGACCGGGCGGCCACGGAGGGGCCATAGCTCAGCTGGGAGAGCGCGTCGTTCGCAATGACGAGGTCGGCGGTTCGATCCCGCCTGGCTCCACCAGCCTTCGCTCGCTTCGCGAGCTTCGGCTGGGCAAGCCGCAGCACGACCTATCGTAGCGAAGTGAGTGAAGGCTGTCTCGCCGTAGCCCGCAGGGCGAAGGCGGACTGTGGCCGAAAATTACTCTTCATTGTCCCTGACGATTTTGGCTCGCGCAGGGGCGCGCAACGGATTCGTAGGATGGGTTGAGCGAAGCGATACCCATCACCTCCAACGGAAGCCATTGATGGGTTTCGTTTTGCTTAACCCATCCTACGCGTACTATCGTTGACGATTTGACGCGCGATTATTCCGCGGCTTCCGACATGATCGAGGCCGGCATGCGCTTGAGCCAGCCGTCGATAAAATCCTTCAGCCAGGCACGCTCGATCACGTCATGCATCGCGCGGCCTTCGAAGTGCAGGTGACGCGGCTGTGCACCGGGCAAATCCATCCGTCCGCGCGTGGTCCAGCAATGCATCATCGCGTAGGTCACGTCGGGATGAAACTGGAAGCCGAACGCCTGCCCCGACCGGAACGCCTGAACCGGGAAGTCATCGCCCTCCGCCAATAGCTCGGTCCCGGCCGGGAGTTCGAATCCTTCGCGATGCCAGTGATAGACCTGATCCGGCCAGTTCGGGCAAAGCGTCAGCCCCGCGCGTGTGGGGCGGATCGGGTAGTAACCGATCTGGGTCTGGCCTTCGGTGTGCGGCGCGACCGCTGCGCCGAGTTGCCTCGCGAGCATCTGGGCGCCGAGGCAAATGCCGAGAAACGGCCGCTGCTCCTTAAGCGCGATCTTGATCCAGTCGATTTCCTTTGCGATGTAGTCGTCGGGATCGTTGGCGCTCATCGGGCCGCCGAAAATGACCGCGCCGGCATGGTCGTCGAGCGTTTCAGGCAGCAGGTCGCCGAACCGCGGGCGACGGATGTCGAGCCGATGCCCCAGCGCCCGCAACACATTGCCGACCCGGCCCGGCGTCGAATGTTCCTGATGCAGCACGACCAGAACCGGCAGCCGGGATTCCGTGCCTGGGGATGCGGCAAACTTGCCCGTCCTTGCGAAAGGCAGCACGTTTTCGCCAGCAATGTTTGCGCGGAACGGCATCAGCTTTGCTTCGGCACCAAAGCTCAAATCTTATCTAAGTGATCGTTAATTTCGTGTGAGTTCGGGCACACTTGCGAGGATGGAAGCAAAGGATGGGCCAAACAGCCCAGGAAGCGGGTCAAGAGGGAGTGAGGAGGCTTCCGGTCAGCGCTTGCGCAGCTGGAATCGTGCAACCGCCGCCAGGATGAAGGCGCGGGGAAACATCCGCAGCAGCAGTGGCACGATCTTGATGCCGAGCCCCGGCAGGACGGCACGCTTGTTGGCCATCAGCCCGCGATAGCCGCATTTGGCGACATTCGCCGCCGAGACATTGAGGACGGCGGAATCAAGCCCAGGCGAGAACCCCGCCCGCTGCTGAAACTCCGACGGCACCGGGCCGGGGCACAGCACGGTCACGCGAACGCCACGGGGCGCGAGCTCCGCGCGCATCGCTTCGCTGAACGACAGCACATAGGCCTTGGAGGCATAATAAACCGCCATTCCCGGGCCCGGCAGGAAGCCGGCGATCGAGCCGACATTGAGGATGCCGCCGCCATTCTTGATCAAGTCGTCGGCGAAACGCAGCGTCAAATCCGTCAACGCGCGGATGTTGACCGCGATGATGCCGAGCTGTTCGGCGCGATCCCTTCGGATCGCCTGGCCGAAAACGCCGAATCCGGCATTGTTGACGAGGTATTCGACCTCCATCCCTTCGGCAACCAGAGTGGCGGCAATCTTTTCGGCAGCATCGGGCTGTTCGAGGTCGCATGGAATAACGAGCGGCGCCGCAGCACCGGCGGATTTGATTTCGGCGGCCAGTGTCGCAAGGCGATCCACGCGCCGCGCCACCAGCGCCACGCGGTGACCGTGCGCGGCAAAAACGCGTGCCAGCTCGGCGCCTATTCCTGCCGAGGCACCGGTAATCAGCGTCACACGCTCGGTCACGGTCCAATGCTCTTAAATCAATTTGGGGATATTGTTCCAGCGTCGGCACGAGAGAGAGCATAGGCTCACAACAGGTTGCAAGTCACCTGCGCGCATGGCGCGGTGTGTAACCCCCGGAACCGGCTCGATAGACCTTGTTTCGGGACTTACTTGATGTTGGGGCCAATGTCAGCACATTAAAATTTGGTCATGTCTGGCGCTGCACCATGGCCCGAACGGCGATTGTGGTGTGCATTCAGCTTCCCGCAACCGGTGCGGCTCGCCTGGCGGCGACGCGGTGCTTGAGTTCGATCCGATCCCGCGACGAGACGGCGAGCAGATCGGCCGCGCGCCAGACCACATTGTCCTCGAACTCGCTGACCTCGCCGTCGGCATAGACCAACTCCCACATCATTTCGACGATGCGCAGCCTGCCTTCCGCGTCAACCTGCCGCATGATGACGCTGGTGAAATGATAGAGGTCGACCGCCTCGCCCTCGACCCGGGTGGCTGACGCGATCAATTGATCGGCGGTACCGGGATCCAAGCCAAAGCGGCTTTCGATCAGGCCGTGAAGCTTCCTCTTCTCGGCATCGCTGGGTTCACCATCGAGCGAGATCACGTGGATCAACAGCGCGGTTGCCGCCAGCTGATATCCGTTGTCTTCAAAAGCGCGATTGCCCTGCGCATGGGGAGAAACAACGTCGGCTATGAATTGGCGTAGTCCGTCCAGCATCGCTTCCTACCGAAATCGCGTCAGTTCAATGGGTCCGCCCGTGCGGCGGTCGATCACCGATATATGGATGGGAAAAACAATCGGCGCAATCAGTCCGGTTTCGCCGGCTGCATTACGTTTCGGCAACCCCTATCAATCGAGCCCGTCATTCCGGGGCGATGCGAAGGCATCGAACCGGAATCTCGAGATTCCGGATATGGTGCTGGCGCACCATTCCGGAATGACGGCAAACCAAGCTTCAGGGAATCTCGTAAACCAGCATCTTGTCGGCGATGCCGCGCAACGCCGCCTGCTTCTGGATCGGCTTGATCGCCTGCCGGTTAAGGATTTCCGCAACCGCCGGGGCATCGATCACCGGGCCGGTGATGTGGATCTCCTGCGAGGTCGACAGGCTTTGAACGCGCGCGGCGATATTGACGGTCTGGCCGAAATAATCCTGCCGTTCGTTGAGCATGACGGCAAGGCACGGACCCTCATGGATACCGATCTTGACCACGAGATCGTTGCTGTCGCGCTCCTTGTTGAGCTTGTCCATGGCGGCGCGCATCCGCAAACCCGCGACGATCGCGTGCTCCGGCCGCACGAACGTCGCCATCACCGCGTCGCCAATTGTCTTCACGACGGCGCCCTTCTCCGAGGAGATGATCTCCAATAGCGCGTGGAAATGCGCGCGCACCAGATCGAAGGCGGCAAGGTCGCCGACCCGCTCGTACAGCGCGGTCGAGCCCTTGAGGTCGGTGAACAGGAAGGTCAACGAGGTGATCTTGAGGCGCTGATCGATGTTGAGATTGTCCGCCTTGAAAACATCGCGAAAAGTCTGGTTCGACAGCATCCGCTTGGCGGTGAGGAACGGCTTGCGCTTGCCGATCAAACCGTGAAGCGCCTCGGCCGCGATGAAGACCGTGGGCAGCGTCCGCACGCCGGCCTGATTGTCGAGCGACAATCGCAACGGTCCGGGCCGCATCGTCGTGGTCCCGACCGGCGCGTGCGCCTTGTTGTAAATCAGCGACAGTTGCTGGCGTTCCCTGGTCGGCTCGCCCTGAACGTCGATGAACTGGGCGGAATGCGTCACCGGCTCGAACACGATGATGAATTGCGCCGGCAGTTGCAGCGACAACACCGCTTTTTCGCCCGGCGGCAGCTCGAGCGCATCGAGCGTCACCTCGTCCGTCAGCTGCTCGAAGGATTCCTCGTTGAGATCGACGCCCGAGCTCCAGAACATCTGCTTGAAATATTCCCAGAGCGGCAGCGAATTCGGGTCATGCGCCGCGATCCGCCTGACCCGCGGGCTGACGGTGAAGGCGACCTCGACCTGCTCGTCGACGGAAGCCTGGTAGCCGCAGGCGCACAGGCCGCAATGGTAATCGTCATGGCGCAGCGATTTCAGGGTTGAATGGGCATCGAGCACGCCGCCGCAGCCGGGGCAAAGCACGTTCCAGGTCAGATCGAACAGCCCGAGCCGCGAGGCATGGAGGAAGCCGGAGATCACCCGCTCTTCGTCGAGCCCGGCCCGCTTGGCAAAATCCAGCGCATTGATGCGGTTGAGCTCGTGGTCCCTGCCCTTGTCGATCAGTTGCTGTATAGCATCGGCCACGGCCGGATCGGCGGTCTGCTTCAACACGGTAAATTGGGCCTGGATGTCGCTCATGCCGTAAACCTAGGGCATGACCCGGAAAAAGCCTGCCCCGCACTCGGATAGCGGGGTGGGCACCGGTTTTCCGAAAAGATCATGCGACGTCTAGATGGTGTCGGTTCAGCCTACCCGCAATCCCATCAACGGGGTGTGACGGCAAACATCGGCGAGTGGTCGGGCTGGGTGGTCACGACCCCAACCGGCACCACCGGCTGCTTGTCGAGCAGTTCGACGCGGAACGCGCCGATCAATTTGGCCAGCGCCAGCGTTGCCTCCACCAGCGCAAAATGCGCGCCGATGCAGACCCGCGGGCCGACGCCGAACGGCAGATAGGCGAAGCGATCCGGCGGCGGCGAGGGCGGCATGAAGCGCTGTGGGATGAACGCATTGGGGTCGCGCCAGAGCTTTTCGTGCCGGTGCAGAAGCCAGGGCGCGATCAGGATAACGTCGTTCTTTGCAACCGGCAGGCCCGCCACGGTGTCCGGCGCGATCGCCGCACGGGCCACCAGGAAGGCCGGCGGATAGAGCCGCATGGTTTCATCGATCACCGCGCGGGTGAATTTCAGCCGCTCGATATCGAGCGCCCCGCCGGTGTCGGCCCCCTTCACTTCCGCCGCCACCTGCTGCTGGGTCAAAGGATCGAGCGCCAGGAGAAGCAGCGACCAGAACAGCGTGATGGCCGTGGTCTCATGACCGGCGAGGATCATCGTCGCCACCTCGTCGCCGAGTTGGGCATCGGTGAACGCGGCACCGGTTTCGGGATCGCGCGCCGCGCCCATCAGGTCGAACAAGTCGCGCGGCGGGGCGCCGTCATTCTTGCCGGCGGCGCGGCGTTGGTCCATCAGCATGGCGATGAACCGCGTCCAGCGCTTGCGGAACCGCGCACGCGCAAAGTCCTGCGGGCTCGGCCAGGACAGCGGCAGCATCAGGTCGAGCAGATGCGGGCGCGCCAGCCGGCTGCCATATTCCATCACGAAGTCGCGCAAGGTCTGGCCGTGAGGGTCCATCTCGAACGAGAACATGGTGCGGCCGGCGATCTCGAGCGTCATGTGCTGCATGATCTCGCGCAGATCGACTGGCCCCGTTGAGGCGGCCTTGAGCTTGGCGATGGTCTGATCCGTCACCGCGACCATGTGCGGGACAAGCGTCGCGACGGCGCGCGGCGTGAAGGCCGGCGACAGCGTCCTGCGCTGGTGTTTCCAGGCGCGACCCTCGGCGATGAGGAGGCCTTCGCCGAGCATCGGGCGCAACACCCGGTAGCCCGCCGGCGTGCGACGATAGTTCTCGTAATTGTCGATCAGCACATGCCGGATCGCGTCCGGCGTATTGAGGATAAAGCTGGAGCGCCCGAAGAAGCGGCCCTTGACGATATCGTCCTGGTAGGCGCGCTGGCCCCAGGTCGCGATCGCGCTCTCGCGCATCACCGCCATCCGGCCAAATGCCGACATGTTGTCGGGGGCGCGCGGCGGGCTCGGCGGCACCAGCGGCTGCCGCGCGACCGGCCTGTCGTAGGTTTCGGCGATACTCATGTGACGGCCTCGCGATTTCCAAGGGATGTGGGAACAGCTAGTAGGTCAGTTCCGCAACCGCAATCCTGTTCTCGGCGGCCGGCCATGCCCGCGCGACGATCCGCTCTTCGTCGAACAGCCCGGTCACCGCACGCCCCGCCTCCGCAGCGGAAAGTCGCAGCGTTGTCACCGACTCGCCCGGCACGCCGGCCTTCACGTCCGCGGGCTCCTTGCCGTCGAACAGCACCACATCGCGGGGAATGCCGAAATATCCCCGCGGCCGCGACATGATCACAATCGCGCCAGCGCCCGCATCCGCTGGTCCCGGGCGCGCGGCCCGCAGATGCACGATGTCGGAGGAGCGCGGAAACGGCGAGCGATAGAAATGCGTCGTGGTCGATCCCGGCGATGTCAGCACGATCTCGAGATACCAGGACGGATCGACCTGCGCCGGACCCCAGCGCCCGTCCTCACCGGTTGTCGAAGCATGAATAGCGAACAAGGAATCTCTGCCGTTGAGGTTGTTGAGGTACATGCGTTCGCCCGTGTCGGGCGAGACGCGAAAGACTTCAACCGATGCGCCTGCCACCGGACGGTTTGTTTGAACGCCTCCGGGCGTGCCCGTGACAAGCCCGCTCAGCGAGACTTCTTTTTCCGGCACAATCGCGATGCGGTCGGGTTCGCGGCCGCCGATGAATTTGAAGATCTCGCGAAAGGCCCGCGGCGAGAAGGCGGTCTCGCGATGGTCGACCGCGCCGAGCAGGAGATTGGTGGCGCCCTTCAGCGCCGGACCTTCCGCGGTGATCCCGGTCGGCGTGCCAGGTTTACCGACGAAGCGGCCGTCGGCTTGCGCATATTTGTCGAGGCCGTCGCTGCGAAGCGTGAGGAATGCGACGCCGGTCGTCACCTCGCTCTCGCCCTCGTTCAATCCGCGCAGGAAAGCACCGCGGCCATTGAACTCGTTGCCGAGGCCTTGGTCCCAATCATAGACGCCGTGATTGGGTACGCCGCACAATACGGCTTGGCTGACATCTGTGGCCCCGCCATTCTTGATGTAGTTGCGGATCGCATAGCCCCCGCGCGAATTGCCAACCAATGCCACGCGCCGTGCGCCGGTCTTGCGTTTCAATTCCTTGATCGCATCGCCAAGCTCGCGGCGCTGGTCTTCGGTGGAGGAGCGATTTTCCTGCGCCACCGCATCGTCGGTTCGCGCCAGGGGGTCGGTGAAATTGATCGCGAACATGCGATCGCGCGGAACCCCGTTGGATTCCATCCGCCACAATGTCGTGATCCAGAGCGCCGCGTGGTCGCCATTGCCGTGAACGAACAGGATCGGCGGAATCTCGCCGGCCGCCGGGGCTATGGGCGCGGTTTGCGCCAGGGCGGACCGACCGAAGTTCCCCACCGCCAAAGATAACGTGCCGGCGCCTTTCAACACCGTCCGCCGCGATATCTTCATGGCCGCCACCTCCCGCTATTTTTTTGGCAATTTAGCCGCCTCATGCGCCCGCTGATAGCTGCCTAAGCACTGGACAGGACAGGACTTTCGCGGGCATCACTCTTGGGCCATCCTTGGACCATCAGGGAATCAAAGCCGGGCCAGACCGGCGCACACGGATACGCCCATGACCGACCAGCCGAAACGCTCGATGTTATCAGCCCACGGCGTGGCTGCGCCGCTGCGGCATGTCGTGTTCCGCCGCATCTGGCTTGCGAGCCTGCTCTCCAATCTCGGCCTGTTGATTCAGGCGGTCGGCGCCGCCTGGGCGATGACGCAGATGACCTCGGATGCCGACAAGGTGGCGCTGGTGCAGACCGCGCTGATGCTGCCGGTCATGCTGATCTCGATGCCGGCCGGCGCCATCGCCGACATGTATGACCGGCGCATCGTGGCGCTGGTCTCGCTGTCGATCTCGCTTTCGGGCGCCACCGCGCTGACGGTGCTGGCCTGGTTCGGCCTTATCACCCCGAACACGCTGTTGGCGTTTTGCTTCGTGGTCGGCAGCGGCATGGCGCTGTTCGGGCCGGCCTGGCAATCCTCGGTCTCAGAACAGGTGCCGGCCGAGACCCTGCCGTCAGCGGTCGCGCTGAACGGCATCAGCTACAACATCGCGCGCAGCTTCGGCCCGGCGATCGGCGGTATCGTCGTCGCCACCGCCGGCGCGGTCGCGGCGTTTGCGGCCAACGCGCTGCTCTATCTTCCGTTGCTGGTGGTGCTGTTCCTCTGGAACAGGACCAGCGAGCCGTCGCGGCTGCCGCGCGAACGGTTGAACCGCGCCATCGTCTCCGGCGTGCGCTATATCGCCAACTCGCCGTCGATCCGGATCGTGCTGGCGCGCACGCTTGTGACCGGCCTGATCGGCGGCTCGGTCTCGGCGCTGATGCCGTTGGTGGCGCGCGACCTGTTGCATGGCGGCGCGCAGACCTACGGCATCATGCTCGGCGCGTTCGGCATGGGCGCGGTGATCGGCGCCCTGAACATCGGCGAAATCCGTCAGCGGCTATCCGGCGAATCGGCGGTCCGTGCCTGTGCGCTGTCGATGGGCGGCGCCATCGCCGCCGTGGCCCTGAGCCGCGAGCCGGTGCTTACCGCCGCAGCGTTGGTGGTGGCGGGCGCGGTGTGGATGCTAGCGGTCGCGCTGTTCAACATCGGCGTGCAATTGTCGGCGCCGCGCTGGGTCGCGGGACGTTCGCTCGCCGCATTCCAGGCCTCGATTGCCGGCGGCATCGCGATCGGAAGCTGGGGCTGGGGACACCTGACGAATGTCGCCGGCGTCGAAACCGCGCTTCTGGTTTCCGCCGGGTTGATGGTGGCCTCGCCGCTGCTCGGGCTGTGGCTCGGCATGCCCAGGGTCGGCGCGCGCAACGAAGCCGCCGAAGTGCTCGCAGATCCCGAGGTGCGGCTGTCGCTGACCGGGCGCAGCGGGCCGCTGGTGGTCGAGATCGAATATCGGGTGGCGCAGGACAATGCCCGCGCCTTCCATAATGTGATGCAGGACGTGCAGCTCAGCCGACAGCGCAACGGCGCCTATGGCTGGTCGGTCGCGCGCGACATCGGAGATCCCGAACTATGGACCGAGCGCTATCACTGCCCGACCTGGCTCGATTATCTGCGCCAGCGCAACCGCGCCACCCAGTCCGAGCGCGCGCTGCATCAGCAAGCGATCGCGTTTCACATCGGGCCGGATCCGGTGCGGATCCGTCGCATGCTGGAGCGGCCGTTCGGATCGGTGCGCTGGAAGGAAGACACGCCCGACCGCGCCGCAAGCGAAGTGCTGCCGGTGGTTGCAAGCGCCGCGGGCAGCAGCACGTGATCGATCGAGAGATTTCGTCATTCGGTCCTGTCGAAGTCTGCGGTCACCGTTCGGGAAATCATCCCGGGGCCGCAATTGAATTGATGGCAGCTTCGATCCGGGCCAGCATTTTCGGCACCTGCTGTGCCACCGCGATGGCGCGGGCAGCTTCAAAATGTTTGCGCGCGAGGCCGGCCTGGCCGGTCGCCGCATAGAGCTCGCCGAGATCGAAATCGATCCTGGCGCGGGCAACGCCGCGATCACAGAACCAGGGGTCGCGCCGCGCCTCCTGCAACAGCGCCTCGGCCTTTTTGGCGGCGACGCGTTTGATGCGGAGCAGAAACAACAGGTTCTTCAGCAGAATTCGCAACGGTGGTTTTCTGGTTCCTCGCAGCAGGAGGACGTAGAATTCCGCCAAATAGATGCGCCCCAAGTCTGCGTAGACCCGGTACCCATATTCGTTTTCCGAACGCTCGATGACGGATTCCAGGGTGCGAACGCCCTTGGCGAATTCGCCGCTCAGCAGCATCGAGACGGCGAGCGCGATCTCTCCGGACATTGCGCTAAGGTGCCACCCGTTCGCCAGAGCCTGCTGCCTATGCCGGACGACGGTCTTGATCCCCTCGGTCACGCGGCCGAGCAGCAACTGACAATTGCCCACAACCGTCTGGCCGAGCTGGCGATCGATTGGCGTGAGCGCGAGGCGCTCGCACTCCTCGCCATGGGCGAGCCCCGCCGAATAGTCCTGCGCAACAATATCGAGCCAGCCGAGCAGCCATAACGCCATGCCCAAGGCGCGCGGATCCTGCTGTTCGCGCCCGAAGGCCATCAGCCGGTCGGCCCAGCGACGACCCTCGAGCAGCAATCCGGAATGCACGTGGTTCCAGACGATCGCCATGATCGTCCGCCCGACAATGTAGACGTCGCCGTAGGCTTGCACTTTCGCATAGGCTGATTCCGCCGTGCGTTCGAACTCATCAGGCGGTATCGGCTCGATCACGATCGAGAGCATGATTAGGCCGGCCCGCGAATAGGCTTGGGCTCGTTCGTCGCCGAGCCGCTGCGCGATCGCGAGGGCCTTTTCCTGGATCAGCCTCGCCTGACGGAAACGGCATCCGAGGAAAAGCGCGACTGCGTAGAGATCGAGCAGGATTACTACTTGCTGGACGTCTCCAAGCGTATCGAGGCTTTGCAACTCCGGCTCTACCAGGGCAATCGTCTCCTGCGCCCTTGATTGCAAATAGAGCACCTTCGCGAGGTCCGCCATGATGGTCGCGATCCGCACGTCCATGCGGGTGCGGTCCTGCGCGCGCGAGCGCGAGCGCGGCCTTCAAGAAATGCTCGGCCGCATCGAGTGAGTAGACGCCGAAGCTTTTCCTGCCCGACAGGGCCAGGTATTCGATGCTCTTCTCGGTCTGATCGGTCCGTGAGAAGTGATGGGCGAGCGTCTCCGCGACTTCGACGAGCTGACCTGGATTGCGCCGCTCAATCTCGCGCGCGATCTTGAGGTGCAGCGCGGCTCGCTGACCACTCAGCAGGCCAGAGTAGAGGGTGTCGCGAACAAGCGCGTGCTTGAACGAGAACTCGCCCGACGCGCGGTCGACATGGATAAGGTCGAGGCCCTCCATTGCGGAGAGCTGGGCGTCGATATTCGAGCCATCGGTCGTCGCAGCCAGTACCTCAACGCGGAAACGCCGACCGATCACGGACGCCGCCTGTAGCACGGTCTTGTCCGCCTGTGCCAGGCGATCGACGCGCGCCATCAGCAGCGATTGTATGCTCGATGGCAGGCTCGCCATGGCAGGACTCGCTTCTGAGGTCGCATCGGCCCGCTGCGTCAATCCGCGTTCAATCAAAAAATTTGCGATCTCTTCGGCAAACAGCGGATTGCCTTCGGCCTTCTCGGCGATGAATCGCGCGAGCGTGCTGTCGGTTCCTGTAGCGCTGGTTCGTGCAACACCAAGCCGCATCTCGGCGATATGCGCAGTGTCCACTCCCGAGAGCGGCTCCAGCCGATGGACGCCGGTGTTGGCGCGGCCGAGCCAAGGGGGCCGGTAGCCCGGCCGATAAGTAGTGACGATCAGCAGCGGCGGCGCGTCCGCGGCGGCGATCAGACGGCCGAGCAATTCCTGCGAGGCGGTGTCGATCCAGTGCAGGTCCTCGAGCAGGATGGCGAGCGGCGTGACGCGGCGACGCTCGCGCAGGAGATCGACCAGCAAGCTGCGCGTGCGCAATCCGATCAACACGCCGTCCAACCCGGCGAGGCTCCCGGACGGCGGCGTGAGGCCGATAAGGTTCATCAGCAGCCCGATGTTCTCGGAACTCGCGAGGCCAACAAAAGCCAGGCCGTTTTCGAGCTTGCGCACGGCTTCAGGCTCGCTGTCGGCGGCATCGATCCGGAAGACACGGCGAACGACTTCGATGAATGGTCGGAACGACGCCTGCTGGCTGTCCGGCCAGCAGCTGCCCTGCAGGACGAACACGCCATCCGCGATGAGGATGCGGCGAAATTCGTGAAGAAGCCGCGATTTGCCGATGCCCGGTTCGCCGGTGACGTCGACGACGCGAAGGCCATCCGTGGCCTCTCGGCGCCACCGCGCGAGCGTGTCTAGGTCCTGCCCGCGACCGATGAACGGCGTCAGGGCGGTTGCGCGCAGCGTCTCGAAGCGGCTCTTGATGGTGTTGGTTCGCAGTACCCGCCATGCCGGCGCGGTGCCATCGGCTCCGTTGTCGATCTCGCCGGCCTCGCGACACTCAAACAGCCTTCCAACCAACCGCGACGTCGCGTCATCGATGGCGACCGTGGCTGGTGGTGCAGACATTTGCAGTCGGGTGGCAAGGCCCGGCGCCTCGCCGACGACGCCACGATCCTGGGTACCGCCGACGAGGTCGTCGATGATGACTGCGCCTGTTGCAATTCCGACCCGACACTGCAACGACGCCCCGGCACTGATCTTCAGCGCTGCGACCGCCGCGCACAGCGCAAGTCCCGCGTGTACCGCCTGCTCGACATCGTTCCCGTGCGCAACCGGATGTCCAAAATATGCGACAACCGTATTGCCGACATGCTTGGCGACGAAACCGTGGAAAGAGCCGACGACCTCGGCGACGCACCTTTGATAGACCGTGACGGCCTCGCGCATGTCCTCGAGGTCGAGCCGCCCGCAAATCAGCTCGCAGGACATGATCGACAACTGCCGGCGTTCGGGATCGGCTCGCGGCGGAGCGGCGCCGACAAATTCCGGCTGCGGTCTGGTTTCGTTCCGGACAGCCTGCGGCAGCTGCGCGATGCTGCCATTCTTTTCAAAGTTCGTGGGCATCGGCCCGATGAACCGGTACCCGCGCCGCGGCAGCGTCTCAATCCAGTCCTCGCCGCCGGGCTCCTGGCCGAGCACCTTGCGCAGGGCTGCGATCTGGACCGGCAGGTTGCTCTCTTCCACCACAAGCCCGGGCCACGCTGCTTCGATCAGTACATCTTTCGAGACCGGCGCGCCCGGCCGCTCTACCAGTGCGCGCAACAACGCAACCGCCCGTTGACCGACGGCTGTCGGCTCCCTGCCCCGAAAAAGTATTTCGGCCTCTTCATCTAGTCGGAAAGGTCCAAACGCATAAACCGTGGCCATGGCCTGGTCCCGCTTCAGGAACATTTTCGAACTTTTTCAAAACCGTTTTGCGACTTCCAGCCGAAGTAAGTTCAGGGTCCCGCCATCGCCGCCGATTTTGGCGTCCGATCGCGCAGACCACAAGGGCAGGTGTCGTGCCGAACGAAAATTACCCAACCTCGATTTCGGCACGAAAGCCCGGCCTCGGGTCTCCTAATGGCGCTCAACCTGCCAGAAATTTGGCTTGGCGCAGGTGAACGCGTTCACACTCGCTGGCAGTTTGAGAGGCATCAACTTCGTCGATGGTGGCAAAGCCAATAGAGGCCGAGCAACCAATGACTCATTTTCGATCACGAGAATATTTCAGGAAAGAGAATTGCCATGGCAGACATTTTAAGCAGGCTCGCTATCGCCTCTCAGCGCTCTCGCGGTCTTCGGTCATCTCAGATTTTGGGATACCATGACGAAGAGCGGCTGAGGGCATTTTTCCTCTCATTCGATTTCGATCAGCGGCGCGGCTATTTTGGCGGCGGCGTCTCCGATCAATCAATCGACAAATATTGCGGCACCATCGATTGGGACCATACAACGGTGATTGCGCGAGGCGGGCCATACTGCCTGGAAGCCGCCGCGATCCTGACCTCGCTGCCCCCTAGTCATACCGCGGCCGAGCCTTCGATCGCCTGCCCCCTGCTGTGCGACCATGAGCCCATCATCGCCGAGCTTCTCGACCTCGCCATCGATGTCGCCGCGCTCCGATATGGCAGGCTCGTCGTAAACCGCGAACTGGCAGACCCCGACCTTTTGGCTTCGCTCCGGGAAAACCAGGCGGCTCGTTTCGGTTGCGAGCATATCGAGATCGATCTCGGCATCACGCAATGGAGAATTTCGGCGGGTTAGAGCTTTGTTCGCGAAATGAAGCCGCGGACTTGTGGCCGCATGCAGCGCGCGGCGGATTAGAACCAACTCATTGTTCTTTGAGCCGGAGTACCCAATGACCTGGACCGATCTCCTGGGTTATGCCGCAGCTTCGGCTGTTCTTGCATCGTTTTGCATGAGCGCGATGCTCCACCTTCGCTTGCTCGCGCTCACAAGCAATCTGCTTTTTGCATCTTATGGCTTGGCCGATCACCTCTACCCCGTGCTCATCCTGCACATGCTGCGTTTCCCGTGAATCTGGCGCGACTGCTTCAGGCGTGGCGACTTC
>Ga0210384_10001628_pt1 | contig 29885 bp, 28 predicted proteins | sample IncBWH2MmetaG_FD_160574 | JGI IMG/M metagenome (GOLD analysis project Ga0210384, IMG submission 160574) | Forest soil microbial communities from Barre Woods Harvard Forest LTER site, Petersham, Massachusetts, United States - Inc-BW-H-2-M | ecosystem: Environmental > Terrestrial > Soil >...
TCTGCAACTCCGTCAGCACCTGCAGCCAGAACTTCGCTCCTTCCGTCTGCGCCACCCATAGCCCCAGCACTTCCTTCTGCCCTTCCAGGTTCACGCCCAGGACCACATAGATGGCTTTGTTTTGGATGTGACCTTCGTCGCGCACCTTCACCATCAGCGCGTCCGGATACACGATGGGATACAGCTCTTGCAGGTTACGCCGGTGACGACGACAGGCGACGGACACTCGCGGAACCACCTGCAGCCTGAGGAAAAAAGATTCCTCAAGCTGACACGGTCTTCATCATTCCAGTCCGTAATCCCGAGCGCGAACTATGAATTGGTCTCGATTTTGTGGCATCGGTAAAATCATCCCACCTGTGGCAAACGGTATGCGCTGCGAGCAGAAGAGACGCAATTCTTCCAGCACACGATGTGCGTATCGCAGCAGCGCTGCGGAACCAATGGCGTAGGCGTGAAGCTCGCGCCCGTCTGCCACATAGACGTGGGATTCGCCTTCCTCTCTTTCGATGAGGAAGTGGGCAATAGCGTCCCTTTGGTCCCGCATCTTCTCGAAGAGGTCCCTCGCGTGACGAATGCCCTCGACGAAAGCTGCCTGCAGGCCAAGGCGAATGAGTTCCTGCGGGTCAACATCTGGGTCTGGCGGCATGCGGTCGTTGATGCCGCGTCGTTCACACTGTTCTTGAATCCAGCGTCGAATGCGATTGGTTCCCTCGTACATCTTCCACGCGCAAAGTAGCCGGTAAAAGGGACTTGTGGTGGTTAGAGCTTCACGGTATAGCGCATCGTATGGAGCAAAGGGAACGGCTTGCATGATACCGCCCAGCGGCCCAAGTGTTATGCCATTCCTTTCTGGAATCGGAAGCTCAGAAATCAAGACTTCACCGTCCTGGGGAGATATAAGCTCAAGCCGTTGCACCATGACTGGCACGTTTGAGTTGCGCGTCAATACATCGAGCAAGGCGTTGATTGGCCCCCGGGCGAGCAGCAGGGCGTTGGACGGTAGTCTTGACTCGACACTGACTGTGATGTATTGAAGCTTTCCACCTTCGTCGCCGAAAAGCCCATAGTAGACTGCGTTGCGGCCTCCGCTGTGCAGATAAATCCAGAGGGGGTTTTCATTCAGATGAAGGAGATGATACGAAGGACGAGCCAACGCAGCATCAGCCCCTCCGGCCAACGGTACGTGGTCAGAAATGTAGGCACGAACTTCCCAAACTCGCAGTGTACGTTCCCCTTCGAGCCGCTTGATCTGGTCCAGTTTTTCGTATTTGGCGAAAGCTCCGATAGCTCCCGTGGTAGGTTCGGGGGGGAAACTAACATGTCAGCATCGGGCGGAATGGCCGGGTCGGGCGACAATGAAGCCTCCTTGGTGACTGCGGGCCGATTGTAATTCAGGCGAAATTGTGCGGAGAGCAGAGTACGTGAAAACGAGAAGGAAAACTCACTCGAAGAAGCTGGCGCACAATTCAGCACCACAATAACTGCCGAATTGGAAGATTGGCCCAGAAGAATTCCACTCCGCCGTCCGCCTCCGTAAGCATCGGAGATTCTCCCCGCGCTCTTTTTGAAGGTCTTCCCTCTTGGATTTTCACTGTGACCGGGAGTCTTACAAACCCTTCGCGTCCAGCCTCAGGTAAATCGGCTCGGACTGCCCCGTGACCAGCGCTGCTTTACCAATTCTGGGCCTCAAAACTGTCGTATTGACGCCCCACGTCGTGAACTGCTGACCATCAGGCAGTGTGAACGTCATCGGGTTGCCATCGGTCGTGAACAGTTGCACGGTGACCGTGATGCACTCAGTCGCGCAAGACGCCAGCCCAGTGAAAGAGCCACCACCAACATAGAGAATGTTGGCAGAGGTTGTAATTGGCCCCTGTGGAGCTGTGTCCTGAAATAATCCATTGACATGCACCCTGACGTTACCGAACGTCAGCGGAGCCGCCGTGACGCCAGTTGTGTTCAGCTTCACAATGTAGGTGCTCGCGCCAGAGCTGTTGGTGCCGCCATATTCTAGGCTGCCAATCTTGATTGAATTCGGTACACACTCCTGACCGCAGACGTAACTGAACAACAATAGAACCGCGAGAAGTGGCTTTACGGATTTCATCTCTCTTCCTTGGGGGAAGGAAAGGTTGGGTGGCCAGTGAATGACGAAGTGCTTGAGCTGGGGGCCGGTGAGAGTTTCCAGGGGAGGAAGCGCTGATAGTATACGCCCAAATGCAGGGGATGACCGGCCAGTGCACCCATGCGGTGTAGCGCTCGAAAAGTGCATTGGTCAAAAAGAAAGACCAGCGTAATCCCTTACTTCATTAGTGCTTCCTGCAGTTCCTTGTCGCAATTCCGTCTCGTCACTGCCGCCGCTATAGTCGCTGATAATTTCGCCAAGTTACCGGCGATGGTCATGCAATAGGCATACCTAGCTTGTGCGCGGTTAAACGCGTCCTGTCCGCGTTTAGAATATCCATTGCCTTGCTGCAAGTAGTGGGAAGGCTTAACTTCTTGTCATTGATCTCTGCAATGGCATCGACCCGGCAGATCACCGCAGTTGCTTGGCCCTGTTCCCCGACTTTGAAACCCAATCTGGTAGTCTTCCCCGCTACCGCATATGCGCTCAAAAGGGGAGCAAGTACGCACCGACCGTCTCCTACACGTTCACAGTCGTGCTCAACTGCCGACTTCGCCATCTCAAATTCGTATTGACCTTCGCCTGAATGCACCAGTGCATCCGCAGCGTCAAGGGCGTGCTGCCGTACAGCTCGGTCGTGGTGGTCGAGCCGTAAATAGATCAATCCGCCAGCAATGACGGAAACCGTGAGCACAGCCATAGCCGCAGCAACTGCCCACTTCAATTTCATCTCCTCAGGAGAGCAAATGGACCGCAGGTGGCGGGAATTATCTCACGACAGTGGATATAATGGCGGGGAAATCAACTCTAGAAAGCAACGCCAACCTTGGCGGGTTGGCATCGCGCTTGTGGTTTGGATGGGCAATTCAAATCATACGGTGAGATATGCCGCCAGTGCAAGCTACAAAGTCTTACCTTGGATCGTGCGGCGATTTATGGATGATACCTGTCGTAGAATTTAAGGACGCGTCGATGACTGCAATTGGCGTGCACGGCACGAGTAATGGATTCATCATCGGAGCCGATGGCCGACAGAGCGTAGACGAAGTAAGCAAATCTGCCGAGCCAGATGCAGCCAAAATACGCGAGAGGACGGATGCACAAAAAATATTTCCGCTTTCTGCTTCTGACAAGAACATAGCTTATGCTCTTGCTGGTTATGTCATCAACGACGACCCTTCCTTCGATGCCGTTCAGGAGTCTCTAAAACTCGCAGACTTTTGTCGCCACCGCGACTATGCAAATGCGACAAAACTCGTAAACGGATTCTCTAAGGCTCTCACGGAGCTAATCAACCAAGCAAAGCATTTTCCCGAGTTCGAGAAGAATCCGGACGGGCACTGGAAGATCATGGATGCATTTTTCCTTGGATACTTTAAGGCGGTCCCGTTTGTGACGCACGTGGACTTCTATCATTCCTTGCGATTCGCGGAATTTCATGCCACAGGTCTGTCGTTGGCTGGAGTGTTCTACGGGTCCGATGTAGTCAGACGAAAGATGTATGACGACTTCGGGAACGTCGTTACCGGATCGCCGTTTGCTCAATACATTCACAACCCACGTGAAATCTACTCGCTTGATGATAGCGAAAAATACGTTAAAGGTTATATTGAGGCTTGTTCGTCCGACTTGGGGATGAGCATGGACCAGTCCCGCTGCAAGAAGATTGGCGGCCACATTCACGTCGCGGAGCTTACGCCTAATGGCTTTCGTTGGCGGACGGCCCCTATTTCCCCAGCATCTTCCCCGACCTCTTCCCAGCCTTCATCCCTCTAAGCAAGATTCTCGCTCACTGTCCGCTTTCTGTCCGTGAACAGGGAGCAAACTTTAGGCGAGAATTCTGGCGCACAATTCAGCGCACAATAAGCGCCGAATGAGACGACTTTGCCCCGAATAGTGGCTCACGTCCCAATGTAACTGACTGAATCCGCAGAAGGCGCAACAAAAAGCAGCCCTTTAGGAAACCGCTGCTCTATCCAACTGAGCTACGGGGCCTTACTTTGATTCGATTGTACTGAGTGTGCTGGGCACGTCAACTCTCGCGCTGCATAATCGGGGGAACGGGCAACTTTGAAGCACCCTTTTTAATCAAACCGTGCGGCCGAACTAACAGGAGGACTGCTTGAAGGTACAAAGCTTCAAAAGATTTGCTGTATCGGCGGTTATGACGACGGGTTTGAGTGCGGCAATGTTTGTTGCGGTACCCCGGTCGTACGCGGACGATCACGAGAAGTGCCAGCGCCGCGTTGAGCACGCGGAAGCAAAACTGGATCAGGCGATTCGCAAACACGGCGAGCGCAGCGGCGAGGCCCAGGAACGGCGACGGGACTTGAACGCAGAGCGGGAGCGCTGCTGGAGCGAATACCATGGATGGTGGGACGCCCACGAGAGGCGGTGGCACGAAGATCGCGATTGGGATCGTGATCGTGACCGCGACCATGATCGTGACGATCACCACTGAGGACTGAGTTAGAAGCTCATCGAACTTAGAATCCTTGCGCGGCTACCCGGGGCGGCTCAAATCTGGGGAGCGAGCTTGTCGAGTTCAGGTCCTCGGCCTGTAAGTTTTGGAGGTCGGTCAGCTCTGTGGCCTTCACTTGGAGTTGCTCGCCAGTTTGCCGCAGCATTCGGGCCGCTCGGGCAAACTCGAGCGGTCCCAACCGCCGCCAAGCGCCTGAATCAACAAGACCGTGTTTGCCATCCGACGTCCCAAGATATTGACCGCACTCACTTCATCCGTAAGTGCGGCATTTTGCGCGGTGATCACCTCGAGATAACTTGTGACTCCACCTTTGTAGCGAGTGATGGAAAGGTTCAGAGAGTTTTGTGCCGCTACGACGGCTTCATCCTGGACCTTGGCTTCGTTTTCCAGAATCCTTACAGCCGCCAGATTGTCTTCCACCTGTTGGAATCCATTCAGGACGCTCTGTCGATAGTTAGCGACTTGCGAGTCATAAGCCGCACGCGCCTCGTCGGTGAGGGCACGGCGTCTTCCGGCATCAAATACGGTTCCCACGGCAGACAATCCGATAGACCATAGGCCGCTCGGCCCATTGATCAGTGTCGAGATGGCGGAGCTTTCAAATCCTCCGGAAGCACTCAAATTGATTGACGGGTAGTAGGCCGACTTCGCGACTCCGATCTGGGCGTTGGCGGACGCTACGCGCCGCTCCGCAGCCGCGATATCTGGGCGCCTTTCCAACAGGTCTGAGGGCAGGCCGAGAGGCACATGGGGAGGAGGTGCGGTGAGCGGCAACGGAGGAAGGCTGAACTCTGCTGGCGGCTTGCCGATAAGAATAGCGACCGCATGTTCGAACTGTGCCCGCTGCACGCCCACATCGATCGCTTGTGCCCGGGTAGTCTGAAGTACGGTCTTGGCTTGCTGAACTTCCACTTCTGACGCAATCCCTCCCTGGAAACGGTTCTCGGTCAATTGCAGCGCCTGCTCATACTGCGTAACCGTATTGTTCAGGAGTTGCTCCTGGGCGTCCAGACTGCGGGCCTGAAAATAATCAACGGCCAGATCGGCGTGCATGCTCAAATTGACTGTCGCGAGATCTGCTGCACTGGCTTGCGCTTGCTCTCGAGAGGACTCCACGGTTTTTCGAACTCGTCCCCAGACGTCGGCTTGGTAGGAAATGTCGAACGGCAGCACAAAGTCGTTTTCGGAGATGCCATTGAAAATCGAATTCGGGGGAGGGCGGTGGGCCGATACGCGCTGTCGAGTCGCCGAGGGCGCAACTGTCACAGTCGGATAGTAGTCAGCTCGATTGTAGCGTAGAGCAGCTCGCGCCTGTCGAAACTGCGCCTCGGCGGCTTTCAGGTTCTGGTTCGACACATTGACCTGCAGTTCCAATGCATCAAGCTGCGGATCTTGAAAAATTTTCCACCATTCACCGCCAAGATTCTGGTCATTAGGTTGTGCGGGTTTCCAGTCCCCTACCTCCTTATAGGCGGGCGGAGCCGGCACGGCCGGAGTGTGGTACTTGGGGCCAACCACGCATCCAGTCAACTGGAGGGCCGCTATTGCCAGCAGGCCGTGCAGCCACAGTGCTTGCCGCGGATTCTCGAGCAAGAACAATTTTCGAGGACTTTTCACTTGGTATCCCCCGGCAGTGTTGCCTGAACAATTTGGACTTGCTGTCCGGAAACGATGGAGTCGGGTGGGTTGATAATGACCTGATCGTCCGCCTTGAGGCCGGCAACGATTTCAATCTGATTGCCGAAATCGTGCCCAGGAGTGACGGCAGTGAGCACGACCTTGCCGTCTTTCACAACGCCGACACGTAAACCTTCCGTACGAAATATGAGGGTATTCACCGGAAGCAGGAAGGTCGAGGCCTGCGTCGGGACCGCCAGGTGCACCTCGGCATAGGAGCCGGTGAGCAGCGTGCCCTTCGGATTGTCCACATCGATTTCGATCAGTAGGGTGCGTGTCATGACATTGATGTCTTCAGCAGTGCGGACCAGTGTTCCCTGAAATTTGCGCCCGGGAAACTCAGCTAGACTGAGGTCCGCCGTCATGCCCACCTTGATCCCTTGCGAGTATTCCTCGGGGACGTTGACGTAGACGCGCAATTTTCCGGGTTGAGAGATGTGGAAGAGATCGGTTTTCGCCGCTGTACTGCTTCCGGAATTAATAAGGTCGCCGATATCGGTGTTGCGCGCCGTGATCACGCCATCGAATGGCGCGTAAACCTTTTCGAAAGAGACCAGCGCCGAGTATTGCTCCACGGCCGCCTTATCGGCCTCGACAATTGCTTTATTCGCGTTGAACGTACCGACCGCGTTGTCGACATCCTGTTGGGATACGGCGTTGCTCTTGAGAAGTCCCTGATACCGAGTTTTGGTGATGGAAGCCAACTCGAGATTTGCCTGCGCGGTCAAGAGATTGCTGCGTGCTTGCTGGAGTTGCTGGTCGACTTCTGGTGTTTCGATGACAGCAAGAAGTTGTCCCTGCTTCACATGGGCGCCGATATCGAAATACCACTTTTTCAGATAACCATTGGTACGGGCATAGATAGGCGAAGTGATGAATGGCTGCACGTTTCCAGGCAGGATGATTTCGTCGGCCGGCGCTGTTTGTTTCGGCGCTACAACCGACACCGCGGGGAGGGCCGCTTGCGTCGTCTCAGTGTCTAGCGTAGTGCGGGCTCTGACCCGGGACCAGATGCCCGACCCTAGGATGGCAAGAACTACAATCACGGCGATCGCGAGGACAAGCCATGATTTGCGGCGACGTTTCCCTGCTCCAACATCATTCAATGGGAGTGTTGGACCGGCGGTTTGTTGTCTATCTTCCATTTGAGTTTCTTCAATTTGAGCAGACATAAATTAAATGACCTCTTCGGCGCCTAACGCCCTGGTTCCACTTGTGCGGCATGCCGGCGTGAACCCTGCAGAACGCTGAAAAACGCCGGAACAAATAACAGCGTGGAAGCCGTGGCGAAAATCAGTCCACCGATGACCGCCCGGCCAAGGGGAGCATTCTGTTCACCGCCGTCCCCGAGTCCGAGAGCCATGGGCACCATGCCGATGATCATGGCGAGGGCGGTCATCAGCACGGGGCGAAAACGGGTGAATCCCGCTTCGAGTGCGGCTGCAACGGAATCCAGTCCTTCCGTCATTTTCTCCGTGGCAAAGCTCACGACCAGGATGCTGTTTGAGGTTGCGACGCCCATGCACATGATGGCTCCCATGAGGGCCGGTACGCTCAGATTCGTGTGGGTTATAAACAAGAACCAGGCAATTCCAGCAAGTGCCGCTGGCAGCGCGGAAATCATGATGAAAGGATCGAGCCAAGACTGAAAGTTGACTACGATCAGCAGGTATACGAGCACGATCGAGAACACCAATCCGCCCAAAAGTCCGATGTAGGAGGCGCGCATGGTCTGAACCTGCCCACGGACAACCACTCGAGAGCCGCGCGGCAATTGTTGACGCGTGGCGTCAATGATTTTGTTGATATCGCCGGCCACACCGCCCAGATCGCGTCCTGTGACCGATCCGAAGATGTCAATCACCGGCGCCACGTTATAGTCAGAAACCACAGCCATTCCTGCTCCTCGCTGCGTCGATACCAGACTGGCCATGATCGATGGAGGAGCGTTTGGGTCCGTTCCTGTGATGGGAATGTTCTCCACATCCTGCAACGTGTCCGTACGATATTGCGGCGTTTGAGTCGCGATTTGATAGCTGACATGATTCTTGGGGTCAAGCCAGAACGAAGGTGACGTCTGGAAGCTGCCACTCAGTGATACCAGGAGGTTCTGCGCGACGTCGTGCGCAGTGAAACCAAGTTGCTCTGCTTTGGTGCGTTCGACCCTGAGCCGCAGATAGGGTTGATCGAAGGGCTGCTGAATCCGCAGATCAGTTGCGCCGGAGACATATCGCATTTTTGCCAGCAGTGCATCTGCATAGCGCCGGTTTCCTTCCAAGTTGTTTCCCACGACCTGAACATCGATGGGGGCCGGCAATCCAAAATTGAGAATCTGCGCGACCATGTCGGCGGGCAAGAAAGCGAAGGAAACGCCCGGAAACTGTTTTGGAAGTGTCAGACGAAGCTGATGAATGTAGTTATCCGTAGGATGGTGGTTGGCGGACAGGGTCACGAGAATGTCCGCATCCGATGTGCCCACCGGCGCCGAATTGCTGTAGGAAAGATTGATGCCGCTGTAGGGCAGGCCTATGTTGTCAATGACATTGTGAACTTCGCTGGCTGGAATTTGCTTCCGAATCGACTGCTCGACCCGATCACAAAGATTGGCCGTTTCTTCAATGCGCATTCCCGTAGGAGCACGCATGTGAAGCTTGAACGTGCCGCTGTCAACGCTGGGAAAGAAATCCTGGCCAAGCCAGGGAATTAGCACCACGAGCGAGCCGATACAAAAAGCGAAGAACGCAACCAGAAAGACTGCCCGGTGATGGAGGCAAATTTCCAACAGACCGCGAAAACTGTGACGAAATTTCTCGAATGCCTCCTCAAACCGCTTTTGAAGGCGTACCAGGGGATTACGGCTAGGGGCGGCCCCGGTATGCCCTTTTTCTCCCCGCAGCAGGTACTTGGCCATGGTGGGGACAATAGTCCGCGAAAGGAAATACGAAGCTAACATGGCGAACACTACGGCTTCGGCCAGAGGCACAAACAGGTATCGCGCCACCCCGGACAGAAGGAACATCGGAGCAAATACAATGCAGATCGAGAGCGTGGACACGAAGGCGGGTGTCGCAATTTGCGATGCACTGTCCAGAACTACTCCGTCCAGATCCTTCTCCGGTTCTGCCTCCCGGTTGCGATTAATGTTCTCGACCTCGACTGTAGCGTCATCGACCAGGATGCCGACTGCTAGCGCCAATCCACCGAGCGTCATAATGTTGATGGTTTGTCCGATTGCGCTGAGCACAATGATTGAGGTGAGGATCGCCAAAGGGATCGAGGTCGCGATGATCAAGGTGCTTCGCCAACTGCCCAGGAATGTGAGAATCATGAAAGCGGTCAGGCACGCGGCAATTAGAGTTTCTCGGACCACTCCACTGATCGCACTACGAACAAAAATTGACTGATCCGCCAGTGGCGATATCTGTAGCTGGGGTGGAAGCGTCGATTTAATTTGCGGCAGAAGGGCCTTGATGCCCGAAATAACGTTCAGGGTTGAGGCATTTCCTGCCTTTTGGATGGTCAACAATACCGAGCGCTGTCCGTTGACGCGGACGATATTAGTCTGGGGCGGAAAGCCATCTCGTACCCAGGCAACGTCTTTGATGTAGATCGTAGTGGCGCCAATGGTCTTGATCGGGATGCGGTTGAGGTCAGCAATTGTCTGCGGTGCGGCGTTGGGAATAGACACGTCGTATTCCCGGGAGCCAATCTTGGAAGTTCCTGTAGGCAGGATCAGGTTTTGTACGCTGATCGCGTTCACCACATCCAGCGGAGATAGTCCCTTCGATTGCAACGCTGTGGTATTCAGATCCACCTGCACCTGGCGTTGTTTGCCGCCATATGGATAGGGCACCGAGACCCCAGGCACAGTGATGATCTGCGTGCGAATAAAATTCAGGCCATAGTCGTTGAGTTCCTGCTCTGAAAGGTTTTGTCCCGAAAGAGCCAATTGAAGAACGGGCACGCTCGACGCGCTGTAGGCAATGATGAGCGGCGGTGTTGATCCGGCGGGCAACTGTCTGAGTTGGGTCTGAGAAACCGCGGTAACTTGTGCAATACCCTGCTGGAGGTTCGCGGACGGCTGGAGGAACACTTTGACCACTGCGATTCCATAGAGGGACTGCGACTCGATGTGTTCAATATTGTCAACCGTAGTAGTGAGATTCCGCTCTGTAATGGTGACGATTCGGTCGCTCATGTCCTGGGGGACGAGACCGTTGTAGTTCCAGATGATGCTGACAACGGGAATGTCGATGGTCGGGAAAATGTCGGTTGGAGTGCGAACGATCGCGAGACCGCCCATGATCAAGATAAGGATAGACACCACAACGAAGGTGTAGGGCCGCCGTAATGCGAGTCGAACAATCCACATAAACTTTCTTTCCGGTTCGTCAGTCAGCGGCTGTCGTCAATTTGCAGTCGCTAAGCAAGGCTTTCGGTTGACTGCTCGGGTCATAAGCCGTCTAAGCTTTGCGCGTGCTCGTGCGAGCTGGGCCTTCACGGTTCCATCTGCCACTCCCAGGGCGCGCGCTGCTTCGCTCGTGCTCAAGCCCTCCAATTCACGGAGCTGGAACGCTTTGCGTAATGGAGGCGAAAGCTGCGCCACGTATCGCAGGAGGTTACTGTGAAGTTCGGATGCGCGGCTTTCGTCTTCAGGACTTGGTTTCCCGGCCGGCAATTGGTCTGACAAGCAAAACTCTTGCTCTTCCCCGAAACGCTCATCGAGCGACACGTGGATCTGGCGTGGCCGTCTGCGCAATTGCATCCGCGCACAATTAATGACAATAGAGGTTAACCAGGTCGACATCTGTGCCTGTCCCTTGAATTGATCAAGGTGGTTGTAAGCCGCCAGTAGCGCGTCCTGAACCGCATCCTCGGCGTCGGCGGCATTGCGCAGGTATCGACAAGCCTTTCGTTGGAATGAAGGCAAGCAACGCGAGAGAACGTCCTGCATTTCGTCAGTTTTGTTTCCAGTTATGCGAAGCTCCAGCCGCTGTTCACTTCCGAGGTATTCCTGTGTCGGTTGCATGCTTTCTGTCCCTCCCTTTCAGACAGAATGCATGCCCCTCGCCACTCGGCTGCCGCGGATTTTAGGCATGTATTTTCAGTAACCTGGAACGAACCGAGATGGTTGAGGGGGCCTTAAGAAGCTGCCATGGGTAGTCCGGCGGTTGACACAGCGTCCGCATTTCGACAGGCTTGGGATTTCAATACGGCCGCACAGGACTTGGATCTCCGGCTACGGCTTATCTTCCGGAGGAATAGGAAGCTTTTCCTCGATCTTCTTGATTTTCTCCGGGGCATGTTTCCGGAAGAGACGCTTCATGTCCGGCGTGAATTCACGTAGAAGATTCCCAACCGCATCCGAGCTCAGGGCGCCACCAAAGCGATTCATGGTATCCCCAAGACTCCGGTCGTCTGTTGGGTAGTAAGCATTTTGCAGCGCACTGGTGAATAAAGCTCCCAGGAACTCGGACGTGTTGAATGCCTCATCGCCTTTGTCGTTCTTGGTGATCGCCACTCGGGTTATGGCATACCAGGCTCGGGAAATAAGCGCTTTCTTGTGTGAAGGAAAATAGCGAGGGTCCTGATGCAGGATGGTTGACAAAGCAAAAGTCTGGATGAATCGTCGTGATTCCGTATCCGCCAGAGTCGCGCCAAATCGCTTTCCCCAGCCCTGCATGCCGCCGCCATAGCGGGGCCACTGCCCCTGGGCCTGGGCTAATGTCGCCTGAAAACCCGCTGACGCGAATGTATAGGGCGAATAAGTGGTTCTCAGAAAGAGGTCGAATTTGCAGTGGGCAGACAAGGGGGTGTAGGGCAAGGGCGCGTTGGTTGCCACGGCATTTGGGGTGTTTGGGGATGGCGGAGTATCGGGCACTCGTAAGCGGCATCGACTGGTCGCCACTTGATCCGAGCGGCCTTGGATCGATGTTGACGGGTTGTCAGCAGATCTCTCGTGGGCGGTAGTCGAAGAAGGTGGCATAGTTTCGGGTTGACCGGATGACGCCTGACCGCGGGCGAGGCCCGGCATCATCGCAATCAGAACCGCTAGCAGCAGGACATGACTTGCATTCCGCGGGCTACCAAAACGAACCGTTTGAATGAACGCACACGTTGTCATCACTACTCGACCTCTGGCAGGTCAAAGCGGGCAGCTGGCGGACATTGCCGTAGCGAATTTCGTCCCGTCGGATCGAGATCGGAAATTTTTTCGGAGCAGCACCGTCACAATGACCCTCCGGGTTCAAGTTGGACATCATTAGATGTTCCTGCCTGATCGCGTGGCCAAAGGTACGTGAAACAATTTCCCTTGCCCCCAGCTAGGTTGTTCCCGTAGCAGCAGCCCAACGAGAATGAACCTATCCAAACGTTCACGGGCAGACACTCCGTCGGTCTGTCGACATGCAAGCCTAATCTGCAGGCGTCAATTCTTGGCGTCCTCACCTGCACAGTTATGAAATTAGAGCGACTATGCCGATTCTTCTATGTGGAGGATGTTTGGCGGGGCAAGTGCATGCTCTGCACCAGCAAAGGAGATTTCTATGAAGCTCGTACGCTATGCAACAGTTTCCACGATGCTATTGCTGGTCGCACTGGGCACCGCACTTGCCCAACACGTCCAGACCGACTTTGATCACAAAGCCAATTTCATCCAGTACAAGACTTATTCGTGGCGGGAGATCAAGCCTGCTGACTCGCTGTGGGATGCCCGCATTAAGGATGCCGTGGACGCCCAGTTGGCCGCCAAGGGCTGGACTCAGGTGGAAAGCGGCGGTGATGTGGCCATTGTGGCCATTAAGACGACCCAGACCCAAAGAACACTTCAAACATTCTATGACGGCTTCGGTGGGGGATGGCGTTGGCGAGGATTCGGAGGAATGGGCGAATCGACCACAACCGAGCAGGACTACAAAGAAGGAACCCTGGTTGTCGACTTGTACGACGCGAAGACCAAGCAGTTGGTGTGGCGCGGAAGTGCCGAAGACACCGTATCGGACAAGGCCGAGAAGAATGAGAAGAACCTAGACAAAGGGGTGGCGAAGATGTTCAAGGACTTTCCTCCGGGCTCGGCCAAGCATTAAGCAGGTGGCTTCCACTCAAGGTCGCACGTGAGTGTTGTCTTCAGAATCTCGAGAAAAAAGGAGGAGCGATGAAACTGCAGGAGACAAGAAAACACCAATTGTTTGATTTTTCGGGATCGCGGTACGCCGTAATCGAAGCACTTAGGACCGACGCTGATCCTGAACGCTTCGTGATTGCGTATCGGAGCAAGCAAGCACTGCACGATGTCATCGCCGCACCCTGCATTATCGCGCTCGGCCTTTCCTCTCGCGAGGAGGCTGAAGCAATTATCAACCCTTGCGTCTCCGCGGCCACCGCTTAGAGACAATTCGGGTCTCGGCTCAGGAGCTATCGTGCCAGTGGATCGATTCATTGAAGGAGCAACCACATGAAGCACATTCTTCAAACAAGAAAGACGTCATCGTCATTTATCTCCATCCGGGCGCTTGTTTTGGCCCTGGCGGTAACAGGAGCAGCCTCGCGAGGAATGGCTCAGGCGCGGACAGGCGAGACGGTCATTCAGAGGGCTACGGAACAGTTCGATAGTAGTCCTCTGACGACTACATCTCTCGGCAACGGCCTATTCATGTTTTCCGGGGACGGCGGGGGACGTTACGGCTATCGTCGATGATGGCAGCACTTTACTGATCGACAGTGGGATCGATTCGCGAGTTACTGACTTGAGCGATGCGATTTTCAAAGCGACGGGGCGCCCTATCACGCGGTTGGTAAATACACATTGGCACTTTGATCACACCGGAGGGAATGTGTACTTCGGCTCTGCCGGAGTGAGCATCATTGCGCAAGAGAACGTAAAAAAGCGGCTCATGTCTGTGCAGGATGTGCCTTTCGTGGGCTTGCGCGACGGTCATTATCCTTCCCAGGCGCTCCCAACCGTATCCTACTCAAGCAGTATGACGTTGCATCAAGGTTCTCAGCAACTGACATTGGTCAACTACGGACCTGCGCACACGGATGGAGACACAGTGATTTACATCGCGCCGGCGAATGTTGCGGTGGTAGGGGATATCTTCTCGAATCACGTTTATCCCATCATTGACCTGGCGTCAGGAGGATCGATCGATGGCCTGATTCATTTTCTCGATCAAGTTTTGGCCCGCACTGACGAACAGACAAAGATTGTCCCAGGCCACGGACCGGTAGCCACTCGCGCCGATCTGCAAAACTACCGTGACATGCTGGTGCAGGTACGGCAGCGCATCAAGGAGTTGATTGCGACCGGAAAGACAATGGATGAAGCCGTGGCCGCAGGGCCGACGAAAGACTTCGACGCCACCTGGGGTAGTGGTTACGTAAGTGCGAATATTTTCACAAAAATGGTATTTAGCAGCCTGGGCAACACCAGCAGCGCGACGAGGTAGGCTTCAAACCCGATCGCGGTTGGCCTCACACTTGTGAAGTGATCGATCGAGCAACCCGGTTGTTGCAGATCGATCAGCTCCTCGCTAGGGTTTTCCCGCTTAGGTTGAAGAAAGTCCGTCGCCGTATCGATACTAACGTGTAGTGAATTGGCTTATAGTGCGACTGCTTCCTCCGAGGGGCGTGCCATCGCCGCGCACCGATTCAACCTTGAAGTAATACGTCGTTCGCGGCGTAAGGTTCATTACAGACACACGGTGGATCATGTACGGGAGATTTTGATTCCACCGATTGAGTGATTCGGCTCTACGACTGAGATCCTTGGGGTCCGTACCGTAATGCACCACCGAGTGCTCAATCCGGGTGCTGCCGGTGTTGGTCGTCCACCGGATAATGGCGGATTTATCCGTCGCCGATTCCAGATCTGGTCCCTTGATGATCTGCATGTGCCCAGCTATCTCGGCAGCCACACGTTGCCGGGAAACAGCTTGGATCGGGAAGGTCAAGATGCTGACCCAAACCGTGATCGCAAGTGACAGAAGTGGTCTGCTCATATAACAGGCAACGCGAGTTTTTCGACTCGTCGTGGCGTGGCCTCCAAGCCATTCCTCCTCCGGCTCTTCCCCCTGGCATCTTGCAGAGTGGACGAACCGGAGGAGAAAGACTCAATCACGGGCAACTCCCGGTAAAGGTGTTGGAGTCGGGGTAGGGTGTGGTAAAGCCGTCGGTTAGCGTCTTCAGGAAGGTTACGACCTGGGCTTCTTCCGTGGGCGTCAAACCGAGCTTACCTATCGTCATGTCCTTCGTCTGGGGAACCTCTGGTGTAGGCCAACAGTTCACCTTCTCCTTGGTGCCTGCAGGGCAGTTTCCAGATGTCACATCGAAAGGGAATACATCGCGCGTGTTATAGAAGTGGACGACTTCCTTCAGGCTCTTTAAGTATCCGTTGTGCATATATGCTTTCGGGAAGGTCTTGCCATTGGGGCACTTCGGCCTCATGTCCACGTTACGAGCGGTAGACACCTGCATGAAGCCGTCGAAAGCCGGTGCCAATGGTGTCCAGTCCGAGTTCGGCGTGGTCCCGGAAAGATTTCGCAGGAAGAGACCTACTCCCAAATCGGTGAAGGCGAAACCAGCCGGGTTGGGAGTAAATCCGAAGCTGTCCGGGGTAGTCTCGAAGTAAAACGGATCGACAGGATTCTTGGGTAGGCCAAGATTCGCTGAAGTGGTGTCGGTGAACTTGGGCGCCACGTCCGCGGCATTGCCGTCGTCGCTTTGGCTTGGAGTCAGCGTGGTTGATCTGCCGTCCAGGTGGCACGAATTACAGTTGCCTTTGCCACGAAACAGGTTGTAACCAGCCATCTCGTCTGCAGTCATGGTGTACTTGCCGGCCAGGAAGGCATCAAATTTCGACGAGAAAGCACTTACATCCGGTGAGCCTTCATACGCGGTAATTGCCAATGCGTATTGATCAAAAGTTGCGTTTGAGCGGCCCCGGTCCACAGGAGTGAGGTTGACCGGCGTGGGATTTCCTCCAAGTACAGCCGCCCCAGCCGGGGTGGCACAGATCTGGTCCACGTTGGACGGCCAGTTGATCACGAACGCTTGCGGGCCCCAGACGGTTTCAAAAACCTTCCGGTAGGCACTTTGGGAAAGCCGCCGCACGATGCAAGCGGAGTCGGGCGAGCCCATTTCCTGCGAATCTCTGACTGGATCTTGCGCCTGTTCCGCATCAGGGCTTTGGAGCAGGAACCCGGTTGCGCGCAGATCCCAGAAGTTGCCGCCGTAGAAGTTCGCCTGGGCCGTATTGAACTGCAGCACCGGGTAGAAAGGTGAGTAGGTGTAGCTCTGTGGTTTCCGTTTGCCGAACCGGAAATGACTCGATCCGGGATATGCGACAGGGCCCAAATTCACGGATGGGATTGGTCCGCTGAAGCCGGCGTATGGCATATGGCAGAAAGAACAAGCTTGATTCTTGTTAACGGACAGATTTTTGTCGAAAAGCTCGATCTTCCCCAGCAGTTGTACTTGCCTCAATGCGGTTCCCGAATTTTTTGGCAGTGCATTCCACTGCGCGATACCCTCCGCCTCGATGAGACTCGCTTCGCGATTAACTCTTTGTATCTCCGGCACCAGATCGGATGGGATGATACCGGTCGGGTAGGGGAAGTAAATCGATGAGCTTGCATTCTGAGCCGAAACGCCTCGGGTGATCATCACGGCCCCAAGAACTACTAAGCAAACTACGCACAGGAGGACGAGACTTGTCCGGCACATGGTCTTCCTCTTTTCTGATGTTGTGTGATCCGTGAAGAGGTGGTTGGGTAACGCTAAGCGGCGTCTCGCTAAATCAAAACCACCTGGAGAAAAGCTTGGGAGGTGTAGCGTTAGCTTGCCATCGGCTAACGCGCACCCCAAACAGAAGCGGCAAAAATCTAATCGAAAACATAGGCGATGTCAATACCGTCGTTACCCTTATATCAAACGGTAATTAACGTCGGAGCTATTACTTGATTTAGGGGTGCCAGACCAGGGGAGCAACTATTTGCGGGGCTTTGCGGGCTGGGGACCTTCCAGCCGTCGGTCAAGGCCTTTAAGAAAGCGACAAGATCATCCTCCTGCTCCGTCAGCTTAAGGTTGCCGAGTCCATACTTGTTTTGCATCGTTGGTTCGCCGCACAAAGTGTCGCTACTTCAACGCTGGATCAATCAAGGTCAGATCTGTTTCGGGATCAAGCCGCTTATGCATCGTGACCGGATCGACTATGACCATCACTTCCAATGTCGGCGATACGTACGCAGCAAGAACATGCCCACCGCGCGTTGTTCCATCTGAAGCCCCTACCACCATATGGGTATGAACTACCGGCTCTCCTTGATAGAGCGCGATGTCGCCGCTCATCCCAATCACTTCGTGCTGACCATCAATGGGAATCTTCTTGTACATTTTCCGCTGGGGATCAAACCACGCCAGCGTTGCGCCACTCACCGCTCCAATAGCGGTGAAGTGCGCACTCGTAACGTGATACTTTTCCGCAAACTCCAGCAATCCGGAAAAGGCCTCGTCTCCCTGACCGAAGATGACTGCATATTCTTTAGTCGGTTCGCCGCCGTCGAGTAATTGAACCTGCATCCTCGGAGCACTGCCCCTTGGAACCGCTTGCGACGGCGCAACATATTCTCCGGCCGTCTGTTGCGAATACGCCGACCCGGTGGCGATCGCAATCGATAAAAGTGCGTAACCTAGCCGCTGTACTTTGATCATAAAATTACTCTGTTATTGTTCACCAACTTCATAGCACCCTGAGATGTTCAGGTATTTCCTCCAATATTGCCTTCAACTCAAACTGTCACCTGCACTCGCCTGCTACTTGAACACAATCTTTGCCATCATCCCCTTGTCCTCGTGATTGAGTAGATGGCAATGAAACACCGACATGCCCTTGATAACCGGATTGGTGAAGTCCAGGATCACGTCCACAGAGCCACGGTATGGAACATTTACGGTATCCAGCCACGCTGGATGCTCAAGGGGGACGCCGTTTTCTGCATAAGCCAGGAAGTGCACCTGATGTATGTGGAAAGGATGCAGTTCGGCGGTTCGATTGACAATGCGCCAATGCTGATAAGTACCTACGCGAACGCTGGTCATCGGACTTGCGTCGGGCGCAAACTTGCGGCCATTGATGTAGAAGCCGTTTTTGTCCTCGGTGAAGGTTACGATGAAGTCCGGTGCAACTTTCTTCAGCGGCTCTAGGTCGATCAACTTGTACAGCGGTGGGCGATCATCGATTGCATGCACTTGCTCGGGCGGTAAGTTTGGACTGGGTTGATCTGGATTGGGTTGCACCAGATCCGCCAGCACCATCCCAGGATTGGGGTCCCCGTCCGGACCTGTATCTACGCAAAGCGTACGCAAGGCAGTATGTGTGCCCCGCGCGGGACCGGTAACGATAGCTTCGAGCCGTCCCGCGGGTGCAAGCAGTAAGTGATCAGCGACCCTGGTTGGACGTGCGGGATCGTGGTAGGCGAGCGGCATCCCGTCAAGCGCCACAATTTCAAATGTCTGTCCATCCAGTTGCAAGTCCAGATAGCGGTCTGCTGAAGCGTTCACGATACGCCAGAATTGCCGCTCTTTAGGAGCGATCTCAATTCGCGGTCGAACTGCGCCGTTGACAGTAAAGATTTCCTCAACTGCCTCCGCCTCTCCTCCACATCTCGTTGTAGACGAAATTTCAACACGCCGCCTGAGATCAGAGGCAGTCGGATCATGGTCGACCGAGCGGCCGCGCAGAACAAGCACACGCTCGCGTAGCCCTCCCACCCCGGGCGCGTAACGTTCCATACCTTCAATGACAATGGCTCCGGACATTCCGTCCAATACTTGCCGGTGACTCTCTCCGTGGGGATGCGTGTGGTACCAGAACAGCCCCGGCGGATGATCGCGCGGAATCTCAAGCGAGTAGCGCAAAACCTGGCCGGGCGTGGCCAACATCCCAAGCACGTCATCCTGCGGGGAGTTTGGCGAAACGATGAATCCATGAAAATGCAGGTTCGTCATGTCCATGCAGGGATTCACCGCGCAAGTCTCCGAGGACTTGGCAGGAAGATCATTGCTGTACGCGATTTTGAGGACGTCACCAGGGGAAGCGCGGATCAGGGGAGCTACCTTCCCGCCGTCGAAAGCGAACGCATCCCGGCCATTTTCATTGACTGCATGCAGCGTAAGAGATACGACGTGATTCTCCGCTCGAACCTGTGGAGGCTCTGGCAGCGAAACGGTCTGGGCCCAAACCAAGGCTGCGAGGAATACTTGCACACCGATGGGTAGATTCTTGGTCACCGCACAACTCGCCGAAACCACAACTTCGTGTTCCCTGTATGTGGCGGCATAGGACGGCACATACAGGTCCCACAGGGCACTCCAAGCCACCTCCGCTCAGGAGGCCAGCGCGGCAGTTCCTGTGAGCTCCGAGTATTCTTCCTCAGTCAATTGCAGCGATGCTGCCTGCACATTCTCCTCAAGATGCGCAACCGAGGAAGTTCCGGGGATGGGCAGCATTACCGGAGATCGCTTCAGCAACCACGCCAATGCGACCTGGATAGGTTTCGCTCCGCGAGCGTTCGCGATCCTCTCTAGCAGCCTGCCCGCCACGGTTCCTGCTCCCAGCGGAAACCAGGGGATGAACGCGATCCTGTTGCGTTCGCAATAATCCACGACGTGGTCCCACTCGCGATCGGCAAAACTGTACCGGTTCTGCACCGACACGATTTTTACAATTTTCCGCGCCCGCTCGATGTGTTCCACCGTGACATTGGATAGCCCGATCAACCGGATCTTTCCCTCCATTTGCAGGTTAGCCAAGGTTTCAACTGAAGCGTCGAAAGGCACAACGGGATCAGGCGCGTGTAACTGGTAGACGTCGATTCGGTCGAGGCGCAGTCGCTTCAGGCTGCCTTCCAAAGCCTCACGCAAGTGCGCCGGGGTGGCATCGTGGGTCCATTGGTTGGGCCCGGGCCGATTCCATCCACCCTTGGTCGCAATGACAAGGTCCCTTGGGTATGGCGCCAGCGCCTCGGCGATCAGCTCTTCGCTCACATTAGGACCGTACGAATCAGCAGTATCGATGAAGTTGACTCCCAGCTCGATGGCTCGGCGAAGAACCGCGATCACCGCCGCCGGATCTTTGGGTGGCCCCCAAATTCCGTCGCCGGTAATGCGCATAGCCCCGAAGCCGAGACGGTTAACGGTGAGCTCGCCACCAAGTGCGATTGTTCCGGCGCCAGCGGCCGGCAGACTCATTTTTTCGATTTTCTCTTTCATATTTCACTCTCCAAGTTACTCTGTTTGTCAGATGCTCGCCGGATGCGATCGGCTTCACTCTTCAGCAGCTCAGCCTCCTGTCCCGGCATTAGCTCGAGCGTGTAACGACAACCCGACCAGAGTCGCGATCAGAATCGAGGGATAGAGCTGTCCGATGAGCGCCTCCGCCGTCGCCAGCGATCGTGCAATGCGATGCACTGGGTGAACGTCACCATAGCCTACGCTGGTAAGCGTGGAGAAGCTGAAGTAAATCAAGCGGCTTGGTTCACCTGTAGGAACTCCCGCGAGCGATGACTCGAAATGGATTGCGTCAGGGCGCGTTTCCATCAGCAGCTTGTATCCGAACGCCCAAGTCAGACCGATCAGCAAATATGCGGCGACTCCACCCATCACGCGGTGTACGCTAACGGGACCCGGGCGAAACGTGTGCTTCAGTGTCATGACGACCAGAATGGCCAAGCCGGATATCTTCAGCGCCGTGTCCCAGCCGAAGTGGGCGAGCGATGAGTTGAATTCGACGATCAAATCCGTCGCGAATTCGAGGACAGTCACCGCGACAACTAGAAACATGAGGGCTTTCTGTCGAATAGTCGCGACAGCTCCCGAGAAAAGCATGAATGCAAAAGCCAGGTCTAATCCAATTCGCCCGGGCCGTGACAGACGAATCATCGGAACAAAAATAATGATGAGCACCAGAAATCCGAGCAAGAGACTCAGCCCTCGGTCCTCAAGCCAAAATGGAAACAACGGTGCTTCCGTCGGTTTCGGCATCGTCTCATTTTCCCGTGATCGCATGGTTCTCGAACAAAATACCCTCCCGGATTGCGGACACCCGGCAGGGCGGAGAAAGGTCAGGCCACAAGCGTGATCGCCGGTGGCCGGACCGTGTCTTTCACGCCGCCGGGCGCCAATGGGAACCGGTTCGGGCTTTCATTTGTGGTGCCACCGTCGTTGTTTCAGGCCCGAGATCATTTTCGAAGACGATCCCCTTCTGGGTGACTACGAAGGTCTTGATCCCGGATGACTGATACTCCACGGGATACGCTATCAACCTTAGACCTCTTTTACCGCGGGGCCCACTCACGTCCGTTGCGGAATTCCCTGCCACGATTCGGAAGTAGTATCCATGGAAAGGATTAGCGTCTTTGTAGTCAGCATTCTCTGCGGGGGCAGAAGCCAGGCTCTCGGCGAATCGGGTGATCGGATCTTGGCTGGCTGCCTTTAAATCGGCTTCATTCTTTCCCATTGCGAATTCCTCACACACTTGAATTGCGGTGGCCTCGTTCTCCCCGATTCTCCGGAACTTGATTTCGTCCGCACCGGTCTTGGAATCGAAGGACCAAGCACCATTCTTTGCGACCAGCGGGATCGGGAAGGGCCAGTTTTCTGCGCCAATGTAGAGCACGGTGTTGCCGTCGGGTTCTCGGACCAGACGGTGCATCTCCCGATATTTCTGACAAAACTGCTCGCGTTCGAGCTGGTCATCGACTTCGTCGCTCGACGAAGTCACTTCCTTTCCTGCTCCGAGGATCGCTTCCAGGGCCTGCTCGTCCTCATTATGCGCAGCTTCAACGAGCGCGTTAGTGGCTTCCTCCGGAGAGGAGAAAGTCTTTGGTTGCGATTCCTGGGCAAAGCTCGATGTGGCGAAGCCCATGACAAGCAGCAACAGCAGAACAAGGACGGCGGATGCGAACCCGCAGGCAAGTCTCACGACAAATGTTTCAAATGTTTCAAGCGTCATATTGTTGGTTTGCATGATTTCTTTCTCCTATCGTCAATTTCTCTGCATTAATGGATCGAATTACCTGTGACCGCCACCACCGTGGCCTCCGCCTCCGTGAAAGCCGCCGCCTCCGTGGAAACCTCCGCCGAAGCTCGACTGCCCGCGAGAGGAGAAGCCTCTCGCGACTCCGCCATGATTAAAGCCGCTGAATGCACCGGAATGTGTACCAGCCTGGGCATGTGGTGCCGCGAATCCGTGCTGGCCACCGGCGAATCCTCTGGCCGGTGCGCCACCATGAAATCCGGGACCGCCATGAAATCCGCCCGCGCGATTGAAATTATTGCGATTGACGAAAATTCTGCTGTGGGAAACGTAGCCGTGGTGGTCGAAATCAATACCGTGGTGATGCCAATCAGATCCCCAGTGGTGCCAACCCCAGCCGAACCCACCAAAGAAACCGATTCCAAAACCGAAGCCGAAGGCAATTCCCGGGCCTGCAAGGAACAATCCTGGATACGAGTACCAGCCAGGCCAGACTCCGATGGGCGCTCCGTACACAAGCCAAGGATCATATTCAGGCACGTAAACCACCTCAGGGTCAGATGGTTCGATCACAATGGTTTTACCCTGCTTGCTCACTTTTTCCTGCGATGTGCTCTGTAGGTTGCCCGCCTTCTCCGCACGGTCGCGCATAAGCTGGACAGCGTCCATCACGTCCTGCTGCTGGTTCACGTACGCATCACCGAGCGAGGAAGTCCAGGAGAGGTTCTTGTCCATGTTGGCGAGCACCGAAGGAAACTCCACGAGGGCCTTCACACTAGGATCCCAGGGCTGTTTATCGACTTCCTGGCCCAGTTGTTCTCCCTTAAGCTCGGGATGTTGTTGCAGCCACCGGTCGGCTTCCACAACTTGATCGGGATAGGTGGAGGCTGCGAGGATCTGCGCCACCAAGGCATCCGGATACAATGCGATCGGCGCGACCAGTTGCTGCAGCTGTTCCGGCGTCTGTTGCGCGGCCTGAACCGGGGGCTGCGCGGCAGGCTGATTCGCCTGATCCGCGACTGCTACAGGCACAGTGGTCAATAGAAGACAACCGGAAAGAAAAAGCGACAAAGTCTGTTTTAGAAAGTTCACAATAAGTCCTCCTGCGGTGCGGCCGTATCAAGGCTTGCCAAACGAGACAGCATTAGTGGACGGCGCACCGGCTCTTTCGTTATTAGCTGGCCAAGCCAGCCGCCTCGCCACCCACAAAGTCCCGAAACGTGAGTGGACACAGCGGATGGTCGCATTGACACGCAATTTCCACGTCTTCGCTGCCTGCGTCACGACACGATTCTCCGCAGAATTCTTCTCCATTTGGCACATCGCATAGACATGGTATGTGCGCGCACTTTTTCGTCCTTAGATTTGTCATTACAACTCCGTCCTTTTTAGTTTCACTCACCTTGTCCGACCATTCGAGCGTCGCGACTCTTGGATTGCATGCAGATCTCCAAACGCAGATTGACGGCGCCACAAGGCTTTGCGCGCCGTCTGCTCCCCAGTTCACGGCTCAGAGTGTCCGCAGAGTGATACCTGCGTCGGCATTTGGACAGTCTTAATGCCCCGTTCACATATCGAAAACGAACTACGGGCGCCAATGTCGCAGGATTCGAGTCTGAAAGTGCGGGGATCTACTAAGTTTGTTGACCCTCGTCAAGTGCTCTTTTTGAATTTGGAACAAGGCGTGCAATAGGTGCTTCCGAAGGAGATATACCGAAATGAAAATCAACAGAGGTTACATTGTCTTAGGTTTGATCATTGCTTTTACTCTTTTTTTTGAACTCGCTGCTCACGCCGACGAGTTTGACCAAGCCACCACACTCACTTTCAGTGAGGCGATCCAGATCCCGGGGCAGGTTCTACCCGCCGGAACGTACGTATTCCAGTTGGCCGACAGCAGTTCTGACCGAGGTATGGTGCAGATCTTCAGCGCGGACAGGTCTGTCCTGTACGGAACCTTTCTGACCAATGCAACGCAGCGTCAGGAAACAACCGATGATACCGCGGTCACATTGGCAGAGCCGGAATCCGGAGGACCCGATGCCCTCCTGAAGTGGTTCTATCCCGGACGCGAAACCGGTCATGAGTTCGTGTATTCCGGTCAACAGGAGAAGCTACTGGCTCAGGACACTCAGTTGACTATCGTAGCCAACCAACAATCAACGGCCGATTCCGAGACTACTGGATCTGGCAACTAGTGTATGGACTGGCATTCGCTCATCAGGGCCCGGGTTGGAGGACCCCGGGTCCTCTCGGCGAAAGCTGGATCACGAAACTCGACACTCATGTCAACAGACGAAGGCGAAAGATGATGGAGCACAAAACGATTCTCTACATATCCGACAAAGCGAGCAGTAGCAATTCGGTGTTAGCTGCACTCAAGGAGACAGGTTGTGAGGTCGTGAGCACAAACAGCGCGACCGAAGGGGTTGCCCTGCTGTACGTCATGCATTCAGTCGCTGCCGTCGTGCTCGATAACCATTCGAGAGAACAGGTCAGCTTTGACGTGGTGGAGAGCCTAAGGGAAATTCGTCCAAACGTTCCCTTAATGCTCCAGTGCAGTGACCAGATTGACAGCCCACCCTCGTTGACAGACGGGTGCGTGAGCGCAGATAAACTTACCATCGCGTTACAGCATTTGCTGATCGCGGAGCCTGTTGTCTGATAAGCATGAATCTTCGAGTACACACCTCACAATTTTGATCTGAAAGCTGCGACTCCCTCGCGCCTGGCCCGACGAGGCTGGTACTACAAAGCCAAATTCCCTTGTGCCGAAATCCTCCGCTTCCAGGCGCTCAATGAGCGTAAAATCCCTTTGGATAATTACAGCAGCCGGGTCGCATGATTTGCCGTTGGCAGGGTTGTTGGGGCTGGGTGGAGGCAACAGGTTCCGACGATTCCTTCCATGCCGCGAGCGGCTGCAGCATGCGGTCGCCTGTGCAAGGAGGACCCTATGGATCCCACTTATGATGGTGTGAAGCCCAGCGGAGGAACGCCGAGTGAGGCCAGCCAACCCATTCGGTTCGCAGGCTCGGTGCTTGACGCTCAGCGCCACGTTTGCGCCTTTTTTCATAACCCCGATGAAGAATACCGAGTGCTGCTTCCATTCATCAAAGACGGGTTCGAGCGGGGCGAGAAGGCGTTCCACATCGTCGATCCCAAGCTACGCTCGGAGCACCGCCTAAGACTGGCGTCAGCCGGCATAGATGTGGACACAGCGGAAACGAGAGGTCAGTTCGAGCTACGCAACTGGGCTGATGCGTATCTCCGCGATGGTCACTTCGACCAGGACCGGATGCTCGCTCTGATTCAGGAGGTCCTCGATGGGGGTAAGCAGCAAGGGTTCGCACGCACACGGCTGGTCGCGCACATGGAATGGGCGCTCGAAGACCGGCCTGGTGTCGATGACTTGGTTGAGTATGAGACGAGACTGAACTATGTTTTGCCTCGCTATAAGGACCCGGTCATATGAATCTACGATCTCGCCAAGTTTGGCGGGCAGATCGTCGTCGACATCATGCGGACCCACCCGATGATCATCATCGGTGGCATCCTCCAGGAGAACCCCTTTTTCGTTCCGCCGGATGAATTCTTGCGGGAGCTGCGTAACCGGCACACCACCCGCAACACGGCGCCACCGTCAGCGGCCTGACCCGGAAGTGGGGAATGGAAAGTACAGCCGAGATCAAGCGCCTTCAGAGCTGCATCAACGATCTGATCAGTGTTCTGGCGCTTCCCGCGATCTGGAGTGGCAGCGAGTCATCCCAGATCCTCGGCACTCTCCTTGATGTGCTCCTCACCATGTTACGTCTCGATTTCGCGTATGCGCGGCTGAGCGACGCAGGTGATGGTCCGCCAATCGAGGTGCTCCGGTTGGGTGATCACCGGCATTCCTCCGTTCAGCCGCGGCAATTCGGTCAAGCTCTCGACCGCTGGTTGACAGGCAACCAAACCGGCGCGCGGTGCGTGGTTCCAGATCCGGTGGGAGAGGGTGAAGTCTCGATCGCGTCGTTCTCGCTGGGCCTTCAGCACGAAGGCGGCGTGTTGGTGGCCGGCTCTCGGCGAGCTGATTTCCCGACCGAAGTCGAACGGCTCCTCCTGCGTGTCGCGGCCAACCAGGCGGGAATTGGATTGCAAGAGGCCCGACGCTCCGGGGAGCAGAAGCGGATCGCAGAGATGCTCGAACAACGAGTCGTCGAGCGGACCAGACAACTGACGACGGTCAACGACAACCTGCGGCGCAGTGAAGCATATTTGGCGGAAGCTCAAAGGCTCAGTCGTACCGGTAGCTTCGGCTGGAGGGTTTCCACCGGCGAGATCATCTGGTCAGAAGAAACCTTTCGGATCTTCCAATACGACAGAACTACGGTACCGACTGTGGAACTTATTCTTCAACGGGTTCATCCGGAAGATGCCTCGCTCGTGAGCCAGACAATCGAACGCGCGTCACAGGATGGGAAGACTTTTGATTTTGAACATCGCCTGATGATGCCGGACGGCTCGGTGAAGTACGTTCGAGTTGTGGGTCATCCCTCAACAAACGATGAATCGGGCGACTTTGAATTCGTGGGGGCAGTGACCGATATCACGGATCGCAAGCGGGCAGAGGAGGCCCTACGGCGGAGCGAGGGGTATTTGGCTCAAGCGCAAAGGCTGACCCATAGTGGAAGTTGGGCCTGGAATGTGCATACCGGCGCTCGCTTCTGGTCGCAAGAGACCTTTCGCATCTTCGGCTATAACCCCGAAAAAATGAAGCCCACATGGTCTGACATCCTCGAACGAGTTCACCCTGAAGATCGACAAGCAATCGTGCAGAAAGCGAAATTGGAGACCACACTGAGGGAGGATTCTGAGTTTGATTGGAGAATTGTTCTCCCGGACGGAAGAATCAAGCATCTTCACTCGATCGCTCACCCTGTGATGGATGTGTCAGGCGAAGTCACTGAGATCGTCGGCACCTTGATGGATGTCACCGAAAGCGTGCGGGCAGAGGCGCTACGTGACGGAGAGAGCCGGATTTTGGAGATGATAGCCCGCGATGCTCCGCTGGAGGACATACTGGAAAAGCTGGTGCGGGTTGTGGAATCCCAATTTGCCGGCTTGCTTTGCTCTGTCCTGCTTCTCGATGAGGACGGGCAACACGTGCGGCACGGCGCAGCTCCTACCCTTCCCAAGTCTTACATTGACGCCATCGATGGCCTTCCCATCGGACCGAAGACGGGATCATGCGGCACGGCTATGTACCGCAGAGAGCCTGTTGTCGTCACCGACATTCTCCAAGATCCGCTCTGGGAGCCGTATCGGGGCGTAGCCGAGCCCTATGGATTGCGCGCCTGCTGGTCCACCCCCATACTTGCGCATTCAGGCAAGGCACTGGGCTCATTTGCCATGTATTACCGCGAACCGCGTAGTCCGAGCCCGGCTGAGACCCGCGCCCTGGAAATGGCCACACACCTCGCTGGCATCGCGATTGAACGTAAGCTGGCGGGTGAAGAGCGCGAGAGATTGCGGCAGCTACAGGCGGACCTCGCGCACATAAACAGGGTGACCACGATGGGCGAGCTGACCGCCTCCCTGGCGCATGAAGTGAATCAACCAATTGCCGCCGCCGTCACCGACGCCAATACATGCCTGCGATGGCTTACACGCGATCGTCCGGATGTGGAAGAGGCGCGCCAGGCCGCGTCGAGGATCGTCAAAGACGCAACCCGTGCTGGGGAGATCATTAGTCGAATACGGCTGCTGTTCAAGAAAGGTACTACGCAACGGGAGTTAGTTGATGTGAATGAAGTCATTCGGGAGATGATCGTCCTTTTACACGGCGAAGCAACGCGCTACTCTGTATCAATTCGGACGGAACTGGCAGATCTTCCGCAAGTCATGGCCGATCGCGTTCAATTGCAGCAAGTGCTGATGAACCTCATGATCAACGGCATCGACGCGATGAAAGATGCAGATGGGATGCGCGAACTAATCATCCGCTCGCAGCAGGCCGAAGACGGCCAACTGATGCTCTCGATCAGCGATACCGGCGTCGGGCTCCCGCCGCAGCAGGCGGACCAAGTCTTTAATGCCTTCTTTACCACCAAACCTCACGGCACCGGCATGGGACTTCGGATCAGCCGCTCTATCGTGGAATCACATGGCGGCCGTTTGTGGGCTGCCGACAACTCTCAGCCTGGGGCGAGTTTTTACATCACTCTACCCACCCAGGTCGAGACGCGCGAATGATGCCCGCAACTTCCCCTACTGTGTTCGTCGTCGATGACGACGATCTAGTGCGTACCGCCATCAAAGGCATGCTCAAGTCGGTCGGCTTACGGTCTGAAACCTTCGCGACTGCAAAGGAATTCTTGCGCGGCAGGCGACCCGATGGCCCCAGTTGCCTTGTGCTGGATGTGAGACTTCCCGGAGTGAACGGTCTAGACTTCCAGCGGGAGCTAGCCGACGCGGGCGTCCGGATTCCCATTATTTTCATCACCGGTCATGGAGATATTCCGATGACGGTGAAGGCCATGAAATCCGGTGCGGTGGAGTTCCTGACCAAGCCATTCCGGGACCAGGACTTGCTCGACGCGATCCATCAGGCTTTGGACCGCGACCGGGTGATACGCCAACAGCAGAGCGAGCTTGGCGAGTTGCAAAAGCGCTACGAATTGCTGACCGCACGCGAGTGCGAGGTTATGGGCCTGGTAGTTTCAGGCATGCTCAATAAGCAAATCGCTTTCGAGCTCGGAACCAGCGAAATCACCGTAAAGATTCATCGCGGGCACGTGATGCGGAAGATGCAGGCTGAATCCCTAGCGGAATTAGTCAGAATGGCGGCAAAACTAGAGCTTCCCGCCACTAAGAAATAGCAGCCCGCCTTTGAGCAAATGCATCCTCAGCTTGTGGTTCCCAGGCGTCCTTCATTCCGGGCCGCTCCCGGGAAGCTTATCCGGAAACGCCAAAGAGACTTTCGACGATGACTTCTAGGGTTACGGGAAAATGGATTGCACGGCCAGCAGCGTCTGCTGCGCTGCGCTATGGATTGGCTTTCGCATCGGTCGCAGCTGCTCTGGGCCTGGCGCGTATTTTTCTATACTTTCACCTGCCTCAGCCGTTTGCCGCATTTGCGCTATCCGCAATCGCGATTACGTTTTGGTACGGCGGCACTAAGCCTGGCATCGTGGCAACGGTGCTCGCTTCGATTATCCGTTACTCACATTGGTCTGAAGCCAGCGCGATGTCTCGCGCTCTTTATGATCTTGTGTTTGTGATTTTTGCGATACTGATGACCATGCTTACGCGAGCGCGAGACGAGCTTGAAATAAGAGTCGCTGAGCGAACAGCAGAATTGACTCGGGCTAATGAGGACCTGAGACTTCAAATAGCCGAGCGCAAACAGGCGGAATACTTGATCGGGCAGGTGTTTGAGACCTCACCTGATGGTATAGCCATCCTCGGAAGAGATTACAGGCTTCAAAGAGTCAATCCGGCATACGAGCGTGATTGGGAAATACCATCTGAGAGGATGGTCGGGATGCACGTGGCTGATCTCCTGGGTTTGGAGATGTTCGAGAAGG
>Ga0210384_10001631_pt1 | contig 29861 bp, 14 predicted proteins | sample IncBWH2MmetaG_FD_160574 | JGI IMG/M metagenome (GOLD analysis project Ga0210384, IMG submission 160574) | Forest soil microbial communities from Barre Woods Harvard Forest LTER site, Petersham, Massachusetts, United States - Inc-BW-H-2-M | ecosystem: Environmental > Terrestrial > Soil >...
GGAACCATTGATGTGAGGCTCATTCCCCGCGATCGCCGCGCCCGCGGCTTCACCGCCGGCATGTTGGACGACAAGCTTTACCTGCTCGATACCCGGCGCGGGACAGCACGCGCAGTCTTTGATTTCACTTCAATCGCCAAAGGGGGATGGCCGCAACTCATGCGCGTTACCTCCGATGGCCGAAGGCTGTTCGTCTCTATGAACCAGGCGGGAAAGATTGCCATGTTTGATATCTCCGATCCCGACGAACCGAAATTGCTCAAAGCGCTCGATCTGGGGCCCAATTCCGGTCCGCACTACATCGCGCTTACGCCAGATGAGAAGCGGCTGGTAATCAGCGACTACTTCCTGAATGAGGATAGTTTCGGAAAAGTCCATGCTGAAGGCGACCACAAGGTTCACGTGGCGCGAGTTACGGAAAATGGCTTAGTGCTGGACTCGCGATTCGATCTGGATTTCAACACTGCGTTCAGCTCAGGCCCGGCCCGGCCGCATGGCATCGCGATCAAGTAGTTGCGTTCGGAAATGCTGGCACTCCCGGCATAAATGAATTGGAGGAGAGGGAATGGCAAGCGGAAACCAATCCACAACGGTGATTGAGAGCGCCAGCCTCGACCGACTACTGCGTGGATTCTTGATTTCTTACCTGCTGACCGCCGTCAGTCTAGGCTTGGTTGGATATCTGTGGGGCAGAGTCGGCTTCGATCTGCTGATCGTGGGCATGGGGTGGCCGCATGTGATCTTTGGCTTTCTGTTCAACCTTGGCAAGGTAGCTGACGGCGATCGTGGGTATCGCGTGGCTCTCGCGAGTCTGCTGTTAGTAACCCTAGTGATTGGTTTTGTGAACAGCATGCGGCCGTTGACCACGATCATTTATCTATATTTCACCTTTCATGCATTCCGCGATGAAATTTTCATCTATCACCAGCGCAGAACGGGCTATCGCTTTTTCGGACGCGTACTTGATCGCAACGGGTTGGGCATTATGTTGGGCGCAGCCGTAGTGGCTCTCATCGGACAGCTACCCGTGCACGGCCCGAACGGCAAGCTACAGCTCTACCTGGGATTGTGTGTGGTCGCGGGCTTGCTGAGCGGGATGGCCTGCCTCTTCTGGCCGAAGCAGTGGGTTCGCAGACGATCGGGATTGTGCTATGCCTTCTTGGCGTTGCTCTTGTTTGTCGGGGCTGCGGCTGTCATCAAGGTGCTGCGCATGCATGCGTTGAGCAGTCCATCCTTCTTCGCGTTCCTGGTAGTGTTCCACTATTTCAGTTGGTACGTGTTCTCGCTGGAGCGGGCCGGTGTGCGGCCCACCTCGCCGGTTGTACAGCAGGCGGTGGGATTAGGCGCATTTCTGCAATTCCTTCGCACCGTGCCAGGCTTTCTGAAGGCAGTGGTGGCGATGAATGTATTTTTTATGGGATGTGCATACGCATACTACATTCTGCGTCTATCACCGGCACTGCGGGTTCCATTCGACTTTAAGTTCTTTATCTACTTGTTGGTATTTCACGTGACCACGAGTTTTGTTCCGAAGATCTCTCGGGGAGTCACGCAATTGAAACCGTTGAAGGCTGCCGTTGCTTAGTAGGAGTCGGAGAGGGAGTGTGCCGCATTTTTGGAGAAAGACGAACGAACTATGTTGTTACGCATCAGGCTTTATCGCAGGATTATCGCTCAGCCCAAGTAGGCACCTCGGTTAGATCCGCGCCGAGGGCGATGACAAGATCCATGTGGCCGGGGGTCACGGGGAGGTGGCTATAGTGCTGGATCGGTGTTGAACTGGACACCCTGCGTTCAGTTCAGAACCATCCCGGCCACATGGAGCAATGAAGTGGATGGTTCGCCATCCAGCAACACTCGACATCAGTTTGAATCAAGTTTCAACAAACGTAAGGGAGAGTAAGACATGAAGCGAAAAACGTTGCAATCGTTGTTGATAACCAGTGCGCTATTGCTGATGTGTGTTTTCAGCATTTCGGCATTCGGCATCCAAGGCAAGCCGTCCGTCATTGCTTATTTGGATGATCATGGAGAGGCGTACACCAGAATTTATGTTTATGCCGAAGGCGACAACGGAACCTTGGTGGCAAATCGCTGGGCAGACGTTGGAGGTTTAGGTTGGGACTGGGAGGACTTAGGACTACCAGCCGGTGCTGCCAGCATCTGGAGTCCATCGGCGGTGACATATACGGATTCAAAAGGGAGACAGTACCAGTTTGTGTTTGTACTCACCGATCAGGGCCACCTTGCGGTCTATGCTCCGCAGCGCGGGAATGGAAGTGCTGCCTGGGTAGACTTAACTAACCTACCCGGCGGTATCGGGGAACTTAGCTCTTTGTCTGCCATAACTGATGTGGACGCGTCAGGGAACCATCGCGTCTTTGCTTTTGCCGAAGACAAAGATGCCAATCTGGTCGTCGTCAGTTGCACCAGTCTCTGCGAGTGGCAGGTCATCAATGGTTCGCACTGGAGTTGGTTCAACTACAGCTCAATCTGGGGGCATGTACCAGTTTGCTGTATTTCTGCTCTCTCTTACGACTCCTATCCCAACGGCTCTCGAATTCCCAAGATCGCTATCACTGGCACAAGCGCCGATGGCACCTTGTGGGCGGCTGATGGCGACGACTTTCAGAACCTGAATCTGTTTAACTTCGGACTAACCAACGACGGTTCCAAATGGATTTCGTCAACTGCTATCTACTCCTACACAACGCCACCTCAAGTGCAGTCGCCATGCAATTCGCTCATTGTCTTCTCCGGAGCGACAGATGGGCATTTGAACGGCTTGATTGGATGTAAAGACACGTTTTTCCAAACTCAGTTAAAGTTCGATCAGAACGTGCCACCGCAATTGCCTTCGGGAAAGCGCTGGGTATTCGATCCGACTGCTGTCACCTACACGGAGTCGGACTACTCATTCCGCACCTCTGTCTTCGTTTCCGCAGCCGATGGGCGTCTCTACCGCGATCATGCCAACGGCACCAACCTTCAGTGGGATCCCCTTCCCGTGCCTTCGGATACAACTCATTACATGAACAGTCCTGCTGCGGTTACGTTCTGGCACTACAGCCCTGATCCCTGGATTTACGTTTTCGCCACGGATGGGAGTACCCAGGATCTGGTTGTGAATTACTGCAACAACGCTTGCGATGACGTTAGTAATTGGAACTGGGCCGATCAGGGCACTCTGTAAGAGGCATATGAAACAAATACTCGCGTTGATCTACGGGATGTCAGTCTACATTCATTTTCCTTAGCGATCAGCCTCTTTAGAAGTACCTGCCGTCGTCCCTCTGTCTCACATGTCACGGCCCCTTTGGGTATCCCATCACTTGAGAAAAATGAAATAAAAATCCGAGGCAGTTGAAGCAATTGAATCTATTGGTATACTGAAAGTGGCAATAATATTTAGGGTTTCCACTACCCATTCCAAACCAAGTGGGGACGTAGTTCAGTTGGTTAGAACGCTGCCCTGTCACGGCAGAGGTCGCGAGTTCGAGTCTCGTCGTCCCCGCCATTCTTTTCAAGGAGTTACCGGACGTGACACCGAAAACTCCAACCCACAATCCAACCCACAGATTTTAGTGCACCGTGGTATTCATTCCCACAACGGCAAGGCTGGCCATCTGTACCGGTTCACCGGATGTAGATCGTCCAGGATTCGACTGGCTGTGGGCCACAGGCAAACATAAGCACAGTAGAACCATCGTAAACGCCGGATTTCTCACTGAGTTTCGCATTGTGCTTTCCTTCTTATGGGATTGATTGTTCATCTCGCGCTGGCCAACTGAGTTTCAGGTTGCACGGATTTTTCGAGCGCTGCCAGCCGCTGCATCAGCTCTTTTAACTGTGCTTGTTGCAAAATCTGCTGGCTCTGAAGCGTGGCTTTCAGGCGGTCAATTTGTTGCTGCTGGGCTGCGAGTTGTTCCTGCTGTTGTTCGAGCAGCCGCTTTTGCTTCTGTACCTCGTTGAGCAGCATGGCGTTCACGAAGTGATAGCGCACGGTTTGCGGTTTGCCGTCCTGGTCGAAGACCACGAGGTCAGGAGCGATCTTGGCGACCTCTTCCGCCACAAGCCCGTACTGGCGGGTGTGGGTGGAATCGAGTTCGGGCTTGTAGTAGAAACTCACCGGGCGCAGCTTCATCAGAACGTCGCTCTCTGCGTCCATGTCTGTGATCTGTTCTTTGTAGCGTTGGGAGGAAGTTATGGTTCCCAACTGGCCGCTCGAATTCACAAAGACTGCGACACCGCCGGAACTGGTTGCTCCAAAGGCCCCGGCGATGAAGGCTTTCGTCTGAGTGCCAGTAGTTCCGATGTGGATGCTGTTGACTCCCCCGCATTCCCTGGGTTGCCGATATAGATGTTGTTGCTTTCGCCCGCGATCAGATTTGAACCGGCATTGTTCCCAACGGCAATGTTGGAGCTGCCCGTGGTCATGGTGTTGAGCGCATTTTCTCCAAGGGCCACGTTGCTGCCTCCCGTGGTATTGGAAGAGAGGGCAAGCTGACCAAAAGCAGAATTATCTCCGCCGTGGGTGTTGGCTTGAAGCGCACCTGCGCCGATGGCAGAATTGCTTGCACCATCGGTATTGAGGTTGAGTGCGTTGAGACCAAATGCAGAGTTATTCACGCCGGTCGCATTTAAGCTCAACGCAAAGACGCCAAATGCGGAGTTTTGCTCACCAGTTGTGTTGCTAACGAGCGCCTCGTGGCCGAATGCTGAGTTGAATTGGCCGGTTGTATTGGAAGTAAGTGCGCTGTAGCCGAAAGCGGAATTCGCAGAAGCGGTGTTGGCTAAGAGAGCATTATGACCAAAAGCGACGTTGTAATTACCTATTGTGTTCGCTAAGAGCGCACCGGTACCAAAGGCTGCGTTTGAGCTTCCGGTCGTATTGTTGCCGAGCGTGAAAAAACCAAAAGCAGTATTGAAATTGCCGCTGGTGTTGGCTTGTATGGCACCCGAGCCAAAGGCAGAGTTTTTTTCGCCGCTTGTATTGCTGGTCAGAGAGCCCGTGCCAAAAGCCGAGTTGTCTAAGCCGTGGTGTTGGACGCGAGGGCAATGGCGCCAAAGGCAGAATTGTTGGAACCGGTTGTGTTGTGCCACAGTGCATCAACACCAAAACCCGCATCGGAACCGCCGCTGGTGGTGTTCGTGAGCGCATACATCCCGAACCCGGAGTTTCCTCCCCCCGTCATGGTCAGGTTCCCTGCGAAATTCCCCACGAAAGCATTGGCTGAGCCGAAGTTGTGCATGAATGGCATACCGAGGAACAGAACTCCCGAGGGTCCTGAGGAACCAAGGGTCGTGCCGGGAAGCGTCAGATTACCGTTAAGGGTGACCGTTCCGGCAGAAAAGTTGCCCGAGCTGTCGCGCGAGACTATCGTGCTGGCCGTGTTGTCCGATGTAGCATTGGTCGTCACCGTAACCCTACCCGCATTAGCCGCAACGCTGATCCCGTTGCTTCCGGCTATGTTTACGCTTCCGGTCTGTCCATTCAGACTGCTAAACAAAGTTTGCCCATTTGCAAACGTGATAATGCCCGTGCTGCTGATGGAAAGGCCGCCAATCGCTACACTGCCATCTCCACCCACTGAGAAAGGCGAATTCATCAGCGTGTGATTGGGAGAGATCGCCGGTATATGGCCCGGCGTTGCGCTCGACCGAAAGATGATCTGGTAGAGCACCGGCCCGTCGGTGCTGGGCGAGAGGCGCTGCCATACCAATCCGCCATGCGGCCCGGCGGCGTGCCCCTCGGGGGCGGAAAATGCGGCTACGAGTGCAAGCAACAGAGAAATCGCAAAACCTGAGCGGTGTTGGGACATAAATGTCTCCTTGAATCTTGATTGGGAAGAGCGCCAAGGGCGGTGGCCCCTAACAAAACGCATTCGGGCAAAAAGGTGTGGGTTGCGGCCTGATTGCCCGATGCGGCCTTTTCCCTGGGGGAGAGAATACGAACAAGAACCAGGGCAATGGCAGTAACTTGAGGTAAACTGATTACCATAATCTTTTCCCTTTCCATCCGTTTATGGCGCCCAAAACTGGTCCGGCCCCGCCTTCCGTGGAAATCCAGCAGGAGCTTGGAAGAGTGCTGGCAAGCTCGGCCTTCTCCCGCCCGCGCCGTCTCGCCCGGTTATTGAAGCACCTGGTTGAGCACACACTCCGGGGAGAGGAAGATCACCTCAAAGAAACCGTGTTGGGCATCGAGGTCTTTGATCGCGGCCAGGATTTTGATCCCCGGACCGATCCCATCGTCCGCATTGATGCGCGCAGGCTGCGCGCTCGTCTATCGCAGTACTACCTTGATGAGGGTGCGCAGGACTCGGTACTGATTGTCCTGGAGCCGGGCAGTTACGCGCCATCGTTCCGCAAACGCGACCATGTAGAGTCACCGGCCGTCAGTTTCGCTTCGCTCAAACGTACTTCGGTGGCCGTGCTGCCCTTTGTGAACCTGAGCGATCGCGCCGAATACGAGCTGTTCTGCGAAGGGTTGAGTGAAGACATCCTGAACCGCCTGGCCCAGCACGAGGGTCTGCGTGTGATTGCACGAACTTCTGCATTTCAGTTTCGTGGTCCGACCCGTGATCCGAGGCACATTGCCAGGCAATTGAGAGTAAACACACTGGTAACTGGCAGCCTGCGCGGTGACAAGGAACAGGTGCGCATCACCGCTCAACTGGTGAATGCGGAAGATTCAACTATTCTTTGGTCGCAGGAATATCACCAGGCTGCCGCAGGCATGCTTGAAACGCAGGAGACGATTTCTCGTGAGATAGCAGGTCGATTCGGATCCAGGTTTAAAGATCAGCCGGAGAGCGGCTGTCCTGCCGCGCAAGCCCATCCGGCCCATCACAGCGGCACCAGCGCTTACCGGCTGTTTCTGCAAGGACGCCGCCTGCTGCATCAAGGCAACCGCGAAGGCTATCTTCAAAGTATGGAGTTGCTGGAAGCGACGGTCAAAGCGGATCCTGGATACGCCGCTGCCTGGGGGAATCTCTCTATTGCTTGCGCCTCCTCGTTGATGTTTCGCTTGCGCAATCCGGATTCGCTGATCGCCCGCGCGCGGTTTGCCGCCCAAAAAGCCCTTGAGCTCGATGCCCTCTCACCCGATGCGCATGCTGCGCTGGGGCTTGTGGCCGCGCTGGCCGACTTCAATTGGGCCGAAGCCCGGCGCTGGTTCGATAGCGCGCTCGATGCCAATCCCGTTTATGGTTTTGCCCGGATAAGCCGGGCGATGCTGTGGTGCGCTCCCACAGCGCAACTCGATGAGGCTGAGGATGAGTTGGAGCGAGTGCTCAGCAACGACCCGTTGAATGCCGAAGCCCTGATCAACCTTGGTAGGGTGTTCTACTACGAGCGGCGTTTCGATATGGCGGCCGAGATGTTGCAAGCGGTCCTCGATAGCAACCCGCAACATGGCAATGCATGGGTCATGCTGGCCTTTGTCCGTGAACAAATGGGCATGAAGCAGCAGGCGCTGGAAGCCTATCGTCACTGGGAACGCCTGCTTTCCTTTTCCTTTACCACAACCTGGACCAACGCTGTAGAACAGATTCTGTTGGGAAATCCCCTCGCCGCCGAACGTACCACGCGGAAAATGGCCTGGATGGCGAGATTCACGCCATTTCCCCTGGCCGGGCTTGTGGCTGATTTGTTTATCCGGCTGGAAAACTACGACCGTGCGCTGGAATGGCTGGAAAAAGCCCACAAGGAACGGGCGACCCGGCTCATTTGCGCGGCGGTGGATCCGGCATTTGATCCGCTGCGCAAGCTTCCGCGTTTCAATCGTTTGGTCGCGACAATTATGGGTGATGCAGTTCCGAATCCCGCTGAGCAAAGCGAGACGGTGCTGAGATAAACAGGTTATTTAATCGGAGTCGCGCTGCATACTCGTTCGTCGCCAGCACCGCATCGGGTGGATTTCGGACGAGTGCCGCTCCGGCGCTACGAATGCCACCGCAACCGTCTCGGTGGGAGCCTCACCTGGTTTCGTCGCAGTCAATTCTGCAACCAATAAGACATATGTCTCCAACTTACTGGATAGTACGGTCACGGTAATCGACGGCATCTCTAACAGCGCGACAACCGTACTGGCGGGCGCCCTTTGTCGGCGCCATGGCGGTCAATCCCATCACCAATAAGATCTATACAGCCAATGCGATGGATAACACGGTAACCGTCATTGATGGCGGCACCAATGCCACCGCAACTGTTACCGTGGGCACCAACCCGATCGGCGTAGCGGTGAATCCGGCAACCAACCAGGCACTACAGTTTTTTGCTGATTGAGATCTCGATCAGAACCCCAACTGCTCTATATCACACTGGTCAACCGAGCCAGCGTCGCTTTGCGCGCGGTGCTTTTTGGCGCCAGGAGAAGACTCGAAGGATTCGCCGCACTCGCCGCGCCACAGTTTGTCGAGATTCCGAACATTGCCGTAATTCCTACCTGCTGGCCACTGATGTTGAACGTGAGTGAAGCGTTCAAGCATGCTCCCGATCGCAACGTGATGTGGGCCGTAATATCCACCGAGATCTGGTTCCCACCCATTTCAAAGTTCCAGGTGAATTGGTTTCCATTATTGGGATTGACCACCTTGCCGTCGAATGCGACCGAGTCGTGAATCGTTGTTCCCGAGACGGTTCTCTTATAGTTAAACCCGACCGTCAAATCAAGACCAGCGATGGCTCCATGGTAGTCCCCGCCTATCTCGATGGTTTGGCTTCCATCGGTCCGCTGTATGAGCAGATGAAGGTTTCCCTCGCCGACCGTATCTGTCTTGATCTGCGCCGCGAGGGAAAATGTGGTGGACTGAATCCCTGCCTGGTCTTGCTGGTCGAGAACATACGTCACGCTGAAATTGGAATTGACCCGAATCGAGCCGGCTAGTTCAAGACTGCCTTTGTGCGTGCCTTTGTTGTAGGTATAAACCAAGATGTTCTTGACCGGATCCATCGTCAGACCAGGGGGCAATTGGATGGTTCCGCTGGCGCCTCCATCCTTGTCGTACCTGAAGTCCACATCTAAGCCGCTGCCGTTTTGCTCCCACTTCCCGGTGAAGTCCAGTTCATAGTTGCGGGCCACAGGACCTTGCGTGATAAAGATGTAGATGAATTCACTGGAGTCAGTGTCCCGCAGAATTCCGTTAATGGTGGACTTAACACTCGCAACCGTGAAAATGAGATTGAACTGGTTGTCCATGCTCCAATCACCATGCAGGCTGAAGAAAAAAACGCCGTTCTGGTCAGGCGCAATATGCAGCACTCCATTTGCGACTTGCAGATCGGGGCGTACATTGGCATTCGCGTGAAAATTGAAGACCACGTTCCCCGATTGACGGAGTTCGAGTTGATTGCCTGTATTAAACTGCCAGACAACGGGAATGGTCGTAGTCGTTCCTGTGTTATCTGTGACGCTGATCTGAGCATCGTCAGCCACCGTCCAGGCTCCGAATGATGCTCCAGCCCTGGTTACATTTCCCTGAATATCGAAGTCCAAAGTGTCGGTACCGTTTGTGAGACTAAAATCAGCCATAAAATTCCTCCCGGCGCCTTAGAAGGCGCCATTTCTGCTAACAGAGATAGTGAAACGTCCATGTCCAGGACCAGAGATCCCAGTGCCAAATCCATATGCCCAATCAAATTTCAGGGCAACCAGACCTTGAATGAATCGAATCCCCAGACCAGGGCTCTTGAGGATGTTCTCTCGCGAGGCAAGTCCCGTCGTTGCCAGGCCTGGAGAGTTTTTCAAATCCGTTGCGGAAACGGCCCCAAAATCGAAAATGGCAGCCAGCCGTACATTCCGCCGAAGGAAGTCCCGGATTGCGTCGCTGCCGTCGAGAGTTCCTGGAATGGGAGTCCATACTTCGCTCTGCAGACTCCACAACCTTCGCCCTAATGCATCGTCGGTACGAAATCCGCGCAAAGTCTCAGAGCCCCCAAGGCTTGGTACCTCCGTGATGGGCGTATGCAGTGTTGCTGCTTGAAAATGGCCCGCCAGATCAACGGAAATCAGAAAATCGTTGGAGACTCTGCGATGCAATCCCTCGTCAACAGTAAAAACCACATACGACGATGCTCCCGAGCTTCCCGTGCGCACTTCCGAATCAAGCATGATGCGCATGGGATGAAGCGCAATACGATCCTCGTATGTAAATGGCGACCCCAGTTTGATGGTGTTGAGGTTTAACTTGCCGACCGTTGTGTCTTTGCGTGATAAAGAAACGGACTCCCTGCGCGGCTCAGCGAAAATGCTCCACTGAAAACCTCTGTCGTCGCGGCGAAGCTCCAGTTCGCCATGAAGATTGCCTCCAACGCGCCGCTCGTCTGTTTCTTGTCCTCCTAAAAGTCGCTTCGCGGTTGCGTCGCTCGAGCCCGATCCTTGAAGCGATAGTCGTCGGCCAAGCTTTTCAAACCAGAGCCAGTCGAGATTTATATTGCCGTTACCGATGGGATGAGCACCATCCGTTCCAACTTGGCCGGATGCCGATAGGAGTGACGGTCCCAGCGCTTTCTCGATGGTTTGCGCGTTGAGCAAAAATCGTAACGCCTGGTTGGATCGGTATTGCACGCCCACGGCATATTCAATCTTGCTCCTGGCCTGGGTTTGTGGATTTGGGGCGCCTGCCGGCAACGGAGCAATTCGTTGGCCTGCCGCGCCCAAGAGTTCCACTCCCGCGGGATTGATCCGCCCGTTCTTGCCCGGTTTTTCAGGACTGCTGGCCACCGAAGGCGGCGCTGGCGGAGACGGAAACTCGGCCGTAGATTGGGGCTCTGTGATTTGAGCCTCACCAGGAGTTGTCGCAACCGGTACAACAGGATTCGGTGACGGCGTTGGCGTTGGAGTCGGTTGAGGCGTTGCTGCGCCCGTGCTCGTAGCGAGTTTTTGTACGACCAGATCAACCGCGCTGGTTCTTTTCTCAGGATTATCCACGGGTGGCAAGTCTTCTTGTTGAGTGCCGAGTCCATACCCCAGGCTTTGCAGCGCGGCTCCTCTGTCTGCCATCCAAAAGGTCGTCAGATATTCCAAAGAACGCTGTTGCTCGTCTCCATTAGGAAGGAATGCCGGAGGATCACTGCATACCTTGCCGTCCAACTGCGGTAAGCAGAGGAGGTAAGAGCCATCTCCAGCCTTGATGAGCAAGCCGTTTTGATTCCCGTTATAAATCTTTCGAAACTGTCTCCAGCGTGACTCATCCACAAGCGAATATACGATTTTGTAAACATTGGGATCTGGACTCAGGCCATCGGCACTCGCGGGCAAACGAATACGGCCAATGCGAAACGATTCTGCAACGACAAAGAACTTTTTCTTCGCGGTCGAAAGGGCGACGATTACGGTCGGACTCAGTCCGCTGGCTTGATACAAACGCTCGAAATGCTGCTTGATCTCCTTGGCAACCCAAAACTTCTTCTCGTAGTTGTCGTGAAGCCATGATCGGACATCCATCTCTTTCAACAGCCTTCCATCGTGATCCAAGGCCTTTGCCCCCATGTCAAAGCCTATGTCAACTTTGTCGGCATTCATGCTCTCCATGGGCGGATCAATATCGAACGTCAACACGGCAACATTGGCCGGAGCCTCACATGAACCCTGGGTTGAGGGGCGAAATAGCGGTGTTTCCATCGTCAGGCCAAAATCTTCCAGTCTTTTTGGCAGCGCGTTGGCAATAAACAGGTCGAGCTCCCGGCCTTGGGGCCACACTTGTTTGAGTTTGACGATTGCCAGGCACAGAGTATCCGCAGTGATGGTCTGGACCTCGGGAGGAACAGATGCCGGCGGGCTCTCAGACCCTGAGGTGGGCATGGGCAAGTCCATTTCGAAAAGTTTTTGTTTTCTGAACATGGCCTCAACATACGGAGTCAGATGTGCCAACACATCACTCTGCGACGTATAACGCCCCCACGGAAACTTAGACAATGGCCCTCTCAGTTGGGTACTCACGACATGCAAATACCCTTTGTTTACCCCAACAGAAACACATAGCTTGGGAGCAGTGGCCCCAAAAACTCGGCAGGGAAGTTTGTCCTCGGCATGCGTCCATGGACCGCTGAGCAGCCATATCACAAACACAAATGCAATCCCGAGCATGCGCGATAAGGTTGGCCTTGTCATGTGCCGTCGTCCAAAAATATATAGGAATACCCCGGCATTAGGCGGAGTCACATAGCCTCTCATAGCTGAACTTTCGTGAGCCGACAAAAGCCTAAACGAAAAAGCATCCCAAAAGCCTTTGAACCGAAGGGATATCGTGGAGACCTTCGTTTATAGTTCCTATGACTTTTTGAGCAAGCAATTCCGTACCAAATCGGTACTTTTCCCAAAGTAGAAACGAAATAAATTTTCAGTAAAAAGAAAAGAGCATTCTAGCATGATGCAAAAAACTGGATTAGAGTAACCGGACCTAAAGATTTGGAGAAATTAATTTTTGTATGAAAAAGGAAATCACTTTGCTCAATGACAAGGTAGAAGCCGAACTTCCGTCTCTATCGCAACAATGCGAAGAACTAGGCAGAATCCTCGGTCTGGATGGGCCGGTTCGCAAGGAGGTTTTGAAAGCCGCCATCGAAGATTCAGCTTATGCCAACAACCTCTTGGTGTGCCGCGGAAACCAGGAATTCCTGAAGGTACTTTTATCCAAGCCGCAGGCGCGGCAGCCGTCGGAAAATTCAGGCATGGAGCTGATTCGCAAAGGCGCGGAGGCCCTTCTGCGCTGGGGATGCACGGGCTTTTCCGTTGTGAGTGACGAGATCTTTCGCGAACGGCTTTCCGCCTGCGTGGAGTGTCCTCATTTATCTTCTCCCCGCGAAGGCAACAGGCTCCTTTACATGATCGCAGGCGCCGCGAGCAAGGATAGGGCCGTTTGTTCCCGTTGCGGCTGTGTAGTCGCCCGAAAGGCTCGATTGACGAGCGAATCGTGCCCTGAACCGCATCCATCCGTTCCAGGGCTCAGTCGTTGGAATGAACCCATGGTATGACCGCATTATGCCAAAGGGAATGGTCCGCTATTGTCGTTAATTCAATTTTGAAAGATCAACTCATTCGGTACAAAAACATCAATGAAGGAGATGCTCCGTGGGATATAGCCCAACTGTGTGTTTGAACAAGCTTCAAGCTGCGGGTCTTACACCGGCTTGCGAAGCTTTAACCAATCCATTTCACTGTGACGATTTACAGCAGATCAGCCCTGTCGTTCACGCGTTCTGCGGACAAGTTCAGCAATATTACGCACCAGTCCAGGCGCTGGTGTGTATTCATTACAATCCGCAAGGTCAGCCGGACCAGTGGAAGTATTTTCCTCCCAAAGATCTTATCAAGAAGTGCACCGCTCTCGGCGATCCATGGGCTGTAGACAATTGCTACTGCTGCTGCAGTTGCTTCGCCTATGACACTTTGATCGCGGTTCCGAGCGGGGTCGAGGCCATCCAATTCATAGCCGTTGGCGACAATGTTTTGGCTGGTTCACTCTCCAAAGGCGGCTCCTCGCCGAAATTCGCATGGAATCCTGTTCCGGTGAATTTCAGCGCAGGCGTGTCCGGAGGCGAGCATTCCTCCATGATGTATGTCGTTCATGATGGAGGCGACCTCATCTGCACACCCGATCAGGTGTTCATGCTGGCCAGCGGCGGATTGACCACAGCATCACGTCTCTTCCCAGGCGACCAACTCATTAACAAAGATGGGAACCCATTGACCGTGAAAACGGTCAGCGCCGGCAGTTACACCGGCGGCGTGCACCATATCAGCACCGGTCTGCCCTTCAATGGCAATGTTGACGGCCATCTTTTAGTCGCCGGCGGGGTCGTCGCGGGCGACTATACTCTGCAACTGCACTTCGACAGCATTCCCGCTGCTTTGAAGACGAGCAATCTCGCCGCCCGGCCGGAAATTGGTACCGCGGCGTACGCCAAAGCGTACACACATCTGCGCCAGGCATCAGCGAAAGTGCTGTTCACAACAACCACCGGCCAACAGACCGCCAAACGGGTACAGACCCACTCCGGTTTGTTCACCTTCTATACCGAGAGCAGTCATCTTCTTCAGGCCAGCACCGCCGAGACTGGAGCCAGCCTGTTTACCAGGGAGCAAGCAATCGACCTGCTGGAGAACGGCCAGCAGCTGCCTTTGTCGAATCCAATTCCCAAAACGGAAATCGCCAACATATTCGCGATCATGAAAGGGTTCTATCCCGAATTTGTCTACTACCTCGACTGGTATCAGATGGAGCCCAACGTTTACGCGATTGAGGAATATGGCCAAAAAATCATTGTGGTCACAGGTGGCTTGGCGCGCATGGTAGGGCTTTCTTACGAAGGCTTGGCCATGGCTGTCGCTCATGGCATCGCGCGCTTCGTTGGTCAGCCGCCCAAAGACCCCAACGGTTACGTGGGCACCGGCGCCGCAGACTACTTTGCTTTCGGCGTGATCAGTCGGGCCATTTGGTATGGCAACAGCTGGTGGCGGTCGGCTCAGCCTGCCTTCCAGCAGATTAACAAGCTGTTCTCTCAAATCAGCTCCGAAAATGCCGGCGGCGATCCGAACGATCCGATTGGTCATCCGTCCATCGAGTGCCGGTTAGAGGCAATACAGTCCGCCCTTGCCGCCGGTGGCTTGCCGGCTTGCGCAGGCGGTCCGCCGCCAACGCTAGTAGCGTTGCAAGCAGCATCGCCTGAAACCGGTGGCGTCGCTCTGACGTTGAACGTTGCGCCAGAGAGGACCGGGGCCGTCAATGCCGCCAACTACGTCTTCGAGCCCAAGGCTACTGTGATCTCTGCCACGATAGATGCCGGCAAGGACTTCATCATTCACCTAAAAGCTGACCTGACATCTGGAACGAAGTACAAGGTAACGATTCAAAACCTGACAACTCTACTCGGAGATGGCGTGGATTCTGACCATGCCAGCGCCGAATTTACTGCGAAATAAGTCCACACAGGCAAGGGCTGCCGGTTATCCGCGGCGGCCCCCTGCTTTTTCTCGACAAGATTTGAGTAACCAGGAGACGATTGTTATGACGGATGCGGCACGGGACTATTCCCCTGATCAAATCAAGCAATACCTCGTGGCGCACGGGCATGCTACGCCCAAGGATATTGACTTTCTTCACTCTCCACGCCGCAAGGGAACGGAAACACAAATCCCGCAAGCGGTGCTCGCGACCCACGCGCGTCTGTACAGCGTTACATCGGATATCAATGTAAGCCACGGGTTGATTCAGCAGGGCATCTCATCGGCAGCGCAGATTGCCATGATGCCCCGGCGCTCCTTTGTCTCGGGCCCGGGGAAGGCGTTGGGAGCGTCTCAACAGCAGGCGAGCGCCATGCATGCTCGTGCTGTCCGCGTGCATAACCGCACCATGCAAATGTTTGCCGCGACGCATAGCGCTGTGACCTCAACCTATTTCCGGTCTACACGCGTAGCGAACGTCAGCGACGAACTCGTGCAGCAATTCGAAAAGCTGCCCAGTTATCAGGATCTGTTTGGAAGCCTGAATTTCTGTGCCTGCGACGAGTGTAAGTCCATCTTCGGCCCGGCAGCTTATCTGGTTGACCTGCTGCGGATTACCGACCGCTACATTACGACGCCGAACAAAGGCACAATTCCGGCTGCATTCTTGTTGCAATCGCGCCGTCCCGATCTATGGAAATTGCCGCTCACCTGCGCGATGACCAATAACACCCTTCCTTATCTGCAGATTGTCAACGAGCGGCTGATGGACGCCGTCCAAAGCGCTCTGCAGATACAGACTTCAGATGCGCTGCTGCAGCAGATGGCGACCTCGATGTTTTATCCACTCAATCTGCCTTTTAATCATCCGCTCGATCGTGTGCGGGTATTGCTGCAGCAGATCAAAGTTCCTCTGGGTGATATCTATGCTGCCTGGGGAGTGGCAGCAGACGCAGTTGTACGGGAACGTCTCGGTCTTTCGCTGGAGCAACTCGCGATTGTCAAAAACACTGTTTCGGACCCGGGGACGCTGGCAAAGTTTTACGGCGTTCCGGCCGCCAGCCTCAGCACCCTGGCCCAGGTTGGCGTATTCATGCAGCAGACCGGTCTGGCGGTCAAAGACGTCATTGACCTGATCCAGCAGAACATGAGCGCCACCGAGATCACCGCCGGTGTTCCACAGAACCTATTTATCAATCAAGGGTTGGGTGCGGCCTTTCTCAAGCTGAGTTCTGCTGACGACCAAAGTTCCTCAACGATCCAGAACATGAGCAACACTGCGCTGGATCAGATCAACCGCCTGCGGAGACTGGCCGCCACGCTTGGCTGGTCGGTCGAAACCACCGATTGGTGCGTACGAGCGGTCAAGCCCGGTAAAGCTCCCGCGATAGATGCTGACGCCCTGGCAGGCCTCGAACGAGTCAACCGTCTGGCTGCTGCATTCAATTTGTCGCCCATTCAGGCCTCAGTGTTCTTCGGACCGATCAAAACATATGGAGGCGACGGCACCGATCCGGTATCACTCTTTGATCGCCTGTTCAACGACCCGAGCACCCTGTCCGGTGGCAGCGATTATCATCCGTCGGGCAATTCCCTCAATTCCACCTACACCGATACGCCTCTTTCCTGGCAGCCTGGATCGAAGAATGCAGCGGACATTGCTAGCATCACGCGTGTAGCGCCAGGACTAGGCCTCACTCTTCCCGCAGCCAATGCTCTGGGAGCGCAGCTTTTCGGCACGACTAGCCAGCAGCTCACAGTGGATGTGCTATCGAGTCTCTACCGGCATGCTCTTTTGAGCCAGGCCCTTAACCTGCCGATGGACCAATATCTGATTCTGTTGTCTCTGCAGGGAATCACAGGCAAGAATCCCTTTGCTGGCCCGGATCTAGACAGCCTCGTCGCCGCCTGGCAATGGATGAATACTGCCGGCCTGGATCTTTACACTCTGAACTATATCTTGCAGGCGACTCCCAGCGTGTTTGTTGATCCTCTTTTCCAGGACTCAGCCGTCACACCTTGGCTGCAAGGACTGGTAAGCACCATTCCAGATCTCTCTGCGCCAACGGCAGAGGCAACGATCATGCAGCAAGTGGCGGTCTTTTTCAGCGTCTCGGTGCAACTGGCCACGGTCTGTATGCAAATGGCAATCAAGGCCGTGCCTGTACCCGATGCCGTAAAAACGCTTCCACCTGTCAATGTGAAGGATTGGATCAAAGCTTTCTTGGCCGCGAACACCCCGTATGCCGACTATGTCACCAAGGTCTTACGCTGGGTCTCACGATGGCTGGTGTTTGCACAGCAGGCAAACCTGACAGCTGAATTGTTAAACAGTGTAGCTACATATGCGGCCTCGTATGGATTGCCTGCCGATTTTTCTGCTCTTCCCTGGGCGGCTGCGCAGGGCATAGAACGCTTTGCTGCGCTCACACGCCAGTTCGGTGACCGGCGTGGCAATCTGCTGCAGTATGTCGCGCTGTCCCAGCCACCGGCGCAAGACGGCGACGCAAATGCTTTGGCGAAACTCGCCGATGCCACCGGCTGGGATCCATCTCAAGTGACCCAGTTGCTCAGTTCAGTCGTGGTGGGTATAAAGAGCGTGCCAGAGCGTCTTCAGCGTCTCAAAGCTTGCTTTGGCCAGATCTCGACACTGGGCGCTGACGTTGCTTTCATGCAAGGAATTGTCGGCTTGGCCACAAACCAGGATTGGAACGTCTACCTCCAGCAGGCAGCGTTGTGCCAATCGAAGGTGAGTGGACGCTATGGACAAAACCGCTGGCAGCAGTTAGGTGGACAAGTAGAAGGCAAGCTGCAAGTCAACCTGCGCGACGCGTTAGTCGGGTTGGAACTTGCGGCTCTGCGCGCGACCTACAAAGACATCCAGACGCCCAACAATGTCTATGAATTTCTACTGACCGACGTAGAAACCGGGCCGGAAGCGCAGATTTCCTACATCAAGGAAGCCCTTAACGCTGTGCAGCTCTATTTGCAGCGTTGCCGGCTGAGACTTGAGCCTGGCGTCGAGATTCTCGACGAGATTCCTCCCATTTGGTGGGACTGGATGCTGAATTACCGCGTCTGGGAGGCAAACCGCCGAATCTTCCTGTATCCCGAAAATTATCTCCTGCCCTCACTCCGTCGCGATCAAACCAGCGTCTTCAGGACCCTGAGCAGCGATCTGCGGCAATCGGATATCACCAGCGACTACGTCGAGTCGGTCTATAACAACTATATGGATGGCTTCGGGGAGTTGGCCCGCCTGAAGCCTGTTGATTCCTATCGTTGTACAGTGGAAGATCCCAAAAAGGGAAAGATCAGGGCCTTGTATCTGCTGGCCCGGACCGAAACTGCTCCGTTTACCTTTTTCCTTTGCCGGCAGCTCGAAGCTACACCGTGGACGGAATGGGAAAAGATTGATCTGACCATCAATGCTCCATCTGTCACACTGGTATACGCATTCACCCGCCTGTTCGTTTTCTGGGTCGAGGTGAAATCCGAGAGCACTCCCAGCATTCAGGTAGGGACCACCGGCGGCCAGACCAACAACAATCAGGTCTATCGGGCAACGATCCAATACTCGTTTCAGAACCATCAGGGCAAGTGGGTCCCGGCGCAAACCTTGGCCAAAGACATTGTGGTTCTTTTTACGGGACAGGGCACCGACGCCGTTAAGCTGACCAACGACCCGTTGTTCAACGGATGTTTTGATTTAGACTCCATCCCCTGGAGCAAGGTCTTTGCAGTGTCGGTGACAGGAGCCAATTGGCCTGGCGGCAACGGGCCGATCAGTGACAGCGACCGCATCGTCGTCAGCTTCGGGCCGTACGTGCGCGCAGAGGGTGTAGAGACTCCACCCATTGACCAGCCGACAAACCGGGACGCAGTTGCATTTGTCAACAATTTGAAGCAGCGTGTGTTCGAGCACACGCTCACTACTGCAGGCCGATTGTCCGGTGAGCTTCCGGTGAACGGTTATTGGGTGCTGGATTCCGGTCTGCAAAGCAATTTTGTCGGCCACAACGCCGAGTTTATTCTGCTTGATCCTTACGTACCCGGCGCGCCACTTTCCAGCTTTGCCCCCAACATGGACGATCTGAGCTTGCAGGTACAACTGGTGCGCACTACAAGCCCCATTTCGGCCAACTATACGGCCGATCTTCCGGGCTTCGCCAGTTCTCCCGCACAACCCACGCAAGTGAGCTCGGCATTCTTTGCAACCGAGACCGTCTCCAACGATGCGGCAACCAAGATCTACAATGCCCTGATCGCCGCTCAAGTGCTGGATCAAAGGGGCAACATTTCGGCTACGGCGATGGCTAACCTTGATCTCACCATCGCTCTTGGCGCGTTGCTCGCCGACGGGACGATCAACGCCACTCAGCTTCCCGGAATATTAGACGTACTGCTGCGCAACCTGGGCAGTCCGGTTCTTTTCTCATCCGCCACTAATTCCAACGCACAGGTGTTTACCGTGAAGAACCAGCCCGGCTGGTTCGTATTTAACAACGGCGATGAGATGTTCCTGCTAGAGCCCCAACCCGGCACTGCTTTCGGCGCCATTAACGAATCTTTGCTCGTCTCTCAACCACCCCTGAACTCAAATTCGTTCGTCGTTCCTGATCCCGCCAATCCTAGTGCCCCGAAGATCAACGGTTCTGTCTCGGTCCAGATTTTCAATTTGATGCAGAGCTTCAGTCTGGTTGACGCGCGCGGCATTCCCGATTTCGCCTCAATCAAGAAGCTTCCCAAAGGACTTGCTACGGCGCTGGCAAATCTTCAATTGTCTGATGATCAGCTCGCGATGGTGAACGGCATTGTCTACAACTATCCGGTCATCTTCAGTGACACATTCGTCTCAAGCCGCATCAGCAAAGATGTCTCATTGCAGATCTACACGCTGATGCAGCAGTTCTCGCTGATTGACAGAAACAACCGCTTGCACCTGGATATGGTGACAAGCACGCTCGTGAACCGGATTCTGGCGAATCTGGTCATGAAGCAAACCATTCTGCAAAAAGACGTCGCAGCGATCTACCGTACCGTGGTGCGAACTCCGGTCGCATTCACCTTCAGCTACTGGAACCCGGGAGATGCCTCCAGCTTCTCCACACTCTCCAGCGCCAATTTTACTGTCACACGGTTGACCACTTCGGCCATTCAGCCGATGAGCCGCGCGCTCTTCACCGGAGGCATTGACCGGCTGCTGAGCCTCGACACACAAAATATTCCGGCGATTCCAGTGTTGCCCTTCGGTCGCCTGGGTCCATCGACGAGTGTGGCCTGGCCCGGCGCAATTGACGGCGCCCAAGTGGATTTTGACGGACTCTATGGCCAGTATTTCTGGGAAGTCTTCTATCACGGTCCCATGCTTGTGGCCAATTCGCTGGCTGCCAATCTCCAGTTCCGCGAAGCCATCTCGTGGTTCCAGTATGTTTTCAATCCGACCGTGCAGGAGTCGTTCATCACCTCAACGACTTTCTCCGACGCAACCAATCAGGCGATCTCGCCGCAGGGCTCGGCGGAAGCGCTTACGACCTTGCAGAGCACGATGATCGGCAATCCATCTGCCCCCATCGTGGATGCGAATGGACGAGTGAATCCGGCGCTCACTCCGACGACGAATCTCGGTTTATCGTCCACCTCATTTACTCCAGATCAGATGCAGATGGTGACGAACGTCGTTCTCAACTACCAACTCGCTAAGCCGTCTGCTAGGTTCTGGCGCTTTCGTCCGTTTCGCACCTATAACCTGGAAACGCTGCGTGCCATGCTCACCGACGGCAGTCCAGCGGTGCAGGCCTACGAGAACGATCCCTTTAATCCGTTTGCGATCGCGCGCTTGCGTATCGGAGCCTTTGAAAAGGCCACGGTCATGCAGTACATAGACACGCTCTTGAACTGGGGAGACTACTATTTCGGCCAGGACACCTGGGAAGCAATCGTTGCCGCCACTATGGTCTATGTGTATGCCTACAATCTGTTGGGCCCACGCCCGCAGCAGGTCGGGGTGTGCGAAGCCTCTGCGACTGCGACTTACGCCGATATCGTCCAGCACTACAAAGACAAACCCGTTCCCGAGTTCCTGATTGACCTTGAGACCATGCTGCCTTCCGTTGAGGCGCCCCAGGGCGAGGCGATTTCTGTCCAGGCGCATGCGTTCAACGATCTTGGCACTTATTTCTGTGTACCTGAAAACGACGTCTTCATCAGCTACTGGGACCGTGTGGAAGACCGCCTGAACAAGATTCGCCACTCGCAAGATATCCACGGAAGATTCCGTCTGTTGGCGCTGTTTGAGCCGCCGATTGATCCGCTGGCGCTCATTCGGGCGGCCGGTGCAACGAATAACTTTCTTACGGCAGGAGGCGGCGCGGCGAACACAGTTCCGCCCTATCGCTTCCAGGTCGCACTCGACCGGGCGCGGCGTCTGGCCTCAACAGCAGCTCAGTTGGGAACATTGTTGCAGTCGGCACTCGAGGCAAAAGACGGCGAAGCGCTCGCCTTGCTGCGCAACACCCAGGAGGCCCAGATCCTAGCTCTGACCACGCAGATGAAGCAGAGTCAGATCACGCGCATGAGTACCTCTGTTGAGGCCCTGAAGGTAAGCCAGCAGACCGCCAAGGCGCAAATCGATTTTTATACGAATGCGCTCAGTACCGGGCTCATTCCCGAGGAGCAACTCAACCTGGATGCAAGCGCCACCGGCTTGCGGTTTACGCTAGCCGCCAATATTCTCAAGACCTCATCTGCCATCGGTTATGCGGTTCCGCAGGCGGGCTCGCCCTTTGCCATGACCTATGGCGGCCAGCAAATCGGGGCTGTCGTTGATGCCACCGCAGGGGCTGCAGAGATAGGCGCTGAGATATCGGCCTACGTCTCGCAACGCGCCCTCACTATGGCCGGATATCAGCGCCGCACCGACGATTGGAATCTGGCCAAGACCGTCGCTCAGAACGAATACGACTCTCTCACGCAGCAGATCGCCGCTGCCGCGGCCGATCTTGCCACAGCCCAGCAAGACCTCGTCATTCACAAGAAGGCAATCGCACAAAACAAGGAGACGGATGATTTCCTGGCCGGCAAATTTACCAATGAGGATCTGTATCTGTGGACGGCCGGCCGGTTGTCAGCTCTCTACTATCAGTCCTATCAACTCGCCGTTCAAAGCGCGCTATCTGCTCAAAAATCCTTCCAATACGAGATGGATAACAGCAACACCTTCATCAACTTCGACTATTGGGATAGCGCTCACAAGGGTCTGCGTGCCGCCGATGGGCTCTTGTTCTCGCTCGACCAGATAGAATCCGCCTATGCGCAGGGGAACACGCGCCGGCTCGAGATCGAACGCACCATTTCACTTGCGGCGCTCGATCCGTTGGCCCTCGATGCCCTCAAGACAACGGGAACGTGCAACTTCGAGTTTCCGGAAATCATGTTTGATTACGATTATCCCGGCCACTACGTGCGTAAGATCCAGTCTCTTTCCATGTCCATTCCCGCGATCGTTGGTCCTTACCAGAACATCAGGGCCAGCCTCACACAAAATCACAGCTACGTTGCGGCGACCAACGACGCAGCCAATGTCAAATACCTTTTGGGTCTGAAAAATGGCCAAGGAAGCGGAAACATGCCTTCGACCGTATGGAAAGATTGGCAGGCCAACAACCGGCAAATTGCCGTGTCCCACGGGATGGATGACTCCGGCGTGTTCCAGTTGGATTTTCATGATGAACGTTACCTGCCATTCGAAGGCACCGGTGCGGTCTCCAGTTGGACTCTGGAACTGCCCCGTGAAACCAATCATTTTGATTTCAACCAGCTTTCCGACGTCATCATCACGCTGCGCTACACGGCTCTAGAAGATGACGGGCTGAAAACGTCCGTGAGAACCACCCTTTCCACGCATCCTTTGGATGTTGGATACTACCTCTCCGTTCAGCAATCTTTTGGCGTGCAGTGGCAGAGTTTCCTGGCAGACCATTCTCAAGCCGATTCACAAACCCTGCAGTTCAATTACACGCCGGCGTGGCTGGGTTATCTGCTCGAGATGGATTTGGTGAGCGTAAGCCTGCGGCTCACGACCGATTCTTCAGTCCCATTGGATAATCAACCGCAAGTCAAGATCGGCACTCTGACCTGGGACAAGACCGCGGCGCAAGACATTCAGCTCACCAACGGATTGGCAACCGTCAAAATCCCAGGATGGAAACGCGAGCCTGCGGGTGGTCCATGGAAAATCGTTTTTGACCTGAAGCAAATCCGTCAATCGACTACATTGTCGTCGCTGCTGGCTGATGGTCAATGGTTCGATCCAGCCAAGCTCCTCGATGTTGAGCTGCTGTTCGATTGCAAAGTAAAGCTCTTCTCCTCCAACTAAACGGCATAAGGATCGACAGTGATCAGAACACAAATCACAGAAACGACGCCGGAGCCTCCCACACTGAAACTACCGGAGCCCAGCGCACATCCGGGCTACGGCGAGGTTCTGGGCGTGCATCCTTTTACCGGCACGTTTTCTGTAACCGTTCCTATTTCGATTCCGCCGGCGCGCGGCACTCCTGCTCTCTCACTCGTATACACGGACGATGCTCCACTCGGAAGCTTCGGCGCGGGAATGCGTCTGGATATCCCCAGCATTGTGCGGCACACCAGCAGCGGCTTTCCGCGTTATGACGATCAAGATGTTTTCCTTGGTCCCGGCGGAGAGGAGCTGACTCCCGGCGTCAAAGGCACAGATCCATACTGGACGCCTGACCAGCGCAACGAGATTGAAAATAGAACTACCTATATCGTGCGCACATACAGGGCTAGAACCAACCCGAGTCTTGAGCGCATCGAACGCTGGAACGCACCTGATGGTTCCTTTTTTTGGAAAGTGCGCGATCAAGCTAATGGCGTCGCGATCTTCGGCCGCTCCAAGGCAGCCAGGATCTCGGACCCTGTCACTCCCAGCCATGATTGCGAATGGCTCCTCGAAGAGGAGAGCGACGCGCTTGGCAATCGCGTCGTGTACATCTATAAAGCCGAAGATGGGACCGGCTGGACCGGCTGGGTGCCGCCGGGCGGATTCGCCAACAAATATATTGCCAGCATCCGTTATTCGAACTATACGCCTGCAGGCGGTGGCGAGGAGCTGTTTGCGTTTGAATTGCTGTTTGACTACGGCGAATATGATCTCACGAACCAGAACCTGACTCCCGCTCGCGCCTGGGCGCTGCGCCCCGATCCATCTACGACCTGCCGTTCGGGCTTTCCCATTCAGAACCTGCGCTTGTGCCGCAACATTCTGCTGGTAAATCACCTACCCGAACTGCCCGCGCCAGGGCCATCGCTTGCGATGGTAGCCGGATTGCATTATGCCGAAGACCCGGTACATACTACTCTGGTCTCGTTGCAGTTCACCGGGTATCGTCGCGAAGCAGGCGGATACGAGCAAGCATCATTGCAGCCCTTTACCTTCGAGTATGTGCATGTTGATATATCGCAGGCCGCTTGGAACCCGCTGCAGTTGAACAATCACGGCACAATCCCTGGTCGCTTGGACCAGGACCTGCACCTCTCTGATCTGCGCGGCGAAGGACTGCCCGGGATTTTACGCTTTACCAATGGCGGCACGTCGTATTCCGGGCCTCAAGCTAATGGCAGCTTTGCCGCTCCAAAAAATTTGTTACAGGCTCCCAACGTTCCCTGGCTGGACGACATACGCTACACACTGCACGATGTGGAAGGTGACAAAAACGATTCCGTTATGGTGATGGCGCCGGAAATGGGCGGCTTTTTCCAAAACCGCCTGGATGGAAACTGGGATGCATTTCAACCTTTCGCACAGCATGCTCCTGAAGCGGCAACCGCCCTGGTTTTTTGGGTAGACTTGAATGGTGGCGGAAAGAAGGATGTGATCGCTCCGCAGAATGGAAGCATGCGAGTTTACCTGTCAGAGGGATCGGCCGGTTTCCAGGCCCCGCTTACTGTTTCTCCTCCTGCTGGCTTCCCGGCTTTGGATTTTCCCGATGCCCGTACCTTGACGATATTCACCGAGATTCTTGGCGACGGGCTTTCACACTGTGTCAAGGTCAGCGATGGCAGCGTGCAGGTTTGGTTGAATTTGGGATACGGAAGTTTCGCCCCCATGTATGTCATGCCGGGTTCACCGCGCCTCGGGCCGGAGATTACCCCCGACCGTATCCTTTTTGGGAATTTTACCGGCTCTGGATGCGCAGACCTGTTGCTTGTCTATCCCAGTCGCCTGGAGTTGTATCGCAACCAGAACGGAAACAGCTTTGCACCACCCATCTTGCTTGCTCTACCTAACGGCAGCGATCGATTTGACGAACTGACCACGGCAGATATGCGTGGCACAGGCCGTGAATGCCTGGTTGTGATCAAACCAGACCGGCCCGAGCTGAATGCATATCTCGATTTCTGTGGAGACGAAGACGCCCAGCCTTACCGGCTCGCAACATGTGCCAACGGCGCGAGCGGCATAAGCTCGTTCCAATACCGCAGCTCCACCAGCTTTTATCTGGCCGACCAGGCCCGGGGAGTCCCTTGGACTACGGCATTGTCGAGTCCCGTCATCCTGTTGGCCAGGCTCGAGCAGCGCGACGAAACCACCGGCATCAGCAAAACCGAGACGTTTCACTATCGTGATGGCTATTACGATCCCGTGGAGCAGATTTTCCGGGGCTTCAGTTATGTCGAAACGGTGACTTCGGAAACGATCGCCGGTCCGTCAGGCCCGCTTCCTGTTGCTGCCACTCGGCAGACGCGCTTGTGGTTGGACGCAGGTGTTACTCCCGATCTTCAGGATCTGACCCTCAGCGGACGCCCAAAATTCTTCAACGGCGACGACCAAGCGATAAGCGCTGCAGGGACCGTTTTCGCCTCAACGATCTCCACCCAAAGCAGCGAGACAGTACGCGAAGCATACGTCGCACTTGCCGGTTTGGAACTGCATCGCGAATTGTACACACTCGATGACAACGGACAGCCACAGGCAGTACCGTTGCTGGTAGAAGATCATGGATTCATAGTCGAGATGCTGCAACCGGCCTTGCCCGGCGGCCTCGCCAGCTTTCAGGTCTTACTGCGCGAGACCGTCAGCAGCGCCTACGAGGGCGTTGCGAACGATCCTCGCGTCCAACACAACGCAGTTCTCCAGTGGGATACGCTCGGCTCACCCACGCAGTCGGTTGAGGTTCACTATCCACGCCGAAAGCCGGATGTGCCCGGGCAAGCGGCGATGCACACGCTGCTCCACGAAAATGACTACATCAACCTGGATAATGGTAACTTGTTCCTTGTACACCTGCCCTGGCAGGTTCGCCGGTCAGAGGTCGCCGGCCTTACTCCGGCGAATGCGATCGGTTTCAGTTACAGTGAGTTGGCTGCGCAAATCGCTATCGCATCCGCTGGCGCAAACCGGATTCTCTACGGAACAACCTTTGATGCCGGAGCGCAAACCCGGCTCTTTGAATGGAGTCAGGTCCTGTTTTGGAACAATGATCTGAGTGGACCTGATGTCGCCGGATCGAGTGGTTCACGTGGGTTGCTGCATCATCAGCGCGATGCCGTTTTCCCAACGACTTTTCCCACAGATATTTCCGGAGGGCGTATCACTGCCGCGATGCTGAGCCAGGATGCCGGATTGAACCAAGATGCCGGATATTGGTGGCGCAACGGCACCATCATCGAATATGCCGCCAATGGATACTTTCTTCCCGAAACTTTCCAGACGCCCTTTCAAACTCCTGCGGCGTTGACAATGGTTGTTTATGACCAGCCCTATTGGCTGATGCCCCTGCATATCACGGATGCGTTAGGCAATAAGACGACAGCGCAAACTGATTACCAGGCCCTGGAGCCAGCCTCTGTGACAGACGAGAACGGTGTTACCCGCGAGGCGCAATTCGATCCGCTCCGTCGCGTCGTGTTACTTTGCGAACATGGCCAGTTGAAAGGCGTATATCAGGGTTCTATGCAATTGGCCAACTATCGGCGGCAGCCTGTTCCCGATTTGCCGACTCTAACAGCTAATCCTGGGCTCTATCTTCAAGGGGCGCGAACATACATTCTGCACCAGGATTCAGCATGGAACGGCACAGGTTCGCAGCCACGTGCAGCAGTTGCCATAGAAGCCGCACAGTATGTCAACGGTCCAGCAGCCACAACTCCGGCAGCGACTCCCCAGTTCCGCGTCACATATCTGGATTCGCTCTCTCGTCCTTTAGAGCTGATCGAGCGCGTCGACCGTGCTGCGGCACAGAATTCTCCCGGAACCGGGGATTGGGCATGGGTAAGTACGAAACGCATGGCCTTGAGCGACGATGATCGTGTGTGCCGCTCTTATCTGCCGGTTTTCATGGAATCGTTCCTCTTCCAGCCAGCCGGCAGCCGTCCTTATATGCAGTACCTCTACGATGGGCGGGATCGTCAGTCACGCGTTGACAGTCCCAAGGGTTATTTTTCCCGCATCGAACGGCCCAATGCCTGGGAAGAACAACACTTCGACCATAATGATACGGTGCTCGATTCCACATATTACAAGTTACATATTAATGATCCCAATCTGCCTCCGTCCGAGCAGCGCGCCCTACAACAGGCCGCTTCCTTTTACAACACACCGCGCATTGTGAAAGTAGATTCGCAGGGCTACCACATCGTAGATCAGCATCTGAATGTCGAGAACGGGCAGATCGTTCGCTATGACTTTAATTCGGCCGTGGATATTAGAGGCCTGATAGTCGAGAGCACAGATCCTCGTCTGGGTGCCGCTGGCGAAAACAACTACACGGCGGTCTTTGACATGCGGCAGCATCCGGTCCGTATACAACGTGCCGATGCCGGTATCATCCATCTATTGCGCGACGCCATGGATCTGCCGGTTCATGAATGGACGGCCCGCGGCGATCACCTGCAAACCATCTATGATCAGCCCCTGAGAAGGCCGATCGCGCAGCTCCTGGACTCCGGAAGCGGCCCGCAGACCATTACCGCGTACACCTACGGCAACGATCCTGCCACTCTCACCGTCAACCGGCTGACCCAAGTAAAGGATCAAACTGCGATTCACACGATAGGCTCCTGCTTCATTGGTAGCCATCCTGCTGAAGAGGCCCATCAGTTTATACAGCAGACCGATGCTCAAATCGTGGACTGGAGTAAATCCTCACAGATCACTCTTCAACCCGAGACGTGGCGCATGGCATGGGAGGTCAATCCAGTCCAGCAGGTATTGGCCGAACACTGCGCCGATGGCTCCACGATTCGCTACAACTTTTATTCGAATAATTGGCTGGCTGGCATTCAGGTCGAGCCTGTGGGCGGAGGCGCGCCGGTGACCGCGGCAGCTTCAGTGGTATACACACCCGCGGCATCTCCTGCCTCAGCCAACTTGGGTCCGCAGGCGAAGATCGCTTGGACCTACGATCCACTCACAGAAAAACTGATTCAGAGCGCCACCACACGGCTTTCCGATCAAAGTGCGTTGCAAGACCTCACTTTTACGCTTGATCCCACTGAGAATGTCTGCTCGGTTCAAGATCGGGCCGCGGCCAAACTCGTCGGCGTTGCTCCCACTCCAACGCCAGAAAAAGTCTATAGCTTCGACGCGCTTTACCGGCTCACTGAGGCGACTGGGTGGGAGCGATCCGAGGGTAGAACTGTCGGCGCCTATCTACAGAGTTTCACATACGACGCGGGCGGAAATCTGACTGGTATCAACGAAAATCCCGGCGCTGCCGCCAATAGCCGGAGGCTTACGGTAGCCAGCAATTCGAATCGTGGCGTGGCGGCCTCCATGATCAAGCCCGGAGAGAGTGTAGACAGCTTCTTTGATGCTGCCGGCAATCTGCAATCTCTCGAAGAAGGCACGTCGTTTAGCTACGATTTTGCCAATCGCCTCGTCGCCGCAAACCCGCCGAGCACGGCTGCCCCAAAAGTCTCTTATTGGTACGATAGGCGCGGCATCCGCCTGCGTCAGCGTGTTGCAGACGCCCAAAACAAAGTCACCGAACGCCTGCACGTTGGCTCAACGTATATTGAAACCCTACGTGTACCCGGTGCTCCCGATGTCCGCAGGTTCCAGGTAGTGGTGCGGGCCTTCGGCGACGATCTGCTCATCTCGGGCCACGATGGAGCCGGTGGCAGCCGGCTCGACCGGCATCTGCTGTGCGATCATCTCGGCTCGGTCACCGTGGAGTTTGACGATCAGGCGCAGGTGCTGCGCTGCCGTGACTACTATCCATTTGGCCAGTTGAGCGTTTTGGTAAATGGAAGCACCTATCTGGATTTGGGCTTCAACGGCAAAGAACGTGACCAAGAGACCGGAATGTCCTACTTCGGCGGGCGCTATTACCTCTCTGCCTGGGGGCGGTGGTTGACGTCCGATCCTATGGGAGAGATAGACGGACCCAACCTCTTCCTTTATGTACACGACAATCCGGTAACCCTGACCGACCCCTACGGCTTCGTCTCGAAGCAGAAGAAGAAGAGAAAAGCAGCAACTCTAGGCCAAATCAAACGGCGCCGGGATCTGGGCATAAACAACGCAGGACGAAAGGCACGGAAGATTAGACCGCCAGCCCGATATGCTCCTCCGCCACCCGGAGGCCATTATGGCCGACCATACTTTTGGTTCCAGGGAGTCAAGAAGCGAGGGCTGCATCCAGGCAACAGATACTTGCATGTAGTGACCATCACATACATCGGCAACCGCACGGGAGATTACGCTGCAGCCAACGCTGCCGCTGGCATCGGGGCCACCCCCGCCGGCTTCGTCTGGCATCATTATCATAACTACTCGCCGGCAACCGGACGAGGCAGGATGTATCTCATGACCGTCGCTGACCACGCTCCGGCGCATACCGGTGGCGTATGGATGTATGAGCAAGCACATGGAGGCGTCTATGGTCCCTGA
>Ga0210384_10001633_pt1 | contig 29843 bp, 24 predicted proteins | sample IncBWH2MmetaG_FD_160574 | JGI IMG/M metagenome (GOLD analysis project Ga0210384, IMG submission 160574) | Forest soil microbial communities from Barre Woods Harvard Forest LTER site, Petersham, Massachusetts, United States - Inc-BW-H-2-M | ecosystem: Environmental > Terrestrial > Soil >...
CGGCGGAAGCAGCTTCCACGGCGGTGGCGGTGGCGGGTTCCACGGTGGCGGTGGCGGGTTCCACGGCGGCGGCGGATCACACGGCGGCGGTGGTGGACATGGTGGAGGGCATCGCTAAGACGGCTCAGATCATAAAGGTGATTAAAAACGGCTGACGAGATGTCAGCCGTTTTTTTTTCGTGCACCTGATGCAGACAGAAAATTAAGAACTATCGCCTATTCGCAATATTTCAGATTCGCGGCTGCCGGCCGTCAAGCTTCAGGCAGCGTCGGGCAGCCGGGAAATTCGGGGAGCGCGGTGTTGCCGATGTACTGGAGATCGGCGATGCCGATTTTGCTGGTGTAGAAGGCGTCGCAAGTGAGATTGCGCACGAAGGCGAAGAAAACCACTCCCTGGCTCAGAGTGGGGTCGGCTTTCGCGTTTTTGCGAAAAGCGATGAGGTCGAGGACGGATTTTCTTTGTTCTGGCGTGCAGGTCAAGTACGGCCCTGTGTAGCGGTCAGTGCAGAAACCATCGAGCCAATACAAACCGCCACCGAGTTTCAGTTGATAGTGTTCGTTTTCGCTGGTGAGAAGATCGATAAATTCTGGAGCGCCGGCTTCAATCGCGCCGGGCGATTTTTCCTCTTTGGGAATAATGGAGTCGCAAAGTGAGGTTAACGTTTCGTACTGGTGGGGCGTGAAATATTTTGGCGTGTACTTGCCGGATGGAGCCGCAGCCTTATCTTTTCGCACGGCCTGATGGGCATATTCGGCGGCTTGGGCGGGGATTACTTGTAATACGGAGCCGCCGACAGCGCTGAGAGCCAACGTTTTCAGAATGTCACGCCTACTGATTCCCACGGTCATGCTAGATATTTCCTTTCTTGGCTTCGTCGAGCAGATATTCGGAAGCGCGCCAGGAAAGAGCCATGATGGTTAACGTGGGATTTTTGTCTGGATTGGTGACCAGCGGAGCGCCATCGGCAACGAAGAGATTTTTCACGTCGTGAGCCTGGCAGTAGCCGTTTACCACCGAAGTTTTGGGATCGGCGCCCATGCGGGCGGTGCCAACTTCGTGAATGATTTTGCCGCCTTCGAGGATTCCGAAAGGATATTGCCCATCAATGGCGGTTTTTGTTTTATAGACGCCGCCCATCGCCTCGATAATGGAGCGGAAAGTTTGCTGCATATCCTGCGCTTGACGCAATTCGTATTCCGACCAGCGAAAGTGGAAACGCAAGACGGGGATGCCCCACTGATCGACAACATCGGGATCGATTTCGCAGTAAGTGTGCGGATTGGGAATCATTTCGCCGCGTCCCGCGAATCCGATGGTGGTGCCGTAGATCTGTCGAGCACGTGTTTTAAGCGTAGCTCCGTAACCCTCTTCATCATGACAAAGCTCATCGAACATTCCCACGCCGGGCATGTCCCGACCCCCATATAACTCGATGTGATAGCCGCGCGGAAAATCATTGTTGCGATCGAATTTCCACCACGGGATATACATGTGCATGCCGCCGACGCCATCGTGATTGTGGGGCGGCATTTTTTCGAGGGCCGGCACGTGGCCCCAGCCATCGCTGCCGACGGAATCTGTAAGATATTTTCCAACCGTGCCGGAGGAATTCGCGAGACCGTCGGGAAATGCAGGGGAGCGCGAATTCAGCAACAGGCGTGCAGACTCGCAGGCGCTGGCAGCGAGAACAACTGTGCGAGCGTTAACGCGTTTTTCGGTGCGTGTGTTTTTGTCGACGTAGGAAACGCCTTCGGCCTTGCCATCTTTGCCGACGACGACAGAGCGGGCCATGGCGCCAGTGATCAGAGTGAGGCGGCCAGTTTTCATTGCGGGAGGTAGCAGCACTTGGCTGGAACTGAAATTGGATGCGGTGGTGCAGCCGCGTCCGCACTGGCCGCAGTAATGGCAAGGAGCGCGGCCATTGATGGAGCGGGTCAAGACCGCGAGGCGCGCGGGAATGCAAATGATGTTGAGCTTGTCGCAGGCTTTTTTTACGAGCAATTCGGTGCAACGGGGCTTCGGCGGTGGAAGGAATATGCCGTCGGGAGCGCTGGAAACATTTTCTTTAGTGCCAAAAACACCGATGTAGGATTCGACTCTGTCGTAATAAGGAGCGATGTCCTGGTAAGTGATGGGCCAATCATCGCCCAGACCGTCGCGCGTGCCGGAAGTGAAGTCGATGGGAGCAAAACGGAGCGCGATGCGGCCCCAGTGATTGGTGCGGCCACCAACGATGCGCGAACGAAACCACTGAAAGTTCGCGCCTGGCGCGGAAGTATAGGGCTCGCCGTCGATGATCCATGCGCCGTTGGGCGCAAGAAATTCGCCAAAATTTTCGCTCGCGTGACCGCCAACCCCCGCGCCACGATGAGGCAATTCGTAAGGCCACATCAACATTTTGAAATCTTTTTCGGGGTTTAAAGGCGGCCCGGCTTCCAACAAGACAACATTCAAGCCACCTTCGGTGAGAACTTTGGCGGCCATGCCGCCGCCTGCGCCGGAGCCCACGATACATACGTCATAGGTTTTTGGAGAACGAATAACCTGAGACATCCGCTAGCGTCTGCTCCTTACAACTTGATTTAGAGTTCACCTTTTTTCATTTGCGAGACGGCAAAATCGCAGGCACGAGCGGTGAGAGCCATGTACGTTAGCGAAGGATTGACGCATGCGGAGGAAACCATGCAGGCGCCATCTGTAAGAAAAATATTTTTTACGTCATGGGCCTGATTGTGTTCGTTCAAGACCGAGGTTTTGGGATCCTTGCCCATGCGCGCGGTGCCCATCTCGTGAATGGTCAGGCCCGGAGCGTTATGTTCAATGAAAGGGTGAATTTCAGTGGCGCCTGCGGCAGTAAGCATTTCCGCGGCCTGGATAGACATGTCTTGCAGCAAGGCTTTTTCGTTGTCACCAAAGGCACAATGAATCTTTAAAGTAGGAATGCCCCAGGCGTCGTTCTGTTCTTTATCAATTTCAATAAAATTATCGCGATTGGGCAGGCATTCGCCGAAACCGTAAAATGAGAAATGCCAGGCGCCAGGCTTGCGGAGTGCTTTCTTGAAATCGGTTCCAAAACCTGCTGAGTTAATGCCGCGCGTCCAGCCTTCGCGGTACGCGCCGCCCTGGTACCCATAGCCGCGAAGGAACTGCTCCTTCGTTTTTATATTTCTGAAGCGCGGAACATAAATTCCGTTGGGGCGATTGCCGAATTCATCCTTGTCTTCGTGACCGGGGATCATACCGTCAGCGCCGCCACCCATGACGTGATCCATAAGATTGTGGCCCAGCTCGCCGCTAGTATTGGCGAGACCGTTGGGAAATTCCGGAGTCGCGGAGTTCAGCAAAATGCGGGTAGATTCTAGAGCGGAGGCGTTAAGAAAAAGAATACGGCTGCGAAATTCCAGAGGTTGTTTGGTCTGGCCGTCAATCACGCGCACGCCGGTTACTTTGCGAGAGCCCGGATCAAAGATCAGGCTGTGCACCACGCTATAAGGGCGGAGGGTCATGCGGCCGGTTTTTTCGGCGGCTGGCAGCGTCGCATTCAAGCTGCTGAAATAGGAACGGGTGATGCAGCCGCGGTGGCAAACTCCGCAGTAGTGGCAGGCGGCGCGGCCACGATGGACCCGCGTCAATACCGCGGCACGTCCGATGGTCATCATGCGGCCATCGTTGAAACTTTTTGGCAAAGCATCTTTGACCACGAGTTCCGCGCAGGTCATTTCCATGGGCGGCAGAAATTTGCTGTCGGGCAGTTGCGGCAGACCCTCCGCTTGGCCGCTTATGCCGACGAAATCCTCGACATAATCGTACCAAGGCTCGATGTCCTTGTAGCGGATGGGCCAATCGGCTGAGATTCCGTCGCGTAGATTGGCCTCGAAATCCAAATCGCTCAAGCGATAGCTTTGACGCCCCCACATGATGGACTTGCCGCCAACCTGGCGCCCACGGATCCAACTGAATGGCTTGTCAGGATCGGTAGTGTAGGGATTATCGAGATCGTTGACGAAAAACTTGCTGGAGTATTCATCACACGCGTAATAACACTCGCGCTGAACTTTTTGTGTTCTGGCGCGCTCTTCGCGGTAATCCCAGCCGCGATATTTCAATTCCCAAGACGGAACATGCTCGACATAGTCCTGTTCAGGCACGATCGGGCGGCCGGCTTCAAGCAATAAAACGTTGAGACCTTTTTCCGTGAGCTCTTTCGCGGCCCATCCCCCGGTGATGCCGGAGCCGATCACGATTGCGTCGTATATTTTTGTGCCAGGCATCGCTTCTCCCTAAGCCTTGCTCGCGTCGGAAACGGGAGTACATCCGTGATACGCGCCGGGAATGATTTGCTTGCGCAGCTCCTGAGTGAAGCCGACCTCGGATGTGTAGTAGCCGTAAAGGGTCAAGCGTTTTACGACGCCAAAAAAATCGCCGGTAAGCTGAGGGTTATGAGGCCGGCGAACGTAAGGATGGGCCGCGCGGTCTTCGCGATCGATGGCGTAGCGCTGGTCGAGTTCACTCAGAACGGCCTCCTGCTGAACGGGAGTAACATCGACGAAATTCTTGCCGAAAATTGCGTTGCTGCGCTTGTCTATGTCGTCAAGACCGGACAGGAAATTTTGACGCTCATCGTCATGGGCCCACTCGGTCAAAATCAAATCGATGAATTCATTTACGCGCACGGCCTTGGCCCCGGGTGTGTCAGTTTCCGGGATAATCAAATCGGTCATGGTGACCACGGTGGCGTTCTGATGAGGGTTTAGGGTGCGCAGGGTGTAGGTGGACTTGGGATGTGCGTCCTGAAATGCGGCAAGGAGACTCGAATCGAAAACCGGCAGAGCGGCGCCAGCCGCGAGCAATCTGAAAAGTTCACGCCGTTGCATGGCGCCTCCCGTGGTTGATGAATTGCGCGGATTGATTTCGTTGCGCGCTGCCGTACTTCACGGCCATTTCGCGAGCAGCGCGAAGAGCAGCAACGGTTTCGCCTTCGGGTATGAATTCCATAGCTACATACCCATTAAAGCCCAGTTGGCCGAGCTTGCGGTAGATATTTGGATAGTTAATCTCGCCGCTGCCCGGATCGTGACGACCAGGCACATCAGCGATGTGAACCACGCCGATCAGATCGAGATTCTTTTCCAACTTTGCCAGCAGATTGCCTTCGGCAATCTGGTCGTGGAAAAAATCATATAGAAACTGAACGTTCGGAGCGCTGACGGAACGCACAATCTGAAAACCTTCGGAAACGGAAGTCAGAAAATATTTTGGGTTTTCTTCCGGGTCGATATTTTCTAGCAGCAGGCCGATATTTTTTGCGGCAGCAATATCGGCGGCGCGCTTCAGGCCTTCGATGCAATTGTCGCGCATTTGCTGAGAGGTTTGGCCGGGAACTTTATCTCCGGAGAGAATAATCAGCTTATTGCATTCAAGCTCTTCGAGGGCGGGTAGTTTGGCGCGCACTTCGTTTAGGAAAGCCTCGCGCTGAGAGGAATCACACAAGCTGTGCGAGATGCCGCTGGTAGCGTCGACGGTAAGATGAAGCTCGCGTTTTTTGGCACGAAATTTGACGTAGTCCTCTGTGTTAAAATTTTTGTATTCGTTGACCAACTCGACGGCGTGGTAGCCGGCCTCGGCAACTTTTTCAATACGCTGATCGAAGGGCAATTTCTCGTACACGGTCCACAACATTACGGAGAGTTTGAATGGCGGCGTGTCATTGGCGGTTACCTGGGTGGCCTTAGAATCCGCGCAGCAGGTGGCGACGGACGCTGCGGCAGAAGCGGCGGCGACGGTTGCCCCGGCCCCGGCGCAAGCGCCGAAAAATTGCCGGCGGCGCATGCTAGGTTCCCAGCAATTCGTTGCGCACGTTTTTCAAAACGTAAGCGGCTCTCTCGACGCCCACTTCGCCAGCCAGAATGGGGTCTTCATTCTCGATGCTGAGGATCCCCTGGTAGCCAATGTCCATGTAAGCCCTGATGATCGATTTCCAGAGCTCGGCGCCATGACCGTAGCCGACAGCGCGGAAAGTTTCCGAGGCCAGTGGCAAATCCGTTTTTTCGAATGCGAAATTCAGGACGCCATATTTGTTTACGTTGTCAGGATAGAAAGCAGTGTCTTTCATGTGCGCGTGATAAATCGCGCCCTGCTTACCGAGGAAGTGGATGACTTCGACAGGATCGCATCCTTGCCAGAAGAGATGGCTGAGATCGCAGTTGGCGCCGATTTCCTCGCCGACGGCTTCTCGCAGCTTCAGAAGAGTGCGCGGATTGTAGACCACGAAATTCGGATGCATTTCGAAGGCTAGCTTGTGGATGCCGTGTTCCCGCGCAAATTTCACAGCCTCCTTCCAGTACGGGACGACCTTTTCTTTCCATTGCCAGTCCTGCATTTCGGCGTATTCAGGCGGCCAGCGGTAGGTAACCCAGCTGGGTTGCGTGTCTGATGGGGACGCGCCCGGGCAACCGGAAAAACCGACGATTACTTTAACGTCGAGACGTTCGGCGAGCAGAACGGTCTTGCGAAAAGTTTCCGCGTCGCGGGTGGCGTGCTTGGGGTCCGGATGGATGGGATTGCCGTGACAACTGAGAGTGGCGACGTGGATCCCACGGTCCTCGAATTTTTTCTGCCAGGCCTTGGCTTTGCCCCCGTCCGCCAAGAGTTCATCGATTGGACAGTGATGTGCTTCGGGATATCCGCCGGTACCGATTTCCATGGCTTCGAGGCCTAGTGCACTAACTTTATCTAGCATGGCGTCCATGGAAAGGTCTTTGTATACCGGATCGAAGACGCCGATGGGAATCTTGCGCATGGAGGACGGGTCAGGGGCGGCGGATCCAACAGCACTCCTGGAGGCAGTTCCGGCAGTCTTTCCCGTAACGAAACCAGCAGCATCGCCAGCCTTGGGCACTGCAGCGGCGAGCAGGCCGCTGCCAGTTGTGGCGAGGAAATACCGACGATCCATGCCGGAAGTGACGCGAGAACTCTTCATATTCCTTGGGCTCCGAATCAATAATTTGATGCAATGGATGGGAACGTCGCGAAATTATACCCTTTGGAGGGCATAGGCCGGCAAAGAAATAGCAACAAAAACCGGTTAGGCAGCAATCTCGTCTTCGGTCTGAACCAAACCGCTTGGGTAGCGCTTCGTCGCCACGTGGCGGAGCCTGATGTCGCGCGGCACCCGAGTGATAATGAGGCGTTGAATTAGGCCCGCCCGCAGAAACTGTTGAATCGTGATCCCTCCATCCACATAGAGGTGGTGGCCACCACTAGCAGCAAGTTCTGAAACGATCTCAGGCGGGAGGCCCGGCCATCTGTTCCACAATGCCTCCGCGAACGGCGGACAAATCCAGAGGTCGGCTACTCAGCACCACGCCAGAACGGTCTCGAAGGTCTTGCGGCCTATGACCAGCGCATCGACGCTTGCCATGAACGCATCCTAGCCGTGCGGTTCGCCGCCATCCGGCGGCAGAAAGTCAAGATCACCGTTCGGCCGGGCTATGAACCCGTCCATGCTGACGCCGATAAAAACAGATGCTGACATCGCAGACTCCTCATTGTGTGTGCGCCGCGTTTATTCGAGGTACGGCCTACTTCATTACGATTCGCCGAAATTCCACTCGATTTAGATCACATCCGTTTACCGGCTGCCCGTGCTCTTGGTTTTGTCCACAACCACGTCTCCACTCTTCATCACCCACTTCACGTTATTGAGCACCACGTTGATGTCCGCAAGCGGATCTCCCTCCACAGCTACCAAATCCCCCAAATAGCCGGGCGCGACCGCACCCAATTCTTTCTCCTTGCCCAGCAGCGCCGCGGCATTTCCTGTAGCTGTTTGCAGTGCTTGCTCTGGCGTCATGCCCGCTTTCACGAACCATCCCAGTTCACGGGTATTTTCGCCAAACATCGTATAGATGGCGTCCGATCCCATCGCGATTTTCACCCCGGCTTTGAAAGCGCGCCTGGCCGTTTCCAAATTGCGCGGAATGAACGCACGCAACCGCTCCTGGTATCCGGGCGCGTAGCCAATCTTCTCTCCGTTGTCGAGGTAGTAGCGATTGTGATCGATCGTGGGCACATAATACGTTCCGCGTTTCACCATCTCCTGAATCGTGGCATCGTCCATGTCGGTGGCGTGCTCCAGTGAGTCCGTCCCCGCTCGCACCGCATCGCGAGCTCCGGCTGGCCCGTAAGAATGAATTGCGATCTTCTTCCCGAATTGATGCGCCGTGTCCACCGCGGCCTTTATCTCCTCATAGTTGTACGTCTCGAATCCGGTCACGTCGTCATCCGTCCCCGTCGATGCGTACATCTTGATCCAGTCGGCACCTGCCGCAATCTGCTGGCGCACCACCCTCAATACTTCCGGCACGCCATCCGCAATTCCTCCCGCAGGCAGATTTAGCCCCGGCTTGTAGGGCGTATTCGTAATGTACAGGCCATAGCCCACCACAAACATCCGCGGCCCGATCATTTCGCCATGATTAATCAGATCGCGCATGGCAATATCCATGTACTGGTCGGCTCCCAGATCACGCACCGTGGTTACACCCGACTCCAGCGTGCGCATCGCGCCCTTCCGCGCCAGAAACACTTCCACCGCGGGCGAATTTGCGGCGATCTGCTTCAACATCGGCTCACCGGGTTTTTCGTCGGTATAAATCGTCATGTGCGTGTGCACGTCGATCAACCCTGGCAGCCCCGTGTACCTCGAGAGGTCGATCACCTCTGCATCCTCGGGAATAGCCGACGTGTCCGTTGTCAAGCTACGAATCTTCCGGCCTTCCACAATCACGATGGCGTCAGTCCACACCTTTCCACGCCCGTCCCACAACTTCCCAAAGCGCACCGCCCTCACAGGTTGCGCCGCTACCTTCGCTTGCCCAAACGCACCCGGCAGAAAAATCACCACAACCCACGCTATCAACACTGCACGCATAATTCTCATAGCACTCCCAAGTTTCCGAAATACATGGACTCAGACCGAATGACAGAGCGTATCCGCGAGAACGCAGCGGAAATTGTGCGCCTGCATTCACGATTCAAGAGACGGTGAAGCATCGCACGAAAAAATCGGAGAAGCGACGTGAAATAGTGGCGTAAGGCTTCGAAATCCTAGCTCGGGGTGTGGGGCTTTAGTTCACTTAGGGCTGGGATGGAGACGGGGACGGTGAGTACACGTTCAGGGACTGGCTTCTTTGCTTCGCGGGCGTGGAATAGCATTTCGATGGCTTGGCCGGCGTTGGGGGGAACAAACACAGTGGCGGTTAGAATTCCGCTGCGCACCCAGGATTGTCCTGTTTTTGGCAAGCCGTCGCAGCCGGTAAAAGGCAAATTGAGCCAACGCTCCTTCTCGAGCTCATTGGTCAATTCTTCAAAGGCCTTGCGAGCGCCCATAGCCATGGAATCATCTTGAGCTGCGACCAGGTCAATGGGCGCGCGCTGAGAAGTTCCGAGTTTGAGCCACGAGCGAACGGAGCGCGTGGCGCTTTCTTCCGTCCATTGAGCTTTTAACAGGGTGATCTGAATATTTGCAGGTTTGGTTTCGCGCATGCCAAGAGTGCGCTCTTTGGCCGCGGAATTTTCCGAGGGGCCCTGTATATAAAGGATAGCGCCGCCGTGAGGCAATAGCGCTTTGAACTGACGGCCCTGGATTCTGCCGATTTCGATGTGGTCGGAGGTGAGGCCAAAGACAGGCGCAGTGGCCAACTTGCGAAGATCGGTGATGTACGCGGCGTCCCGATTCAACACTGCCCAGCCAATTCCGGCGCTCACGGCGGCTTGGGCGACCTGTGGCAAAGCGGTGCCACCAACCGGTTCAAAGATGATGCCATTGGGGCGCGCGGCTTCCGGTGATTGGATGGCTTTCAGGACCTGCGTGCTTTGGCTGATGGCGTCGTTATCGGCAAAAACAATCTGAACTTCCACGCCGAGTTTGCCAGCAGCCTGTTCGGCAGACTGCGCCTGCTCAATCTGATAATCGTTATCGCTGGTCGTGAGTGAGACCAAGAATCTGGGTTTAGGCATGTGATTCAGTCAGCGCTTTCAAGCAGCTGGGCCGTGGCAACGGCGCGGTTGTGGATTCGATTTACGAGCTCGTAGACAGCATAAGTCCGCCCGAGGCAGCAAGCAATTGGGAGTTGCGAGAAAGTGTTCCAAACGCATCAACCGTTCACTAAAGTTTTGACCAGCCGCCTGCGGAATGCCATCGCCATATTGCAAACCCATTCAGGTCAAATAAGAAGCCCTCGACTGCCAAGCCAAGAAAAATGATGGCGCATAACCGGGGCAAAGGTGCCATTATCCGCCTCGAACCGTTGATGATGGAGTTCAAAAAACGATCGATTTCGCTTTCCTGCGTAGGGGTAGTCGAATTGTCCGAACAATGCAGCGGAAGCCGGACACCACCGAAGTATGGCGACCTCTGTTTTTTCTCGGCCAAAACGTTGAACATTTGGCCATAAATTGACATCTCCGAAGATAATCAGTTAAATAGATTTCCCATGCGGGCTGGTGTGTGGATTAAGCGGGTGATTCCAAGCTCCGAAGTACGAAATGCCTTTCGGGTCGGCGCGTATCTGCCGGCTGACGCGCTCGAACTCATTACTGGAAAAAGAAATTCTCTTGTTCCTCCTCGGGGCATGCGCTTCGACGGCGCCGAATCCTATGCATCGATGGGCAGAGTTGGCCTCAGGGCCTTGCAGCAATTTTGCGATTTACGCCCCAAATCGCGCACCTTGGATGTTGGTTGTGGTGCGGGCCGCATGGCCGTCCCTTATACCGAATATCTAACGTCCGGCAGCTATGAAGGCTTCGATATCGTTCCCTCGTGGATAAGTTGGTGTCAGAAAAACATCAGTGCGCGGTATTCCAACGTTCGCTTCACCTGGGTAGACGTTTACAGCAAGCACTACAACTCAAAGGGAAAAGTGGCGGCGAGAGACTTCGTATTCCCTTACGAAACGAGCTCGTTTGACTGCGCGATGTTGATGTCGATTTTTACGCACATGTTGCCAGACGGAATTGAGAATTACATTCGCCAGTTAGCGCGTGTTCTCAAGACCCACGGCAAAGCATACGTCACAACGTTGCTGCTAAATGATGAATCTCTAGATGCTATTGAATCAAAAAGGAGCATCTTCGACTTTCGCCACCATCTGGGTGATTGTCGTGTCGTCGACAAGGACTTCCCCGAGACAACCATCGCCGTGCCTGAAAAGGATGTGATTAAATGGTTCGCAGCGGCAGGTCTCAAGCCCACCATCATGTATGGTTCATGGGCAGGTAGAAAGAATTGCAACGGCGTCCACGATGACATCGTAGTAGAAATGCTACGAGACGGCTCCCGATAAGTTGTGTCGATTCTGGCCTCAGGGGACGCTCTTCGTCCGCTGAGCCGTAACGATTCCATCGCCATCGCCACTCCGCCCGGCACGTGGCCGCTGGTGGCATCGTTCACGAGGAAACTTTCGCGCAACGCAGTTGGGCCACGAACCCGCTGAATACCATGATCGAAGTACCTGATCAAAATGGCGCACACCTAATCCTGTACGCAACCAAATTGTTCTGCGTCTTGCCTCAACGATTTTTGATATTTGTTCGCCAGACGAATCGAGGTACGTATTTGTTCGTTCGTTAAGGAATGGTCAAGGGAACTTTCGCTCCTAGAGTCGGGAATGACAGCAATAGTGAGCCTCGGCGTTGTGTTTCGAATGAGCATCGCTATTCCTCTCATCTGAAAGGCACCATGTTCTCAAAATCTTTGCGGTGTTCTTATGTTCTGAGTGTGATCCCGCTGGCAAGTGGATGCGCCCCACTGCAACCCATGGGCCGTGCGACGGCCACAACCAACCCGCAGGTGGCTTCGTACACGGTTAACGCGCCGAAGAATGCCAATGTTTCCGTGGAATTTGGGGTCGACACGAACTATGGGTTTACTACGTCGCCGCAGCCCGCACCAGAAGGAGGGGGCGCGGTAAGCGTCCTAGTCGCAGGGATGCACAGTAATACGCTTTATCACATGCGCGGAATTATAACCTTGAGTGATGGTTCGAGGTTTGCCGACAGGGACCAGAGTTTCATTAGCGGAACACTGCCTGCGGCGCAGTTGCCACATTTGACGGTGACAACTGCCGCTGGAATGAAACCGCAGAGCGGCATCGAACTGGTGAATATTCTTTCTCTAAACAAGCCCGTGCCGGTATTCGCGACTGATCTTTCCGGGAACGTAATCTGGTCATACCAGTTTCAAGGTACATCTTCGGATACCATTCAGCCGATAAAACTCCTACCGAACGGACATTTTGTCGTGGTTATCACACCTGGTTCCCTGGCACCACTGTTCCCGGCACCTCCTGTGGGGACAATCGACGTGATTCGTGAGATCGACCTCGCGGGCACCACCGTCCGAGAGATTTCCATAGCGGATCTGAATACCAAGCTGGCGGCGGCCGGATATGATCTGACCTTGGAAGTATTTCATCACGACGTGCTGCCGCTCGCCAACGGCCATTGGATCGCGATTGGCAACACGCTCAAACCGTTCACAAACCTCCCTGGGTTTCCGAGCACGACCAATGTTCTGGGAGATGTGCTCGTGGACCTGGATGAAAATCTTAATCCAGTGTGGGTGTGGAACGAGTTCGACCACTTCGATGTCAATCGGCATCCGTTTATGTTCCCGGACTGGACGCACACCAACGCGCTGGTTTATTCGGACGACGGTAACCTTCTAGTGTCAATACGCAACCAGAATTGGCTCGTTAAGGTGGATTACAGGGACGGCGTCGGGACCGGAGACATCCTGTGGCGACTGGGTTATCAGGGCGATTTTTCCTTGCAGGGCGACACCGATCCTTCCGACTGGTTTTACGCAGAGCACGCCCCTTCCTTTGCAACCTCGTCCACAACAGGGAAATTCTCGCTGGTGCTTTTTGACAACGGAGACGATAGAGTTTTCCCGTCCAATACCACGTGTCAGAAAGTTGGGGTGTCCTCTTGCCCTTATAGCACGGTCCCGATTTTGGACATCGATGAAACCGCAAAAACAGCTACCTTGGCATTTCATTATGTCGCGCCCCAATATTCAGGTTTTGGTGGCAATGCCGAAGTGCTTCAAAATGGGAACGTGGAATTTGACGAATGCGACAGCACCAATCTAATTAATCCAGATGCAGACATTTACGAGGTAACACAAGAAAGTAACCCGCAGTTGGTCTGGCATATGGACGTGGCGGGACAAACAGCTTATCGGGCGTTTAGGCTGCCGAGCCTTTATCCTGGCGTGCAGTGGTGATTCCACAACCCCGATGCCTGGTACGTTTATAAAAGGGGAAGTCAAGAAAAATACTTCTACACCTGCCAGATTTTTCATATCTTCGAGCCTTGCGGTCGAGCAGGGATTGTTCTGGGCTCCGCCACATGCTCTCGGTTTGCTGTGCGGCGTTTTGGGTTTCTATTCCGGGTGATTTTCATCGCAGATTTGCGACGAACCCGTGAGTTCTGAAACGAACACGCAGAAGGGGGACGACCCTGCGTCGCGTTACCGGACGAGCCCGGTCGGTAACCACAGGTTTTCTACCACACCGGCTCTTTGACTATACCCATGAATCAGGACCGCTCGGTTTTCTTGCTCAACATTTGTCCGAACAAAGGCAATGGCTACAATCTGAGCGGTACTTACAGTTCAGTAAGCGTGGCCGACTTGAACTGACCTGCGGACGGTTCTTTAACGTAAACCCGAGGGAATGGTAAGGCGGGACCTAAGAAAATTTCAAAACTTTTCTTGGGTCGGCCCCTACGCGAGGGAGCGAAATTTAAGCTCTAAAATCTAGGTGAAATTTTCTAGCATTTTTTTGGACCCCAATGGCGCGGACGGAGGCTCGGCCACCATTGCTAACGCCGCGGGCAAATAAAGGCGGATTATGCTATAAAATCGATATTCTAACCATGTCAGGCCATGGCGTTGGAAATGTTGAGATCGCTCGCGGCCCCTCACAGTACTTTTTGCGAAGCAATCAGGAGCAAAGATGAATTCTTATCGCGTTAAGCTTGGGTTGTGTGTGAGGCGCCTCGCGCCTACGTTATGCCTGACGATACTGGTGTTTTCGGGGCAGCCGAGTGTTCGCGCGCAGGCCACGCCGGTCACGGTGGAAATCGACACTGCGGCGCCATCGCATCCGTTCCCGCACTTCTGGGAACAAATGTTTGGGTCCGGCCGTGCAGTGCTGTCGCTGCGTGAAAGTTACCGGCACGATTTGCGGGAGACCAAGCGAATCACGGACTTCGAATTTGTTCGCTTCCACGCCATTTTTCACGATGAGGTCGGACTGTACGACGAAGATAAAGATGGAAAGCCGGTGTACAACTTTTCCTACGTGGACCAGATTTATGATGGATTGCTGGAAAACAAAGCGCGGCCATTCATCGAACTGAGTTTCATGCCTCAGAAACTGAGCTCGGACCCCAATGCCAAGCATGCGTTCTGGTACAAACAAAATGTTGCGCCGCCGAAGGATTGGGACAAATGGGAGCAGCTGGTTGAAACTTTTACGCGGCATCTCGTGGAACGGTATGGTGAGGATGAGGTGGCGCAATGGTATTTCGAAGTATGGAATGAACCGAATCTTGATTTCTGGGTGGGGAACCCGAAGGATACGACGTATTTCGAGTTGTACGATCACGCGGCGCGAGCGGTAAAGCGCGTCAGTTCCAGTTTACGCGTGGGAGGTCCCGCCACCGCCCAAGCGGCGTGGGCCGACCGGTTCCTGGCGCACTGCAAAGAGAAAAATGTGCCCGTGGACTTCGTATCGACGCATGTTTATGGAAATGACGCCGCGCAGGATGTGTTTGGGACGCAAGAGAAAATTTCACGCAACGACATGGTTTGCCGCGCAGTGAAAAAGGTTCATGAGCAGATCGCTGCTTCGGCATATCCAGGCCTACCGCTGATCTGGTCGGAGTATAACGCAGCGTACGACAACAACCCCGCGGTGACGGATTCCGCGTACATGGGGCCATATCTTGCGAATACGATCCGGCAGTGCGACGGTTTGACCACCATGATGAGTTACTGGGATTTCTCCGACGTGTTTGAGGAGCAAGGAGTGGTGAAGACTCCCTTCTATGGAGGATTTGGATTGCTCGCTGAGGACAGTATTCCCAAGCCGGCGTTCAACGAGTTTGCGCTGTTGCACCACTTGGGTAATGCACGACTGGAGGTAAAATCCGATACCGCGCTTGTGACGCGACGGAAAGACGGAACGCTGGCGGTGGCGGTATGGAATTTATTCTTGCCAGAGGAAGCCGGTTCACCGAAGACTTTCACGCTGCATTTTTCGGGGGTCAAAGCGGGTAAGAGGGTGCGAACTACGATTGTCGACAAAGAGCACGGGTCTCCTCTGCCGGCATACGAAAGAATGGGACGCCCGCAATTCCCTTCCCGCCAACAAATCGAGACTCTACGGAAAGCAGCGGCGATGCCTGCAGCCGAGGAACAGACCCTCAAAAATGGGGAAATGAAATTAACACTAGAGCCACATTCGCTAGCCCTGATTGAAGTTGGTAATTAAAACCGCTAATCGGGCGATCGCCCAGCGAAAAACCTGCTCATGAATTAAGCGGTTGAGGCGAGATTAATTCGTGAAAGCCGGCGCGCATCATTCCGCGAATGGCTTCATCGTTTTTCATGAACTGTTCCCACACGAAGCCGGTGCGGGCATTTTCGGCCATAAGAATGGTGATGCCCAAATCGATACCGAGCACATCGGCGCTATACCAATTGATGAGCGGATTGAAGGCGTCTACAAAGCCATAAGTGCGCCAGGCTTTTTGCGCGTAGTTTTCCCGCATGTAGCGTAAAACACGCAGCGTCTCCTGCGGCAAAAATGGCAAAGAGCCTGCGGTGGCGCAAGAAACCACCGAGCCGTCGATGCGACCCATTTCGGGAGGGCCGCCCCAGGCGGTGTACCCGCGAATGGAGTCGGATGCGGTGATGCCCCACAAATCTTCGCTGTAATCAGGGAATTGCTGCGCCAGTTCGAGACACCACAATTTGTGGACTTTAGTGGCAATCACGGAATTGGTGAAATAGTCGGCATAGTGGTCGCGGCGACCGCGAAAATCAAACCAGGCGTGAGAATACTGATGAATGAAGAGAGGCGCCTTGGCGCTGATATAGCGAATGCCATTGTATTCGAAGAAGGGCCGGGACCACGCAGACCAGCTGGCTGCGGGGAGTGTGTGGCTTGCGGAGCCTATACCCAAAAGATAAAGCATCATGTGCTCGCTGTAACTGTCCCAACGGGTTTTAATGAACCCGTGCTCGGAGGTCCAGCCCATGGCAAGAGTTTTGTAGCCCTGCAACATCCAGAGCCAATCGACACGCTCAAAAATCGCGGTGGCCAGTTCGTATATTTCAGCATCGTCAAAATAAGCACGGCAGGTGAGCACGCCGCAAAGAAAGATGGCGGTGTCGATGGAGGAAACTTCTGACTGGAAGACCCGTTCGCCGTTCTGAATATTCAAGAAGTGCGCGTAAAAGCCATGCTCGTGCTGCACCCGGGTAGCCACAAAACGTAAGGTATTGCGAACGCGATCGCGAATTTCCATACGCTGCTCCCAGCCCCGCTGGTCGGCAATGCAATGAGCCGTGAGTCCGAACCCGGTGGCAGCGATGCTGGCGACATTGCGTTGATCGGTGCCATCGGCGTGGCTGCGATCTTTTACCAGGCCGGTGACGGGGTTGGTCTCGTTCCAAAAGAATTGGAAGGTGGTGCGTTCAATACTTTCCAGGAATTCATCTTCGTCACGAGTGAAGCGGTACTTGGTGGGGTCGTTCTCAAATAGCGGGGGACGCTCGGGGGGCTGCTGTGGCTGAGGCTGAGAGCGCTGTGGGGTGGGTTGAGAATGTTGCGGCGAAGGCTTAGAGCGCTGCAGGAATTCGGAAATTACGCCAGAAGAACCAACTAAAGGCACACCACCGGCGACCTGCGCGGCCTGGCGAAGCCACGCGCGACGCGAGAACCGGCCGCGCATCACCGCGCGCTCCCGCAGAGCATGGTGAGCAGAGCGGTGCACAGAAGGGACTGGTTTCTCCTGTTCATCGACAAGACCATTTTACGAGAGGGGCATATGGTGTGGTACAGGGAATCTCGGCGCTCGTTCCAGCGGGAGCTGGAATTAAGCGGCGATAATTGCCCCTGCGCGGCGGGGGGATGGAACGGTGAATATGCGGCGCTGGCGTGTTATGGTGCGGAGGGCGTGAGGAGAACTTAACGATGAGATTGGCGATTCGGAGATCGTTTAAGGTGCTCGCACCGGGCGGGTCGCTGCGAAAGCGTGTGGCCCTCAGCCTGGCGGTGGTTAGATTGATTCTAGTTCCGGTAATTTTTTTCGCGATTTACTACCTGCTGGTGGTAGGACGAATCGTAGACCGCATCGTGAGCTTCGATGCACCCGCGGCGACACTTTCTCAGCAAGCTTCCATCGAGATGCTGGAGGCCAGGCGGGCGGAGCGGAATTATTTGTTACTGAATGATCCCTCTTCCTTGCAGGCTAATCGCGAGTCGATTTCCAAGCTGGAGCAGATTTTGCGTGCGATCCGCGAGCTGAATGCCGCAGATCAACCATTGACGGACCAGGCATTGGCGGCGCTGCACCAGTACGACGAAGAATTTAGAAACGCCGTGGCCAGCATGCAAAAGCCGGGAGAGGCACCGGCGGATCGCATTCAAAATGTTTTGCAGGCCTACGAGAAAGACCTGGGAAGCATCCTGAAAGGCGCGAAGAATAAACCGCGGGACCAGTTGATCGAGGAGCTGCGCGCCAGGATCGGATCTTTTGATACCCAGATTACCAAGACGGCGCAGGAAGGGAATCCTGCGCTGCAACAGATTACTACTAACCTACAGAATTCCGGACAAGATGTTTTGCGCCTGACTTCGGAACTGGAAGCGCGCAACTGGGATCGTATAGACGGAGACCACCGCAGGGCGCGCCGGTTGATTTCGCATTCGGAATGGGCATTGACGATCGTATCGGCAATCACCCTGCTGGTGAGTATCTGGATCAGTTTTGTATTGCCGCAGCAAGTGGTGAGACCTTTGATGAGCTTGAAAGAAGCGGTGGACCACGCCGCGGCGGGCAATTATGAAATTGAATTTGAAATTCGCGGGGAAGGCGAAGTGGTGCAGCTGGCAAATAGCATCCGACTGCTCATCAGCCACGTGAAGGAGCGCTACGACGGAACCGTGTCACGGGAGCAGCCCGCCAGTTGAGCTTCGTTGTATAGCCCGTAGGATTCTATCCGACCGCACGCTGGTCATCAGCATAGCGGGACAATGCGCGCTCCTTACGCGGAATGGCTGCGCGCCTTCGTAGACGAAATGTGCGAAGCGGAATCAAATTTGCCATCAAGCACCGTAAAACTGCCCAGCTCGTGGCCGTTCTGAGGGAATAATACGGTTCGGAAGGTTTTTGCCAGGATGATGCAGTCAAACCAGACCGTCCAATTTCGCACGTACCAGGCTTCCAGCTGTATGCGATCGTCTAGGGTCAATTGGTTTCGTCCACTCACTTGCCAGAAACCCGTCATGCCAGGTCGCGAGGATAATATGGTGAACAGGTCGACGCCAATTCTCTCTCGCTCTTGTGGGAGGTATGGACGCGGGCCCACGAGGCTCATTTCGCCGCTCAAGACATTCAAGAGTTGTGGAAGCTCGTCAATGCTCCAGCGCCGGAGCAGGCGGCCGAGACGGGTCAGCCGCGGATCATGCTCCCGAAGTTTGGCGTATTTGTGCCATTCGGCGGCGGCGGCCGGGTCGCCTGCAAGATGGTTCATAAGCATTTCGTCTGATCTCACGTGCATGGTCCTGAATTTGATGCAGCGGAAGCGCGCGCCCTTGTAACCAAGCCGTTCCTGAATGAATAGCACCGGGCCACCAGAATCGATTTGAATCAGGGCCGCGACGATCAGGCACAGCGGCAGGGCCACCACGGCAATCGCCGACCCGAGCGCCAGGTCGAACATTCTTTTCAGCCAACTGTTCCAGGGCTTGGCCAGATTGTTGGACAGCTTGAGCATCATCAAGCGCTCGCGAAGGAACCCATCCACTCTCAGGTTCATCATTGGCAGCCCCCACAGCTGGGGAACAACGTAAATGCTTTCGCAGCGCTGCTGTAATTGATGAACCAGGTTCAGCAATTTTCCTTCTTCGAGATTAGGCAATGCGATGAGTACGTCCTTTGCACGAGCCCTCTTAATATGCCTGAGAGCGTCGTCCAAATGACCGAGGACGTATACCTTCTTGTTTCCGCACACCGCGATACACGTGCCTCTTCGGCTGGGGTCTTCGTCGAGCAAACCGACGACTTCGTAGCCCAACACTGGATCGGAAGACAATCCCCGGAGCGCCAACTGAGCGGTGTCCGTGGTGCCGATAACCAGGATGCGTTTCTTCCAAAGTCCCGCTGCCCCCAGCCCGCGCTTCGTCCAATACCTCGAGGTGGGCAGAACCATTAGTAGCAATAGACCGGTCATCAGCACGGTGGCACGCGAGAGCAGAGCTCCTCGCTGAACCACGGCAATGGCGGCAAAAATGACTATCAGTCCCAGAACCGTCGCTTTGGTCAGATGGGCTATCTCATTCCATAACGTGCGTCGCTGGGTGTACAAACCTTCGACGCCCAGCAGCACGATCAGCAGTAGCCACATCCAGGAAAAGCCCAGATAATGCCGAAACGTAAAGGCCAGCGGTGGCACACTGGTATCCACCCGGGGCAGCCATTCAGCTCTTAAAAATGTTGCCAGACGAAGAGACAACGCGATGGCAAGTACGTCGGACGCCATCAGGACGAAAACACATATTGAATTCCTATGCAGATTGTAGAACCGTTGTTGGCGGGTCTTAGCGCGGTCTTCGATTTGTTCCGGACGTACCTGCTCAGGCGAGAGAGTAGCTGTCGACATTGGACTCCTAGTAAAAATAGCCGTTAAACAGGTTGCAATGCAACCGCGCCTTTGGCCGCACAGCCAGCCGCCACCCCAGCGGCCGGTGACGCAGATCTTATTCGAGCACTGATTTGCAACAACTCCTAGGTCCTGCCATTTATGAATCTACTACGTTGGATAACTGAATTTCAGGTACACCCAACACCTGGCTATAAAGCGCCAGATGATCGCGTACCACCGCTTCCCAGCGGTAGTTGGCGCGAGCCCGCTCCTCAGCCTTTAACCGAAATTCCGCTACCAGCGCTGGAGCATTCAATAACATCCGCAGTTGACGCAATAAATCCTGCGCTTCTTCTTCGCCCTTGTAGCTGAAGCCCGCGGCTCCGATGACTTCCTGATTGGACGCAGTATCGTTGACCAGCACGCAATTGCCGAAGCCCATAGCCTCCACCAAAGCGGGATGTGTGCCTCCCACTTCATCCGGCAATACAAACAGGTAAGCGCTCTTCTGCAATTGGGCATAGCCCTGACCATACACGCCACCCGTGAAGATAACGCGAGCGTCCTTAGTGGATTTCAGCGAGCGCGCATATTCTTTTTCCCAGGGATCGGAGCCGACAATCACGAGCTTTTTTTCGGTGTGGGTCTGCTCAAAAGCGTGAATTAGATGGTGGATATTATTTTCTGGCACCAGCCGGCCAACAAAAAGAACGTACTCCCGGGGCTCCAGCCCAAAGCGATCCAACCACTCGCGACCCTTCACCTGTATGTCGCGTATCCCGTAGGTGATCAAGGAAGACTCGGCGTTATACATCTCGCGGTAGTAACGCTGTACGTCGCGCGAGTCCGATACCAGCGCATTCGAGAACCGCACTGCCAAGGACTCGGAAAGCTTCAGATACCAGCGCGCGAATTTTCCCCATTTTCCACGCTGCCAATCAGTGCCATCGACCGAGCAAACCGTTTTCATGCCCAAAGCCCTGGGAATGGGGGCAAACAATGTTGTTCCGGTTATAAAATAGTGCACCACGTCCGCGCGATGAAAGGCCACATGCATGGAGGAGAGAAAAGCATGCACGATGGTGCTTAAATTTTTGGATTTTATAGTGGGCAATGTAACTAACTGTACACCCTGGTAGTCGGTTCCAGAAAGTTCGCTCATCCCGGAACGGTTATAAACCACCACTTCGTGACCGCAAGCCACCATTCCGCGGGACATTTCGTCTACGGCAGTCTCAAATCCGCCGTCTCTTGCGGGAATTGCTTTTATCCCAATCATGGCGATTCTGAGTTTTCGTTTCATCGTGAGCCCGCTGGATCGCTACAACCCCATTAAGATGATAATGAATATATTGATTATGTATCTTGTTGGTTATATCTCTTGAACCTGGATTACTTTCCTCAAGCTCGATGGTATATGAATCTCGCGACCGTCAAGTAACGCTCGTAGAGTGTGCTCAGCAGGGATGTAAACATCTTCGATACTTATGGTCCGCAAGCAGTAAGGCTGGTCGAAGATGCAATAGTCGAAGCACGGGCGACACCAGAAACCCGAACGCATTACGACTTGATTATTCGAACCCAGCGGGCCAAACCAGGCCTGCTCGGTGGGGCCAAATACCGCCACTACGGGCACGTTCAAAGCGGTTGCTATATGCATAGGGCCGCTATCATTGCAAATCAGCATGCCGCACCGGCTCAGCACGGCCATGAATTCGCGCAGCGGCAGTGACAATGGCACAATGCGACTCCCCGATGGGGCCGCCGCCCGCTGCCCGGGCTCTTGAAACCAGATAATCTTGACCGGAAATTTGTCCAGTAAACGATCGGCAACCTGGGTGAAGTTCACCTCGCCCCATTGCCTATTTACGCTTCGCGCTCCGGGATGCACGGCCACTAAAAAGTCTGTTTCTCGAACAGCATGACTGGCTAACAACGCGACAGCGGCTTGATGTTCTGCGGAGGTCAGGCGCAACTGGGGCTCGCGATTAGAAATGGGTTTTTCAAGATGTTCCAGCAACTTGAGCCAGCGATTTGAAAAGTGCGGATTGCGGATGTCTGGTGTTACTGAATCGGTCAGAAAGAAGCCGCCGCCACCAAACGAATACCCAACGCGGCGGCGAGAGTTTACAAACCAAAGAATGAAATTATCGCGAAGGTCCGCGCGCGCCGAGAAAGCGAGGTCAAAGCGTCGCGCGCGCAAGGCGCGCAACGTGCGATGAAGTGGCAACCATAATGGAGAGAAAGGATTGTATTTGTGCCAGCGTGAGTAGTGCAGCGCCCAGGGAACCCGCAATTCGATGACTTCGTCGACTAACTGCTGATTGGCGATCAGCGGGGCTACTTTAGGACTGGTCAGCAGAGTAATGCGCGCATTGGGATACTGAATGCGAAGATTCATTAAAAAAGGCGACTGCATGACGACGTCGCCCAAGTTCCAGTATTCGAGAACCAGGATGTTACGAATTTCTTGTGTGGCTCGGGAACCGTTGCTGGTTCCGGAATCCTTGGTCCTCAAGCGATCCACGATCGACACTAACGGCCGCGCGATCGCTTCGGCCAACCGGATTACGATGCGCTTCCCAGGACCAAATTTTACCAGCGCTCCGAGCGCCGCTCTTTCGGAATTCCTGAGGTTGGCGTTGATCAGATCTGCGGATTTTTTAATTTGAATCAAAATCGCTTCCTTATAAAGATGTCCTCCCCAGCTACGTCTGCAGTGCCAGACGGATCTCCTCGAGACTGACGCTTGCTGTTCCACGCTTACCTACTTTAATTCCCGCAGTGACATTGGCAAGGTGAGCGGCGCTTTCCAGATCGGATCCCGAGGTGACCGCCGCGGCAAAAGCGGCAATGGCTGTATCTCCGGCACCAGTGACGTCATACACGCTACGCGCCATGGTGGGGATATCCACCCTGCGCAGTCGCCCCGCAAAGGTGTCCGCTGATTTCTCGAAGAGCGACATGCCTTCGCTTCCGCGCGTGACGACCAGACCCTCCAGGGAAAGATTCTCTATCAACTGCTGAGCCGAATGATCCAATGAGCGTTCGGTATTATCCATGGCTGCAGACAATTGCACTAGTTCTCGTGAATTGGGCATAAGAACATGCGCGCCACGATACTTTTCAGGGTTTGAATCTTTCGGAGCAACGATACTCCGAATTCCACGTTTGCGTGCCGCCGTGAAAACCGCTGCCAGCACCCGTTCCGTCAAAACGCCTTTGAGATAGTCGGAACACACAATGGCTTGGATGCCGTCGTCCATCGCGTGGATTCTGCTGAGCATATTTTCTTCGATTCCTTGGTCCAGGAGGGAAGTGCATTCTTCATCCAGGCGAAAAACCTGCTGGCCGTGTTCGAGGGACATGAGCCGAACTTTGCGCGTCGTCTTTCGCGGCGGATCGTTGATAAGCCCCGTAGTGTCTGCGCCATGAATCCTGAGCAAATCCCGCACTTGCTGGCCGGTCTCATCCGTGCCGGTCACCCCAAAAACCGTTACCTGAACTCCAAAGCTGCGAAGGTTTTCCACCACGTTACCTGCCCCGCCGAGCGTCGAGGATCGCCGGATAATATTCAAAATGGGCACCGGGGCCTCCGGCGAGATACGTTCAATGTGCCCCCAAAGGTATTCGTCCAACATTAAATCGCCGATGACGGCAATCCGGCAGCGAGAAAATAAATTTAAAAGGCTCGAGAGATTCTGCAACTACCGCACCTCGCCAATCGAGGCTTTGATTTTGCCCCCTGAATACGAGTTCTGTGCAAATGCATTCTCCACAATTCCGCACAAAATGTGCACGATCAACGCGTGGGCTTCTTGTATCCGCGGCGTGCAATCCGACGGCACGGAAATACACACACGCACAAGGTCTCGGAGTTCACCGCCGGGCACGCCGGTCAACCCTATGGTAACCAGGCCGGCGCGACGCACGGACTGTAAAGCACAAACAATATTCGGTGAGTTACCACTGGTTGAAATTGCGAAGGCGATGTCCCCTGGTTTGGCGATCGCTTGCAATTGTCGAGCAAAAATTTGTTCAAATCCGTAGTCGTTTGCTATCGCCGTGAGAGAGGCGGAATTCGTCGTCAAAGCTATGGCCGGGAGCGCTTGGCGATCCGTGCGATATCGTCCAACTAGTTCCGCAACAAAGTGTTCAGACTCGGCCGCGCTTCCTCCGTTGCCGAATACGATAAGTTTCCCCCCTCCTCGCAGACAAGTTAGGAGCAGCGCGGCAGCTTCAACAATTTCAGTGCCACATGACCGGGCCAACTCGGAGGTCACGGCTATGCTCTGATGTATTTCTTTTATTATTTCTTCTTTCCATCGGTCCGCTTCGAGGTGATTGGCCATACCTTCTCAGTCCATCTCAAGGTGATTATCACGAAGCTAAAGCCGCTTCACGATCAAAGACCAGTGTATCGTCAAATCACTCAATTGGCAGTTCGTGCTTTGCCACGCAGGCGATGCATACATGTACCAGACGGACGCTTGATCAATCGAGTTTAGTTTCTAATATAAGACAAGAGTTCAAACTATGGCCGTTTTTCGGCGGCGATCACCACATCACCGTATAAGTCCGTAGTGGAGTGAATCTCGCCGTAAGAACTGGGAACCTCGCCTACAATCTCGTCAGTACAACGATTTACCCTTCGCGACAGCCACGGATTCATGAAACCCAAAAGGCCCTGCAAGTTTTCTCCGAGATTTTTAAATACTCTCAGACTGGCTCGTGTTTCTCTCCAGATGGTCCACTGATGCCGTATTCTGAAGCCCTTCAGAGTCTCCAATATTCGCGCCTCTACGGAAGAACGATTATAAATACGCTGGAAAAAATACAAATTCTCGTCTGCCGTTTTCTCCACGGCACGCACAAAGCCTTTTCGCCACTGTTCAGCATGTGTGTTGCCGTACGGAATGCTTAACACCAGCAATCCACCGGGCTTCAAGACCCGAACCATTTCCTTCACACCCTCAATGTCACCGCTCAGGCCTTCGATGTGTTCCACCACTGACATGGAATAAACTACGTCAAACTCATTGGCGTCGTACTGAAGCGAGCGTGCGTCCTGAATTCCAAAGTGAGCCGTCCCCTTTGCGCCGCCGCGAATGGCTTCCCACATCATCCGGTATTCGTTGAGATTTAAAGGACTGATGTCCGTCAAATCCAATTCGGCTCTCATCGACGCGGCCAGATAGAGCCCGAAGCACTTGGGGCTGCCAACGTCCAACACTCTGAGGAGCCTTGAACCTGATAACCTGTTCAGACGTGTGGCTATGACCTGTTCCATCAAAGCATATTCCGGGAACCGGGAATATGAATTGATCGGTTGGGTGATCTTGCCGACAGTTTTCTTGACGCCCAAACGTAAGCCATTCCTCAAAAAGTTTGCAATTCCGGTTTTAAGGCCGAATCGATAAAATCGAAACTCCCCGAAGTCGTTGTTGTTTTGTGTCATCGCAGCTTCAACGTGTTAGCACTTGCCGGATACCGTCTGACGCAGCGGAATGGTGCATGCAAGAACTATCTTTGCTGTACGGGCCAGCCATTCGCGGCTACATGGCTTGGCGCAGCCCATCTCCCACGCCTCGGTACACAGCCGAGAGTGCGCGATAGTCGCGACGCCACAAGCGAACAGCCGAAAAAAAGACCAGGTGTGCAAACACGAAGCCGACGGTAAAAGTCGGTACTTGCCACCAATGCAGATGCTTACGCGCCAGGAACAGCAGGTTTCTGGTGCTCAGATATTGACTCACAGCGTGACTGCCGGATCCCAGCTTGACAGAACTCGAACCGTCCCAATGCCAGACGCGCGCTTTTGGCACGAACACTAGGCGGTACCCTTCTCTGCGCAGCCGCAGGGATAGGTCCAGGTCTTCCACATAAGCCCAGAATTTTTCGTCAAAAAGTCCCACTTCGGAAAGGGCGCTGCAGCGGATTAGCATGGCACAGCCGGTTGCTAGAGTTATATCGCGCGCAGCCAAAAACTGTCCTTTATCGATCTGTTTCCATCCGTGAATTGTGATCCTGCTGGTCCACGGATCGAAATCGCCTCCGGCATACCAGACCACGTCCGGGGCTTTGGCAAAGTAGATTTTTGGGCAAACGGCTCCAATGCCATTATCGTTTTTTATGACACTCCACATTTCGTAAAGGAAATCAGCGGCAACATAGGTATCGTTGTTGAGCAACAACACGTATTCCGCCCCGGTGGAAAGCGCATGACGCATCGCAATATTGCATCCGCCCGCAAATCCCAGATTAATTTGTTGTGGCAAAAGGGTGATGCCGGGGAATTCTCGCGCTAACCGCTCGGCGGAATTGTCGCTTGAACCGTTGTCAACCACGACGATTTCGCAATCCGGTCGGTCCATGGATAACAAGCTACGGACGCACTCGGCGGTCATATCCAGGTTGTTCCAGTTCACAATGGCGATGACGGTGCGGCCAGTTCCTGAACCATTGCTTAGCAAGCGCAACATACCAGCAACAAATAGGAGCAATGAACGCGGGTTGCGGACTCACGCCGAGACACTAGAGCACCTCAGGTTTTTGACGGCTTATGGACCAAGTAATAATAGCTATGGTATGCCCCCTCGGTCAGGTCGTAGCGTTCCACAGCTTGTACTTGTGCGCCATGAGCGGAGATAAATTTCTCGACCTCTGCTCTGGAAATACCATTCATCTGAATAGGCGCCAGGCCCATTTTCTTGAACAGCCAGGATCGCGGAACGCCTACTGCGGAAAGCAACGACCACAGCCTTCTTCGAAGTTGCAACCGGCGGCGAAGCGGAACCTCGTTGGGCAGTTGAAAGACAACAACTCCATCCTCTTTCGCCACGCGAATAAATTCAGCTACGTAGTTCAATATCATACTTTTGTTCGGCAGATGTTGCAGAACCAGCAGCGAGAAAACAAACTCAAAACTGTTGTCTTCAAATGGAAGAGTCGCGCCGTCGTTAGCGATAAAACTACAGCCAGGCATATCAGCATTAAACTTGTTCGCCAAAGCTACCATATTGACGGAAACATCGATACCAACACAGGAACTGAAGAAATTTGCAAATGCGCGAGTCATCCGTCCGACGCCGCAACCAAAGTCAAGCAGCTTGCCGTAAGAGATGCTCAGGGAATTGGCTCGACACATCGCCAAAACGCGCTCAGCTTCTCTAGTTCCGGTACCAAAAAACTCCTTAGCATCCCACTTGCCGAATTTTTTTTCAGGATCGGAAAGGATGGTCCAAAGCGGATCTAGCTCAGCCAAGACATTCCAGTTGGACATCATATGAACCACCCAGTGCAAATAGGAGCGACCATATTAGAGATTAGAGCTTTTCCTCAGCATCACGAAATTTCCGTATCACCTCTAGTTTTGAGCATTAATCAGCTTTTGCGCGCGGCCGATTTCTTTTTGCGCGTGCGCGGGCGTGGACACAACCCCGGGCGGTGGGGGCGGTGGGGCCGGTGGAGTCCATTGCGATACCGGTTTCCAGTGAACACCTCCCAGGTCGCTTCTAACGAATGTAATCGTACCAGTAACGATCACCGGATTCGCTCCCAGCAGATCTATATTCCCTCCGCCCGCAAACACCGCTGCACCATTCAAGACAAAAAATGTCACCATCTCTCCCGGGCCCAAGGAACTCTGTATGGTGGTTATTGGGGTCGGTGAGGGGTTCAAGCCTACAGAATGCACGCCGCGAATATTAATGATCGGTGCAGGCGTCATCTGAGTGGTGATTCCGGAAGTAACTGGCCCATTAAACCCGCCGACATAGAGATTATCCTGATAAACCACACTGGAAAAATTTGTGCCGATAACCACTGAGTCAGGGTTGCCGAAAATCTGATTGTGGGAAAAAACGACACCATCTGCGACTGTCGTTCCGACATTCAGCTCATACCCAGACCCACCGTTGACACCCACATTTCCAGCAAAGTAAGAATTCGAAATAACCACTCCTTGAGTGCCGATGTTCGTTTTACTTGTGATTTGGTATGCACCGAACAATTCTTCATGATGAGAACCGTTAAACGTGAGATTAACTCCGCCGTCGATTTGCACTGCCGTCGCCGCTGACTGCGAGACCAGGCCGTCAAATACCAGACTGGTAGGATAGCCACTCAAACCCCCGCCGGAGCCCCCGATGTATATATTCGTTCCGTCTCCGATTCGGGGTCCATCGAATTCGCAGTTCGTGAAGCGGAGCTCAAAAGCCGCGCCTACCACCCGTAGCGCGTTCCCGCCACCGGGAGTGCGAAATACAATTATGTTATTGAAGAACACCCACTGCGTCGCTGACACAAAATCGTTAGCGCGCCCCTTGATATAGATGCCGTTGCCCGCAAAACCAATAATGTCAATGTCATCCAGCGTCGAGTACCACAAACCGGTGTTCACGGTCGCGCTGCTGTCTAGGAAGAATGCATTCTCGACAGTGTTACCGCTTGAGCCCAGTATGCGAAACCCTGAAAGAGCAACATTAGTCGCAGGCTGATTATTGGTTTGCGGTAATACAAATACCGGGTCGTTCCCATTAGTGGATTGCAGCTGGGTTCCGTTGCAAGGCAACGCAACGCTGCACGTTGGACTTCCGTTCACGCCGCCGGAAGCGCCCATACCAATGATCTTCAGCGCTTTGCGTAGAGTGATTTGCTTGACGGTATAGGCGAAGGGTCCCAGATAAATGGTGATAGCCTTCGTTCCCGGATCGATTTTGCCGAGGTTTAGATTTGTATGCGGAGAAAGAGCCGAGATGACGCACCCCTGCGCAGGACAGGCGTCTACGGCGCCCGGAACGCCATCCGTAAATCGATCGGCGAACAAAACGTTCGCCAGGTTTTGCACGCTTACGACACCGCGAGAGTCCGTTATCTGGGAGTTCACAAGAGTCGTGGACGTAGAATATTTCGGGAGGAAATTGACCGTGCCGATGGCCGCTGGGCTGGGGGTCGCCGCCGTGACGGAAGACGAGTCCGGTAATAACCCCGGGTTTGCCGTTCGTGACGCTGATGCTGCACTGCTTATAGCTATGCTTTGATCCACCGTCGGCGTTTGTACAGCCACTGAATCAACGGCTCTTGCGAAAGCGGAGGGCGGCAATCCACCTAAGGTCTGGGCATCCGCCGCTTCCAAAGCATACGGAACGCTTACGAGTAACACTCTCGGCTGCTCCTCGGATCCCGGTAAAATGGCCTGCACACCCAGCCAACGCGGCTCGCCGGCAGTGAACAAGTCCGCCGGAATTCCTTGGCTTGCAGTTGCCCCGAGCATTACTTCATAGTGGCCTTGTTGGTCCACCGGGGTGTTTTGTACCTCCTGCCACAACGGGGTCGCGCTGGCGGAATCTCCATAAATACTAAACCTAACCGACAAAGCTCCCGTCCGCGCGCCGACGGCGACCTCCTTCAGCGTCCCATTGAGCTTTACCAGATGCGGGACGATTTGTGTGCAGGCCGGCGCATCGGCGGTGCACTGTGCAAAACAAGCTTCGCCGGCAAAAAATGGCACACAGATCGCTATGAAGATTATCTTTGGTGTTTTCATTAACTACACTTATTGTATTGGCTTCTTCCCATTATTGCATTCCATGAATACCTGGGATCGCAGATGCGGGTCACCAAGGTGAGCGATTAGATTGCAGCGAACGATTTAGAGGGCTCTTCATCTCCCCGTTCGGAGAGGATCGCCGCGGAGGCCAGCAATCCGAGATGAACCCAACAGAATGCCAGGGTTGAGCCATCCGTAAACTGAAATGTAATAGCATAGACGAGAGCCCCCGCGCAAAGCGCAAAAAGATAGGGAACCAGGCTGTTTGGCCTACGAAGTCCCCGATGAATCTTCCGCACTAGTGAAACAATAAAGCCCAGCGCCACAAACAGGCCGAATACGCCAGTATC
>Ga0210384_10001634_pt1 | contig 29840 bp, 20 predicted proteins | sample IncBWH2MmetaG_FD_160574 | JGI IMG/M metagenome (GOLD analysis project Ga0210384, IMG submission 160574) | Forest soil microbial communities from Barre Woods Harvard Forest LTER site, Petersham, Massachusetts, United States - Inc-BW-H-2-M | ecosystem: Environmental > Terrestrial > Soil >...
GTCGAGCAATTCGGTGTAGGACTGCACGGACAGCCCGGCGTGGGCCATCATCTCTTCCTGCGTGCCTAAAATTTTGCGCAACGCTTCGATTTCCGTATTCATGCGGTCGAGCAACTGCTTCACTGCATTCACCCGCAGCTCGCCTTTTTCGTAGCTGTCCAGCGCGAAGCGAATCGCCACGTGCTCCGCCAGCTTCAGCAACATGGGCTTGTCCGGCTTCGCATCGGGCGCTTGCGCCGCCAGTCCTGCCAGCGCTTGTTGCAGCGTGTATTGCGCGCGCACCGGCATGGCGCTCAGCCGCGATTGAAATGTCGGCACATCCAGGCGGGATTCGGGATCTTTGCGCGACTTGCCCAATTGCGCGAACAATCCCAGCATCGACCGCACATCTTCTTCCGCGACGGAGAACCCGCTTCCGCCCCCTTCGCCTGCTCCTGCTCCGCCAAGAACTCCAGGGACGCCAGGCACTCCTCCAGCAAGGGTGTCCCGCAACATCGCCGATGCCGTTCGCCATTTTCCGGGCGTTTCGCCGCTTCCGCCACCTGTGCCCGTGCCGCTTCCTGTGCCTCCACCACTGCCGCTACCTGTGCCGGTCCCACTACCCGTGCCAGAGCCGCCAGTGCCCAATCCACCACCCGGCCCGCCTCCGCTACCTGTGCCGGTCCCGCTACCCGTTCCGCTTCCGGTGCCAGAGCCGCCAGTGCCCAATCCACCGCCCGGCCCGCCTCCGCTTCCTGTACCGGTGCCGCTCCCAGTTCCGGTTCCTGTCCCCAAGCCGCCCGTGCCTAATCCGCCGGTCCCCAAACCACCGCTTCCGGCGCCGCCTCGGCCGCTGGGCTCCCATAAACTCGGACCGCCGCCCGTACCTGCTCCGGGCGCGCCTGAGCCGCCGCTACCTGCCCCGCTCCCGCCTGAGCCACTGCCTCCGGTTCCCCCTGCGCCCAAGCCGAATCCTGGTCCTGCTCCACCGGGGCCATGGCCCGGTCCGCCCATTCCTCCTCCGCCCCCACCGCCTCCACCGCGCGAACTCTCAGCCGCCAGAATCATCTGCAGCAGCTTGTTGGGATCTTCAAAAAAATCCTTGAACTTGTCGCCCTGCGCGCCCAGCACTTTTTGCGTCAGTTGCGCGGCCACCTTGATCCCCGCAACGGAGGAATCTTCCGCGACGTAGCGAATCTCGTTCACCTTGATGCTGGTTTCTCCCGCCAGCGCGGACTTCAATTGTTCCGCGAGCGAAGAGGGCTTGGCATTGCCGCTCGGAAAGGCGCGCACAAATCGCGCGAATTGCGGCTGCGTAAGCGTCGGTGAAAAATGAATGCTGGCAATCCCGGAAGTAATCAGCAGCTGCGCGAAGCTGCGTTCACCCGCCGCCGATCCCAGCGGCACGCCATCCAAAAGAATTTGCGTCCCCGATGCGCCAAGAAGCACACCGCTCCCGCCGCTGTCATCCAGCGCGCCGCGCAGTTCTTTCCACGTTGTTTCAAACTGCTGAGTAGTTTTCGCGTGCCCAAACTCGTACAGGCGCGCGAATTTCAGCAGAATGTTGAGGCTGCGGACAAACGCCCGCGCCCCGCCTCTTGTCTCGGGACTCATATTTATCAAGGGAGGTGCCTACCCCTCCCCACGCATCTTTCTACACTAGTGACCCTGCCGCACGGAAACAAGCCTCCCCGCGCTCCCTGTACTCATTTCAATAACAGATTCCCGTATCGATTTGGAAACATTGTTGCCCGGGCCTGCGGCATCGTCTCCAGGCTGTCTTCGGGGCCCTGGGGGACAAGGGCAGGAAACTTGACAGCCGTTGGCCCGTTGCTCCAAAGTTTGTTTGCATGGGGGCCAACGGAAAAACGTCGGAACCCTTTTCTGCTGCATCTCATCTGATGCGGAGTGAAACGCGAATCTCAGCATCTGGATAACCATGAAGGACCAAAAACAATCCACTTCACCGCTTCTGAAAATCTATGGAAAGATCGGCTGCTCCAAGGCTTATGCCATCCGGGACTTCCTGCATCGCGGTGATTTCCCTTTCGAATATGTGGAACTCACGACCGAAGACCAGGTCCGCGCCCTGAGCCTCGCCGGCTTCCACGACCCTCGATTGCCCATCTGCGTTTTCCCCGATGGCGCGCGTCTCGAATCTCCTACGATTCGCCAGGTTGCCGAAAAACTGGGCTGGATTCGCGATCCATCGCGCTCAGAATACGATTTAGCTATTTATGGCGCGGGTCCTGCCGGATTGAGCGCTGCGGTATATGGCGCCTCCGAAGGTCTGCGAACGGTGTTGATCGAACGCTCGGTCGTCGGAGGCCAGGCCGGAACGAGTTCGCGCATCGAAAATTACCTCGGATTTCCGGAGGGAGTCAGCGGCGCTGATCTCGCCAAAGCCGCGCGCGAGCAGGCACTCCGTTTCGGCGCGGAAATTTTGATTTTGCGCGAGGGCGTTCGCGGCGAATTCGAGCCCGGCAAAGGTACCGGATTTCTTGCGGACGGCACCAAAATTGTTGCGCACGCCACCATTTGCTCTACCGGAGTGTCTTACCGGCGTCTCAACTTGCCTAACGAGGAGCAATTGCTCGGCGCCGGCGTGCATTACGGTGCGGGCGCCAGCGAAGCGGTGCTCTGCGCCAATGAACATGTCTTCGTCGTCGGAGGCGGCAATTCCGCCGGACAAGCCGCCATGCACTTCGCGCGTTATGCGCGCAAAGTTACCGTGGTGATTCGGCGCCACTGCTTGCGCGAAACTCTTTCGGAGTACCTTGTGGACCGCATACGGTCTTCGCCGAACATCGAGGTTTTGCCGAACACGGAGATCACTGCCCTGCATGGCCAGAGAACTTTGAGCGCCGTCACGCTCACCAATAACAAAACCGGCCAGCAGCAGACCGTGGACACGCATTGGCTCTTTTTGTGCCTCGGCGGCGCGCCCCATACCGATTGGGCCGCCAAAGTCGGAATATCACGCGACGACGAAGGCTATCTCCTGACGGGGCCCGATCTGTGTCGCGATGGGCGCTTTCCGCAGAGCTGGCCGCTCAAGCGCGACCCTTTCTATCTGGAAACCAGCATGCCCGGCCTTTTCGCCGCCGGCGACGTCCGCCATGGCTCCGTCAAGCGCTGCGCCTCGGCAGTCGGCGAAGGCGCCATGGCCGTCACTTTTGTGCATCGCTATTTGGCTCAACTATAGTGCCTGGCTTTGAAGCTAGTCTTTGATGGAGGTACGACCATGCCGAACTGCACGCATCTTTCTCAAATTCGCCCTGTCAAACCCCACACACGCGGCTGCGAAGAGTGCCTGAAAATGGGCGACACCTGGGTCCACCTGCGCCTGTGCCTGGAGTGCGGCCACGTCGGCTGCTGCGATTCCTCCAAGAACAAACACGCCACCAAACATTTTCATTCCACCAAGCACCCCATCATGAAGTCCCTCGAACCCGGCGAAACCTGGGGCTGGTGCTTCGTCGACGAACTCGAGCTCGATTTCGCCTGATCCACAAATCAGTCTTTGGATTTCTTGAGAACGCTCTTGATGGTAAGCTCCTCTTCGACGGAGGAACCTACGTCAGTGCGGAGATTAGTTGCGTCGTCCCCGCGTTCCAGTGAATAGACTATGCATTTTATCAAGAGAAACGTGAATGAGCCGACGCGCGATTTTGCGTATTGGCGCGATCAGGTCCTAGGTGTCCTCGGGGCGATTTGCATACTCGGCGGCGGCGTACGCTTTTTCGACTGGCTGAAGGACCGCAAACCAATCGACGGCGAGTGGGGGCTCGGTTTTTTAGTCGCGTACGGCCTTTTGGCTCTTCTCTCTCCGAAGCGATTGAAGTATATCTTTTACTCTCTCCTTGCCATAGTTGCATGGGGCATCCTGGGTGCAATTTCGCACCTCACACTTCTTGGACTTCCAATCATCCTGCTGTGCGCCTTCCTCGCCTATTTGTTACTTAGATGGAAAGGCCACCTGCTGAAGTAGCCCGACTAAGAGTTAGGACGTCGAAAAACGGAGGAGCCGGGGGCAGACGAAGTTTCCGCTTTTCAGGGAAAACGTCCATCAAAAAACCGGGGGTCCTGGCAGCATTCCCGACGTAGCTAAATTCGACTTTTTGGATTTATTTCTTCTTCCACTCGGCGGCTTTCTCCGGCTTGCCCCAGTCTTGATAAAGTTTCACGAGCCATTCGTGGGCGCGGTCCACGTAATACCAGTCCGGAATTGCCATCTTGTCCTTCCGGGCCAGCATCCCCTGATAACCATCGGCGAGCAGTGGTTCGGCCTCGCCGTATTTCTTCTGGCCTGCCAGGCTCGCGCCGAACAGGCTTTCGGCGTGATATCGCTGCCAATTATCGGGTCGCTGCTTTTGGTAAAATCTTAAAGCCTCGCGCGCCAGCGGTTCGCTCTCCGTGAACTTTCCTTCCGAAACATAGACGAGCGCCAAGTCTAGCGCAGCGATTATCGTTTCCTGGTTTTCCCGGCCTAAAGCCCGCTGGCGTACTGCCACTACTTTCGCTATGGGAGGCTCTGCGAGCGCGTACTTGCCCTGCCGCTGGTACATGAACGCGATGTCCGAGAGCTCACCAAGCGCGATCGGATGCTCCGGGCCCAGCACGCGCTGACTGGCCTCCAAGGTCTGCTTGAATAGCGCATCGGCCCGCGCATACTTACCTTGCACCGCATAAACATCCGCGAGAATCCACATCGAAAGCAGAGTTCTGGCGTGCTCGGGACCGAGCACACGCCGCCGGACTTCTACCGTCTGGTTAAATAGCGCCTCAGCTTGCGCGTACTTGCCTTGCACGTAGCTCGCTAGCGCCAAGTTGTGCATGGATTGCAGTGTATCGGGATGCTCCGGCCCCAGTACGCGGCGGCGTATTTCCAGTACCTCGCTATCGAGCTTTGAAGCTTGGGCATACTTGCCGTCATTCAGGTCGACGACTGCTAGATTATTCATGGCTAGCAGGGTATCGGGATGCTCCGGTCCTAACACGCGGCGCCTTATATCTATGGACTGGCTGTCGAGATCCTCCGCCTCGCTGTACTTGCTCTCAGCGTTGTAGATCATTGCCAGATTGTTCATTGACCCGAGTGTGTCGGGATGCTCGGGGCCCAAAAGGCGTTTGCGAAGCTCAAGGATCTGGTTGTCAAGCTTCTCGGCCTGCTCATACTTACCCTCTTCGTAGTAAGCGAGGGCAAGGTTGTTCATGGACTTCAATGTGTCAGGATGTTCGGGACCCAACAGGCGGCGCTGAATTCCCATCACTTGCGCAGAAAGCGCTTCCGCCTGCGCGTACTTTCCCTGTTTGGCATACACCGTCTCCAGGGTAAGCATGGAGGCCAGCGTTTCAGCATGTTCCGGACCAAGGATGCGGCGTTGGACCGCAGCCGTATCCGTTAGAATGGTTTCGGCCTCGGCGTTCTTTCCCTGAAGAAGGTCAAGATATCCAAGGCTCCGCGCGGTAGCCAGCGTCTCTTGGTGTTCCGTCCCCAGCCCCCGGCGATGCAGGTCCAGAGCGCGCTCCAATTGCATCCTCGCTTCTGGGTATAGGCCCAGGTCCGTGTATGTCCGCCCGATGGTGTCGCGAATGGCGGCTTCCACCTCCGGTTGCCGCTCGAACTTTCCCTTAAGCCGTGCCGCTGCGCGGTCGAGTGCCGTACGCACCTTCAGGTCCGGATCGGGTTTGGTGGTCGGCCCCGCCTGGTTGGCCGCGCTGGCCTGAGCCAGGACATCATTTCGCAGGAAATCGTTGACCGCCTGGGCCACGGCCGCTTCGCGGTTGGCGCGCAAGCTCTGCCGAATGCTGATGGCTGCTGCCACGATCAGCACCAGCACAAAAGCACATGCAGTCACCAGTGTCCCGCGATAGCGCCGCGCGAACTTCCGCGCGCGGTAAGCGGCCGATGGAGGGACCGCCAGCACTGCTTCATTGTTCAGGTACCGCCCGATGTCCGCGGCGAAATCGGACGCCGAACCGTACCTTCGCGAGCGATCCTTTTCCAGGGCTTTCAGCGCGATCGAATCCAGATCCCCGCCAATTTGTTTAGCCAGCGCCAGCGGCTCGCTATGGCGCTTCCGTGCGAGTTCCGATGACGAGTCAGCGTCCTGCGTGCGGATCTTCGTGCTCGGCTTTGGCGGTTCTTCCTCACGCAACCTGCGCAGGAATTCCTCGAGCGCAATTTTTCGCAGCTCGATAGGCGGCGCACCCGCCAGCAACTCATAAAAAATGATGCCGAGCGAATAGACATCCGTGCGCGTGTCAATGTCATCGCCCCGGGATAGGGCCTGCTCCGGGCTCATGTATTCGGGAGTTCCCACCAGAGCGCCCACGCGCGTGAACATCGTGTCCGCAGTCAGTTTTTCGCCCAGCGCCTTGGCCACTCCGAAATCAATGATCTTCGGCGCCGCCCGGCCATCCAGTTCCGTAACCAAAATGTTGGAAGGTTTCAAGTCACGGTGAAGGATGGCTTTCTGATGCGCGTGCCGCACTCCTTCGCAAACGTGCATGAACAGTTCCAGCCGTTCGCGGATATTCATGCGGTGCGTGTCGCAATACTCCGTGATTGGAACGCCGGCCACGTACTCCATCACAAAGTACGGCGCGCCCTGCGGCGTCGAGCCTGCATCGAACACTTTGGCAATCGCGGGGTGTTCCATCAGCGCCAAAGCCTGGCGCTCGGACTCAAAACGCGCGATCACTTCGCGTGTGTCCATCCCCGCCTTCACCAGCTTCACCGCCACGCGGCGGCGCACCGGCTCTTTCTGTTCGGCGAGCCAGACCTCGCCCATCCCGCCTTCGCCAATCTTCTGCAGCAGGTGATAGCGGCCAATCACTATCCCCGCGGTTTCACCCCCGCCAACGGACAGAGTGGTCCCCTGGCCGCCTTCCATGCCCGCAGCCTCACCGTTTGAGCTAGATTGTTGTTCAGGATCCACGTTAGCGAAACTCCGCGCTTGGAGCCCCAATTGAATTGGCGAAGTATACTCCAAGTACATCCAACCGGAAACGCTGACCGTCTGTCCCCTTTTGAACCACGCGCCCGAGTCACTTTTTGCTCTCAAGCCGCAACTCGCGGTTGTCAACATCCTACGTTTTGAGTATAGAATCGAACCGAAGCGCAATGACCGAACAGCCCTCATCGGACCGCTTTAAATCGGAGATGCCCGCTATCCCGGGAGTCCCGACAGGCTCCCGCCAACCCGGCGGCAATCCCGCCGCAAAACTTGTGATTGGCCTCCTCGTTGCGCTGATCGTCGTTTTCCTCGGCGCGCGCTGGGCGCTTCGCCCGAAGCACGTGGACACGCCACAGGCGGATCAGCAGCCGCAAATCGAAGTTCCTTCTCCCGCGCCCGATCCCAGCACGCTGCTCCCGCACGCCACCGACGCCAATCCCGGCATCGCCGACACCGTGGAAGTGGCCAAGCCCTGGTCATTTAAACAATTTTATATTCGCAACGGCCTGACCGGCGAAAACATCCCCGCGATGCTCGTGCGCTTGCCCACTGGCTCGCCCGCGCAGGCCAGCGGCTACTGGGCTTTTTCGCTGAACTCGCCCTTTGGCAATTGCAAGCTCGAATACATCACGGACCTGGAAAGGCTGAGCACCAGCTATGGATTCAAGAATGCCAAACATCCCATGGTTGGAAACCCTTGCAGCAGCACGGTGTTCGACCCGCTGAAAATGGCCACGCTCCCCGGAAATTTCCTGGTGCGCGGCGCCATCGCGCAAGGCTCCGACCTCCGCCCGCCCCTCGCCGTCGAACTCAAAGTGCAGGGCAAAAACATTCTTGCCGTACGCTCCGAATAGTTTTTAGTTGTTAGTTTTTGGTCGCTAGTGGTTGGTTTGCTTTTTGTTTTGCGGTTTGCAACCGCATCTCTGAAGTTTTGCTTTTGCGTTGGGGATTTTGTACCGGAGCGTGGCTGCCTTTTTCCCGGTCAGTTCGGAGCCGCGGCGCACCGGCGAACTTCTTCCGCCATTTTTCCGCTGAGCATCAGCGTCACCATCTTCTGATCCGCCCACCAGGACCACAGTGGATGTTCAAACGTAGCCGGCCGGTTGTGCTCCACAAAAAAATGTGAGATCCACGCCAGCGCATAAGAAACCACCAGCGCCCCCAAAATCCACCACCAGTGCCGCAACGCAATCGCAAAGATCAGTAACACCCACCCCAATAGGGTGCCCGCCAAATGAATGGCCCGGGTCCCCGGCTGGCTGTGCGCGCGAACATATTCGGGCCAGAAGGTATTGAAATTGGATGAGCCGCTCATGGCGCAGAGATTATCACAGCCGGAGAATTCGAACAGATGAAGCCGCGAACTCCGCATACCTGTATCTAAATCGGATAAAGCATCCAGAAGTATCGAAAATTGATTTCGCGGCCTGCCAAAATGGCTCGTAAGTCATAGATAAGTCGAGGTGTTAATCCGGCATCGCTCTGGCCAGCCACCTGCTTCCTTGCTCCAGCAAATTTGCGCCTGATCTCGAGGCTAGGTCTTGATTCAGGGATCCTCGGGGGACGGGCAAATGGGACATCAATAGGCTATTCAACATTAGGGGGAGAAATGAAGCGAGAGAGAAAGATGAGCAGTTGCGGGTGTCGAAGCCGGTTAGCAAAAGCAGGGTCGCTTTTTGGCGGGATGTTGCTTGTCATTACGATGTTGGCCTTCGAAAGCAAGCCTGCCTATGGCCAAGTGGAAGCGGGAACAGTTTCCGGTACGGTGAAAGACTCGACCGGAGCGGTGGTCGCAGGAGCTACGGTTACAGCGAAGAATCAGGCAACTGGCGCCGAGCGAACGGTTCAGAGCGGTGACAACGGTCAATACAACCTCGCGGGATTGAATCCCGGGATGTATGAGGTGACCGTGACCAGTTCGGGATTTGCAACTTTCAAGGCGCGCGCGGAAATCAGTGTCGGTGGGCACACAACTGTCGACGTGCAACTAGCCATCTCCGGGCAGGCAACAACGGTAGAGGTGGTGGCTGGAGAAACAGCGACCGTTAACACCGAGACACAGGAGATCTCCGAGGTCATTTCCCCTGAGCAGATTGCACAACTGCCGAGTTTGAATCGCAACGTTTACGACTTTGTGGGGACCGCGGGCAACGTGAGCTCAGGAGACCGCATGGGCAGCGCGAGCGATCAGAATACGGGCACGCGCGGCGTGGGGTACGTGATCAACGGGCAGCGCAGTTCCGGTTCGGAGATTTTGCTGGACGGCGCGGAAAACGTTGACCTCTTTACCGCAACGGTCGGGCAGGCCATATCGCCCGATGTGGTTCAGGAATACCGCATCGTTACGAACAACTTCGAAGCGCAGTATGGGCGCGCTTCCGGTGGAGTGGTAAACGTCCTCACGAAGGGCGGAACGTCGGTCTTCCATGGATCCGCGTGGGAGTTCAACCGCACTTCGGCGTATACCGCGAACACGTTTGACAACGACTCCAACGACGTCCCCAAAGGCACCTATGTCCGCAATCAATTCGGGTACAGCGTAGGCGGCCCCATCATCAAGGACAAACTGTTCTTCTTCCAGAGCACGGAGTTTACGCGGGTGCGCAGCAGTGCGAGCAGCCTCTCGCTGGTGCCGACGCCGGAATTACTGGCACAGACGGCACCGAACGTTCAGGCATATTTCAGTAAGTATGGGGGGACGACTGCGCCCTTTGTGTCAACCTTAAGCAAGGCGGACCTTGTGAGATGCGATGCTGTGACGCATGTATGCACTCCGCTCTACACACCTGGCGGGAGTTTCGATACGGCAATGGCCTCGGCAGTGCCTGCTTTCGGGCTGGTGAACTTCAACGTTCCACAAGACGCAGGCGGCGGTTCGCCACAAAACACGCACAATATCTTTGGGCGGCTTGACTACCTCCTTAACAATGCGACGCAGATGTATCTTCGCGTGAACTGGACGGACGAGGTGGATTTCGCCGGCTCCCAGTTTGGTGGTCCTTATCCGCAATACAACGTAGGTTCTGAAGAGTATGGAAAGGCGTTTCTGTTGAACATTACACACACATTCACGCCGACCGTGCTGAGCAGCACCAAGTTGAGCTTCAACCGGGTGGAGAACAGCAACTCCTTCAACACCGCCCTGCAGAACACACCGACGCTGTTCCTTTTCAACAGCGCAACGCTCGCCGGCCATGCCGTGCAGTTGCCTGGTTTCTATGACAACCAGACCGGCACCGGCGGCCTTCCCTATGGCGGCCCGGAGAATGCAATTCAGGGCAATGAGGACCTGAGCTGGGTCCGGGGCCGGCACACGATGCGCTTTGGCGGCCAGATGAACTATCAGCAAATGAACCGGGGCTACGGGGCCTTTGCACAAGCAGTAGAGAAAATGGGCAATGGGTCCGCAGACGGGTTGGATAATTTCATCAACGGCAACTTGGTTCTGTTCCAGGCAGCCATCAATCCGCAGGGCCACTTTCCATGTTCGCGAGACGCTTCCGGAGCGATCATTCAGACTCCGGCATGCACGCTGACACTGCCAGTCAATTCACCATCGTTTGCGCGCAACTACAGGTACCGGGATTTTGCGATCTACGCGCAAGACAGCTGGAAGATCACACCGAGGCTCAGTCTGAACTACGGCCTGCGGTATGAATACTACGGCGTACAGCACAACGGCGATCCGAAACTCGATTCCAACCTCTACTACGGCAGCGGAACAAACCTGTTCGAGAGACTCCGATCTGCGCAGATGCTACTTGCGCCAAACAGCCCGATCGGCGAACTGTGGAACCCGCGGTACGGAGATGTCGGTCCGCGCGTGGGGTTTGCATATTCATTGACAGGGGATGGCAAGACGAGCATTCGCGGCGGATACGGGATCAGCTACGAACGCAATTTCGGCAACGTTACATTCAACATGATCCAGAATCCACCGAACTACGCCAGCGTACAGTTGACGGGAGCGAACGCGGGTCAGGTCACCGTGGACAACCTCGGCCCCTTCGTTGGAGCAGCGGGATTGCAGGTGGCCCTGCCGCCCAGCAGCCCACGGCACGTCGATCAGAACATCAAGACGGCGCAAACCCAGATGTGGAGCCTTTCCGGGGAACGCGAATTGGCAAGGAACACCATACTCTCCGTGGACTACAACGGAGCGCATGGCGTGCACCTCTATGACATCTCGAACTACAACATGCTGGGGGGCGGACAGGTCTATCTTGGCGATCCTTTGACTTGCCCCACATGCTTCACGCGCGCCAACCAACAGTGGAGCTCCATTAACACGCGCGGCAGCAATGGCACGTCGCACTACAACTCCATGAACGTGAGGCTCATGAGCCAGAACTTCAAACACACCGGGCTCATGTTGGTGGCCAACTACACGTACGCGCACTCGTTAGACGACCTGAGCTCCACGTTCTCGGAGAGTTCCGCGGCCTCGAATGGCGTCGGAAACCTAGGCTATCTGGATCCTCGAAATCCGAGGCTGGACTACGGGAATTCAGACTTTGACATCCGCCACCGTCTGGTTCTCAGCGCCATCTGGCAGGAGCCGTTCTTCAAGAGCGGACGCGGCTGGGAGCGACAGGTGCTCGGCGGCTGGAGCCTCATACCGGTTTTCAATGCCCGAACGGGCCTGCCGTTCTCTATCATGGACAGTACCAACACCCTGGCCGGTAACAGTGGCGTGCCTTCCGGAATTCCGCGATACACACCGAATGGCACAATCACCGGCATGAACGCCAGCGGCTCTACGCCATCTGGGAATCCGAACGAATTCAACCTGCTGACACTTCCAGGAGGGGACACGACGTGCAATCCAGCCTGGCTGCCAAACCCCGCAACTGGCGGATGTGTTGAGACTTTCGGACCCTTCCCGGCAAACATGACGGCCAGGAACGCGTTCCGAGGACCAGGCGCGTGGAATGCAGACTTTGCGCTGGGCAAGACATTTCCAGTGACGGAACGCATCTCGCTAGAGTTCCGCGCGGAAATGTTCAACATCTTCAACCATCACAATATGTACGTAAACGGCTACGTGAACGATGCAAACGGGTTCGCGAGCTCGTTTACAGTCGTCGGCAAGAAGGGCGGCCTGGGAAGTTTGGCAGGGTCCTCCATCGTGACCGGCAACCCGAGCGACGAGCGCCGGTTTGGGCAGTTCGCCATGCGACTGACGTTCTAGTTCAACCTACAATCTACCTTAAACAGGCGGGGGAGCTTTCGAGCTCCCCCGTTCTTTGCTTGCATGAATGTTTATGTTTCTTGACAAAGTGCGGCCCACCTAGATAAATCTCTTCCCGCCATGCACAAACCAACTTCGGAATCGGTTTTTCAACCCTCGCGGCGAGATTTCATGAAGAGCGCGGCGGGGGCATCTGCTTTAGCCTTCGCGCCGCGAGCCGGCGCAGTCCCCGAGAATGCCGCGGATGAGCTTCCACAAGCGTTCGCGGGGCTCAAGCCGCTGGGGGCGCGCGTCCATCCGATTCAGGCGAGCGAGTTTCATGAGCGGTTGATGCATGCGCAGAAGCTGATGTCGGAACTGACTCCGAAATACGATGCGCTTTTCCTTGCGCCGGGGACTTCGCTCTACTACTTCACGGGAATTCGTTGGGGAGTGAGCGAACGACTGCTGGGATTGGTGGTGCCCCGCAGCGGCGATCCCATCGTGGTCGTGCCGGGGTTCGAAGAGGGCCGGTTGCGGGAGAAATTGCATTTCGCGGCGGACGTGCGCGTTTGGCAGGAGGACCAGAGTCCGACAAAGATTGCGGTGGCGGCATTGGCGGAGCGGGGGATTCGAACGGGGCGAATTGGGATCGAAGAAACTGCGGCGTTCACATTTTTCGATCATTTGCGGGCGGCGGGGCCGGGATTCGAATGCGTTTCCGCGGATGCCGTGACCATCGGGTGCCGGGGAAAGAAGTCGGCGCACGAACTAGAATTAATGAGACTAGCGTGCGAGGCGACTTGCGATGTTTTTCGCGCGGTGCACGCTTCGGTGAAGGAAGGGATGTCGCAAGAAGACATCGGCAAGCTGGTGGAAGGAGGTTTTTCGAAGATGGGATTGCGCGGCGGCGCGCTGGTGCTGCTGGGCGCGTCGGCAGCTCTGCCACACGGAACGATTCAGCCGCAAAAGTTGAAGGAAGGCGATGTGGTGCTGATTGATGGCGGCTGCATGGTGGACGGTTACGAATCGGACGTGACGCGCACGGGAGTCTACGGAAAGCCGTCCGAAAAAGTGGCGCGCGTTTATGAAATTGTTCGCAAGGCTCAGGATGCGGCGCTGGATGCGGCTCGCGCCGGGAAACTTTCCGGCACGGTGGATGATGCGGCGCGCAAAGTCATCACGGATGCGGGTTACGGCCCGGATTACAAATTCTTCACGCACCGGCTGGGTCACGGCATCGGGCTCGACGGGCACGAGCATCCGTATCTGGTGCGCGGAAGCAAGACGGTGCTGGAGCCAGGGATGACCTTTTCGAATGAGCCGGGAATTTACGTTCCAGGTGAGTTTGGGCTGCGGTGTGAAGACGTCATGGTGATTGCCGCGGATGGAGCGGCGCAGCTTCTGACGCCGGGATTTGCGGTTTCGCTGGAGAAGCCGCTGGGTTGAGAACAGAGATCAGAGAACAGAGAACGGAGAACAGGCATCAGCCCCGGTGGGCTTCGAAGAATTCGACGAGGCGCTGCTCGGCCCAGAAGCGTTCGGGGCCGCTGTGTTTTGAAATAAATGCACAATGGCCGCCGTGCGTGGTGGCGACAAAGCGGATGGCGGGGTTATCGCTAATCCGCGCAGCCTGGAAAGATGCGTAGGTTACGAAGGGATCGTCCTGGGCGGTAATCATTAACAGCGGCAGACGCACATTTGCGGCGACGCGTTTTGCGCCGACGTGGTCGTAATAGTCCTGTGCGTCGCGATAACCGAATTGCGGCGCGGTGATGACATCATCGAATTCGCGGACGGTTCGAACCGGCCGCAAACCATTTTGGGGGTAGCGATCGGGAAATAGTTTCTGTTTTCTGGCGTAGCGCGACATCAGGCCGGAAACAAAGTGTTTCTGGTAAAGATAGTTTTCGGCGCGATTGAGCGCGTCGGCGGACGCGCCGAGATCGATCGCCGGGCAGACGACACCGGCGCCGCGCAATGCCCGGGGCACCATCGCACCGAACTCGCCAGCCATCTTGGTTACGAGATTTCCGCCCATGGAATAGCCTGCAAAGAAAATCTGCTCGAAGCCGTCGCCGTTCGAAAGCTCTTCGAAGACCGCGCGGTAGTCCGCGCTCATCCCGGAGTTATACAGGGTCGGCGATAAGGCTTCCGTTCCTCCACAATTCCGCTGATTCAGGCGCACGGCGTGGAAGCCGCGCTGAAAGGCCTTGTCGGCAATGCCCAGGACGTAGTTCGAATCACTGGAGCCCTCCAGCCCGTGGACGATGATGACCACCGGCACTGCTTTTGACTTTCCCGGCTGCCAGTGGCAGTGGCCCAGCAAGCGCGAGTCCGGATCGACCTGGAAAAGGCGTGCTTCGGCAGGCGGAAGTGCAAACTTCCGGGGCACGAACGCACTGGCAATGGTCATGGCGTGCCGGTTTTTCAGGAGGGCATGCGGCTCGAAGGGATGGAGATTGGGTTCCACGGAAAGACTGTATTGCACGATGGCAAGGAGAAACAAGCCCGGCGCAGCGGCGTAGCTAAACCTCCAGAACCGGTCGATAATGTCGTTCCGAAGTAACGGAAAGCAGGCTCGGGAAATGAAAGGGACGGGGCAAGGGATGTTCCAGTACCACAAGTCATGAAAGGGAGCACACCAGGAATTGACATATGGTTTTCTGTATGCATTTCCTGCGCGGCTTCTGAATTTCATCGAATTTATGTATAAATTGCATGTAAATCAGAGTGTTTTCAATGATTTACATCAATTCTATCTTGGCAGGAAAATTGCCAGTGATAAAGAAACTATAAGGAATCGGACTTAATTCTAGGGAGATTAGGTCCGTGCCCAAGTCGTTGAAACGGGTACATCTAAAACTAAGCAAAATCAACGACCACTGTGAGTGGATCCCTTCGAGAGGCGCTGGAGCGGGGGGAATGTTTACCCGGCGACTTCTTCTGCAAGTGGCCTCCCAAGGATTTCGGGCCCGAGCAAGAGCAAGGCGAAGTGGTTCGTCTCAAAAAGCTTCAGAGAGAGTGCAGACAAGCTGCATCAGGAGAAAGAATCGAAATGAAAAAACTTATGTATTTGCTGTTAGTGGCAGTGGTGGTCCTCAGCTTTGGGAGCACTAACGCATTTGGACAGGCGACTGCGAGCGCGACGATCCAAGGTACTGTTACGGACAAGTCGGGCGCGGTGGTGTCTGGGGCCGAAGTAGTAGTGAAGAACAAGGGCAACGATGTCGCCCGCACGGCGTCTACGTCGGACGCGGGTTACTACCGGTTCGAGTTGTTGCCGGCAGGCAATTACACCGTGACCATAACTAAGGCTGGTTTTTCGACGGTGACCGAAACTCTCGAAACCTTGATCGGGCAGGTTGCCACGGTTAACGCAGAATTGAAGCCGGGCACAGCGAGCGAAGTGATTGAAGTGACCAGCGAGATGCCGCTAATCGATCAGGCGAAGACGAGTGTCAGCCAAAATATCACTCCCACCGAAGTAGCGGAACTTCCGATGGTCGGGCGCGACGTGGCCAACCTTGCGTACCTGGCCCCGGGCGTCAAAGCGACGGATTCCTACGATCCCACGAAAAACCGCTATGCGATTCTTTCCGTCAACGGCGCGGGTGGCCGCAACGTCAACGTGACGGTCAACGGCGTGGATAACAAGGACAACACCGTCGGCGGACCCGTAATGCAGCTTCCCCTGGAAGCTGTACAGGAATTCCAAATCAGCACCCAGCGGTTCTCGGCGGAAAACGGCCGCTCCGAAGGCGCTGCCATCAACATGATCACCAAGCAGGGCACCAATAACTACCACGGCTCGGTTTTCGGATTCTTCCGCGACACCAGTCTGAACACCGACGAGAAGGATCCCACTGGTACAGGTACCACGACGACTTCCCATCCGGACTATACCCGGCAGCAGTTCGGCGGATCGGTTGGCGGACCTTTTATCAAGAACAAACTCTTTGGGTTCTTTGCCATCGAACGGGAACGCGAACACCAATCTCAGGCAGAGGACACAACGGCATTCAACGAGCTCACGATCGCAGCGGCGGCCGGTCTGGCGGCCCAACCTTCAGCTACCATTCCGCGTCCCTTTTTTGAAACGCGTTACAACGGTCGCGCGGACTTGGTGATCAACAGCAAGAACAACCTCTATTTCAGCTATAATTCACAGGTCAACGACAGCCTAAACGATCAATCGAATGGTACAGGCGACCTCACCAACGGCAACTTCACCAAAAACCATCTGATCTTGAGTAACGTTACGTGGAACTCGATTATTTCGAATACGATGGTTAACCAATTCACGGTGGGCTATCAGTATTGGAACAATCTAATCGCCAGTAACATCAGCGCGCCGCTAGTAGTGTTCCCCAACGCCACGTTTGGCACCAATACCAACGTTCCCCAGCAGTCCTTTCAGAAAAAGTGGCAGTTCAAGGATGACCTGTCGAAAACCATCGGCCACCATACCTTTAAGGGGGGAGTGGACTACATCTACAATCCGGTGGAAGGCGGGTTCTTTGAGTTCAGCTCGACGCTGGAAGTGGACTTCGCCGTCAATCCCAGTGTGATTAAGGCTAATGCGGGCAACGCATATCCCAATGGATTCGCAACTGCAGGCCTCGTCACCGGCATGGCCATTGCGAATGGCAACCCTGACTTTCTGGTAGCCACTAAGCAAATCGGTCTCTATGGCCAGGACGACTGGAAAGTCAACCGGCGTCTGACGGTCAATCTCGGCTTGCGCTGGGATAAAGACATCAACATGATCGGCGGGTCGGACATCCAGAACAGCCGCACTTATTTGGAACTGAAGGCGCTGAACAACCCGATCTCGAATCCTTTCGTCAACAGACTGCCACACGACGATAACAAAGACTTTAGCCCGCGGGTCGGGTTCGCCTACGACCTGACTGGAGCTGGTAAACACGTGCTGCGCGGAGGATTCGGTCTCTACTTTGGCAACGTGTTCCAGAACATTCCGTTGTTTATGGAGCAGATGGCCAACCCGACGGTATTTGCAACGGTGATCAGTCTCAGTGCCCCGACCGATCCCGTTCCGGGCACAGGCCTCACCCTGGGTCAGTGGCAATTCGGCGTGAGCCCTCAGCCAACTGTGCCCGCTCCAACTACACAGCTTCCGCCAGGCAGTATCGGCCGGCTGATGGACCCCAACTATCGCAACCCGGTGACCGAAGAGTTCAACTTTGGGTATAGCTGGGCGCTCAATTCCAACACGGTAGTCGAAGCGGAATACACGCACGTTCTCGGCATACACGAGAACAAGACCATCAACATTGATCAGAAGGTGCCGGACACGACCCAACCCATTGGCGCCCAGTGCTGCTATCGCCCACTCGATCCGGCGTTTGCAGCGAATCCCACAATTCCCGAGCTGGCGAGCGTTCGCAACGAAGAGTCGATTGGTCGCTCGCATTACGACGGTGCCAACTTCAGCTTCCGCCAGCGCATGACGCATCACTTTTCCCTCAACGCGAACTATACGTTGGCTTGGGCCTATTCGTATGATGGGGGCGGCGGTTCTTTCCGCAACTATCCGAGGCTATCGACCAATCCGTTTGCGAGTTATGAGTGGGGGCCGTCGCCTAACGATGAGCGCCATCACATAACGCTGAGCGGAATCGTTGAGCTGGGCAAGGGCTTCCAGCTATCGCCAATCCTGCAGTACGGTTCGGCGCGCCCCTACAATGTAACCAATTCGGGAAATACTTTGAATACCGGAGGCGGATCGTTTAACGCGGTCGTAGTTCCGACGAATGATCCCACAAACTACCTTGCGTTTTCTCCTGCCAACTTTGGCGGTAGCAGCTCGGCTGCGAATACTGCGGCGCAAAACTGCTTCTACGGCATCAACGGTGTCGCACAAGGCTGCACGATCGCCAAGTACGACCCGCTTCGTGGAGACCCGTTCTTCGAACTCGACATGCGGCTGTCGAAAAACATCAAGTTCGGTGAGCGCATGAACCTGCAACTGATAGCGCAAGCGTTCAACCTGACGAACCGCGCCAACTACGGCAACAACTTTGGCGCCAATGCCGCCGCCAGTATTGCCGATCCTACGACCTTCGGCCATCCGCAAGGCTTCATCAACCCGAGCAGCACCATCATCCCAAAGTCGATTTGGGGCGAACTCGGCGCGCGGTTCACGTTCTAATCGGGCGTACGGCTCGAATCTAACAATTAGCACCGGGGCTGGCTCACGCGAGTCAGCCCCGGTTTTCTTTTTGGCGAAGGGAATTTGCGACCCGAGGCGCCGCTCGGCTCTCCCCTAGCCGGATAGTCATCTCCTGTCTCTAATTCGGGCTCACTTCAACTGCGCCAAAGGGGAAGGGACTTGGCATGACCGGGCAATTCCACCCGGTGTCGCGACTTGTGCCTGCTCTCCGGTCTCAGTAGAATGTCGAGTCCTTGTTTCCCGCAGCTTCTTCTTCAATCGAGTAAGAGCGGAGTCATACCGAATGGGGCAGCACTACGACGTAATCGTCATCGGCGGAGGCCACAACGGCCTGGTCAACGCTGCTTATCTTGCCAAAGCAGGGAAGAAGGTCGTCGTTCTTGAACGCCGGCACGTTCTCGGCGGTGCCGCGGTCACGGAAGAGATCATTCCCGGCTTTCTTTTTTCCGAATGTTCGTACGTGGTTTCGCTGCTTCGGCCGGAGATTATTCGCGAACTCGATCTTCCGCGCCACGGACTGGAGATTCTCCCGCTCGATGGCACTTTTTCGCCGATGCCCAGCGGCGATTACCTATGGCGCGTCAACGATCACGCCAAATCCATCCGCGATATTCGCCGCCACTCCCGCCTCGACGCCGAAGCGTACGACGAATTCTCGAAGATGATGACGCCGATGTGCCGCTTCGTGAAGCCCATGCTTTCCATGGTTCCTCCGGATCCCACGACGCTCAATCCGAAAGACCTCAAGCAGCTTCATTTTCTGATGCAGCGCTTCCGCGAACTTTCTTCCGACGAGCGCTATACCCTCGTGCAGCTTATGACCATGAGCTCCGCGGATTTCCTCGACCAGTGGTTCGAAACCGACGTCCTCAAAGCCACCATGTCCGCCTCCGGCATCATCGGCACGTTTCTGGGAATTCGTTCGCCGGGCACCGCGTACGTTCTTTTGCACCACTACATGGGCGAAATCGACGGTGCGTTTCGCTCCTGGGGCTTCAGCCGTGGCGGCACCGGAGCCATTTCGAACGCCATCGCCGATGCTGCGCGCGAAGCGGGTGTCGAAATTCGAACGAAAGCGCCGGTTGGCAAAATCCTTGTGAAAAACGGCCGCGCCGCCGGTGTCGTCCTGCAGAGTGGCGAAGAACTCTACGCCAACGTTGTTTCTTCGAGCGTCGACCCGCATCTCACGTTTGAAAAATTCCTCGAGCCCAATGAATTGCCCTCCGATTTTCTCGAAGGCGTGCGCCGCTACAAATTCCGCGGCTCTTCCGGCAAAGTCAACCTCGCGCTCGACGCGCTCCCCAATTTCAAATGTTTTCCCGGTCCCGGCGCGCATCTTCGCGGCGCCATCTCCATTTCTCCCAGCATGGACTACATGGAGCGCGCCTACGACGACGCCAAGTACGGCCATTTTTCCCGCAAGCCGTACATCGACATGGTCATTCCCAGCCTCACCGACCCGAGCGTCGCGCCTCCCGGCAAACACGTGCTTTCCTGCTTCGTGCAATATGCTCCCTACAAACTTGCGGAAGGCACCTGGGACGATCAGAAGCAAGCTTTTGGCGACAACGTCATCAACACCATCGCCGAATACGCGCCAAACATCAAAGACATCATCATCGACCGCCAGGTGTTGACGCCGTTGGACCTCGAGCGCGAATTTGGCCTCACGCAAGGAAATATTTTTCAGGGCGAGCTTTCTCTCGAACAGCTTTTCTTCTTGCGTCCCGTCGCCGGCTGGGCCTACTACCGCACTCCCATCCATAACCTTTATATGTGCGGCTCCGCCACGCATCCGGGCGGAGGCATCATGGGCGCCAACGGGCGCATCGCCAGCCAGGTCATTTTGAAGGAATGGAAGGGCGGTTCTTCGCGCGCGACGACGGCTGTATCCAAGGCGGCCAACTAGCCATGCCTCTCGGACAGCGCGTGGTTCTCATCGGCGGCGGGCACAACGCTCTCGTCACCGCTTTTTATCTTGCCAAGGGCGGCTTCAAGCCGCTCGTTCTCGAACGCCGCGAAATGGTTGGCGGCGGCGCCATCACAGAAGAGTTTCATCCTGGCTTTCACGCCTCCACTCTCGCGCACACCCTCGGTCCGCTTCGCGCGGATATTGCGAAAGATTTGCAACTCGAACGGGTTGGCTACGAAATCCTGCGGCCCGATCCCCGCTTCTTTGCTCCCGCGCCCGACGGCAGAGCACTTTTTTTCTATGATGACGCGGCCAAAACCGCTGCTGGAATTGGCAGCCTCTCCGCGAAAGACGCCGCGAAATACTCTCAGTTCGCCGCTTCGCTCGAAGCGACGGCTGGTTTTTTCACCCAACTGACTTCCATTACCCCGCCCGCGATCGATCACCCGACTCCCGAAGATTTGTGGAATCTTCTAAAGACTGGCCGCGGCGTCCGCAGCCTCGGCAAAACCGGCATCTTTGATCTTCTCCGCTGGGGCCCCATGGCCGTTGCGGACTTCGTCGCCGAGTTTTTCGAAACCGAATTGCTCCGCGCCACCATCGCTGCTCGCGGAATTTTCGGCACCGCCCTCGGCCCCTGGTCCGCGGGATCGACCGCTGTTTTGCTTCTCCGTGCTGCCGCCGACTCGCATCCTGTCGGCTCCGCCGCCTTTCCGCGCGGCGGCCTCGGCTCGTTCACTCGCGCGCTTGCCGAATCCGCAAAACAAGCCGGCGCCGAAATCCGCACCGACACCGAAGTGCAGCAGATTCGAATCAAAGATGGCGCCGTCACCGGAGTCGTTCTCTCCAATGGCGAAGAAATCGCCGTCGAAGCCGTTGTCTCCGGTGCCGACCCCAAGCGCACTTTTTTCAATCTCGTGGACGCTTCGCAGCTCGATCCCACTTTCGCCAATCGCATGAAAAACTTCCGCGCCAATGGCACCGTCGCCAAAGTCAATCTCGCCCTCGGCGGCCTTCCCACGTTTACCGCGCTAGATTCGCACGAGAGCCCTCTGAAGGCGCTTTCCGGTCGCATCCACATCGGCCACGAAATCGACTATCTCGAGCGCGCTTTCGACGCCTCGAAATACGGCGATTTCTCGAAATCCCCCTGGCTCGACGTCACCATCCCCACGATTCTCGATCCCGTGCTCGCACCTGATGGCAAGCATGTCCTCTCCGCCTACGTCCAGTTCGCTCCTTACAAATTGAGAGAAGGGAACTGGGACGCGCGCCGCAAGGATCTCGGCGACGCCGTCATCAAGACACTCGCCGCTTACGCGCCAAATCTTCCCGGCCTCATCGAAGGCATCCAGGTCATCACGCCCAAGGATCTCGAAACATCGTACGGCTTCACCGGCGGCCACATTTTCCACGGCGAGCTTGCCCTCGATCAGCTCTTCACCATGCGCCCCATCCTCGATTGGGCGCGCTACAAAACTCCCATCCGCGGCCTTTTCCTCTGCGGCTCCGGCACCCATCCCGGCAACGGCCTCACCGGCGCAAGCGGCGCCAACGCCGCCCGCGAAATCATCCACGCCCTCCGATGAATGTGGAGTGCGGGAGCTTGCTCCCGCTTTTGCCCAATTAATCCCATGACGACCATCGATCGCGCAAAACTAAAATCGCTCCAAAAACGCGAAGAATCCCGCTTCCTCGCCGACCATCCCAAATCCGCCGCGTTCTATGCTCGCGCGCAATCCTCCCTCCTCGGCGGCGTGCCCATGAACTGGATGAAAAAGTGGGCCGGTGCCTTTCCCATTTTCGTGAAGTCCGCCAGAGGCGCGCATTTCACCGATGTCGACGGCCGCGACTACATCGACCTCTGCCTCGGAGACACCGGCGCGATGACGGGGCACTCACCCGACGTTGTTGCTGAAGCCGTCGCCCGCCGTGCCAAAGATGGCATCACCTTCATGCTGCCCACCGAAGACGCCCTGTGGGTCGGCGAAGATCTCCAGCGCCGCTTTCATCTTCCGTACTGGCAATTCACGCTCACCGCTACGGACGCTAATCGTTTCTCCATTCGAATCGCACGCGAAATCACCAAGCGTTCGAAAATTCTCGTCTACCACTACTGCTATCACGGCACGGTCGACGAGTCCTTCGCCACGCTCACAAACGGCGTCGTCGCCCCACGCCGCGGCAACATCGGCCCGCCCGTAAATCCCGCCGAAACCACCCGCGTCGTCGAATTCAACGATCTCAACGCGCTCGAAGACGCCCTCAAGCATCGCGACGTCGCCTGCATCCTCGCCGAGCCTGCCATGACCAACGTCGGCATCATTCTCCCCGACGCCGGCTACTGGCGCGACGCCTTCGAACTCGCCCGCCACTACGGTTCTCTCCTCATCGCCGACGAAACGCACACCATCTGTGCCGGTCCCGGCGGCTGCACCGCTGCATGGAAACTCGATCCGGACATGCTCGTCTTCGGTAAAGCCATCGGCAGCGGCATTCCCGGCGCTACCTACGGATGCAGCGAAGAAGTCGCCCAGCGCATTTCCGCGCGCATCCATCTCGAAGATTGCGACGTCGGTGGAATCGGCGGAACGCTGGCAGGCAATGCGCTTTCGCTAGCCGCCATGCGCGCCACGCTCGAACACGTCCTTACTCCCGCCGCATTCGAACGTATGATCCCGCTCGCCCAGCGCTTCAATGACGGCGTCGCCGCCGAAATCCGCGCACACCATCTTCCCTGGAACGTCATCCAACTCGGCGCCCGCGCCGAATACACCTTCGCCGCAAAACCTCCCCGCAACGGCGGCGAATCCGCCGCGGCCGCCGATTTCGAACTCGAGCGTTTCCTCCACCTCTACGCCCTCAATCGCGGCGTCCTCCTTACGCCGTTCCACAACATGGCCCTAATGTCCCCCGCGACCACCCCCGCCGACATCGACGCTCACACCAAAATCTTCGCCGCCGCTACCCGCGAACTCACCTCCTAAGTGGCAGGAATGAGTACCCAATTTCGTCGCACAGACCGTCCCACTCGGCAGGAGGTACTCTATGCGGCTCTTACTCGTCGGATTGTTGTTGAACTCCCTCCTGCTATCTCCAGCGCCAGCGTCTGATGACTCACCGGCTCCGATTCCCGATTCGCCGAAAGGTTTTGATCAGCAATTTCGCGATTTCTTCAACTCTTTCAAAGAAGGTAACGACCAAAACATAAAGCTAAAGCTGGAGGGGTTCGCCATCCCCTCGCACTGGTTCACCGACGGCTTTGGCGCCGACAAGGGGCCGGAGGTGGCCAAGGATTATTCTCAGGAATTTGAATATTTCAAACTCTCCACCCTCCTTAAACTCCGCAGGATGGAGGGCAACCGATACTGCAGTCCGTCCCGCGCTAAACTGCGAACCAGGCGGGATCAGACCATCAAGGTTGAATTAAAACTCTTAGCGAGTCCCCCTGCGTTTCAGATTCCGCCGGCACAAAGTTTTCAAATTTACTCGGGAGATTGCTCCTGGATGGACACCTTCATTTACGTGGACGGGGCATTTCGTTTTTATGGAAACGGCGGTCACACGTTCTGGGACCCGGTGAAAGTTCGGCGCGCCGATCCCTGTGGTCCGAATGATGGTACCCAGCCCAACGGTCGCCTCATCCATCGGGTCGAGCCGGAGTATCCCGAAGAGGCCCGGCAGAAGCATGTTAAGGGTTTCGTGAAAATGGTCGTGACCGTAGCTAAGGATGGGTCCGTAAGAAAGGTCAAAATCGTGGAGGGCAAGCCTCTGTTGATCGACGCCGCAATCAGGGCCGCAATGCAGTGGCGCTATACTCCCTTCATGAATTGCGGGAAACCAGTTGAGATGCAATCCTTCGAACATGTAAAATTCCCGCCGAGCTCTTAGCTCTCAGCCGGGGGGAATAAACACATGCCATCAAACTACCTGCTCAAAACCGAAGCCTCTACCTATTCCTTCGCCGATCTCCAGCGTGACAAAGTCACCGTCTGGGACGGCGTTCACAATCCCGTGGCGCTGCGGAACCTCGGCGCCATGAAGCCCGGCGACAAATTGATCGTCTATCACACCGGCGACCAAAAGAGCGCCGTCGGCACCGCCTCCGTCGTCTCCGTGGACAACTCCGATCCCAAAAATCCCGCCGTCGAACTAAAAGCTGGAAAGCCGCTTGCCAAGCCCGTCACGCTGGCCGAAATCAAATCCAAGAAAATCTTCGCCGATTCGCCACTCGTCAGAATGGGCCGCCTCTCCGTCGTTCCCCTCACCGAGCCCCAATACAAATTCTTAGCAGGCGACTGATTCCGTAAACGCGCGTATGATGCGCGTGCAAACCAAAAAATCGCGAGGTCCCATCCGATGAAACGCTCCATCCTTGTTCTATCTTTTTTCCTGGCCGCTCCGCTCTTCGCCCAGCAGCCGCCCGAGATCCCCTACCACGCCGACGCGAATTTCCTGAAGCTTCCGCCCGACATCCATCTCGGCGAAGCCGTCGGCGTCGCTGTCAATTCCAAAGGCCACATCTTCGTTTTCTCCCGTGGCAATTCCACGGGCCCGGCTTACGGAGCCGCCGCCGCCCAGCTCCTCCAATTTCTTCCCGACGGCCGGTTCGTCCGCGAAATCGGCCACAATCTTTACGCCTGGTCTTTCGCGCATTCCGTCCGCATCGATAAGGACGACAACATCTGGGTCGCCGACAAAGGCTCCGACATGGTCATCAAGTTCAATCCCGAAGGCCGCGTCGTCATGGTCTTCGGCCGCAAACTGGAAGCCTCCGATGAAGGCACCGAGCCACTCAAGCATCCCAAGCCGCCGCTCCCACCTGTCGACGGCCAGTTCCGCCAGGTCACCGACATGGCTTGGGACGCCGCGGGCAACACCTACATCAGCGACGGCTACGTGAATTCCCGCGTTGCCAAAGCCGATAAAGACGGCGTCTGGCTCAAATCCTTCGGCGAACCCGGCGACAAGCCCGGCCAGCTCAACACGCCGCACAGCATCGCTGTCGATGCGCAAAATAATGTCTACGTCGCCGACCGCGGCAATCGCCGCATACAGGTCTTCGACGCCGAAGGAAAATTTCTCCGCCAAATCACCATCGACGTCCCCGCCCCCGCCGACGCGCGCGCCGCCATCGGCAACAAACCCACCTCCACCACCGGCACCATGGCCCCCGGCGCGCCCTGGACTCTGTGCATCACCCCCGGCCCCAATCAAGTCCTCTACACTTCCGACGCCTTTCCCGGCCGCATCTACAAACTTTCCCTCGACGGCAAACTGCTCGGCATGCTCGGCAAATCCGGCAAGCAGTCCGGGCAATTCGGTTGGATCCACGCCATCGCCTGCCCCAGCGAAAACGAACTCTACGTTGCCGAAATTCTCAACTGGCGCGTGCAAAAACTCACACTCGAACCCGCTCACTGAGGACGCCGCGTGCTCATCACCTTCCGCTTCCGCTATCCCATCTCGCGCACCATGGCGTTCGAACGCGAATATCACCCGAACCTTCGCCTCACGCTTCGCGAAAAGCGGCAATTCCTGAAACACGCCATCACCATCTGGATGTTTGACCGCGGCAAACTCGTCGGTGAAACCTACGGTTTCCCGCTCGACGGCCGCGACGAAATCCCTGTCGGCTGCCCGCGCGATCCGCATTCCATCTACTGCTACTCCAACACCATTCTGAAAAAATATCAGCACAAAGGCTACGGCCGCATTCTCAAAGCTGCCTTCATCGGTCGCGTCGCGCGCGATTTCCGCCGCATCTACGGCCACGCCCGCCCCGGCCCCAGCCAGGCCCTCAACAAATCTTTCGGCGCCCGTCTAGGCCCTACGCGCAAAAATTGGCAAGGCACCGGCGAAGATTACCGCCTCTACGTCCTCCACCTCCATATTTGAAACCCCTGCAAGAGCGAGCTTTAGTTCGCATGAGTACTCCATATGCAAGTTTTCTTGCATGTGAGGTGCTACCCTTAAAGCTGCGATGTGGAGAACGATTATCCAACGCAGCGAATCGTGGCCGCTTAACGGATTCCGTCGTCCCTTCCTCTCATGCTCCATACTGTGTCTGGGAATCGCCCTTGCGTCTCTTCCACTCCACGCGCAAGAAATGCCGCAAGCCCTCACCGCTGATGACCCAACACCGCAAAACTCACCGCCAGCGCGAGCGGAGCGCGATGTCTCCTACCGCACCCTTCCGCATAATTTTCTCCAAGATCAAAGAGACATCTGGTTTTTTCCCGCGCGGCTCGCCAAGGGCCATCAATGGCTCCCAACGCTCGCCGTAACCGGCGTGACCGCGGCCCTTATCGTCGCTGATCCCCATGACGTCGGCTACTTCCGCCGCACCTCGACATTCCACACTTTCAACAACGTCTTCTCCGGCCCCATCACTGCAGGCGAAATCGCCATCGTTCCCGCGGCCTTCCTCGCAGTCGGGCACTTCACTCACAATTCCTACGCGGAAAAGACCGCCCTCCTCGCTGGTGAGGCCTACGCCGATAGTGCCGTCCTTGATGTTGTCTTGAAAGTTGCGACGCATCGTCTCCGTCCTTCGGACATCCCGCCCTCCGGCCCTTTCAACGACACCTTCTTCAGCAGTCACGTGTCGAACGCCGGGATCAATACTAGTTTTCCTTCCAGCCACGCCTCCGCCGCGTTTGCCGTTGCCACTGTCTTCGCGCATCGCTATCGCCGCCATCGCTGGGTTCCCTATGTAGCCTACGGTACGGCTTCGCTCATCAGCTTTTCCCGCGTCACCAATCAAGCCCACTTTCCCTCCGACGTCTTCCTCGGCGCTGCCCTCGGCTTCACCATTTCCGAGTTCTCCGTTCTCCGCCCGCGCTAATCGTTCTGAATTTGACGCATCTTTTGCACAGAAGATCTCGTCGATTGACCTTGACACCCACATCATCGAAGCACAGGATGACCTTGTAGTTTCGCCAGTTGAGGCGAGACTCCCGCTCCGCAGTCCGAGGGCAGTTTCTTTAACAGTCACGCTCCGCATCGAGCGCCTAGAGGGCAGTCCGTCCTCGGCTCGTTTTTCTCCGCTCACCCGGGGGCCTGACTTTTTGCCCGTCCCACAGGACTGCACGCCCAAGCTCGCAGCGGTTCCAGGCCACAACACAGCAGCTCGACTCGCTTTATGCGAGAACCGTTTTTGTTTTCTCAAAAAGGAGAATTTCAAATGTCAGAACACAATAAAGCTATCGTCCGTCGTCTGTTCGCCGAACTCTGGAACACCGGCAATCTGTCCATGGCCGACCAGATTTTTGCTCCCACTTACGAGCATCATGATCCTTCCACGCCCGATTTTGGGCGCGGCCCGGACAGTGAAAAGAAGCGCGCCTCTCTTTATCGCAATGCCTTCCCCGACATGCACTTGACCATCGAGGATGTCATCGCCGAAGGCGAAACCGTCATGACCCGCTGGTCCTGCCAGGGCACCCACAAAGGTGATCTCAATGGCATTGCCCCGACGGGAAAGCGCTTCACCATCACCGGCGTAACCGTCGCTCGCGTCTCGGGCGGCAAGATCGTCGAAGGCTTCGTCAACTGGGACGCTCTTGGCCTCATGCAGCAGCTCGGCGTCGTCCCCGTACCCGTCCAAGTCAAAGTCCTCGCCGCCGCAAGGTAGCCGTCTCCTCTTTCCACAATCAACCGGGAGGCCCGATCACACATCGGGCCTCCCTTTTTTCTGTTATGGCCGGTCAAACGGATACCCATCAAGCGCCCGCAGAAAGCAGAAATTCATGTGCAATTCAGGACAGCATTGCGGATTAGACTTTTCTATACTCCCCCAAGTGTGCCGATGAGAATTCGGCTCCCTGAATTTCCAGTTTTCCACTCGGGCTACAACCAACGTATCCGCTTGCAGATTGTTGAGATCGAGCTAAGTTGGCCTGGTGTACCTCGCAAATGCGAAGCGCTATCAGGCAGAAGGAAACAGAATGCGTTCTATCGTGTCCATCCGTTCGCTGCTGTTCGCAATGGTATTGCTGGCCATCTCCGCGGCCTCTTCCGCACAAGTTAGCATCGGCCTTTCCATTAGGATTGCCCCGCCCGAACTTCCCGTCTACGAGCAGCCCATCTGCCCTGAGGACGGGTACATCTGGACGCCCGGCTACTGGGCCTACGGTGACGAAGATTATTATTGGGTTCCCGGAACCTGGGTTGAGCCTCCCGAAGTCGGCTATCTCTGGACTCCCGGCTACTGGGGTGGCGATGGCGATGACTATGTCTTTCACGAGGGCTATTGGGGAACGGAAGTCGGTTTCTACGGCGGCATCAGTTACGGCTATGGCTATTTCGGCCACGGCTACGAAGGCGGTCGCTGGGACAACGGCCACTTCTTCTACAACCAATCGGTGAGCCGCGTAGACGTCTCTCGCAATCGCAACGTTTACAACACCAGAGTAGACGACAACAACCGTGGTAATCGTGTCAGCTACAACGGCGGCAACGGTGGCGTGCAAGTGCGTTCCACAAGCCGCGAAGAAGCTGCCGGGCGCGAGCGCCACGTCGCTCCCGTCGCCGCGCAAACGCAGCATGTGCAGACTGCCCGCGCCAATCCGGAGCTACGCGCCTCCTCCAATCAAGGCAAGCCTCCTATCGCTGCGACCACGAAGCCCGGCGCCTTTAAAGACAGCGGAGCTGTAGCCGCCAGAGAAGGTGGAGCTGTTCATACCGCACCTGCCGCCCAAAACAACGCCGGTCGTTCGAACACCGAAACACCTCGCGCAACCACCGAAGCCGCTCGTCCGGCAGCCGACACAGCTCGCCCGAGTCCCACAGTCCATGCCAGGGATCTTCCTCCCGCGAGAAGCTTTACCCCTCCAAACTCGGGCAATGCCAAGCAGGACCAGAAATATCAGCAGCAGCAGCAAAAGCTTCAGGTCCAGCAAGTCAGTGAACGCCAGAAGCTCCAGACCAAACAGGACCAGGATCATCAGCGCCTTCCGCAAAAGCCCGCCAATGAACCGAAACAGCAGCAGTTAGAGCAGAAGCACCAACAGCAGACCCAGCAACTGGACCAAAAGCACTCCCAGCAGCAACAACAGTTGCAGCAGCGCCAACAACCCGCCTCGCACCAGGCGGCCACCAAGCCGGAGAAGCCAAAGCCCTCCTAGACCAACGCAAGCATCCTGCATCCTGGGCGGAAACTGCCACCCCACGGATGCAAACTCGCCGCACGCCCCATCCTTTCCGGCCCTCGCCGGAAAGGATGGGGATTTTCTCTTCCGCATTTCCAATATCAGGAGCAGTTGCAGATCATCAAAGTAGAAGGAGAGGCACGATGTCCGCAGCCGCGAGCCTTTCTTCTCCCTCCTCCAGCCGTCCGCTCATCGCCCCGCATGGCACACAATTGTCTTTATCGCCATTTTTATCGCGCTGTCCGTTGCTGGTGGTTTCTTTCAGCACGCCGCAAAGCAGCATCCCCAGCCAATAGTGCCGGCCACTAGCCCCGTGTCGGGTTACGTTTCTGTGCTTATTTCAGAGTGGCTCCTGGTGCTCTATGTCCGCATGGGCGTCCACAAGCGAGGGGTGCGTTTGCGCGATCTCGTTGGCGGCCGCTGGGCCACGCCAACAGACGTCATAAAGGACTTCGCTCTGGGCGCAGCG
>Ga0210384_10001635_pt1 | contig 29837 bp, 23 predicted proteins | sample IncBWH2MmetaG_FD_160574 | JGI IMG/M metagenome (GOLD analysis project Ga0210384, IMG submission 160574) | Forest soil microbial communities from Barre Woods Harvard Forest LTER site, Petersham, Massachusetts, United States - Inc-BW-H-2-M | ecosystem: Environmental > Terrestrial > Soil >...
TCAGACAATTCGGCAGCTGGGGCTTGTCCGCCTTCAACTCCTGCAGTTGGTACTGATGCCTGGTGTCGTCGTTGGAGCTGTAATGAGGATTGAGCCGGCAGAGAATCCTGTAGACGGGAGGAAGCGCAGGCAGGCAATCCGCGGACGTACGCAGCGACTTGAAAATGTGCTTGGTGCCCGCTTTGGAAGTTTCGGTTATCTCGTCGCACCCGTTCTCAACCAGATCGGCGCCTGTCGGACCTTCAACCCCAGAGGAGGCGTGCTTCCGCCCAGTAGCAGGGGCCGCGTCCTCTTCTGCAGGTTGACTTGACGAGGAAACGCTTTGCTGCGCTGAGCTCCCGGCCGGGCTGCCTTCCGGAGCGCCTCCCGGCGTGCCCACGCGAGCGCCGACGAGCAGAGCAAGAAATAAGCCCAGCAGAGGGAGTTGGCTTTGCCGCATTGAAGCACCTCCGATGGCCAGTCCATCGTCGGCGGCACGCCCCGTGAGCATGACCGTGCCGAAAGCCCCGGTTGGGCTACCGGCTCAACGAAGATTGGGCCTCGGGGGAAGCCTGAAAGCAGGGTAGACCACAGACACTAGTCCGAACCATTGCCCGTGTCAAGCCAGGTGTGCAGCCAATGTAGACCGCAGCCAGACACCCCGGCCCGAGCCGCCCCGTAAAGATGGTGAGGACGGATGACAAAGCGTTTCACCTGCGAGCTAAAAGAGTCGGTGTCGGAATCAGTACGCTCGCATCTGGCGCGGCAAACGGCAGCCCAGCACCGCAACTCAATATAAGAACACATCCACCGTCATTGTCCTCCAGTGCGCGGCTACAACTGGCTGGGGCAACGCGCTACCTTGAGCACGCGATGGCCTGGACGAAGAATGTACAAAATCTTGTCAAGCCCCCCAAAGCACCCAATTCCAGCCAACCGCCTGATTCCAATCCAAATATAAAGTTGAAAGACATGGCACATTTACCCCTCTCAATCTGCCATACTGGTATCAGGGATCGACTCTGCGGTACCGCAATTCCTGTCTGTGGCCGTTGCTTTGAGCCAGGTCCGAGCTAAGTCCTTTAGAAGGGATATTTTGGCGTGCCTACTCACTAGTCACAACGTGTTTTCATAGACTTACGAAGAAGATAGGCTTCCTGCGAAGGGTATCCCAGTTCCTAAGTCCTTTAGAAGGGGATATTTTACGTGGGTATCTATTTCTCTAGCCCAATCAATTCATAGATTTAGAAGAAGAACGATTTTTTCGGGTATATACTCCACCCCCGCAGTGAGCCTGGAACAATCGTAAAATGAAGAAAAGACAGGCCAAGCCCTGCCATCGCCTGATTTCCTAAGTCCTTTAGAAGGGATATTTTACGTGGGTATCTATTTATTAAAACCAGTAAATTCATGGACTTAGGAGAGGACGCACTTTTCTGGGTACATATCCCTAGCGGCGACAAGGCCAGAAGACCGCCAAAACCAGAGAAAGGACGGGCAGTGTTCGCCCGTCCTTAAACGTGAAGGCAGTCGCTGGTGGCGGCAAGCCAGCACCCTTCTAGTTGATGTCGAACTGCTCCTGGTGCAGGGCGGGATCGCTTTTTACGATCACGGTGCGCTTGGTCAGTTCTTCCATTTCGGTCAGGGCGCGGCCGTTGTTGCCTTTTAGCGCCTTGGCTACCTCGGGATTTACCCGGAGCATTACATCGGCGTGATCGAGATGTTTAGCCATTTTGCGCATCTCGACGTAGATGTCGTTGCAGACCGTGGTCACCGATTTCACGTAGCCGGTCGATTCGCAATACGGGCATGGTGATCCGATGGTGCGTTCGAGCGACTGCTTCACCCGTTTTCTCGTGATGGCAACCAATCCAAAGTCGTTGAACTGCAAAACTTTCGACGGGGCGCGGTCACTGCGCAGCGCTTCTTCGAGGGCTTGCATGACTTTCTGCCGGTTGCGGCGCTCGTCCATGTCGATGAAGTCGATGATGATGATTCCGCCGAGATCGCGCAGGCGGATCTGGCGCACGATTTCCTTGATGGCATCCACGTTGGTTTTGACGATGGTGTCTTCGAGACGGGCGGTCTTGCCGACGTATTTGCCGGTGTTGACGTCGATCGCGACCAGCGCTTCGGTCTGATTGATGACGATGTAGCCGCCGCTCTTCAGCCAGACTTTCGACTTGAGCGCTTTGTTGATTTCGTCGTTCAGGCCGAACTGCTCGAACAGCGGGACTTCTTTACTGTACAGCTTGACACGCCTCACTAACGCGGGTTGAAAGCGGTTGGCGAAGCGCAGGACACGTTCATATTCCTGCTCGGTATCGACCCAGATAGCGGTGAAATCGGAGGTGACCTGGTCGCGGAGCACACGCTCGACCACGTTCAGGTCGTGATAAATCAGCGTCGGCCCTTTGCCGGCGTCGGCGCGGGTTTTGATCTCGGACCACAGATTTTTCAGGAAGCGAATGTCGGCGCGCAGCTCTTCTTCTGACGCTCCTTGCGCGGCGGTGCGCACGATGAAGCCACCGTGTCCGTTCTCGCGCTCGCTGATGATGATCCGCTTCAACCGCTGCCGCTCTTCTTCCGATGAAATCTTGCGCGACACGCCGGTGTGATTCACCGTCGGCATGTAGACCAGGAAGCGACCAGGCAGGGCGATGTGACTGGTGATGCGGGCGCCCTTCTTGCCGATAGGTTCCTTGGCGATCTGAACCAGGATTTCCTGACCTTCTTTGAGCAGTTCGGTGATCAGGGGGACATTCTGGGGTTCATTACGGCGAAAGCGTCGCCCACCCCCACCACCGCGGCGTCCACGCTGACCACGTCGTGGATCGAATGCAGGACGCGGCGCACGCTGCGTATACGCCGCAGTCCCCGCTGGAGCGCGGACTTCAACCCGCACATCCACTGTGCCGTCGCCCCGGGCTTCGGCATCGAGGAGTGCTTCGGCTTGCGCCTGGGCTTCTTCAAGTTCTGCTTCTTCCGCTTCTTTTTCCTCCTGCTCCGCAACCGCGTCGTCAACTTCGACTTCGCCAGAAACAGGTTCGTCGATGCCGCCTTCAATGACAAACGGTTCGCCAGCCTTAGGCTCGCTGGCTGTTTGTGCGGGCTCGCTCGATGCCGCGATCTCGCGTGTAGCCGGCTCGCGATATTCTTCGGCCGATCGAGTTTCTTCTTCCAGTTCCTCTTCTTCGAAGGCAGCCTCTTCGTCGAGATCTTCCACGTACGAGGCGAGATCGGCTTCATCCTCTTCGATGAGTTCTTCTTCGATCGTGCCCTCAGCGGCTGCAGAGACTGGAATCTGATTCGAATGTTCGTGGTCCGCAACCAGGCGTTCGTCGTGGCGGACTTCCACCGGTTCGGCGGCTGTTCCTCCAAAAACGGCCGCAACATTCATCTCATGCAGACGCTTCTGTTCACGATCCCACTCGGAAGATCCGACTTGAGCGTTCGCGGCCGCGCCTCTGGCGAGGTCTTGAGGTTCGGGAATGGAAGCCTGCTGGCTGGCTTCCGGCTTGGCGAACAAAGGCTCGTCCTCGGGAAAAGCAGCGGTAATGGGGGCTGGCGCGTCAGGATTCTGCGAGGCGGACTTTGCTTCCGCCCGGGCCTGAGTCTGAGCCAGACGCTGATACTTTGAGATCGACTCACCGGGCAGCAGGATGGGCTGGTACCCCGGCGGCGGACCATATTCGGAACGCTCGCTTCGCTCGGGCCGATCGGTTCTCTCGGAACGATCTCTTTCTGGACGATCTCTCTCTGGACGGTCTCTTTCTGTGCGATCGGTGCGCGGCGCTTCTGAGGCGGGACGGGCAAACTTGGACTCGGGCATGCGCTCGCCACGGCGTCCGCGACGACGACGGCTGCGCCAGTCTCCGCGACCCTCGCGGCTCTCTCCGCCGTTCGAGCGTTCGCGACCTTCCCCCGGCTGGGCGGCTAGCGCGGCACTCGCTTCCGGGGACGCCATCGGCTCGCTGGCTGGCGTAAAGCTTCTGGCCTCTGGCACGGAGGCCTCGGTCCGCGCCGGCGATTGATAGGGTTGCGATGGAGCAAGGTTGGTCGGGATTTCCTCGACTTCGTCTTCGTCTTGCAACTCCATGAAGTCGGAAACGTAAAGGAACGCATCGCGTTCCAGGCCGATGTCCACGAATGCGGATTGCATGCCCGGCAGGACGCGGGTCACGCGGCCTTTGTAAATGGAACCAGCCAGGGTGTATTCGTTTTCGCGTTCCAGGTAGATTTCAGCGAGCAGATCGTCTTCCACCAGCCCCACCTTGGTTTCGTGAGGGGTAGAAGACACAAATAGTTCTTTCGTCATACTGACTCCGGTTCTGCGCCGTCAGGCGGCGGCAGGGATTCACCGGAACATAGGCAGGGAAAGACCGGGAGGATGGAGCGATGCGATGTCCGCCCCGCATAGGGGACGGCTTGGGCTACGGAGTTTTCTCCGAGGCCGGACTCGTGGCACAAGCTTGGAAATCTTTTGCACTTATCGCATTGCGCTTGCCCAAGGTTTGTGACCGCTCTCACAAAAACCTTCACAGGTCTTTGGGGGGGCCGTTACCCGCCTGGCAGCGCCTTAGCTTCAATCCTGCCCGGCCATTCACTGCTGTTCTGGCCGGTGAGTGCCCTCTTTACGCGAGGGCGATCGTGATCTTGTTTTTGGCCGCTCTTGGCAAGCGCGGCAACTTTCCTTACCTTCTTCCGCTGCTTCAGTTCACAAAACGGCGCATCCGCACATTCATCACAATACCCAGCGCCAGAAACATAAACAGGACGGAAGACCCGCCATAACTCATTAAGGGCAAGGGTATTCCGGTGACCGGCATAAAACCGACCACCATGCCAACGTTGACCAGGATGTGAAAGCTAAGCACAGCCACCACACCCATCACCACGAACGTGCCGGCGCGGTCGGGCGCCGTTTGCGCGTTCTGGGTCAAACGCATCAGCACGATAAAGTATAACAGCATTACCGTCAGTGCGCCCACAAATCCATGCTCCTCGGCAAAAGCCGCAAAGATGAAGTCGGTTTGTGGGACAGGCAAAAACGCCTGGTGAGTCTGAGAGGCGGCACTACTCCCCCAGAGTCCCCCGGAACCTACCGCAATGAGAGATTGAATCACCTGATAACCCGAGCCCTGGCTATCGGCCTCGGGTTGCATAAAGCTGGTGAGCCGGTCGCGCTGATAGGGTTTCAACACATGGAATGCCAGCGGCATCATCAGTCCCGCCAGGACTACCACGGTCAGAGCCTGCCTCCAGCGAACTCCGCCCAGGAAGAGCCCCATGACTGCGATTGGAATGTAGGTCAGCGCCGTGCCCAGGTCGGGTTGGGCCAGCACCAGAAGCATCGGGACGCCGACGATTGCGCCCGCCTTGATGAAGTCGGGCCAGGAAAGTTCCCGCTGGTGCAGGTCGGCAAAGTATTTTGCCACCGCCAGAATCAGGATCAGCTTGACCCATTCGGATGGCTGGAAGTGTCCGCCGCCGGGCATCTTGATCCAGCGTCGGGCGCCCAGATATTTCTGCCCGAAGATGGTTACTGTTAAGAGCGAGGCTATGGAAGCGATGTACATCCAATGGACGCCATCGAGCAGTTTCTGATAGTTGATGAAGCTCATCAGGAACATGCCGGCGATTCCGCCGCTGATCCAGTAAAGCTGCTTGATGTGCGCCCCGGCAAACTTGGTATGCGCAGTCGCGCTGCGAATCTCCATCACGCCCAGCCCGCAAATCAGCAGGACAAAGATGAACAGCAGCCAGTCAAAATCGCGAAATGAAATGTAGCGAGACATCAGTTCAAACGTCGTTGGCACAACGGGCGGTCTGCGACAACACCCTGTTCTGCGTTTTTCTGGACTCGTGAGGCCACAAAATTGCCCCGGAAGTGCCTGGTTTGCATGGCGAATCGATGACTTGCTTTTTCGTTGAGCGCCCTAGAATCGGCGCCTCGAACAAATGCCAAGAGAGCATCGAAATAAGAACGGTCACCGAGAAAGCGGCTAAGGCAATCAGGAGGGGGGAATGCAAGTATTGTCCAACCTTCAACAACACGGCGTCATGGTACAGATAGAACGTGTAGCTGATGACACCCAAATATGTTAACGGGGACGAGGTTAAGAGAGTGTGCAAGAAACCTTTTTGCATGCCAAGAACATAAATCAGCGTGCTACCCAGACAGATTGCACTGAGGGAATACGCGATCGAATTGAAGAGAACGCTGTTGGCGCCAGCCCGAAAGCTGGGCAGAAAAGAAAGGCCCACCAGCAGTACCAGAGCGACGATGGAGCTGATCAGAGCCATACGCCGGTGCCGGCCGATCCATTGCGGATCGCGGCTCGCGGCCAGAGCGACGAAGGCGCCCATCGCAAGCGTATCGGCCCGAAATATAGTAAGGCTATAAATCGGGAAGTGAGTGCTGAAAAGGGGGGTGGAGATGGCGCGAAGCAGAGGAGAAACTACGATTATGCCAAGCGCGACCCGGCGCAGCCCTTCTTTGCTGCATGCCAACACCAGCCACGGCCAGGCAAAATAAAACTGTTCTTCCACACCCAGCGACCACAAAGGACCCATCCCAGCGACCGTGACCGTCCCCATCGCAAGAGGAATATTGGGAGCGAAGAAGACGTAGCAGTACCAAATGTGTCCCCAATGCGTGCCGAAAAAAAGGCTCACAGCCAGGAGAAATGCAATATAAGGAGGGAGGATTCTTCGAATGCGGCGGAAGTAAAAAGATTTCCAGTAACTTCCTCCGGCCGCGCGGTTTTCTTTCAAGCGAAGGAGTATGCCCGTGATTAGATAGCCGCTCAGGACGAAAAAAAGATCGACTCCCATCCAAAACAACGGAACTCCAAAAGCGTGCGCTGCGAAAACCATTAGGATCGCAATCGCACGAAGACCGTCGATTTGAGGGATGCGCCGCGCTTCAGCCACGCTGATCGTCAGTATATTGGGTCGTTGAATCGGACCCGAGGATAAGCGGGCCGAAGGTACCTGATCCATCACCTGCATTGGCTAGCTGGACCTCCGCGGCCGCTTGTGATCTTGAGCGTCGAACGACTCATAGTGGTGCCTGTCATTGCACTCCTGGCGCCGCCACCGCCAACGGCGCCCGCGCCTTCGGCACATCAACCACGAACCTGCCTCCGTGCAACGTGTCTTGCTCTGAGCCATCGGGGCTGGCGGAATTCCACACCGCTCCGATCTCCACTTTCTTATTACCGGACGCAACCTTGGTGGGCTGGCGGCGCTGCTTCTCTACGTAAGCCTTCACAACCTGGGCAGCAATCCGAGCGGCAAACTGGCCGTGTTCTCCGCCTTCAAACAATACCGCGACCACGATCTCCGGATTCCTCCGCGGGGTCACTCCCACGAACCAGGCATTGTCCTTGTATTTGGACTTGCCGTTGGCGGTCTTGGCCTTGAGCGCGTTGCTAACGGTCTGCGCGCTGCCAGTCTTGCCGGCGAAATCGATCCCCTGCAGATGCGCGCTGCCCGCCGTACCCAAGGGCGTGGGCACATTCGACATGGCATCGGTAATGATTTCCCAATTCTCGGGATCAATCGGGATCTTCACCTGGTTCGGCGTATTGGTGGCGGGAATGACATTAGCCGGCAACTCGTTCGGATTTGTCACATGCGGCCGCACCAACAGGCCGCCACCGGCAATTGCGCCAATGGCGCGCGCCAGCTGAATTGGAGTGACGGCCACGGCCCCCTGGCCAATGCCCACGGAAATGGTCTCGCCTGCGTACCACTTCTGTTTGAAGTTGCGCACTTTCCATTCCTCCGACGGCATAACGCCGGAAACTTCTTGTGGCAGGTCGATGCCCGTCTTTTGTCCCAGGCCAAACATGGTCGCGTATTTCGAAATGCGATCGATGCCAAGTTTCTCCGCGAGCGTGTAGAAGAAAACGTCGCAGGACTGGTAGATCGCCTTGCTTATTTCGACCACCCCGTGAGTGCGATGCTCGGTGGAGACCCAGCATTTAAAGTAGCGTCCGTAAAAGGAGGCGCCGCCGTTACAGATCACGTGCATGTCCTGCGCGATGCCTTCCTGCAGCCCGGCCGTGGCCATGATGATCTTGAAGGTCGAACCGGGCGCGAGCTGCGCCTGGATCGCTTTGTTCAACAGCGGGTGATCGTCGTCGTTGACCAGCTTGCTCCACTGATCCCGCGAGACGCGAACTGCGAAATCGTTCGGATCGAACGTCGGCCGGCTGACCATGGCCAGGATCTCTCCATTGCGCGGGTCCATGGCCACGATGGCGCCGTTCTTGTCGCCCAAAGCCTGTTCCACCGCTATCTGCAGATCAAGATCCACGGTCAGCTTGAGTTGTCTGCCAGGTTCGGCCTGAGTCTCATCCAGCCGGCCCACTTCCCGCCCCCGACTATTCACAACCGCACGCCGCGAGCCGTTCTTGCCCATCAGGATCTGGTTGTATTGCAGCTCTACTCCCGACTTCCCCACCACGTCACCGGGATTGTAAAACTCCCAGCGCGGCTGGTTCAGCATCTCTTCGCTGACTTCGCCGACGTAGCCAATAAGGTGGGCCATGAATCCGTTGCGGGGATAGAGCCGCCGGTGGGCCACAATTGTGTCCAGTTCAGGCAGTTCGTTGCGGTGTGACTCGACGAAGGCCAGCTCATCGGGCGTGATGTCGTCCTTCAGAAAAATGGGTTGGTACTGCGGCATCGAGGCGAAGTGCCGGATGCGGTCCCTGGTCTCTTTCGGATCGAGGTGCAGACCCTGGGAAATGAGACCAGCGTCGGCCAGGAGATCACGCGAGGAGTCGCGCAACAACAAAGCCGTAAACGATGGATAGTTGTCGACGATGATGCGCCCCTCGCGATCCAGAATCTTGCCACGCGGCGCGAGGATCGGTACATTGCGGACGCGATTCTTTTCCGCCAGCGAGGCGTACATGTCGCTTTGCACCACCTGCAGCCGCCATAGTCCGTAGGCCAATATCATGAAAATGGCCAGGACTATGTATTGCACCGCGGTGAGGCGGACCGGGGATACTTTTTCGTCGCGACCGAACATCAGGGCGTCAGGCTTGCGGATTCAGGCGTTAGGCTGCTGGAGCACGCCGCCGAACTGGATTCCACGCTGACTTAATCCTTTCGGAAGATAAGTTTATTGTAATCCGGCAACCGCAAGATTGCGCTGTAGTTTCGGGTGACGGAAGGGCATAGACGCCGGGAAGAAGCGAGAAAATCGCGCTCTTGAGACCTGAAGCCCGATGCCTGGAGCCGGCCCTCACGTTCTCTGTTTGAAGCGATCCAGCACGGCGAACAGGGCGACCGCCAGCAGAGCATTGGCTAACGCCGAGCCTAGTTCGCGCGGCCAGCTCCATTGCAGAGTGAGGCCCACCAGGCCGCGGGCAACCGCGAAGTACACGATCTCGTGGACTACGTAGAAAAACAGTACGACTAGAAAGCGCGAACCGGCATTCTCTACATCCAGCTTCACGCCGAGGGACGATGCCCCGTACCCCACCACCGTCTTGGCAATGCCGTACAGCCCCAGGGGGTGGCCGGTGAGCGAATCCTGCAACAGGCCGATGGCGGCGCCGGTGAGCAATCCCGCAACCGGGCTCCGCCGGGCCACCGCAAAGAAGATCACTACCAGCAGCGGCAAATCAAAGATGGAAAAGAAATGAAATCGCAGAGGCACGAAGGCCTGCAGGAACACCGCGACCAGCGGAATCAGAATGGCTGCGGGAAGACTGAACCGGTAGACCTCAACCTGCTCATTCGATGTGTAAGTGATGGGCACGCTATTGAGGCTGTTCCTGTGGGGGCAGCGGGGGGGTGGCCGGCTGCTTGGGTTGGGTATCAGGATTCGGAGACGCGGGCTGGGACTGGCCGTCCGCTGCCGCATTCGTAAGGCTGTTCGGAACCTTCACCGGAGCGGAAGCCGTCTTCTGTGCTGGTGCCGGCTTCACGGCAGGCGGGTTGCTGGTTGTCTGGGCCGGCGAGGAACCGTTCGCAGGCTTGATTGCAGTCGCGGCGGAATCTGGACGCGGTTTCGGACTCGGCACAGCAGCCGGGCTCGAACCTTGGCCTGGAAGCGACTGACCCGGGATTGATGGGCCACGACTCGCCGCACTCGCGCCGCTCGGCTTGGGGCTCCCGGCGACGCCCGTCGTTCCCGGCGCGGTCGGCGCCGGGAAAATCTTCAATCCGCTGGTTGGAGGCGGCGGCTTGTTGGGATCGTCCGGAGGCCGGTCTGGAACCGAAGGCAGGCGCTGGGCCAGAATGTCCGCGGCGCGCATCGGCTGCGCGCCGTCCGCGAGCGCAGGTTCCTTTTCTTCCTGCTGGGTGATCACCAGCACCTCTTCCAACCGGCTTAGGTCGGCGGTGGGCTTTACCCGGATATTCAGAAAGAGCTCGGCACCTGGCGAAACCTTTGTGACCGTACCCACGGGCAAACCTTTGGGAAAAATCTGATCGCCACCGCTGGTCAACACCCGTTCCCCGGGCTGTACGGTTTCATCGGACATTACTTTTTCCAGCACAACTTCGCCGACCGGCGTTCCACGCACTACTCCCTGCAGCCGCGATTTCTCGAGAATGGCTCCTACTCCGCTGGTCTGGTCGTTGATCAGCAGCACCTGCGAAGTGGTTTTGAAAGCGCGCAGCACTTTACCTATGACTCCTTCCGCGGTGATGACCGCCATATCTGCTTTGATCCCGTTGTGTGTGCCTTTATCGATGTAAATCGAGCGCGACTGTTCGCTTCCACTCGAACCGATCACCTGCGCCGCTAAAGTCTTCGAGATGAACTGTTCCTTGAAGCCGAGCAGCGCCTGCAGCCGGCGAGCCTGTTCCGCGTCCTCGTTGAGGCGAACCTGCTCGATGCGCAGGCGTTCAATCTGCTGCTTAAGCTCGCGATTCTCCTGCCGCACCCCGCGCAGATAAAAATAGTTGTGCCAGAGACTGCTGATGCCCCGCTGAGACCAGACAATACCCTTTTCCAGGGGAGTGACGGCGTCCACCGCCCAGACGCGAATCAGACGGGTGGATTCGTCCTGAGTGGCGCGCCGGACCTGCATCGCCAGCCCCAGCACCTGGGCAAACAGAATGACCACCAGGATGGTGACATTGCGGTAGCGGCTGATGAGGTTTTCCATGGCGGGCTTCCTTAGTGTACTTCGTGTCCCTGGTGGTTTTGCTGTGATTTCTTAGCCACGAAGGAACACGAAGTTGCACCAGGGCGATCGCGCTACTCGATCGAAATTTTTCTTAGCAGTTTGAAGTCGCTCAGCATTTTGCCGGTACCAAGTACCACGCTGCAAAGCGGGTCATCGGCGATTGAAACCGGAAGCCCGGTTTCTTCGCGGATGCGTTTATCCAGATTCTTGAGCAGCGCACCGCCACCGGTGAGCACAATGCCGCGATCGCTGATGTCGGCGGAAAGCTCGGGAGGCGTCCTCTCGAGGGCGACGCGAATCGCATTCATGATGGTCGATACGCATTCGCTGAGGGCTTCGCGGACTTCGCTGTCATCCACGGTGATGGTTTTGGGAACGCCCTCGATCAGGTTACGGCCCTTGATCTCCATGGTGAGCGGTTTGTCGAGAGGGTAAGCGGAACCGATCTCGATCTTGATCTGCTCGGCGGTACGCTCGCCAATCAGCAGGTTATATTTCCGTTTCAGATAATTCATGACCGCTTCGTCCATCTGGTTACCCGCCATTCGGACGGAACGCGAATAGACGATGCCGCTGAGAGAAATGACTGCGATGTCGGTGGTGCCGCCGCCAATATCCACGACCATGTTGCCGCTGGGTTCGGTGATGGGAAGTCCGGCGCCGATCGCCGCGACCATGGCTTGCTCCACCAGATGCACTTCGCTGGCCTTGGCGCGATAAGCCGAGTCCATGACGGCACGCTTTTCCACCTGCGTTATTTCCGAAGGCACGCCAATCACGATGCGCGGATGCACCAGCATCTTGCGGTTGTGCGCCTTCTGGATGAAATAGTTCAGCATCTTCTCGGTGACTTTGAAGTCGGCGATGACGCCATCTTTCATGGGTTTGATAGCCACGATGTTGCCGGGCGTGCGGCCCAGCATCTCTTTGGCTTCCTTGCCCACGGCTTCAACTTCGCCGGTGTTCTTGTTGATGGCCACGATCGAAGGCTCGTTCACCACGATGCCTTTGCCGCGCGCGTACACCAGCGTGTTGGCAGTGCCGAGGTCGATAGCGAGGTCGCTGGAAAAAACACTGAACAGCGACCGCAGATTGTGCCAGCGGGATGCGCTCGAATGAAAGCCGTTGTTCGATGACATGTGAAAACTTTTCTCTCTGATGGAGTCGGTCTTTTTCCGGTTTTTACCCGGTTACTCTGGAATCGCTCTATCCTTAATTCTATGAGGGATTGCCATCCGTTTCATAAAACTAAAGTTGCTGCACCTCGGGAGTCCGTATTCCGGCGCCCCGTCACTCACTGAATCACTACTTTCTTCTGCAGAGTGTTCACTCCGCCTTTGGCGTTTTGCGCCGTGATGGTGATCGTGCTTTCCCCAGTCGCCAGGGGCGGTGTGAAGTAGTGGAAGGCGCCATCCGTGCCGACTACGGGCACCTCACGGCCATTCACCATCACCCGGGCGCCCACCTCGGTCTTTCCGGTTAACTCGATCACGTGACCATGCTGGATCAGCGGGTCCAGATCCAGATTGATCGCCGCCGTGTCGCCACCCTTCGGAATAATTGTAAAGCGGTTCTTTTCGCTCTCGACCGATTCCTTGCCGGTGGCATCCTGCGACTGCACCACCCAGTAGTAGGCGCCTTGCTCGAGGCCCGAAACCAGGACATCGGCGGTATTCACCTTACGATCCACGAGGGTCGAGGAAAAGTATGGGTTCCGCGAAATGCGCAACCGGTAGCCCTTGGCGTTGGCCATCGGGGTCCAGGAGAATTCAATCGGTTTGGGATCGCTCGACACGAACATGGGCATCATGTTCGCCGGCGAAATCGGCGTCGGAGGGCCAATCTCCTTCAGCTTGTCCATGTGCGGCTCGGCCGCCTGGAAACTCACCTTCTCCCAATCTGCTAATCGCACGGTCTCGCCATTGCGGGTGATGTCGCCAGTTCCCTTCTTGACCAGGATTTCATGCTGATCGCCCTTGGGATCGTTATGCACCATGGCCGCGCTATCCGGGGCCAGGGATGCCGTGGCGCCCGCCACAACCACCTGCGACCTTGAACCCTGAACGTACGTGGCCGTGGTCAGATCCACCGTGCCCGTGCTCACCGCCACCGAAACGCTGGTCTGCTGCTGATCGTTGGTCGAGTTCTCCTCGATCACAATCAGCGAATCCTGTTTCACGGTGTAGTTCGTGCCATCATTAAATACGATCTTGGCCATGCCTTCGGAGCTGGTCTGCACTACATCGCCTTTTTCCAACGGAACGCTATAGTCGGCCGTTCCCCAACTGTTGCCGTTCGCCTTCTTCACCCGCACCGTCCCATCGAGCGCGGTGAAGTGCGCCTGCTGAGCCCCGGCGCTGCCCGACTTGGCAGGGTTACCCGCGGCTCCGGCCACCACTTCCAGCAGCTTGGTCCCAAGGCCATCCGCCGCCTTGATGCTGTTCTCGGTGAATTGTGGAAAGGCAAAGCGCATGCCGACAAAAATAACCAGGACGACCGCCAGCACCAGCAGCGCCACGCTGCGGTAGGTGATCGTCTTCCACGCGATGTGGATTCCCGGTTTGCTGTTTGAAGACACCAAGGGCACAGAGAAACCTAGCCAAACTCCAGAGAATATGGGGTACTTTCGAGATTACCACAAGGCCTGTGGACGCAAAACAGGGAATGACCTTGGAAGGTTACGTTGGTGCCATGTGCATGTGGCGCGGACACTCTTGTCCGCGTGCTTGTACGCAGAACTTTACTGCGCAGCCCCGGCCGATTCCTCGCGCCGCCAGATCGACAGTCCCGGCCATCCCGTGGCTAATAAGCCGAGCGTGGCAGGTTCAGGCGTGGGCGCGTCGAGCGACACAGGATTCTGCGATCCCAACCTCATCTCTTTCGACTGCTCTCTCTCCCCGACGATGTCGCCAGTGACGATCGGCTTGTTCGGGATGGTCTCATACGCGTAGCCGGTTAGAACGCCAGAGAGAGAGTGGTTGGTCAGCGCGATGTTCATTCGCGCCCAGCCGAAGTGAATCTTGCCCTGGATCAAGAACTTCAAGCCGAGATAGCGGTTCTTGACGTTTCTCCACTGACCCGAGCTGTAGAAGGTGCCGGTGTCCGACTTCCTCCACACCGCCGCCAAGACGTTGGCGTACGGCGGAAATTTGGTTTTGGGCCCGACCCGGACGCCTGCCCGCAGCGCGGACGCCTGGCCCTTGGTTCCCACGACCAGATTGCCTGCTTGTGCAGGAAACACGCCCCAGTTCGAACTCTTACCGGTGTTGATCTGGGCCACGAGGTAGAAATCGTAAATCCCATCGTGGTTGAGATCGAGACGAACCACGCTGCCCAACCCGATGTTTGCCCGAGTGTAAACAATCTTCGCTTCAGAAGGCTGACTCAGGGCCAGCAGGCTCACTCCCGCGGCGCTTGCTGCCAGCGCATACATGCTGAGTCGATGATGGGTTGAGGTGGAAAGCTCGCTCACTCCCGCCGCGCTTGCCGCCAGCGCATACATGTCAAGCTGCCGGTGAGTCGATTCGGAAAGATTGGAAGCGGTCTTACGCGGCCCGGAAGAATGCTTCATAAGGCTCCCTTCGAAGTGCCCGGGGGCCATTGTCCTCCCCGCATTCCCGATTGTCACGCGAATTATCCCACCCCTAATTCGCCGGTTAAACTGAGATCGCCTCGTCCAAGATGTACCGCGGAATGGCCCGTACCCTAAAATGCAATACACGTTCATCCTCGATACCTCTAAGTTCTGTTCCGAATTCATTCGGGGCGAAATCAATATCAAGGAGGTCGTCCATCGTGACGCGCGTAACTATCCGCCTTGGTACCCTCGTTGCTTCCAACCTCTAGCACCGCTATACTGAAGAAGATTCGTCCGGCCGGAGCCCCCGAAGCAGCGACTGGGCGAGGGAGGATCGTCTTCAGCAGTAACGGGACCCCAATTCGGGCCACCGGGACCAGGGTTGTTGCGCACGATAATCCATGGATCTCGTGGGCTGGCGGCATCGCCGCAGGCCTCTTTGCCACGCTGTTCCCCTCTGATTGCCGTCTCTGCGGTGCTCCCCTGATTAACATTTCTCGACTGCCGGTTTGTGAAGACTGTCTTGGCGAAATTCGGCCGATCACCGGCGGGCTTTGTTCCATCTGTGGAGAGCGGCTGGTAAGCCCATTCGCATTCGCCGCTGAACCTGGCTCGACGCCAGCTCATTCCCCTGAACCCGTTGAGGTTCGCTGTGGATTGTGCCGCCGTCTCGAACCTCCTTATGTGAAGGCCACGGCTTATGGGAGCTATGACAGCGGTCTGCGCGAATTGATTCATCTGCTCAAATACAACCAGGTTCGACCTGCCGCTAATGTTTTGGGACGCATGCTCGCCGAAGCAATCGAAGGTTTGCAGCCACTTTTTCCCGCAGAAGAAGAAGTTCTGATTGTGCCTGTGCCCTTGCATTCGAGAAAGCTGCATCAGCGCGGATTCAACCAGTCCGAACTGATCGCTCGTGCTGCCTCGAAACTGAATCCTGCAGGCGGCCGATTCCAACTGAGCCCGGCTTTGTTGGAGCGTCGCCGCGAGACGAAATCTCAGATCGGTCTGTCCCGGCATCAGCGTCGAGAGAACATCCGCGGTGCGTTTGTGGTCGCAAAACCAGGCGAAGTAAATGGACGCGAGGTCGTGGTCGTTGACGACGTATTCACGACCGGAACAACGGTTTCCGAGTGCGCGCGCATTCTGCGGCGAGCCGGAGCGACGAAAGTGTATGTGGCCACGGTCGCGCGCACGCTGAAAACCGAGGCCCAGCACGCTGTGCGGGAGTCGGAAACTGAAGCCAGATTGACCATGGCGGCCGCCGGGTAGGATCACGCAGGGGTACGCCTCGTCCGAGCGAAGCCAGGCAGGTTGCGACGTATATGTCGGGGAAGTGGAACAACTCGATGAGCGGCATGGGACGAACTCACCTGTCACCCCTGCCCGCGAGCATGCGCTCTGAGGGAGACGGTCCCCACGTACTGCATGCTCCGGTGCTGGTGCTGAACGCGTCCTACGAGCCCATCAATGTGTGCGCCGCGCGCCGCGCTATCGTTTTGGTGCTGAAGGGCATCGCCATGACCGAGGAGGAGAACGGACATTTCCTCCACGCCGCTCGTCTCGCCATTCGTTTACCGTCCGTAATACGGCTGCTCGAGTATCGGCGTATCCCGCACCAGACGCGCGCACTCTCGCGCAAGAACATTCTGCTGCGCGATCGCAACACCTGCCAGTTCTGCGGAGAAGTTATGGCTTCCGGCGAACTGACGCTTGACCACGTTGTCCCTCGTTCTCGCGGAGGCGCTTCCACGTGGGAAAATCTGGTCGCCTGCTGCCATCCCTGCAATCGCCGCAAGGGCAACCAACTCCCCGGCGAAGCCGGCATGAAACTCATGCGCGAACCCCGCGCCTTCAATCTCCACACCAGCCGCCACATCATGCGCCTGATGGGCCGCTCCGATGACAAGTGGCGGAAGTATTTGTTTTACTGAGCAATCAGCACTCAGCACTCAGTCTGCTTCAAATTCGTGGTCCCGCATTCGTCATCGAAGATCATTACGATTACTAAAGTCCATGTCTGAATTTCACTGCCGTAACCTTGTCTTGCCCACTTCGACCCCGTATCAAAGGTGAGACATGTAGATCAGAAGTTGTCTCATGTCGAGACGGAGAACTTCGATGCCCTCCACTTTCTATTTTGCCGCTTGGACAGACAGCGGCTGTCTCCTCGGATGCGACCATGAGCACCAAACTGTAACTTCAGCCGTCCCCTGCATTTCATGCGCGGGGGGTTACGTGATCGCTGTCGAAAAAGGTGTGTTACGCGCGATGGATGATGCGGAGGAAGCGGAATTTCAGCATGCGATGTACGGCACCAAAGCGGAAGCCACCCAACAAAATATCGCCGACAGCATGCTTACAGTTCTGCTTACAATCCAAATCAAACTGGGAGATGAAGGGGCTTAGAACCTCCAAGCCCTTAAGGTGATCTCGTCCAGATCTGTTCCGCTGAGAGCTGACACTACTTCTGCGGCTGCGGCGGTGCGCTCTTTCCCGCATCGCCCTTGGGAACTTCTTTCCCGTCGTAGGTGATCTTCACGTTCGATCCGAACTTCTTATAATTGGTGTACTTCACGATCTCGCGAATCTTCACGTCGCCCGTGGAGAAATGCAGAGTGTCGTCGGCGCGCGTGTAGACGGGAAACCAATAAGGACCATCCACCACCTGCTCCCGGTAGGTGGTGAACTTGGGAAACAGGTTTTCGCTGCCCTTCTTCTTGGTGATGTCCGGGACGGTCTTGCCGAAGGTCTTTACGATCTGAAAATCCCTGTCGTCCACCCAGATGCGTCCCTGAAAATATCGTTTCTTGCCTTCGATCTGCTTGGGTGCGATGTCGAACACGTAGCAGTGCAGGTCGTCCTCCTGCTGCTGCCCGACGTAGAGAATGCTGTATTCATTAATCTCGTCGCTGGTGAGCACAAACGGCAGGCGGTTCTCGATGTCGTCGATATCCTGCTCGGTCATCAGAATGCGCTGCAGTGTCGATTGCGGCGCAAACACCACGTTCTTCACTTTCTTCCCGCGATCATCGAAAGAAACATCGAAGACCTGCTGATACTCGCCGTCCGGTGTGTCTCCATCGACAGTTTGCACCTTCACGGTTTGCCGGTATCCGTACTGGTCGAGCGCGGTTTTGAACTCTTTCTCCTTGGCGGCAAAATGCTGGATGATTTCGTCGGAAGTAACGCCTTTGGGCTGGGCAGGATCGAGCGCTCCCTCTTCCCCGAATGCGTTCATCGACGCCGGGCCGTACAAGGCCGCTGTCATGACCACCACAAATGCGATCCGCATGAATTTCATAACTCTAGTGTAGCGAAATCGGGCTTGGGAAACCTGCCTATTTAGATTGCAAGCCAGCGCGGAAAGTTGCCGGACCGGTCGGGATTCGCAATTACGATCAACTATTGACCCGCCAAACCGTCCAGAAATACCAGGTAACCGCTCAGAAGCCGGTAGGTGTTATAAAAATCGTCAAAATGCACCGCTGTGTAATTGTCTTTGGAAGTGTGCAAGACCCGGAGAGTTTCCTTCGTCAAGGAATGGATGGTGATCGTCGGAACCTTGCGATTGACGAACGCCTCCTCATCCGACACTCCGACCCCGTCGACGTTTACACCGGTGAGCGGTAATTTCAACGCCAGCGCGATTCCGTTGAGCGCGCGCACGAGCTTTTGATCCGAGCGGGTGACCCATACTTCGGTAGGACCCAAGCCGAGCGTATCCATGTTGACCATGGCATTGATTTTCTTCTCCTGCTCCGGCGTCAGGCTGCTCACGTAGAACCGGGAACCAACCAGGCCTTTCTCCTCGCCCGCAAAGGCCACGAAAATAAACGTGTGTTTACGCGGTTCAGTTTTGACAGCCTGGTACAGGCTTGGCAGCATGGACGCGCCGCTCCAGTTGTCGACAACTCCATCGCCCGCATCGACATGGTCGAAGTGCGCGCCTACAACGATCACCGAGTCGGAGCTGCCCGGTAGCGTGCAGATTACATTTCCCTGTTTCAATCCCTTCACCGGTTGTTCAGTAAGCTTCTCCTCGGGACAGCCGGCTGATTGAAAAAGGGTTTTCACCGTAGCCTCTCGCTCGCTGTCGTTGCCCTTGTAACTCTTCAGTCTCTGCTCGACAACCTGTGCGTTCACCGTTCCGAAGTGCAGTTGGGCAGCCAGAGGCCAACAGGCCGCCACCACCATCACGAAACTAAAACTGACTGACCGAAGCCCTCTCATCTCTGTCTCGATCTCCAGCGAGATTCTACATCGGGCAGTCTTGCCTCTGTACGTTGTAAGATTACGTGGTCGAATCATGTCCCCGACTCCGCGTGCGGAAGTCCCGTTTGTCCCCCCCTCGGTCCAGCAGGAGATCGCGCGTCTGGCTGCGCTGCCCGAGACCCGCGCTGCTCTCGCTTGGCTTCGTTCCGAGGAAGCACAGTTCGCCACCTGGCAACTGGAGATGGCGCGCATCCCCGCTCCACCGTTTGGAGAGGCCGCTCGCAGCGAATGGCTTCAGGAACGCTTTCGTGCGCTCGGATTGGACGAAGTCCACACCGACGAAGTGGGCAACGTTTTCGGCATTCGCCAGGATCACGCCAGGAGCGCTGCAACCAGGCAATTCACCGCACTCAGCGCTCATATCGACACGGTTTTCCCCGCCGGAACTCCACTCAACTTGCGTCAGCAGGGCAACCGCCTCTACGGCCCCGGAGTTTCGGATAACGGAGCCGGAGTCGCGGCCTTGCTGGCCGTGGCAGCCGCGCTCCGCGCAACCAAAGTTCGGCTGGTTATGCCCATCCTCTTCGTCGGCAATGTAGGCGAAGAAGGCGAAGGGGACCTGCGCGGGATGCGCCACATTTTTTCTCAGGCTCGCTGGAAAAACTCAATCGGCTACAGCTTGATTCTCGACGGCGCCGGTTCCGACACGATTGTCGCCGAGGCCCTGGGCAGCCGCCGTTTCGAAATCATTGTTCGCGGCCCCGGCGGCCACTCCTGGAGCGACTTTGGCATGCCCAACCCAATCGTGGTCCTGGCGCGCGCCATCCAGTCGTTCTGTCAGACGTCGCTCCCATCCTCTCCGAAAACCACTTTCAATGTCGGAGTCATCCGGGGAGGCACTTCGGTAAACTCCATTCCCGAGTCGGCTAGCATGCGCGTCGATATTCGATCCACTTCGATGGCCGAGATGGAGCGGCTGGAAGCGTCCCTGCGGCGCGCGCTCGAGCATGCGGTCGACGAAGAATCGCGGGTCAGCGAGCAGCGTACTTCCTCGCAAAAGCGCTCGTCCGGCCTCAGCTGCGAGGTCGTGCCCATCGGCAATCGCCCCGCCGGCGAACTGGAGGCCAATGCCCGCATCCTCAAGGTAATTCGTGCCGTGGATACGCACCTCGGCAACGCCGCCCAAATTCAGCGCGCCTCCACCGACGCCAACATCCCGTTGTCGATGGGCCGCGAAGCCATCGCCATCGGCGGCGGCGGCGTAGGCGGCGGCGCTCACACCCTGCAAGAGTGGTTCGACTGCACCGCACGCGACCTCGGACTCAAGCGGATATTGCTCACGCTGCTGGCACTGGCGGGCGTGGTTGAATAACTTAGCGAACCTCAAAAACCTCGCCACAGATCACGCAGATTAGAAGAGAAGAGAAGAGAAGAGAAGAGAAGAAAAGAAAAAAATATCCGTGTTCATGCGTGAAATCCGTGGCGAGGGATTCTAGAAACCCGGCTTCCGCATGGGCCGGAACGGAATCATGACCACCGTCTGGATCGCTACCGGATCGCCATTTCTGGTAGCCGGGCGGAATCGCCAACGCGACAGAGCGGCGCTGGCATATACATCCAGACGGTCGTCGACTCCGCGCAGAATTCGCACTTCGCCCACCGAGCCGTCGCTGCGGATGACCGCTGAGAGCATCACGGTGCCCTGAACATTCTGCCGCATCAACTCCAGCGGGTACCCAGGATCCACTTCCTGCGTGGCCACCGGAGCAGTCAACTCACCCGGCTTTTCAGCTTCCTTCAATTCGGCAAAATGCATGACCCAACTGCCGCCCGCCGAGTTTAAGTTGGGCACGTTCAGCGTCATGGCATAAGACTTCCGGTCGCCGAAGACTTTGCGCTCGAGTTCACTCGTAGCATTCGCCGGCAACTCCGCCGCCCGCGGCGGAACCGCGCTAACCCGTGGCGGCGTCGCGCTGGCGAGCAATGGAGAGTCGGACGACCTAGCCTTCGAGATCCCGGGAGTGTTGCCAGCAACCGCGGAGATGCTCCCCGGCTTAGGGCTTGTCCCTACAAAAAGTCCAGACGGAACGCCGTTTGCGCTGCCGCCCGAACCCGCCGCATCTCCGCTGCCATGGCCACCGCCCACACCATTGGCAGTGCCGGGACGATTGTCAGCAGGAATATCCGGCGTTCCCGCTGCTCCGGCCTTGCCCTCCGGAGTCGCCGCGAACGTCCCACGCCGGTTCCCTGCTGGAACATCAATAGGTCCGCCCGGAGCTGCGGGATGAAGGTTCAATGCAATCAGCCGTCCATCGCCAGAGCCCCCGGATCCCTGCACTGAAGGTGGAGGCGGCACCACCCCGCCGCCGGAATTTCCCATCGGCGCCATGCTCGCCACCGCGCGTTGCTCGCCCACCGGCAACTGCGGCGCAGGCGCCACCACCTGCGAATGCCCGACATTGATGTCGCTCAATCTGCGCGGAGCCGCGTCCGCAACCTCCACCGGAGGCTCGACAATCGCCGGTTGAGGGGCACGAACATCTCGCCTCGAAATCGCCGTCCTCGAAACTGCGGCCGTGACCTCCTGCGCGGGCGCGACCACCGACTCGGTCAATGCCGCCGTCTGCTTCATCGAACTCTTCACATCAGGAATCGGCGCAACTACAGATGCAGGCAGCACCGGCAGCTTCAATTCCGACGGCGAACCCGCCATCGCCGCAGTGGGAATCGTCGGCGTAGGACGTCCCATGGCCACAATGTTGGGCAACGGCACATCGTGATCCAACTTCAACTTCGGAGGTGTGACAATCGTCTGCGTGTGATTGTCGGCTTCAGGCGGGACCGAAATGATCGGCTGCGCCGCATGCTCCGGCTCGCCCTTCTGTGGCAATCGCGCGTGGGTTCCGCCGGTGTCGAGCGGCGCCAGATATTCCGTAGCATCGTAATAGACAACATCCGACCTGTGAAACACCGGCCGCTGCACCATCTGCGGACGTTGCGGCCAAAGCTGCGACCATCCCCACAATGCCGCGATCACCAGAACATGCCCCAGCGTAGACTGCAGGAACTGCAACCATGGCATTCGTGTCGGGACAAAAACGTCCGGCCAAAACTCCCCTGGCCGCAACACCAGCCACAGCGGCGCTTTTCGCCGCATCCGCAACAGGTCTCTCAGATTACCCAGGAAGGCTCGGTGCCTGGGTTCCAGCGTCACCAGCAACGTGGGCGCGGCCGCCGGGGCCGGCTTGCGCTTGCGCGAGGTGTCGATCAGCAGCGGACCCTGTTTCATACCACTCCCCGCGACCGGCGAGAATCTCCCTATTATAGCCGGGTTCGCGGCCTTCAGCGCCCGGACAAAGGGTTCCCGGCCCGGAATTTCCGTGCTCTAATACCGATATGAAACTGGCAGAAGTCCTTCCGCTCATCTTGCTCACCTGCACTTCGCTCCCGGCCGGAGCGCAAACCCCACCTTCCGCCCCCGACTACTCCGGAATGTACAGCTTCCAGCGCGAAGGCGAATTCGTCCAGATCACCGTTGAAGATGCCGGCCATGTCACCGGCTTCGTCTCCCGCTTCGGCGATTCCGAGAGCGATCGCGGCGCCTTCCTTGATCAATTCTTCAAACAGGGCAAGCTCGACGGAACCAAACTCACGTTCACCACCGACACCGTGCACGGCGTCTGGTTCGACTTCAAAGGCACAATCGAGCGCGGACCCGGCAAAACTCCAGCAGACGAGGCCTACTACGTCCTGAAAGGCACCCTCACGGAATACCACACCGATGCCAACAAAGCCGTCACCTCAAAGTCTCACGAAGTAATCTTCAAATCCTTCCCCCACGAAACCTAGTCACGAAACATGTGTAGAGCGGACATTCCTGTCCGCTGCCGTTGAACTTGATCGCAATGTTGTTTCTGAAGCGCAAGAGCGGCGGACAGGAGTGTCCGCCCCACACAATCTACGCGACGTCGCGGCCGCTCCCAGATTTCCCTCGAGGCGCGCCTTCGGAAAGCTCCGGATACAGCGGACGCGTCGCGACCACTCCATTCTCCACCACCACGGTAAGACTCTGGGCGCAGCGCTCACAAAGCCAGAAGTACTCGATTCTGCGGGTTGGGGAGCGCTTCTCGTCAGCGCGGACTCCGCCGGTTTCGACCTTGAAGATCCTGCCTTCGCGCAGGTAGTGCAAACGAGACAGACACGCCGGATTTGCGCACTTGGAGAGCACGGGGGAACCTCCTGATCAAAAATCGCGGGCTGCTCTCCAAACAGCCGTCACAATCAATTATAGAACTCGAAGCGCGGAACGCAAACCCGCACAGAATCACAATCGGCGGGCGGCCCGGACCGCCGCGTTAGTTTTACTCCGGAGGGTGCCCGGTCCAAGCTCCGCTTGGGCGGGGACTTTCGTGATCGGAATGCACCGCACAGTCGGAAAAACGCCAGCCTGCTGCCGGCGACCTCTACAAGAATTCCGGTGGTATACTCTCACTCGCGCTGGCGGGTCTCAGAGTAAGGGTTGTTCAAATGCGAGCGACAACGCAACTGCAATACGCACTCATCAAAACCCTGACGGTGCCCGCAGCGATCCTTCTTCTGATCTTGACGCCTACAGCCTTGGCAGGCCCAAAGTTCAGAGTCCTACACGCCTTTGGATCCGGCAAGGACGGCGGCGGCCTGTGGGGCAGTTTGGCCTTCGATGCCAACGGCAACTTGTACGGCACCACAAGTGGCGGCGGAGCCTACGGCGACGGCACAGTTTTCGAATTGACGCCCGGATCGAACGGCCGATGGAGTGAGACCATCCTGCACAGTTTTCCCTCATTCCCGGAGGACGGCGGGGCACCCTTCAGCACTCCAATTTTGGACGCAGCAGGTAACTTGTACGCCACCGCCAACGGCGGGATTCACAATAGCGGAATCGTCCTTGAACTCGCGAATAGCTCCTGGGCCGAGACCATCCTCTACAACTTCTGCGCCAAACCCAAGTGCGGCGACGGAGGGTCGCCCAGCGCCGCCCTGGTCATGGACGGGGCCGGGAATCTTTTCGGAACCGCCTATTACCCCTTCGAGCTGTCGCCGAGTTCTGGCCTATGGAAACTAACCGTCCTGCACAAGTTTCCCAGCTTCAAGGGAGACGGGAGCGACGCTTACCAGGGCGTGATCCTGGATGCTAGCGGCAATGTCTACGGGGCCACCGAGGGCGGCGGTACAGGGAATGAAGGCTGTATTTCAACCGGGTGCGGCATCGATTACGAATTGCACCACACGCTCGACGGAAAGTGGAAGGAGATTGTACTGCATGACTTCGGAACTGGCGGGGACGACATGCAGATCTCGGGAGGGCTTCTCTTGGATGGCACGGATACCATCTACGCCACAGCCGACGGCGGGGCCCACGCCCAAGGCGTAGTTTACCGCCTCAGCCGTGGCGCCAACGGTCATTGGAAGGCCGCGATTCAATATAGCTTTACCGGGGGCGCAAACGGAGGCGGGCCAAGCGGCGCCTTGGTCATGGACAAATCCGGAAATCTTTACGGTGCGACGGTGAATGGAGGTACAGCGTCATGCGGCTGTGGGGTCGTTTACAAATTGGCGCCGCGCTCCAATGGCAAATGGATGTACACCGTGCTGCACCGCTTCACCGGGTACGACGGAGCCCAGCCCTACGCCGCCCTGATCCTCGACAACAAAGGCAATCTATATGGCACCACGGCCACCGGCGGCGCCGGCGGCGCTGGCGTTGCGTTCGAGATCACGCCCTGACACGGGGTGGCCCACCTATAGCGTTGGCGGCTCCAAAGTTCAGAGTTCTCCATAACTTTGGCGCGGGCAACGATGGTGCTGGGGTCTGGTCGACCCTAATCTTTGACAAGAAAGGCAATCTCTACGGCGCGACCGGTGGCGGCGGGATCTATGGAGATGGCGCCGTCTTTGAACTCGCGCCCACCTTCGGCGGTGACGCACAATGCAGCTGCGGCGTGGTGTACAAATTGACATCCGGTTCCAACGGCAAATGGAAGTACACCCGGCTGCACGCCTTCGTAGCCTCCGACGGCTACGAGCCCGGCGCCGACCTTCGTCATCGACGGCTAAGGGAATCTCTACGGCACCTCCGCCGTCGGCGGCAAGTACGGCCTCGGCGTGGTCTTCGAGATCACCCCGTAAGTCACATCGCCGGCTAACTAGCCCTTTACTTCCTGCTGTCCTCAAGATATTCTACACACGCGGGCATTAGCTCTTCGACAATCACGGATCGTGAATCCGCATTACTGGTGTTCCATTTCGGCACCGGAGATGAGCTAAGTCCTTATTCCGGAATATTTTGCGCGTAAGTCCTTATTCCTCAAAGATTTTGAGGGTAGTGTGGCTGTAACCCCATGATTCCAAAAGACCGAGGGGGGAGGGGGGTACCCCGCTTTTTTCCGTAACGGGAAATCGCCGTCACCATACTTTTTCCCGCTCGAACGTCTAAAGCTACAAGCTGGACGTCCAGCCAACGATCATCCAGCCAACGAATCGAGCTATACCAAGCGGGTTTCGTCAGCGGAGCCGCTTTCGTCGCTTGCGTGGCGAGAAGGTATAATTGTCAAAGCACTGATATTACTGAGTCATCGAGATTACTGGAGGAAGTTTCTATGGACCCGCTCGCCAGCGGATTCTGGGCGCGCCTCAAGGCCAACCGCCCGGCGTACACGCTCACGATTTTGCTCACATTGACGGTCGGCATTCTGATCGGAACCGTGATTTCCAAGGGAGTCAAAGGCCAGGAGAAAAAGAGCTCCGATGCCACCCCTCTGACCATTCCCTCGCCGCAGCAGCTCTCCAACCAGTTCTCGCAGATCTCCAAGCAGCTGGAACCGAGCGTGGTCAACATCAATACCGAATCGACCATCAAGAACCCGCACCGCCGCTCGCGCGGAGGCAATCCCGATCAGCCCGATGATCAGCAGAATCCGTTTGACGATTTCTTTGACAAGTTTTTCGGCGGGCAGCAAGGCAACGGTCCGATTCACGAACATTCGCTGGGCTCCGGAGTCATCGTTGATGCCAAAGGCTACATCGTCACCAACCGCCATGTGGTCGAAAAAGCCGACCGCATCCGGGTGAAGCTGCTGGATGATCCGCCGGGAGTTTTGCACGACGCAAAGGTGATTGGTTCCGATCAGGAAACCGATCTGGCCGTGATCAAGATCGAATCCGAAAAACCGCTGCCTGTCGCCAAGCTGGGCAACTCCGACGGCATGGAAGTGGGCGATTGGGTCCTGGCCGTGGGCAGTCCGTTTGGACTGTCCGAGACCGTGACTGCAGGAATCGTTTCGGCGAAAGGCCGCAACATCGTGCCCAACCGGCAATTCCAGTCCTTCATTCAGACTGACGCCGCGATCAATCCCGGCAACTCGGGAGGCCCGCTGGTCAACATGGCCGGCGAAGTAATCGGCATCAACACTGCGATTCTGACCGATACCAATGCCTATGCCGGCGTTGGCTTCGCCATGCCTTCGAACACCGTCGTAAACGTCTACAACCAGCTGATCGCTCCCGAACACCGGGTGGCCCGGGGCTCGATCGGGATCATGTTCAACGCCCAGGAAAATCCGGCGATCTCGCGGGTGTATGGAGCGGGCGCTGGCGGGGTAACGGTTTCCGCGGTCACGGCGGGCAGCCCGGCAGAGCAGGCCGGACTCAAAGTCGGTGACACAATCACGTCGGTAGATGGCAAGCCGGTAAAGAACGGCGACGAATTGGTTTCCGACATCGCCAGCCGTAAACCCGGCAGCAAGGTGCCGATCGGATTCGTCCGCAATGGCAAGAAACAGGACACCACGGTCACAGTCGCGGATCGAGCCAAATTGTTTGCCGCTCGCCTCGGTGAAGATGATGAAGGTGGCGAGGAGGCGGCGCCCAAAGAAAGCAAGCTGGGCCTGACGGTGAGCGCGGTTAATTCTGAAATGGCCGACCGGCTGGACATTCCTGCCGGCAAGGGCGTGATCGTGAAAGATATCAAGCCGTCATCGTTCGCCGATGACGTCGGGCTTACGCGTGGCGATGTCATCCTCGAGATCAACAAACAAGCGGTCAATTCCGAGGACGACTTTAGCCGGATCTCTTCGTCCATGAAGAGCGGACAGGATGTGGTGTTCCTGGTACGCCAGCGGGGCTCAGGCCGCCAGGACGGCACCATCTTCCTGGCCGGTACACTTCCGTAACCTGGTAACAAACCATGGAGACTGGCACTGAGGGCTCCCGATCGGGGATCATTACCCAAGTGCCAGCTCTGGTTTGCGAGGATAATGTTTGCGTTTGCTAGATTCCTGGATAAAAAGATTTTCGACCGTGGTCAGCGTCGCGCTTGTCGCGGCCACGCTGTCGTCCGCGCAGGACGGTAACACGAACAGCGCGCCCGTAGCGGCGCCGCCGAGTAAGCAGCCCCCATCGAATTCCCATACTTCGACGGGCGCTCACTCGAAGAGCTCCAAATCCACCAGCACTTCGGCGCACTCAACCGGAAGCAAAAACAAGAAGTCGCGGAAATCCGCCACCAAACGTACGCACGGACAGCAGAAGATTGACCAGAAGCGGACCCTGGAAATCCAGGAAGCGCTGATCCGTGAGCACTACCTGGATGGGAAGCCTACCGGCGTGTGGAACGATGCCACGCAACAAGCCATGCAGAAGTATCAGGCGGACAACAATTGGCAGTCGAAGACAACTCCCGATGCACGCGCGTTGATCAAGCTGGGACTGGGACCAGACCATGATCATCTGCTGAATCCCGAAAGCGCCATGACCAACCAACCCCCGGCGGCCCACAGCGACGGGGCCTCACCTCGCGGCGGCGCCGCTGAACCTGGCAAACAGCAACCATAGAACGTTAAAAAAACTCGCCACGGGTCTTCACGGATCGAGAAAAAGAAGAAGGCGTATCCACGTCGATCCGTGAAATCCGTGGCGGAGAATTTAGCTCTTCATCACCGGGTCGGGAAAATAGGGCAGCGGTTGCCCGCTGACAATGGCGCGCGGATTACCATCGACGAGAGCGCGCGCGACCTCATCTCCGCAGATTTCCGCGGCTGCGGTGCGGGCGGTGGAAAGTACCGGCGGGCGATTCGTGGTGTCATGGGCATCGGTAGCGAGAACGTGGACGGCGTCGCGTTTAAGCAGCCATTGTGCGGTTTGCCACGCCCCCTGCCCCCAGCGCCCCGTCAGCGCCGACCCGGTCACCTGAATCACGCACCCGAGTTCCACCCACTGCAGAATGCGCTGCGGGGTGCGCTGCATGATCGGATTGCGTTCGGGATGGGTAATCACCGGAGTGATTCCCTTGTCCAGCAGATTGCTGAAGTTCTCTTCAATCTGAACCGGAACACTGTAGTTGCTTAGTTCCGCCAGCAAGTAGCGGCTGCCTTCGATGGTATAGCGATCGGGAAACAGCATGACATCCTGGAGATTCTCGTAGGACAGATGGAAATCGCAGCCCAGGCTGAGGCGGGGAGTCTGGCCAATCCGCTGCCGCAGGTAGTCGAGCAGGCGCGCCAGGAACTCGCGGTCGTAGCGATAGCGGTCGTTGGCGTGCGGAGTGGCGACGATATGCTCGATCCCATCGGCAACCGCCATGCGGCACATCTCCGCGGCCACGTCCCAGGATTTAGGGCCGTCGTCCACCTCTGCGAGGATGTGGCAGTGGATGTCGATCACAACCAGATTTTTCTGGCTTTGATGCGATTTAAGCAGATTTGGAGAAAAAGACCAAGCTCCGATGGCCGTACATCAGGTTGAGGCGTGTTCGACACCCAGATCCATCCGGCGCAGCAGGTCTGCGAAGCGCGGGTCCGAGCGTAGCGGGCCGAAACGCCGCGTGACCTTCAGAAAAGCCATTTGACTTTCCCGCTCGGCATAAGCTTTCTCCAGCCACCGAAATGCGCTGTCGCGGTCGCCGATGCCGGCAAAAACGGTCGCCATATCGAATGCCGACACGTAGTGGCGCTTGGACGCCTCCCGCAATCGGGCAATCATCTTACTCGCTTCATCTCGATTGCCCGAATACCCGTATGCGGCGCCCAGCGAAGCCAGCGCGGGGGGACCGTCCCGGGACAAGTCTGCTGCTTTCCGATATTCACTGATCGCTTGTAGCCACATCCCCTGGTCTTCGTAGCTGGAGCCGAGCGCAATGTGTGCGGGAGCGAAGTCGGGATCCATTTCCAGAGTCCGCAGGTTCAGATCGGCGGCTTGCGCGTATTGACCCAGGTCGCGATAGCGCCCGGCCAAGGTGGTGTTGATCGACAAGGAGAGAGGGTCAATCTGCTGCGCTTTTCTGGCTTCTTCCACTGCTTCGGAAAAGCGGCCCATGGCCGAGAGATAGTAGCTGTACCATTGGTGGGCAGTCGCGTAGTTCGGGTTCAGTTCGATAGCGCGGCGAAACTCCTGCTCGGATCGCGTCCAGTTCCAGTCGTAGTAAAACTCCACCAGTGCCAACTCGGCATGACCTTCGGCGATTGTGGGATCGAGTTCCAATGCTTTGTTGGCTGCAGTACGGGCTTTAGCACTTGCGACTCGGGCGGGTAAGACATCCGAGCCCATAATGGAGTAGCTATCCGCCAGACCCGCATAGGCGGCCGCGAACTTCGGATCGCGAGCGATGGCGTGCTGGAAGTAATCGACGCTCTTTCGCAGTCCGTCCTCGGTTCGTTTATTCCAGAAGTAACGGCCCTTAAGATAGGCCTCGTATGCGTCGGGCTGGACAGGGTGCACGTTAACTGGCGGCACGCTGGCTTGCGGGGAGGTTACTTTTCCCTGGACTTCTTCCGCGATATCACGCGCCGCCGAGCCCTGGAGGACTAGGACATCCTTGAGTTCGTGATCATAACTTCTTGCCCAAAGATGACGATCGCTGGTTGAGTCGA
>Ga0210384_10001636_pt1 | contig 29810 bp, 30 predicted proteins | sample IncBWH2MmetaG_FD_160574 | JGI IMG/M metagenome (GOLD analysis project Ga0210384, IMG submission 160574) | Forest soil microbial communities from Barre Woods Harvard Forest LTER site, Petersham, Massachusetts, United States - Inc-BW-H-2-M | ecosystem: Environmental > Terrestrial > Soil >...
CTGCGAGCACAGGTATTCGCCCAGAGCGCGCCCGGTGCGCTCGAGCGTCGCGTCGTCCAGCGGGGATTCGCCGGGAATTCCGCGAATGCCATCGGTGCCGAAGAGTTGTTTGGCCATGTGATCGAAGCATCACCATTCTGAAAATGGGAGCAAGTGATTCTATCATCGGCGCCTGCCCGGAATGGCGCCACGGGATGGAGCGCTTGCCAAATTGTCACCCTCAACGCAGGCGAGAGGCGTTGCCCACGCGGGCACAGACGTTCCAGCGGGGGAGCGGCTGTGCTATCTTACGGCCATGCCTGTCGAAGAAACTAGAATCATCAGTGCGAGTTCGGTGAGCGCGCGGATCATCGCGGCCGGAATTGTGATTGCGTTCCTATACTGGGCCTCGAGCGTGCTGGTCACGCTGATCGTTTCCGTGCTGCTGGCGTATTTTCTGGATCCGTTGGTGACCTGGATGGAAAGCTGGCACATTCCGCGAGCGCTGGGGTCGTTGCTGGTGGTTCTGCTGTCGCTTGCGCTGCTGATGATCATGGGATGGACGCTAGTCGAGCGCGTGGACCAGTTCGGCCGCGATTGGCCCAGCTATCGGGCCCCACTCCGCGCCGCAGCAAACGTGGTATCGAACAAACTAGAGACCTTCGAGGCGCATGTTTCCGAAATTGAGCCCGGAGGGGATCACACGGGCCAGCGAATTGTCGAGGTCGCGGAATCGCATCCCGTGCGCAATGCGCTGCTCTCGAAATTAAACTCACTATATTCATTTATTCTGGCCGCGACATTTGTCCCCTTCCTGCTTTTCTTCATGCTCGCAGCCAAGCGGCAGGTGTGGCATGCCACCATGCAATTATTTCCTGCCACGGAACGCACCGGCGTGAAGCAGACGCTGCAGGACATCAGCCTGGTGCTGCGAAGCTATGTGATTGGGACGGCGCTGGTGGGTTTAATACTGATCGGCGCTAGTTGGATGTTTTTCCTGGTGATAGGGCTGGAATTTCCGTTTCTCACCGCGCTACTTTCCGGCACCTTCAACCTGATCCCTTACCTCGGTGTGGTCCTGTCGTGGCTGCCGCCGCTGCTGATCGGCCTGAAACAATTTCACAAAGTCGAACCATTTCTCGGCATCTTCTTCGTGCTTACGCTGCTGCATCTGGTCGCCGCAAATCTGCTGGTCCCGGCGCTGGTGGGGTGGCGCGTACGGTTGAACGCGCTGGCTCTGACGCTATCACTATTATTCTGGGGCTGGCTGTGGGGCGGGATGGGATTGGTGCTGGCGATTCCCATTACCGCGGTGATCAAAGTGATTTGCGACCACGTCGAGAGCATGCAGCCGGTGGGCCGCTGGATGAGCGGCTAGCGTTTCCTGAAATCGCCGGATCAAACCTGCGCGCGAAGCCGCGCCACTGCTTCCGCAAGTGCCTGAGGGCTCTTCGCTTCTTGAAACATTCGGATCGCTGCAATCCCCGCCGCGCCCGCGCGAATACTTTCCGCCGCGTTTTCCTTGTTCATCCCGCCAATAGCGATCACCGGAATGCGCACCGCGCTACACACATCTTTGAGCCGCGAAATTCCTTGCGGCGCGCCGAAGGATCGCTTGGAAGGCGTGTCGAATATGGGTCCAAAGAAAACGTAATCTGCGCCGGCGCTCTCCGCTTCGCTCGCATCTTCCATCGTGTGGCACGAAACGCCGATGCGGAAGCCTGACGGGGCGTTTCCCGCGCGACACCAGCGGATCACGTCGCGCGCCGGCACCGACTCGCTGCCCAGATGGACGCCCGCGGCGGCTGCGGCCAGGGCAATGTCCAGCCGGTCATTCACAATCACTAGCGTTTTTCTTCCGGATGAATCAGCGATGCTGACCGCTTCCCGCGTTAGTGTCAGCAACTCTCGGACGGGCAAATCCTTTTCGCGGATCTGAATCCAGTCCACACCCGCCTGCGCTGCCATGCGAATTTTTTCAAGCAGGCTTGGAACAGGCGCAGCGGTGCCAAGCAATTTTCTGTCTGTAACGTAGCAGACGACCGGTTTATCAGGTGCGGGTGACAACGGTGGAAGTCCGGCGGCGAAACGCCTCAAGCGCAAGGAACACATTCATAACTCCCAGCCCCGAGATTGCGCCGCGAAGATACGGATTTTTTACGAAGAGTCCCAGCGACGGATACTGGTAGAGGAAATAATTGACATCCCAGATTTCAGACCACGGCACGAGGATCAGCACCAGTCCCAGTTCGAGCCAAATCAGGAGCAGCACCACCCGCAGCAGACGATTGAACATGAGCTAGGGATTATGGGAGATTCTCGCCGGTGTGGCAACAGGGTGACGCGCTTGATGACGGGAGGACTCTACTATCTTGGAGCGTGCTTTTTTGCGTCATGATTGATGAATATTAGAGCACCGATACTTAGCGCTCCTAAGCTGATTAGAGATGTGAGACTTACTTCATAGAATGGGCTGTCTCCGTCCCCAGCGCTGAATGCCCTGATCCAAAGCATTCCCAAGCTCGGAATTAGAAGCACGCTACCAATCAGAAGAATGAAATTAACAATACCTCGAACCAACGGCTCTCCGTACAAGTCGCGCACGGCTTCTTGACTCAAAACTAAAGAACCGGTTCCGAGCATGGCAAGAGGGATGCTCGCAATTGCGTGACCCGATCCATGCACCCCTACGCCTGCCACCACGCTTGAGACGAAAAAAAGCATCCCAAGAATGCCGAAGACTGCCGCTGCCAGGTACCGCATGAACGCCTCCCACGAGAATCCAGACGAGAGGGCGATTAGCAGGAAGAAGCCGGCTAGAAACTCTGCCGCAAGCAATGTTACTAGCGTTTCTGCAGCGTGGCGATGCGGTCGGCCACGTCGCGGTAATCGATATTCACCGCATAGACCTGGCGGAAACTGTCGAGCGCGGCTTTTTCCTCACCAGCCTCATCGAGCGCCAACCCCAAATCGTAGCGCAGGGCGAGAATGGTTTCCTGTTCGAGGCCCGGCACTTCGAGCGCACGTTGATACCAAAGCGCCGCAATTTTCGGCTCACCCTTGTCCATGAAAGTAAGCCCGAGCATGGTCGAGCAATTCATGGCGTAGCGGAATGGCTTACCCTTCAGGACCGCTTTGGCCACCTTCTGGAATTCTCCAATAGCTTCGTCGAGCAGACCCATTTCACGATAGGCGATTCCCAGGTTGTAGTGCGTTTCCAAATCTTCGTCCTCTTCGCCTAGCTCGCCCAGTTCCGCGCGGAACTCCTGAAAAACTTCGGCAAGCTCATTCAAAGTTTCGGCAGTCGGCGCAGGCACAGAGGATGAACCGTTGGAAGAGGGAGCGGCCGCTGCTACCGGCTCAGGCACGGAAAGGGACGCGGGCTCGTCCACAGGTGCTTCCATGTCGCCCATCTCCGCCACTAATTCGCTGATGAAATCTTCCGTCGTGGCAGCGCCACCCTTCCCCTTGGGCTTTGCAGGCGTCAACTCGAGCTCGAACTCGCCGCTTTCCTCCGCCACTTCAGCCGGATGTGTTTCCTCGGCAGCTTCCTCCACAATTTCAATTGTGGGCTCGACTGCTGCCTCTTCTTCGTTCGAGGCGTGAATCTCCACTGGCTCAGGTTCGGGCGCGGAAGGAACCTCTGCATGCGCTTGTTCGGCCACAGGCTCTTCCACAGGCGCGGGAGCTTCCTCGTGCGCTGCCGCTGCGGGTGCAGGCTCTTCGACTTCCGAAGCCATTGCTTCCCACTCGTCGGAAAGATCCACTTCTTCACTCGCTGCCACCGGTGGCGGGGCTGCGGGGACCGCATGTGAATCCACGGGCGGAGCGACGGCTGGTTCTTCCACCTGCGCCCGTTCGGGCGCGCCAACAGGTATTTCGAACTCGATTGGATGTGCGGCCGCTGCAGGTTCGTCAGAAGCAGCATGTGCAGGCGCAACCTCGAATGGCAGAGGTTCCGCAGGCGCGGCCTCCGCAGAGGGTTCCACATGCGGATGCTGAGCCGCAGTTTCCACGGGAGTCGCATCGGCGGCCGAAGCAGGCACTCCGAGCGCTGGCGCAGACGGCAAATCCTCGGTCGCCAGCCCCGCCGCTTTCTGATACCGCTGGCGCAGTTCGGCGAAGCGGTCTGCGTTCACCGTATCGTTACGTTCGCGGTGAATCTGCTCGAGCTGCGACGCGAGTTCGGCGGTGCGCTTGTCGTTCCCCGCGCCCAGGTACATGTCGAGAAGCCGCTCGAGGGTCGGCGTGTGACGCGGCGCGCGCTCCAACACGTTTTCCAGAAGATGCGTGGCCTTTTGCGTCAGGCCATAACTCGAGAACAGGTCCACATCCGTCAGCGCCTGTGCAATGTATTTTTGCGTCTCCTCATCCAACGATTCCTCAATGATTGCAGGCGCCGCTGCATGCGTCTCTTCCGAGGTCTGCTCATCTGCTCTGGCCGCCAGATTCGTCTCGAAGGGTTCTTCGACCGGTGCGGGGGGAGGCACAGCAACCCCTCCGCTCCGGGCCCGAAGCCTGTTTAGCCGCTCTACCAGCCGTTCGTCGTCCTTATTGCGCTCAATCAGATCCTTCAGCAACTCTTCGGCGCGGGCAAAATTGCCCGCATCGGCACAGGCATCCGAAAGCTGGATGATCGCCAGAGGCAACTGGTGAGAATTGCTAGTGTGCCGGCAGAAATCCACCAACTCCTCGAGCGGCGCCATTTGCTTGGGGTCCTTCTGGGTGATGGCGCTGAGGGCCTTCAGGAACTTGTCCTGCTCGCCCGCCTCGATCATGGGGTCGCGCAGTTCGCGAAGCAGCGCAAGCGCTTCTGCGGTCTGTCCGGCTTCGATCTCCGCTTCCGCCACCTTATAAAGGGGCGCATAGTGAGCATGCCCGCGGGCCAAAATTTTCCGGCCGCGATCGGCCGCCTTTTTTACCTGGCCGTCCTTGAGTTCCAGATCCAGCAGCATGTTGGTCACATCGCCGCCGGCATTGGCCTCGGGATGGCTTTCGAGGATCGGGATAGCTTGCGAATTCTTGCCGCCACTGGTGAGCGCCTTGGCCTTCAACAGCATTGCGCCGGCATTGGTGGGATCCACTTCCAGGGCGCGCTCAATCAGTTTCACTGCTTCGTCCATCTCATTACGATCAAAGAGGCGTTGCGCGTAGGACAGGTAGGTCTGGGCCGCTTCCTTCTTCTGGCCCATCACGTTGTAAAGTTCCGCCAGGCGCATCTGCACGCGAATGTTGTCCGGCTCGACGTCCAGCAGGCGGTGCAGCACTTCCAGAGCTTTCTGGGATTTGTTGGCCTTGAGGTAGGCTTCGGCGATTTGCAGGAACAGCGGCCGCGCTTCGCTCAACACTCCCTGCTGAACGTAGAGGTCGGCCAGCCTCTCCAGCGGCGCCAACTCATTCGGCGCGAGCTTGGCAATTTTCTTGTAGATCGCGATGGCCTTGCTGTTGAAGCCGTCGCTTAAATAGACTTGCGCGAGCCGCTCGAAATATTCGATGGCTTGCGGCATGTCTCCCTGGCGGGCGAAGAGATCGCCCACGGTCATTAATGTCGCCTGGTCCTTTGCGTCGTTGCGGAGAATCTGCTGGTATTCAGCGATAGCCTGAGCGACCTTGCCCTGGTTCAGATATTTCAGCGCGTTTTCCAGCGCTTTGCTTTTATTGAAGGCCATGGATGATTTTCGCCTGCCCCGCCCGGCACGCCCAGGGCAGTCTCTTCCAGCCACACATGTGGCTTAGTGGGAAGGTTAGCACGCCGCAAAAACCACGGTCTACGCGCCGCAGCGGCCCTAGTGCCGAAGGGGATAACAGGGGGCAATCGCTCGAAGACGCCTCCGGCGGGCCAATGGCTGACGCTCCATTAATCGCTGAGGCGGTCCATTACGCGAAGTTGGATTGCCTGGGGACTGCCGCCAACATCCTTACATTTTCACTTCGCTGATCTGAATGATGGGCTGGATGTTCGTGTAGTTCGGAATATCTCCCATGATCTCCGGAGCGTGCGCGCCAAACGAGGATTGAAATGCGTCAACGGAATCGAACAGCAGGTGGCACATCGCGACGTAGGTCATCGGAGTGCCGGGCGCTCCACCGGTCATACCCTGCTCCACGGCCACGCTCTTCAAGGCTGGCCCGACTTTTCGCTGAACCAGCGGAATGTGTTTCTCGAGGTAGTACTTCATGTCGAATTTGCTGCCTGGGTTGTGCGGGTAAAATACTCCGACTTTAATCATTTCCACTTTCTCCCGTTTTCGTGTGCCCTGCTATGTCCCTAGCGGCAGCGGAGTTTGCTCCGCTCCCGTGGCCCAGCAACGCGCCTCGCGCACCGGAGCATACGAGAACCGATGCAGCGGCGACGGCCCATGTCGCCGCAGCGCCTCCAGATGATCCGGCGTGCCGTAGCCTTTGTTCTGCGCGAGACCATATTGAGGATAAACCTGGTCGTACTCCTCCATGCGCCGATCGCGCGCCACTTTCGCCAGGATCGAAGCCGCTGCAATCGAGACCGAGCGCGCATCGCCATGAATTAGCGCCTTCTGCTCAATGGGCAGATCAATCTCGATGGCATCCAGCAGGAGATAGTCCGGGAAGGGCTGAAGTTGCGATACCGCCGCAGTCATAGCCTGACGGCTGGCCTGATAGATGTTCCACGCGTCAATGCGGCTGGCCGCGATTTCCGCCACTGCCCAGGCCAGCGCGTGCTCGTGAATTCGTTCGGCCAACTCTGCGCGCCGGTCCGCGGTCAGCTTTTTCGAATCATCCAGGCCGACAATACGGCGCCGCGGGTTCAGCACCACTGCTGCGGCGACCACCGGCCCGAACAGCGACCCGCGGCCCGCTTCATCCAATCCCGCAATGCGCAGCCACCCGTGCTGGCGCGCTTCGCGTTCGTACCGCGCAGAACAAAGCCGTCCCATCGGTCGCGGATTTTAGCACAGGCCATATCGCCCGCCATCAGCGCCTGTGGATTCTGTGTCGCGCTGTGCGAGCAGCAAACAAAAAAGCCCGCCCCGATTTCTTGGAGCGGGCCAATAAGAAAATCTGCGATGCTATTCAGTGACACCGCTTGCAACCGGCTTCTCATATGTCTCGACACGCTTGATGCGCGCTGCCTTACCCTTGCGCGCGCGCAGGTAATTCAACTTGGCGCGCCGCACGCGTCCCTGCCGCACTACTTCAATCGTGCTGATCATGGGCGAATGCACCGGAAAAATGCGCTCCACGCCGATTCCAAAGCTCACGCGCCGCACCGTGAACGACTCGCCCAGCAACTCTCCGCGCCGGCTCATCACCACGCCTTCAAATGGCTGGATGCGCTCTTTATCTCCTTCGCCTTCCTTCAACCGCACGTGCACGCGGATGGTGTCTCCCGGTCGGAACACAGGATGATCCTTGCGAAGTTGGGACTGCTGCACCTTGGCGATGATCGGCTTCATGTTTATTTTTCCCGGCAGACCCGCTCAGGTGGGGCCAGCACACAACGCACAATCAATAATTCTACCCAAATCGCCCCATTTTGCCTACTTGAAATTGCGCAACACCCCAGTCCCGCCTACTCAATCTCGGGTATTCCCCTGGGGCACGCTCAGGACTACAATGCCGCCAATCATTGCAGCGGAGGAAACCGTGCGCGCAGACTCTGTCGAAGTTTCCTGGGATCAGGCCAAATCAAAATGGCTGGTTCGAATCGTGGTCGGCGAAGAAGCCATACGCCGCCACTGCAGCGCACCAAAAAATGCCGATGACCAGGCGCTTCGCACCGCTGCTCTCGAAACCGCACGGGACGAAGGCTACGAAGCCGACGCCGCCCAAATCACCATTCGCCGATAGTCACGCCCGCGGCCAGCCTATGCCGATGGCCCGCACAGGCTGACCGCTCATGCCCGCACGCACAGCTCACTGGTTGCCCGTCGAAACCTGATTCACAAGCGCGATCTCGATCCTGTGTTCCGAGCGCGCGAGTTCTTTTTCCTGCTTCGATGGGAACACCTCACGTGCGTGTCCGTCACCGCTGCGGATCTGCGCGAGGAAGTAGCGATTCCCATACCGGTGAAAGATCAATGCGGACGCTCGTGTTCCCTTGATCGAGTTAGTGGCCGTCGTCGATATCGGCAGCCGCACGTCTTCCTTGTTGCTGCGAAGTATCTGGATAGACCCTGACCCCGTAGGGACGGATTCAACGCGATAGCTCCCCGCGGGCAGAGTCTTGTTCCCGACTTCAAATGTGAACGGAACATTCACTTCCAGTGCTCGCGCCTGCGCCCGGCACTCACCCGCCGCGACGATTGAAAGCAATACCGCGCCTGCCGTTGCCAGAACTTTCGTTTTCATGGGATGCTCCTTTTTCATTTTCTCTGTTCCCGGCTGCCCGGCCTCAACCGGGTGTCGTGAACTGCGCCCACTCTGGCGCTGTACTGGAATTCCTTCAATGCACGGGGAATGAACTCTAGGCGAATTCGAAATGAACAAATAAACCACAGAGAGGAAAGGGTTTAGCCCCCGTCAAACCGTTGGTGGTATATTCCCTCCACCCGAGACGAATCGCATGCCAGTGCCTCCGAAAGATTCACGAACTCTGCGGTTTGATGTCTTTACGCTAGATTTGCGCGCGGGCGAGCTTTACAAGGGCGGCCATAAGATCAAGCTGCAGGAGCAGCCCTTCCGGATCCTGGCCATGTTGCTGGAGCAACCCGGCCAGGTGGTCACCCGGGAGCAACTTCGTGAGCGGCTTTGGCCGGAGGACACGTTTGTGGACTTCGACCACAGCCTGAACACGGCAGTCAAGAAGCTGCGCCAGGCCTTGAACGACGAGGCGGATAAGCCGCGTTTCATCGAAACACTTCCCAAACGCGGTTATCGTTTCGTTGGTCCCGCGGTAGAAGGTACGCAAGTGCCACACTCGTCCCGCGGTAAGGAAATTGGTTTGCCCGCGGACGAAGAGGCAGGCGAACCAGAGAGTAAATCAACGGGTACGGCGGACGTTGCGGCTTTGGCGCGCGATCGATGGAAATTTGCGGCGCCCATCGCGATTCTTATTCTTGCGGTCGCGGCGGCAGCATACTTCTTTACGCACAGGAATCGCGCGCTCACGGAAAAAGACACCATCGTCATCGCCGATTTCTCGAATTCCACCGGCGATCCCGTGTTTGACGACACACTCAAGCAAGGCCTGGCCGTGCAACTTGCGCAGTCACCATTTCTCGCCATCCTGTCGGACGAAAAAGTTCACAACGCTTTGAAACTGATGGGCCGCCCTCAAGACGAGCGGCTGACACCAGATGTCGCCCGCGACCTCTGCCAGCGCGCAGGAAGCGCCGTCGTCATTGACGGTTCGATTGCCAAGCTGGAAAGCGCATATGTCGTCGGCCTGAATGCAGTCGAGTGTCGCTCGGGCGAGAATCTGGCGCGCGAACAGATCAGCTCCGAAGACAAGGCGCATGTCCTGGCCGCACTTGGCACAGCCGCCCAGGACTTGCGCGGAAAACTTGGAGAATCTCTGACCACGATCCAGAAATATGACACGCCGCTCGATCAGGCGACGACGCCCTCTCTCGAAGCGCTGAAAGCGTACAGTCTGGGGCAAAAGACTTCCGCTGAAAAAGGCGAAGTCGCCGCCGTTCCGTATTTCCAGCGCGCCATCGAACTCGACCCCAACTTTGCCGCCGCGCATGCCGCACTGGGGGGCACGTACGTTGCCCTGGGCGAACCCGGCCTCGCGGAACAAAGCATCGAGAAGGCCTATGAGCTCCGTGAGCACGTCAGCGATCGCGAAAAATTCGATATCATTGCCCACTACTTCACGGGCGTCACCGGCGACCTGGAAAAATCCAATCAGACTTGTGAGCTCTGGGCGCGCGCCTACCCGCGGGACCGATCCCCCCACCAAATGCTGGCATGGAACTACGAATTGATTGGGAACTACGACAGAGCGATCTCGGAAAACCTGGAAGCTATTCGCCTGGACCCAGACGTCGCCCTTCTCTATTCCAATTTGATGGAAGACTACACTCCTGTGAATCGGCTCTCCGAGGCGAAGGCGACGTATCGGAAGGCGGCTGACCGCAATCTCGACAGTCCCTTCTTGCACGCGGACTTGTACGTGATTGCATTTCTTGAGAACGACTCCGCGGAAATGGAGCGGCAAATCCAGTTGGTGCGCGACATGCCCGGGGCCGAGGACTGGCTCTTCAGCCAACAATCCGACACCGCGGCATATTCGGGGCAACTCACAAAGGCGCGCGACTTTTCCCGGCGGGCGGTGGAATCGGCCCAGCGCAACGATCTTAACGAAGTCGCGGCAATCTGGCGGATGAACGCGGCCCTGCGAGAAGTGGAGTTTGGAAACTCCAGCCATGCCAGTGATGCTGTCGAAGAAGGCCTGAGGCTTGCCGACACGCGGGACTCGGAAATAATCGCCGCGCTGATCCTGGCGCGCGCCGGGGACGGTGCCCGCGCGCAAGCCCTCGCAGATAGTCTCGAAAAGCGTTTCCCGCAGAATACCGAACTCAATAGCTACTGGCTGCCATCCGTCCGCGCTGCCATTCAGCTCGATCGAGGCAAACCCCTCGAAGCGCTAAAAACTCTCGAGGTCACCCTACCCTTTGAGCTGGGCTATCCGCGGCCCGAACTCGAAGGCGGCTCACTTGTTTACCCGGCGTACTTGCGGGGGCAAGCCTACCTACTCTTGCGTCGTGGCAGCGAAGCCGCGGGAGAGTTTCAGAAATTCATTGATCAGCGCGCGGTCGTCGTGAATTGCCCGTTCGGCGCGCTTGCGCATCTTTGGCTCGGCCGCGCTCATGCGCTGGAAGGCAATGCCGACGCAGCGCGAAAGTCGTATCAGGAATTCTTTACCTTGTGGAAAGACGCCGACCCTGAAATCCCGATCCTGCGTGCGGCGGAAAACGAATTCGCGAAGCTCAAATAGTCCTCTACGGGCGGCTAGGAGGCCCCACTTTGGGCACTCTGTCCGAGTTCCCGCAAGAGAAGGCTATCTTCATCGCTCAACGCGACACCAGCAAGCAACTCGGGCCTATTGCGCAATGTTTTTTCGAGCGCCTTCTTCCGCCGCCACCGGCGTATCTCTTCGTGATTTCCGCCCAGCAGCACTTCCGGCACTTCCCATTCGCGAAATTTCGGCGGCCGGGTGTAATGCGGATAATCCAAAATGCCGCGATGCCAGGGCCGAAACTTCGAGTCCGGCAATCCGTCGTTCAGAACTGCGGGAATCTGAATATCCGAATTGTGAACTTGGTTTGGCTCGCTGAAAGATTCATTCACCGCCGAATCTTCGTTCCCCAGCGCGCCTGGAATTAACCGCGTCACCGCATCCAAAATCATCGCTGCAGGCAACTCGCCCCCCGAGAGCACAAAATCGCCCACCGAAACTTCCTCGGTTGCCAGGTGCTTGGCCACGCGCTCGTCCACGCCTTCATAGCGGCCGCACAACAGCACAATCCGCTCGAGTTTGGCAAATCGTCGCGCCGCGTCCTGCCGAAAAAGTTTTCCTGCTGCAGACAGCAGCACGATTGCCGCTCCCGCGGGCCTTTCTGTCGCGCTCCCGCCCCCCAGCAGCGATTCCACCGCTTCAAACAGCGGCTCCGGCTTCATCACCATTCCTTCGCCGCCGCCGAATGGACGGTCGTCCACTGTGCGATGACGGTCGTGCGTGAACTCGCGCAGGTCTTGAATACGCGCCTCCACTAAACCCGCTTCGCGTGCCCGCCGCACAATCCCATAGTCCAGGGGCCCGCCAAAAAATTCAGGGAAAATAGTGATGATGTCGAATCGCACGAAGCTAATCGTACCGCAATATTCCAATCAAGGGACGGTTGTGATCGCGGGCGGATGGCTAGAATCGTCTATCAGCTCTATTCGTCATTCAAATCGCGGAGACCTTCGGGGAGCACCACTTCAATCCGGCGCGCGGCTGTATCCACGCGCACACAAATTTCCAGCGCCAGCGGAATCAATAGTTCGCCTCGCGGGGAATTCACCACCAGCAGCGGCGTTCCACCCGTGAATTGCACTTCGCTCACGCGTCCCAGCGCCGCGCCATTTTTCTCGCACACTTCGCAGCCGGTCAGATCGGTTACGTAGTAGCTTCCGGAGGGCAGTTTCATCCGTTCGCTGATGGGAATCTGCACTTCCAGCCCAACCAGCTTTTCCGCCGAGGAAATCGAGTCCGAACCTTCGAAATGAAAAATGGCCTGCCCGCCCCGGCTCTGAGAAATCCAGCAGGAGAGAATCGCCACGCGCCGCGCCTCTGCGCGTCCATCCCACAATGCAGCCGATTTCAATCGCGTGAGTCGCTCAGGAAAATCAGTGAGGATTTCGGCGGCCACTTCTCCGTGCCGCCCGTGCGGACGCAGGATACGCGCCACGGTGACGCGCTCCGCGTGAGATGCTCGTGAAGATTCCTGCTTGGTCACTACTCGAGGATTTCCAGCGTGTAACGTTTCTTCAACTTCATTCCCGCCGCGCCCAGCAGCGTGCGAATGGATTTCGCCGTGCGTCCCTGCCGCCCGATTACCTTTCCCAAATCATCGGGAGCGACGCGCAATTCGAGCACCGTCACCTGCTCGCCTTCCACTGCATTCACTAGAACTTGTTCTGGATGGTCCACCAGAGCCTTTGCGATCGATTCCACCAGGTCCTTCATGCCGCGCCTCCACAGTTTGCCGACCTCAGCGGAGAAGCTTGCTGGAGCATGTACAAGAGCGAGTTACTTGACACACCGTGGAATGTGACGCGCTAGGAGGCTTTCTGGTTGCGAATAAAACTCCGGACTGTGTCGCTAGGCTGTGCGCCCTTGCCCATCCAGTATTTCACCCGTTCCTGGTCCAGCTCCACCGCTGCAGGTTTCTTCGAGGGGTCATAGGTGCCTAGAATCTCGACGAACCGCCCGTTCCGCGGCCGTGTCTTTTCCGTCACCACCACGCGGTAGAACGGGTGCTTCTTTTTCCCAATCCTGGCCAGCCGAATCATTAACACTAGCAATTCCTCCTCATGCGAATCCGCCCATTATACCGGACCCTACTGCATTCACCAATCGCAATTTGCCGCGCAGTAAAGCTATCATGCTCTCGGACAACCACATGGCCGACATTTCCATTCGTCCAGCTGTCCTCTTCGATCTCCCGCGCTTGACGGAGATTTACAATCACTACGTCGTCAATACGCCCGTAACGTTCGACATTGAACCCTACACTGTTGAAAAGCGCGAAACCTGGTTCAGCCAGTTTCGGCCGCTGGGGCGCCACCGCCTGTTAGTCGCCGAAGAAAGCGGCTCCGTCCTCGGCTATGCAGGCACCACGCGCTGGCGTCCCAAGGCCGCCTACGACACCACCGTCGAAACCACAATCTATTGCGCCTCGGAAGCCATCGGCAAGGGAACCGGCTCGCGCCTCTATGGCGCCCTGTTCGAGGCGTTGAAAGAAGAAGACATTCACAGGTTCGTTGCCGGCTACGCGCTTCCCAATCCGGCGAGCGCGGCCTTACATGAGCGCTTCGGCTTCAAACTGGTGGGAATATTCGACCAGGTCGGCCGAAAATTCGGGCGCTACTGGGATGTAGCCTGGTTCGAGCGCGCTGGCAATGCCAGGTGATTGCCGTCAGCCTAAGAGCCACAGCGGCAAAGCCGCCTGCGCGCACTGCTCGATCATTTCGCGATCGCGCTGCGAAAAGGCATTCGCACGCTCGCTCTCCACGTCCACAGTTCCCACCACGCGCCCGCCGTCCGGATGCAGCACCGGCACGATGATTTCCGAAAGCGTGCTGCCGAAGGCGGTCAGATACCGGGGATCACTTCGCACGTCCCCCACGATTACCGTTTTCTTGCTCTCAATCGCCGAGCCCGTCAACCCATTCGTCACCGGAAACGACGGGTACGCCGGCGCGCTCGGCCCGCTCCATCCGACGATGGACACCGTTTCAGTTCCCACATCGTAAATTCCCACCCAGCGATACTCGCCGAGTTTCTGAATCAGTTCCGCAAGGCGCTTCGCTTTGACCGATCGATCATCGCTGCCGGCCGCCGTCATCAGGATCTGATTCAGCGTGTTGTTCATTACGATCGGCATGTCCGCTCCTACTTGAGTCCCGCCAGTTTGCCGATCCCGCGCATTTTCATTTTTGCCATGCTGCCGTACTGCTTCATCATCCGGCGCATGTCCGAGTACTGCTTCAGCACCTGGTTCACTTCCTGTACGCTCGTCCCGCTGCCGCGCGCGATGCGCTTGCGCCGCTTGCCGTCAATCAAATTCGAATTGGCGCGCTCCGCCGCAGTCATGGAATTGATGATGGCCTCCACGGACCCCAGCCGTTTCTCATCAATCTGCGTATCTTTCGGCAAGTTCGCGAACGGCCCAACCTTCGGCAGCATACCCATCAATTGCTCGAGCGATCCCATTTTCTTGATCTGCCGCAACTGGTCGCGAAAATCCTCCAGCGTGAAATCATTTTCGCGCAGCTTGCGCTCCAGTTCCTTCGCCTGTTTCGCATCAATCGTTTTCTCGGCCTTCTCAATCAGTCCGAGCACGTCGCCCATCCCCAGAATTCGCGACACAATGCGGTCCGGCAAAAACGGCTCGAGCGCATCATATTTTTCGCCCACGCCGACAAATTTCACCGGCGCGCCCGTAACTTTGCGGATCGAAAGCGCCGCCCCGCCGCGCGCGTCCCCGTCGAGCTTCGTCAGCACTACCCCCGTCACGCCCAGCCGCTTGTGAAATTCTCCCGCCGAACGCACTGCGTCCTGTCCGATCATCGCGTCTGCCACGAACAGAATCTCCGCCGGCGTCAATTCGCGCTTCAGCGCGCTCAGCTCATTCATCAACTCGTCGTCAATGTGCAGCCGCCCCGCCGTATCCACCAGCACGACGTCGTACGCCGAGAGTTTTGCTTCGCGCAGCGCACCGCGCACAATCTCCAGAGGCTTGTCCGTTCCCGTGCCGGGCCACAGCGGCGTTCCCGTCGCCTTGGCCACTTGCGCCAATTGCTCGCGCGCCGCAGGACGGTACACGTCCGTTGAAACCACAATCGGCCGGTGTCCGTGCTCCGCCAGCCACTTGCCCATTTTTCCGGTGGAAGTTGTCTTGCCCGATCCTTGCAGGCCCACTACCAGCCACACCGCTGGCGGCCGCGACCCGAATTGCGGCTTGGCCTCGCGCCCAAGCAAGTCCGCCAGCTCGTCGCGCACCAACTTCACCACCTGCTGGTCCGGCGAAAGTTGCAGCAACACTTCCGACCCGAGCGCTTTCTGTCTCACGTGCGCGATGAACTCGTCCGCAACCCCCAGGTTGACGTCGCCATCGAGCAGCGCTTCGCGTATCTCCGCGAGTCCAGCGTCCAGATGCTCCTCGGTCAGCTTCCCCTGTCCGCGAAGGTTCTTGAACGCCCGCTGTAATTTTTCCGTCAGTGTTTCAAACATGGAGTTTAGTCATTCCCGCGCTTGCCCGCCTCTCGACTCCTGTCCGTCATGATCCCGTTCACTTCAGCCGATGGCGCCGCTGCATCCACAAAAGTAAAAGTCCCTTTCTCCTTCATCTCGCTGCCCGCGCTCATCAACGCGCCCAGCGCCACGCGCGCCAATGCGCCGCCCAGGCTGATCCTGCGCGCCCCCGCTGCTTCCAGCTCCGCAACGGGGAAATTCGCACCTTTCATCCCCGACAGCACATTCACCGGCCATGGCGCCACCGCAGTACACAGAGTCCGGATCGCGTCCAGGCTCGTCAGCCCCGGCGCATACAACACGTCCGCGCCGGCAGCCGCAAACGCCTGTAAACGTTGGATCGTGTCGTCGAGATCAGTGCGTCCGTGAAGGAAATTTTCCGCGCGCGCCGTCAATGTGAATGGAAATGGCAGCGCTCGCGCCGCGCTCACCGCTGCCGCTACACGCTCCACCGCGTGCGAACGCTCGTAAATCCGCCCATCACTCGCGGCATCCTCCACGGATCCGCCAACAATTCCAGTCGAGCCCGCGAGCCGAATCGTTTCCGCCACTATTTTGGCGTCGTCGCCGAAACAATTTTCGAGGTCCGCGGCCACCGGCAAGTCCGTTGCTTCCGCGATTGTCCGGCAATGCTCCAGCGCTTCTTCGCGCGTCACCTGTCCGTCGCGCCGTCCCAGCGAAAACGCAAACCCCGCGCTGGTGGTCGCCAGCGCCTGAAAGCCCAGCGAAGCCAATATTCGCGCCGACCCCGCATCCCACGGGTTCGGAATGATGAACACCTTCGGCCCGGCATGCAGCGCCCGGAAATTTTTCGCCTTCTCATTTTGGCTCACGCTCATAGGCTTCTCCCTGCTTCGCGGTCCCGCCCCTCGCAATCTTCGATTCTAGGTGACGCTTCCGAGCCGGTCAACGCGCTTCGCCCTATCGCAGGAATTCGCGGTATACTCGCGCGCGTTTTTGGACTGGCATCGCATGCCAATCTCCGCGCAACTGGAAAATTGAGGGAAAGTGGCGACCATAATCCGGAATCTCGTTTTTCTGCCCTTCGCACTCGGCTTCTGCATGCAAACCGCGCTTGCGCAAGCTCCCGGCCAGCGCTTCGAGATTTCTTTCCCCGCCTCTGCCCACGCTGGCGCCGTCACCGGCCGCGTTTACGTCATGATTTCGAATACCGACAAGGACGAGCCGCGCCTTCAAATCGGACGCACCGGCGTCCCCTTCTTCGGCCGCGACATCGAACAGCTCGCGCCCGGCCAAGCTGCAGTAATCGACTCGACCGACCTCGGCTCGCCCATCGAATCCCTCAGCGCGCTCCCCGCCGGCGATTACTTCGTGCAGGGATTCATCAACATCTACTCCGAATTCAAACGCGCCGACGGCCACGTTCTCTGGATGCACGATGATCAATGGGAAGGCCAACTCTTCAACATCTCGCCCGGCAATCTGAAGAGCGCAGTCATGCAAGTTCACATTGATCCGAAAGCAAACCCCGGCAAAGTCATCAAGCTGAATGCTTCCGATGTGATTCCTCCCATCGTCATCCCGCCCGACACCGAGTGGGTGAAGCGCTTCAAATTTCAATCCCCCATGCTCACGAAATTTTGGGGCCGCCCAGTGTACATCGGCGCCACCGTCCTGCTGCCGAAGGATTATGCCCGTCAGACCATTTCCTATCCCGTGATCTACGAGCAGGGTCACTTCGAACTCACCCCGCCGCTCGGCTTCCGCACTGAGCCTCCCTCGGACGAAGAACTCAAATCCAGCAGCACCCGTCGCGTACGCGCCCTTCAAGAAGGGTACGAGCTCTACCAGCACTGGATTTCTGACCACTTCCCGCGCATGCTTGTCGTCACCTTCCAGCATCCCAATCCCTACTTCGACGATTCCTACGCGGTGAATTCTCCGAACGTCGGCCCGTACGGCGACGCGATCATGCAGGAACTGCTCCCGGAAATTGAGAAGCGCTTCCGCGCCGTTCCCGAACCTCATGCGCGGGTCCTCGCCGGCGGTTCCACCGGTGGATGGGAAGCGCTCGCTCTGCAATTTTTCCATCCGGACTTCTTTGGCGGCACCTGGGCTTACTGTCCCGACCCGGTCACGTTTTCAAACGTCGAAGGCATCAACGCGTACAAGGACAAGAACGCTTTCTACAAGCAGTACGCCTGGCGCCGCGAGCCCACAATCAATTCCATCGAAACCGACGGCCGCGTGGTCCTCACTTCCGAGCAGCGCAATCACATGGAACTCGTAAAGGGCACGCTCGGACGCTCCGGCGATCAACTCGACATCTGGTCCGCCGTCTTCGGCCCCGTCGGCTCGAACGGCTATTTCCAGCCGCTCTTCGACAAACGCACCGGCGAAATCAATCCCGCCGTCGCCGAATATTGGAAAGAAAATTTCGACCTGCTCGAATATCTGAAGAACAACTGGCCCACACTGGGCCCCAAGCTTGTGGACAAACTGCACATCTACACTGGCACGATGGACACCTACCAGCTCAACTACGCCGTGCGCCAGCTAGAGGAGTGGATGAAAACAACTGAAAACCCGCACTACGAAGGTTTCTTCGTCTATGGCGTTGGCGAGCCCCATTGCTACGCAGGCGATGCCACCCGTTCCGCGCGCCTCATAGAAATCGCCGAGTTCATCTCCGCGAAGCGCCCCTACGTGGACGCGGCTCCTTGGTGGCCGCACTAATTTCCAGGCACGTCCCACTTGCAGCCGATCAGTGATTGCTTCTGCAGCGACCACATTTTCACGCTGAAAATGGGGAAGGCCTCCCGTTTGTTCGGGCGGCGCTAGCCCGATTGGTTTTTAGGGGCTTAGAGCTTTAGCTCCGATCTAAAGACCGCCCCGCAGCGGCTTTCCCCAGCGCCGTTTCACCCGCAGCATGTAGTTGTATGCGGCGTCATCGAGGTGCGAATATCTCCGCCGGCGATGGACTACGCGAACCAACAGCAATATCTGAACCGCAGCCGCTTGTGGGGGTGCGCCCTTGCGCTCATCCTAATCACGATGGCCACATTGAGTCTTGTGATTGGCGCAGCGCATAGCACGCGCGCAGCCGTCGCGTTTTGCATCTCCATCGCAGCGCTCGCGATTTCTCTTTGCTACTCGCCCGATTACCTACACCTCTCCGTGAATGCGGAAAAGAAGGCAAGCTGGGAAATCAAGATCCGCTGGAGACTGGCCGCAGCAGTACTGCTTTTGGGCGCTCTGATGGCCGGCAGCGCTCTCGGCATAGTTCTGGCTGCAATCGCCGCCGCGTGGCTCGCTGGAGCAAACCTGCTGGCCAAGACAGCCGTCCCTGCCAAATATCTTCCAGCATATTTCTGGTGCGCCGATCTTGTGTTGCTCGCAGCACTGTTGCTGGCAACACCTCTCGACCTTCTGCTTTGCGCGGCCATGCTCGCCGCAGCCGCTCATCTTTCGATTGTCGTGTGCGACAAATATCCTTTCCTTTGGTCTTGCCTCACATTCATATCCGGGGTGTTGTTGATTGTTCTCGCGGCCACGCAGCGCAGCGTGAAGCTCAATTTTTCTGCGCTGGCCGCCTGCTTGCTCTTCATCTCTGCACTAGCGACCGCCTGGCTGGTCCATCGCGCCCAAGCTCACAACGCGCACAACCTCAGCGCGGCAATGTCAGAATTAATGAATTTCACCGGCTATTCAGCGGATCGCGTTCGCCATCTCTGGAGCACGAGCAACCAGGAGCTTGCGAAAAACTGGCAAGCCGCTGGAATTCCTGACAACGATCGCGAACGATTGGCGCAATGGTACCGCGAAAATTCCGAGCTCTATCTGTTCGCCATCGACGCCTACAACCTCGAATACAAACGCATCCGCTCGAATCTGCGCATGCTCAAATTTGCCGCCGGCTCCTGCCTCGACTACGGCGCCGGCAACGGTGAATTGATTCTGGAGGCAGCGGGCAGAGGTCACGCAGCCACCTATTACGATGTGGAAGGCAAGACCCTGCAGTTTGCGCGCCAGCGTGCCCTGCAGCGCGGCCTGTCCGTCGAGTTCCTGCATTCAAGACAAGATCTCGCTCCAGCGGCAGCGCCAAAACGCACCTTCGACACTGTTTTTTCCTTCGACGTTCTCGAACATCTCCCCGATCTCCCCGGAGAATTGGATTTCCTTTCTTCGTTACTCAATCCCGGCGGCCTGCTGGTCTTCGATGTCCCCGCCGGCTCCACCAAATCTCACCCTATGCACCTCAACCACAATCTCGACGTCCGTGCCTATCTCGCATGCAAGGGCCTCGAAGAAAAACGCGCCCTGCTCCAGCGCCTGCCTTTCATAAAGCAAGAAAAGTTCGTCTTTCGCGCCCCCGCTCGCTCACCCGCACCCAGCGCGTGAAGTATCCTCCTCAGTTCTCACTTTTTCTCACAAGCGGAGCGAAGAGCACGTGGGATGAGATGGATCAAAACAATGCAAATGAGAAGGGAGACCTTGTACTGGCCTGTGAGCGGCCACCATTCGGACGGCGCCTCACTATCTAGGGGAGCGGAGCTTTAGCTCCAGCATAAAGACCGCCGCGCAGTGGCATTCCTTTGCGCCGTTTCGCTCGCAGCATGCAGTCGCTTGGCGCTCAGCGCTACCGAATGCGCGCCACGCGCCGTTGAACAGAGGTCGCTGGTCACAGGGAAGGGTTTCAGTTATTCTTCTTGCACAGTGACTCTCCTTAAACTGTTCGGGTTTGGCTTGAGCCTCTTGCTCTGCGCCGCGATCACTGTGGCACAAACCCCGAACACCGAATCCGAGACCGAGCAACAGGCAAAACATTCAGGCGAGTCGGTGCCAGAACACGTTCCCAAACCTGAGGCAGTCGTTGCCTACCGGGAAGGCGAGGCGGCATACAAGAGCAAGGACATGGCCAATGCCGCGAAGGCATTTGAAGCAGCCATTAAGATCGACCCTGAATTCGCGATCGCCTGGCGCGGACTTGGACGCGCAAAAATGTCTTTGCGCCAACCTGTCCAAGCGGAAGCAGCGTTTCGGAAGTTTATGGAGCTTTCCCCTGATCACCCGTATGCACTGGCAAACCTGGCCTGGGCGCTGACTGCGGAGAAGAAATACAACGAAGCTATTGACGCGCTCAAGAAGCAATTGGAGATCACGCCGGATGTCGGCGACGTGTACCAACAGATTGGCGACGCATACATGCGAATGAGTCAACCAGAACGCGCCATACCGGAATTTGTGAAGGCCGTATCGCTATTGCCGCAAAATTGGGGCCCTCACTATCAACTTGGGCAGGCTTACGTGCGGACGCATGAATATGATAAAGCTGCAGCGTCTTATGAGCGCGCCTTTGCGATCAATCCCTTGATCGGTCGCATGAACGATGCGGCATTTGAGCTCGCTGAAGCAAACGCGAATCTGGACCTGGCCGAAAAATGGGCCAATCACGTCGTCCTGGATGTTGAACTGGAATTGAACCAGGTAAAAATGCCACTCGATTCACTCTCAATGCAACGCGCCAGTGCTCTTGCAGGCTTTTGGGACACGCTCGGCTGGGTAAAATTCCGGAAAGGAGACTTGGCAGCGGCCGAAAAGTATATTGGCGCGTCGGTCCAGTTCGTGGCAGATTCCGGTGGCTGCGAACATCTGGGAGAAATCCACGAAGCTCAAGGCCGCACAAGCAACGCTGTGGAGGATTATGCGGAAGCGCTCGTGCTGGCCCCTGCGACGCGCGAGTTGAATGACGACGAGAAAAAAGCGCGCAAGCGATTGGCAATCGTATTGGGGGACGAGTCGTTGATCGAAGAACGTGTGAAATTGGCGCGAGCGAATATGGAGGGCCGGAGAAGCGTTTCAATCCTCAACCCTTCCCGAGCGTTGGGATTGGTTCAATACGTAGTGATCATAGGCCCTGGATCGAAGGTGACAGACATGGAAGCAATGAGCCCGGATGATCCCCTGTCCAAGTTGCAGGACGCAGTGCGAAGTGTGACAGTGCCCCAAGCGTTTCCAGACGACACGACTCAGAAACTACCGCGCACCGCGACTCTGTCTTGCCCTCAAGAGGATTCACCCTGCCAGTTCACGTTAATGCCAGTCGGGTGGGGCGCGCGTCCTCAGATGCTGATCTCAGCGCCCGCGGCCAATCAATAGTCCCTACGCAGAAGGGCCGCACGGATCTCAGCGCTACCGAATGTGCGCCACGCGCCCACGAGTAGGGAACCGCTCGAACTGCGCAGGATCGTGCCCGGGAACCACGCGCTCAGCCGAGCCAGCCAGCGAAATCATTCGCTGTTGCGCGGCAATATTTCCAGGCTCATCCGCGGGATCAAACGTCGCGCTCGCGCGGTGCGACTTCAAATTCTCGTACAAATAACAATTGTCCGAAGCCAGCACATAAGGCGGCTCGCCCTCGATACGCACGTACTGCGAAGCAAACGTGTGCCGCGCTCCCGTGTACACTCGAATCCCCGGAAAAATCTCCACATCATCGCCATTTACCAAGCGCACTTGTCCGCGCACATTGCGCCTCACCAGTTCCTGCGCGTCCTCCGGATCGATTCCGCCGTGCTTGCCGCCCGGCTGCCACGCCGCGCCCGTGTAGTATTCGTATTCCTGCTTCTGAATCCAGATGGTCGCATTCGGAAACAGATCGATCCCGCCCATGTGGTCCCAGTGCGCGTGGCTCACGATAATGTCTGTCACCGACGCGGCCGGAATTCCCGCCTGTTCCGTCCCTTTGTCTGGCGCCAGAAAATCCGTAATGTGAAAATCCGCGAACCATTTCTCGCGGTGAAATCCGCTGTCGAACAAAATCGTGTGCCTGCCTCCCTGAATCACCCAGAACACCATGGCGATATCAATCACATCATCTTTCGGCGCCCCCATCACCAGCCCCTCCAACGGAAACTTCGGCACCGTCGCATACCGTATCGCCCGTATCGTGTAGTTCGCTTCCGCGTCCGCCACTCCACCTGATTCGCTCGATACAGACGGCCGCCCCGCCCCGACCGCAGACACCCCCATCGTTTCGCGCGCCCCCAGGCCCTCCGAAGTCTGCGCCAACCCAAATGCGAGCAGCAGAATCACAACTCCCGCCCCCACCACACTTCCCGCCTTGATCACACCCATCCGCTCGTTGACCGCAATCTTCATCGCCTGTCTCCTCCTCCTGGGTATGTAACCAGCGCCTGTATACGCAACACAGTCCGATATTAAATTGACAGTAACGAATTCCAGACTATTATCGCGCGAGCATGCTCATGCGCAGATCAATTTGGATAATCCTTTGGATTCTGTCGCACTTATTGCCCTCCTTGGCTCATGCTCAGATTTCCGTCCAAATTGAAGAAGTCGGTTTACAGGATCACTTTACCTCCAACCTCCCCACCCCCGTGCGGATCCATCTATCCCCGCCGCCAAAATCCCAAACCATTCTCTTGGAGCTCACGATTCGTCCCGGAAGTTCGCCCAGGAGAGGATTGAACGAGCTGCGGACGGACTACTTCCGCAAACGGATTCAGTCAGTTGCCGGCCAGCCTCTTGATTTTGACTTTCCAGTCATGCTCTCCGAGTATGACTCAAGAGAATTGGTTGTGGCGGCCAAGGACCTAGAGGGCCATGAAATTGACCGAACATCACGCGGCTTAGGTTCACTCGTCCTGGTCGATCGACCCCAGGCTCTCGTCGCGATTTACTGCCAAAGCACGCAGCCCTGCGAAGCGGCACAATCACAAATCTTCTTCGACGAAGGCGAACAGGCTGACTCCAAAAAAGCGATGAATTTTAAGATTTTAATCCTTCGTGAGCTTCGCCGGGAATGGTGGTGTTACGGCGCAGTTCGCACCATGGTGCTGGCAGGTCCGATCTCGCGACTCCCGCAAGAACAACTGACCGCATTGGAATTCTACGTTCGGGGCGGCGGGAATCTCGTGCTGCTCGAAAGTGAGATTGCCGACATCCGTTTTCTGGCCCCCTATCGGCAGAACGCCGGAAGATCCGGGTCGGTTCGTGTTGGTCGTGGCCACCTGTTGCGCGTACCAGACCTGAAGGGGCACGAGTTGAACAAACTCTTTCAGGGCATAGGGGTCAATAACCTCGTCGAAGAAATCCGCTCGTTGGTGCCCAATTCGGCTGCGCAGTCGCTTCTCAGCCGCGTCGGCGTTTCATTCTCCTTTCCGAAATTGCGATGGCTGCTCATTTTGCTCGCTTTGTATATCGTTGTCGTGGGGCCTCTGAATTTCACGGTGTTGCGGCGGGTCCGAAGACTGGAATGGGGCTGGTTCACTGTAACCACTCTCGCCTTGGGTTTTGCCCTTGGAACTTACTTGTTGAGCTCGCTTCGCCGGCCGCATGACTTCACCTTGGACAATGTAGCGGTGTACTGGATGGACGGCGGCAGTTCCGTAGCCGCTCTTGATCTAGGACTGCGTGTTTCTTCGCCGGCGCGGCAGTCGGTGGCAATTTCTGTCTTGGAAGACTTTCAACCCTTTCAACCAAGATTTTACAATCGCGACTCATCTGCATTGGAAATGGGTTCGGAAATAACAGAAAAGCGGCGGTTCGAGGTAGGTTGGGATACAGATTTGGGCCCGCCCACAGCCATTCACATCCCGATGTTCCAATGGTCCATCCGCGATCTCGAGCTGGAGGGATTCCGCACTTTTCCGGGTACGGTGCATTGGATCGCCCCCATGCGTTTGAGAAACGACACCGGCCAAACATTTCGCGAGGCCTTGTATCTAGACCTCCGCTCCAATCAGCAACGCACACTCCCAGTCATCGGCCCGGGAGAAGAAATCGATCTGGGAGCTATGGGCTCTAAGGCTATTTGGCAAAACGACCGGTCGCAAATAGATGTCGCCGGGATGCAAGGCCTCCATATCCAACGCCCGGGCCCAAAGGATCCTTTGAATATCGCGGACCTTCCCTACTCAGGCTTCCCATTTGGTAATGCCGGTCAGGTTTTTGTCGGCTTGGGGAGCCAGCCGGTGGCTAGCGCAAAATTGGATATTCCGGGAACAAAAGCCAGCGCATTGGATTTGTTCGTGGTTTCTTTGGATCAGCCATGATTGATGTTGACCGGGTTCGAAAGAGCTACAACGGCACGCGAGGCCTCGATGGATTCGAACTTCACGTCGCCGACGGCGAGTTATTCGGGCTTGTCGGTCCCAATGGGGCCGGCAAAACCACCCTCATCAAAATCCTTTCAACCTTGATTCGGGCAGACGGAGGCCGCGCGTGCCTTGCCGGAATGGATGTGACAGCCGAACCACAGGCTATCAAGCGGATCTTGGGCTATCTGCCCGATCAACCGGGCCTTTACCAGGACATGCGCGTGCGCGAATTCCTCGAATTCTTCGCGGATGCCTTTCGCGTCCCGATCGGCCAACATCGCGCGGTAGTTGAACTGGGTCTCGCGCGCGCAGGCCTTGCGGCTCGTAGCCAGAGCTTCGTCGAGGAATTGTCGTTCGGCATGAAGCAGCGCCTGCTTTTGGCGAAGACGCTGCTCCATGAGCCCAAGGTACTGCTCCTGGATGAGCCGGCCACAGGCCTCGATCCCATGGCTCGAATTGATTTGCGCGAGCACCTCAAACAATTGAACGCTCAGGGAATCACCATCCTTATCTCCTCTCACATCTTGAGCGAATTGGAAGATATCTGTTCGCGCGTCGCGCTGATTGCCGAGGGCAAAAACGCCACCGACGCCGCCGGCAAAAGCGTCATCGAATTGCAATCGCCCGCGGCGCTCGCGCAGATTTACGAAATCGAGGTGCTGGGCGAAGTGGATCAGGCTGCCAGGCGTGCTACTGAGATGGCCGGGGTCACTGTGCTCAAGACGCAGTCCTCCCATTTCGTTGTGGAAATCTCGGGAGGCCCTGCCGAAGCTTCGGGATTCTTACGCCATCTAGTGTTGGCGGGCGTTCAGGTCCTGAAGTTCGATCACCCCGCGGGAACTCTCGAGCAACGCTATCGGCAGGTCTTTGGGGACAAGCCGCGATGAACCCGATGATTCGCAAGGAACTCCGCCAGCGCATGCGCGAGCGCCAGGGCTGGATCCTGCCATCGTTGTACCTGGTTGTCCTGGGCGCGGTGATCGCAATCACTTATTACGAGGCTACTACATCGCAATCCGGCGAAGTTCAAGGCTGGCAGGTCGGGGTCTCCCTGTTTATCGCTGCCACCTTCGCGCAGCTGATTTTACTATTGTTACTCGCGCCGATTTTTAGCGCCGCGTCGCTCACGATTGAAAAAGAGCAGCGCACCCTCGCAGGATTGCTTACCTCGTTGCTTCCACCCGCCCAGATTTGGTGGGGGAAATTTGTTGCTTCCCTGCTGTTCGTCCTGCTGATGCTCATCGCAGGACTCCCTGTGATCAGCGCGGCCTTCGCGTTTGGCGGCGTGGGCCCTTGGGAAGTCTTTATCGCAACCCTTACCACTGTCGTCATTCTGGGAACGGTCAGCGCCATTAGTCTCTTTTGGTCCTCTGTGTTCCGTCGGAGTGTTCATGCCACGGCCGTGAGCTACGTCACAGTAATCGTCCTTTCCATCGTCACCTTCATTGTTTTCCTCGTGGGCATGTCCCGCCACGAATCGCTTGAGTGGGTTAAGCTGCCGATCGCCGTTAAGGGACCGCTCTTCTTTAACCCTGTCTTCTTCCTCATGATGGCATTCGCTCCCAAAGAACACCTCTTCCCTGAGTGGGTCGCCTGCCTTATCATTTATTTTTCTCTGGGTATCCTCTCGGCTTTCCTCGCCGTGCGCAATCTCAGCCGCAGCGGTGATGCAGTCTGAGTCCCACTTCCACCGCACGGTTCTATTGCGCTCGGCGTTTCCTCATGCAATGCTAACGATGGAGATTTTTATGATGCCCAGCGTCAACAGACTAGCGAGCAGACGGCGACATCGAGGACCCGTCCACTATCAACACCACCCCCTCGAACACTCCCATTCCAGCCGCGAGCTTCGCACCTCCACTATCCAGAAACCGAAGAGAAGGCTAATCGCAACACACACGAAATTAGAATTCGTCGCAACTCATTCAAAACACAGAGCATCACATTTTCTAATCGCAACTAAAAACACTGTCTTGGACTTATCATGTTTCAACTTTCGCGGGGCCTGCGTCCCGCGCCACACCCGCCCGCGGCGCTTCCAGGGCAGCTCAAATCCTCCAAAACAATCGCCGGGCCATGCGTCTAATCATCATAAAATGCCAGGGCTCCGATTTCGACATCATCCACTGCGGGAGGCTCGATGACATTGCTGCAACCGGCTTTGTGGGTTTCGATTTCCTTCTTTATTTTTTCGCTCGCTGCTTCCGCGCATCGCGACGACGCGCAAAACCTCGACGGCCGGCGCCAGCAGCTCAACAAACTCATCGCTGAACAGTGGGAGTACGAGCTGCGCGAGTCGCCGGAACTGGCCACCGTTATTGGCGACTACCGCTACAACGATCGCTGGAGCGACATTTCGCTCGCGCACGTTGCCCAGACAAAACAGGACTTGCAAAAATGGCTCGCCCGTTTCGAAGCCGTTGACACCACCGGTTTTCCCGAGCAGGAACAGCTCAACAAATCGCTCATGGTCAGAAATCTGAAACAAAACCTCGAGAGCATCGACCTGAAAATTTACGAAATGCCCGTGGACCAATTTTACGGCGTCCATCTCCAGCTCGCGCAGTTCGTCTCCTACATTCCCACCGACTCCACCAAACATTTCGAAGACTATCTCGCGCGCCTCCACCAGGTCCCTCACCTCGTGGACGACTTGATCGAAGTTCTCAAGCAAGGCGAACGCGACCGCCTGATGCCGCCGCGCTTCCTGCTCGAAAAAACTGTCACACAGTGCAAATCCATTGCCGAGCCTGCGGGCGAAGCCAGCGCGTTCGGGCAACCGGTTGCACATTTTCCAGACACCGTCCCCGAAGCGGATCGCCAGCGGCTCCACGACGCCATCATCGCCACGGTTGACAATGAAGTCCGTCCTGCTTACACCAGGCTCGCCAATTTCCTCGCCACGGATTACGCGCCGAAGGGTCGCACCGATCCCGGGCTCTGGGCCCTCCCGGACGGCGACGCGCGCTACCGCTTCCGCATCCGCAACCAGACCACCACTAACATGGACCCGGAAGCGATTCATCAACTTGGGCTCCGCGAAGTCTCGCGCATCGAAGGCGAGCAACTGGTAATCGCAAAGAAGCTGGGATTCGCCGATCTCGCCGCCTTTCGCGCCTCCATCAAGACGAATCCAAGACTTTTCGCCACTTCGCGCCAGCAACTGCTCGATAAATATCGCGAGTACATCGCCCAGATGGAACCGATGCTGCCGAAGTTATTCGGACTGTTGCCCAAGACTCGAGTGGAAATCCGGCCTGTCGAGGAATTCCGCGAAAAAGAAGCCGCCTCCGCTTCCTATCAACAAGGCACGCCGGATGGTTCGCGCCCCGGCGCGGTTTACGTCAACACCAGCGACTTCGAGCACCGCACGCTACTGACCGTTGAATCCACCGCGTACCACGAAGGCGTTCCCGGCCATCACATGCAGATCGCCATTGCGCAGACGCTCCCGGGTCTTCCGCCATTTCGCCAGCAGGCCGGCTACACTGGTTACATCGAAGGATGGGCGCTCTACTCCGAGCGACTCGGCAAAGACGTCGGATTCTATCAGGACCCTTATTCCGATTACGGCCGACTCTCGGATGAAATGCTCCGCGCCATCAGGCTGGTGCTCGATACCGGCGTGCACTACAAACATTGGACGCGCCAGCAGATGATCGATTTTTTTCACGCGCACTCAACCGAAGACGAGCCCAGCGTGCAGGCTGAGACCGATCGCTACATCGCCATCCCCGCGCAAGCGCTTGCCTACAAACTCGGGCAGCTCGAAATTTTAAAATTGCGCGACCGCGCGCAGGCCGAACTCGGGAGCAAATACGACATCCGCGCGTTTCACGATGAAATCTTGAACGGCGGCGCGCTCCCGCTTGACGTGCTCGACGCGCGCGTCACCGCCTGGATCATCGCGCAGAAGCTGGCCAAAGCGGCGGGGCAGTAGCTGCTGAAAATGAATGCAAGGAAAAATTTAGCGTTGGTTAAAACGACGACGAGATCGCCGAAGTCGTAGCTAGCGAGCGGGAGCGATCCATCGCGCAATGGTTCCATTGGGCCCAACGGCCCAGGCGTTGTGGCTGTCGAGCACCACGAGCGCGTTGAGATCGAGTTCGCCGACAGACGTCCAGTGCGCGCCCTGATCGGTGCTGATGTCCTCGCCGCTGGTTCCGACGGCGAGGAGCGTATTGGGATCGAGAAACGCGACGGCCGAGCGGAATCCGTCCGGTGGTTTGGCCGCGAGAGTCCATGTGATGCCTTGATCGAGCGAGTATGCGGCGGTGCGTTCCGTGCGATCCACATCCTTGTAATCTCCGCCGACGATAACGACCACGCTTCCCGAGCGAGCGATTGAGAATGCTCCCGAAGGGGCGTTGCCACTAAGGATTGGCGTTGCGCTGACCGTCCAGGTGCGCCCGAGATCGAGCGAATGAAATACGCGCGCCGCGGGGCCGCCGGTGACAAAGTAGATTTCGCGCTTGTCGTAAATCAGCAGACAGGAGTCGCTCGCGGCAAACGCGCCTTCGGCGGCAAGTGCGGGCGGCATGTTGTCGCGAGGAAGTTCACTCCAGTGGTCCCCGTCGCTGGTGTGGAGGAGGAGGAACTTGCCATCCACTGGATCGCTCAGCGCGAAGCATTCTTTTTCGGAAATGCACACCAGCGCGTCGAGGAAGAAAGCAGGGCGCTTGTCGGAAAACTGGACTTTCCAAGTTACGCCGCCGTTTGTGGTCTTATAGATGCCGGACTTTTTGCCTTCGCCGCTGGACATGGCGTAGGCGACCTTTTCGTTGAAAGCTTGGATTCCGCGGAGATCGAGTCCGGCGCCGGAATTGACGAGCAGGCGCCGATAATGGGCGCCCCCATTTGTTGATTTCAACAAGCGGCTGTTCGAGCCCGATGCCCAGATCACCGGAAGGGAAGCGTGGTTTGAATCCTGGGCGTGAGTAGCAGTGACGCTGCGAAGATTTGTGTCGAAGCCGGTTGTCTCGATGGACCAGGATTGGGCGCCAGCAGCGGGTGAGAGGAAAAGTATAGTAAGCAGAAGAATTCGCACGGCGCGCATTCTAACAGCAAAAGCAAAAGATTGGGGGGTGAGCGAACCCGCTGGCGCATTCCTTGACCGTTCTGCGTGGCTCCACTACACTAGTTGTTTCGCCTTTCGACTTTGCGATTCACAATGGGCGGGCGAGTCATATTAAGGAGATTGTTCTTTGCCGAAACGCACTTTTCAACCTCATGTGCGCCGCCGTCATAAGAAGCACGGCTTCCGCACACGCATGAAGAGCCAGGGTGGACGGAAAGTCCTTGCG
>Ga0210384_10001637_pt1 | contig 29798 bp, 31 predicted proteins | sample IncBWH2MmetaG_FD_160574 | JGI IMG/M metagenome (GOLD analysis project Ga0210384, IMG submission 160574) | Forest soil microbial communities from Barre Woods Harvard Forest LTER site, Petersham, Massachusetts, United States - Inc-BW-H-2-M | ecosystem: Environmental > Terrestrial > Soil >...
CGACTGGAACAAGGCCAGCGAGATGGTGATCAAGGGCCAGGCCGGCATGCAGTTCATGGGCGACTGGGCCAAGGGCGAGTTCCTTGCCGCGGGCAAGAAGCCGGAGACGGACTTCGTCTGCACCGCGGCGCCGGGCACCTGGAACGCCTACATCTACAACATCGACAGCTTCGCGATGTTCCGGCTGCAGGACCCGCAGGCCGTCGCCGGCCAGAAGGCGCTGGCCTCCACGATCATGAGCGGCGAGTTCCAGGAGATCTTCAACCGCAACAAGGGTTCGATCCCGGTGGCGCTGGGCGCCAACATGGCGGGCTTCGACTACTGCGCGCGCGAGTCGAGCGGCTACTTCGTGGCCGCGTCGCTCGCCAATTCGCTGGTGCCGTCGTTCGCGCACAAGATGGCGCAGTCCGAGGCGCGCGTGGCGGCGGTGCAGGCCATCGTCGCGCGCGTGTGGGACGAGGATGCGTATCCGTCGGCGAAGGCGCAGGCCGACCTGGTCGCGGTCGCCGTGGCCCGTTGATCAGAGGCAGGCGCCGGCCAGTCCGCAGCCGGCCATGATCGTGGCCACCGGCGCCACCGCCACCGCGACGGCGCCCACGAGCAGCGCCGTCGCGCGCGCGTAACGCGGGGGCAGGCCCGCGCGGGCGAGCGACTGGCCGGAGGCCACGCACACGGCGTCGGGCAGGGCCAGGAACAGCGGCAGCGGCGACCAGCCCAGCACCTGTCCGAGGGCCCAGCGCCAGGTGCCGGGGCGCACGAGCGGCGGCACCTGGCCCAGCGTGCACAGGAACACGCAGGCGGCGATCGCGACGAGCGCGACGGCGAAGCCCGTGCGGCGCGGCGCGCTCACCGCCCACTCCGACAGCGGCCACAGCGCCGCGATGGCGAACACCTCCGCACCGATCATCAGCGCGACCAGGAGATCCTTGGCGAAATCGTGCATCGAGTGGGCGGGGCGCGTCGTGCAGCGGCTCGGCTCAGGCGCCGTGCTTGTCCGCTTCCGACGTGAAGCTGTCGGCGTAGAATTCGTCGTCCGGCAGGCCGCATCGCGCGACGAAATCGCGATGGGCCGACTCCACCATGACGGGCGCGCCGCAGGCGTAGACCTGGTGGCCCGAGAGGTCGGGCAGGTCGGCCATCACGGCCTGGTGGACGAAGCCGGTGCGGCCCGTCCAGGCATCCTCGGCGGCGGGCTCCGACAGCACCGGCACGAACTCCAGCTGCGGCAGCAGTTCCGTGGCCGTGGCCATCCAGTCGGCGAGGTAGATGTCGGCCTTGCGGCGCGCGCCCCAGTACAGCCGCACCGGACGGATGCTGCCCAGGTGGTGCAGCTGTTCGACCAGCGCCTTGATGGGCGCGAAGCCGGTGCCCGAGGCCAGCAGCACGATGGGCTTGTCGCTCTCCTCGCGCAGGAAGAAGCTGCCGAACGGGCCCTCCATGCGCAGGATGTCCTTTTCCTTCATCGCGCCGAACACATGGTCGGTGAACTTGCCGCCGGGCATGTGGCGCAGGTGCAGCTCGATGGACGCCGGCGTGCCGAGGTTGTGCGGCGCGTTGGCCATGGAGTAGCTGCGGCGCGCGCCGTCGCGCAGGATGAACTCCACGTACTGGCCGGCGCGGTAGCGGAAGGGCGAGGTGGCGGGCAGCTGGATGCGCACGATGGCCACGTCGGCGGCCGGGCGCTCCAGGCTCAGCACGCGGCCGGGCATCTTGCTGATCGGGTACTCGCCGGCGCCCACCACCATCCGGGCCTCGACCACGCAGTCGGTCTGCGGCGTGGCGCAGCAGGTGAGGATCAGGCCGTCGGCCTCTTCCTGCGCCGACAGCGCCCGGGGCTGGTGCGCCCCGTGGATCACGCGGCCGTCGCGCAGGCGGCTCTTGCACGAGCCGCAGGCGCCGTCGCGGCAGCCGTACGGCAGGCCGACGCCGGCGCGGATCGCGGCCGACAGGATGGTCTCGTCGCGGGCGACGTCGAAGGCGCGTTCGGCGGGATGGAGGGTGACAGTGAAGGTCATGGTGTCCGGAGCGGGCGCCCCTGCGGCGCCGAATGTCGGATTATCCCGCGCCGGTGCGAACTGGTTCTAGACTTGGTCCATGTCCGACCATCCGGCTCCCGTCGACGCGCAGCTGAGCATCCGCTCCTACAGCGGCGAGCAGACAGTGCACTCGCACGATCACGCGCAGGTGCTCTTCGCCTGGCGCGGCCGCATGGACATCGAGGTGGGCGCGTCCGCCGGCTTCTCCGACAGTTCCTGCGGCCTCATCATTCCCGCCGGCGTCACGCACACCTATCTGGCGTCGCCCGACCTGCGCATGGTGGTGGTGGACGTGGCGGACGGCCGCGGGCTAGCCCGCGCCAGGCGCTTTCCGGTGACGGCGGCGCTGCGCGCGCTGGCGGGCCAGCAGAGCGCCGACCGCCTGCTCGAGGCCATCCTCGACGCGCCGCGTGCCGGCGTGCGGCGCGGCATCGCGCTCGACCGGCTGCAGGCCGAACTCGCCGGCGCCCTTCACCAGCCCTGGACCACGGCCCGCATGGCCGAACGCTGCCTGCTGAGCCCGCAGCGCTTCCACGCCCGCCTGCTGGAGCTGACGGGCCAGTCGCCGCAGGCGTGGCTGCGCGCCCAGCGGCTGGACGAGGCGCAGCGGCTGCTGCGGCGCGGGCTCACGCTGCGGGCGGCGGCCGCGCGCGTCGGCTACGCCTCGGCCAGCGCGCTGGCCACGGCGCTGCGGCGCGATCGAGACGTGGGCGCACGCTGAAGTCGAGAGTCCTGCGACAAAGGCCGCGGCCCGCCGGCTCCACGATGCGCCCATGAAGACTGCATCCTGGCCGGGCATCGTCCTGGCGTTGTCGGCCGCCGTGCTGTGGGGCACCACGGGCACGTCCCAGCATTTCGCCGGCGGCCATCTCTCGCCGTACTGGATCGGCGCGCTGCGGCTCGTCATCGCCGCCGCGTTCTTCGCGCTGCTCGTGGCAGGCACCGAGCGCAATCGCGCCGTGCGACCGCCGGTCCCCGGCCTCTGGCGCCGGCAACTGCTCGCCGGCGCGGCCATCGCCGTCTACAACCTCGCGTTCTTCGCGGGCGTGCGGATGGCGGGCGTCGCGGTGGGCACGACGATCGCGATCGGCAGCGGGCCGCTGTTCGCCGGCGCGCTGCAGGCGCTGGTCACGGGGCGCGTGCCGGTCGGCCTGTGGTGGCTGGGCACGGCGCTGGCGATCGCCGGTGGCGCGGCCATCGCGTCGGGAAACGGCGGCGCGGCGATGTCCGGCGCGCTGGGCTTGCTGCTGTGCCTGAGCGCGGGTTTCTCGTACGCGGTCTACACGCTCACGGCCAAGTCGCTGTCGGCGCACGCCTCGCCGGCGCGCGCGAGCCTGTGGGTGTTCGGGACGGCGGCGCTCATCGCGCTGCCGGCGGCGTGGCTCATCGTGCCCTCGGGCGTCGCCGACCTGCTGGCCGCCGGGCCGCGCGGCTGGGCTGTGGTGGCCTGGCTGGGCGTGGTCGCCACGGGCGTGTCGTACCTGCTCTTCAGCACCGCGTTGCGCTTCATCTCGGCGGCCACCGGCGTCGCGCTGGCGCTCGGCGAGCCGTTGACGGCGTTCACGCTGGCGGTGCTGCTGCTGGGCGAGCCCCTGCGCGCCAGCGGGCTCGCGGGCATCGCGCTGATCCTGGCTGGCCTGGCCCTCGTGGTGATGGGAGAGCGCCGCGCTTGAGACAATGCACGCCTCATGGCGCGCGAATCCTCCCTGTTGATCATCGGTTGCGGCGACGTCGGCCTGCGCGTCGTGCGCGCGCTGGGCGGCCGCCTGCGCGTGTTCGCGCTGACGTCGTCGCCCGCGCGCTGCGATGCGCTGCGCGCCGCCGGCGTGCGGCCCGTGGTGGGCGATCTCGACGACGCCGTGTCACTGGGTCGCCTGGCCGGCCTGGCCGACGCCGTGCTGTACCTGGCGCCGCCGCCCGCGACGGGCCGGACCGATCCGCGCCTGCGCGCGCTGCTCGCCGCGTTGAGCCGGCGCACGCGGCCGGCGCGCGTCGTCTACGCCAGCACCACGGGCGTCTACGGCGACTGCCGCGGCGAGTGGGTGACCGAGACGCGTCCACCCAAGGCGACGACGGATCGCGCGCGCCGCCGCGTCGACGCCGAGTCGCACCTGCGCGCGTGGGGCCGCGCGACGGGCGCCCGCGTGAGCGTGCTGCGCATCCCCGGCATCTACGCGGAGGACCGCGAGGGCGGGCGTCCGCGGGAACGCGTGCTGCGCGGCACGCCGGTGCTGGCGGCCGCGGACGACGGCTACACCAACCACATCCACGCCGACGACCTCGCGCGCGCCTGCATCGCGGCGCTGTGGCGCGGGCGCCCGCAGCGTGTCGTGCAGGTGTGCGACGACACCGACATGAAGACGGGCGACTACTACGACCTGGTGGCCGACCTGAGCGGCCTGCCGCGCCCCGCGCGCGTGACGCGCGCGCAGGCGGGCGAGCATTTCAGCCCGGCGCAGTGGAGCTTCCTGAACGAGTCGCGGCGCCTGTCGAATGCGCGCATGAAGCGCGAGCTGCGGCTGGTGCTTCAGCACCCGACGATTCGCGAAGGGCTCAGTGCACGCGCCGGATGTGCGACGGCGGCTTCTTGCGCTTGAACGACGGCGGGCGCCAGCGCCAGAACAGGATCATGAGGTAGCCGCCCAGCGCGCCGCCGAGGATGCCCAGGCTGGACGCCCAGGCGCCGGAACCGTTGGCGAACCGGCCCAGTGCGAGGAACACGATGACGCCGATACCGGCCCAGGCGGCGACGCGCTGCGTCACCTCGAGGACGAAGTACAAGCGGATCGTGCGTTGCGGAAACAGGATACCCACCGCCACCAGCAGCCCCATCGTGATGACGGACGGATCGAACATGACCGCCGTCGGCATCGCCCAGCCCAGCAGTGGCGGCAGCAGCGACGCGATCAGGTACACGGCCGCCGCCACCAGCACGCTGGCGAGCACGAACTGGACGAACCGCCGTTCGCCCCAGATGCCTTCCAGCTCGGTGCCGAAGTAGTAGATCATCATCATGTTGAACAGCCAGCTCCAGACGTCGCCGTTGACGAACGGGTAGGTCACGAGCTGCCAGGGCCAGAAGCCGCCCAGCGCCGGATGCAGCGTGAGCCACTGCCCCATCAGCATGGTCAGCGACGGCACCTGCGCGGCGAACAGGAAGACGGTACAGGCGATCAGCAGGGCGCGGGTGATGGGCGGAGGAGCTTGCATGGGAGGCGGTGGCAGTGAGCGCCCAGTGTGCCATGGCGCGCGGTCCGGCTCATCGACAGTATCGAGCTCCTACTTAGGCTTCGTCGTGAGGAAGTTGATCCGATCTACCGCGCTGCCGCCCACATGGAAGGAGATACTTCCATCAGCGTTCTGGCTGATTTGGGCATTCCCTTGCGTCTGCACGTAAGCGCCGGGACCGGCAACGGTCGCAGTTCGAGCGGTTTGAAGCGAACTGCCGTCGCCTACGATGGCTCCGCCCTGTGTACTTCCGAAGACAAGACTCTGGGCCGCATAAAGGTGAGAGCCCTTAATCGACAAAAACCCGTTCTCGGCGAGCGCCGTGATTACTGTTTCCGCTCGCATTTTCACGCCCGACAGATCAATCTTGTTCTGGACTTCACGCGCAAGACTCTCGCGGTCGATCGGCCCCTTAGCCGTCCCCTTGAGCAGATCGTAGATGGCGTTGGTCGCTAGACCGAGACCAAGTTGGCTGAGTAGCGAGAGAAGGGGCTCCATGGTGATCCGTTCAAAGAGCGAAGTGTATTCTTCGCCTCGAAGTCTAGAGGTGTACGCTGAGTTGATACCAAGTGGTGAGAAGTGGCTCGCTACGGGCAAGAAAAAAAGCACCTGGGCGGCGCTCCAGGTGCTTGAATTCTATGCGGATGGTGCCTCGGGTCGGAATTTGGTTCCGTGGAGGCGGTTCTAAGTACTTGATCTACAAGGCGAAAAGAGCACCTGAAAACCCAATGTAGCACAGCCTGTAGCACAGCCCTGCATGGCTGTCGCGACCGTGCCGGTGCGCGGCCAGAGTGGCCGGAGCATCAAAGGCCGCCAAGGTAGAACGCCAGAAGGCCGTCGGAGCTTTCGATCCCCAGGATGTCCATGAGCGACTCCAACTCCGTCCCGAAGTGCTCCCGCCCTTCTGTGTCCTCTTGTTCGACCAGAACGAGGCTCCGCTGAAACTGCCCCATCACCCAGAGCTTGGTCGGATTCGTCTCGATACCCTCCAGCACTGTGTCTGCCAAGCTATTCAAAATCCCCGAGAGTCGTTCTCGCTCTGCGGTTGGATCGACGCCCGGAAGGTCGATCAGCTTGGCACGATGCCGAAAGGCAGACAGCTCTTGCATGACCTTTTCGTCGACGGTCAGGGACTCGTCATCGATGTCGGCGAGAGGATCGTATGGCAGCCGAACCTCGCTGAACCCAATGTGATCGAGGTTGCCTTGTGCTTGCAACTGACCTGATGCCACCAGTGCCTTGACCCGCTGAGCGCAGAAGGCAAGAGGCACCTCCGTCGATTCGTCCGAAAGCTGGATCCAGGCTTTGCCGGCGACCCTTGCCACCTTTCGCCAGTGAGATACGCAGTCGGAAAGCAAAATCTCGTCGATCCGTTGAACCTGCGCTGGCGTGAGCTTGTCCACGAGTTCCTGCTCGTCTGGTTCCAGCAAAGTGTCGGGTGGGCCCTCGTGGACTTCGGTGTCGAAGTCGCGGTACTGCATCACCAGTGGCGCTCGCAGTTTGGACAGGATGTCGGCTACAACACGCATCTGAGCGCTGACGAAGGCGAGGCGGGTCGTCTCGTCACCGATGTCCTGAATGAGAGGCTCAGCCTCGCCCAAGGTGCGAAGTGCTCGCTCGTAAATCTCGTATAGCGTCGCTGCAGTTTCTCGTTCGATCATTGTTTGCCTGTTGATCCAGTGAACCGCGAATCACGCGCCGCTTTGCCCCGTCTGGAACTCATCGTCAACCCGAACTGCGGCAGCGTCGCCGAACTCGCTTTCCAGGGCGTTTCGAACGAAGGCCGGATAGGCGAACCAGTACTGCCGTCGAATCGCGTCTTTGGTATGGGCTGCGCCGAACATCTCGATGTACAGACGTTCCTCTGCTGGTGTGAGCCGACTCCGGTCGTCTGCAAGCAATGCGCGGCGGTGCTTCTTGAGCAAGTCGGCGCTGAATTCGAGCGAGCCGAGGGTCTTCGCAACTTGGTGAGCGCGGGTCTGGAATTCCGATGCCGACAACGCTTCATCACCGCGCATCCGAGCGAACTCCGCTTGGTAGCTCTTGTAGAGGCGGTCGGCCTCTCTCGCGGCGATCTTTGGGTCTCGCGTACCTAGCGATTTTCTGATGTCCGCTGAAGGAAATCTATCGGCCAGTTCGGCAGGGATGCGAAGCTGAAAGTAGTGAATGCCGCTGGGGCGGACGTACAGGTATTTCGCCATCAGGGAAAGGGTAGGGCTGAGAACGATCTTCACAAGCGAGCCTCTGCAAAGGCTGCGGGCCTCTGGGGCGTGTGCAGCACAGTTTGTAGCACACTCATTTCGCTTGGGATCGGCCTACATCGTTGATTTATAACGACTTTTTGGCCTTACTTTGGTGCCTCGGGTCGGACTCGAACCGACACCCCTTTCGAGAACGGATTTTGAGTCCGTCGCGGCTACCGATTACGCCACCGAGGCAGGGGTTGCGGCAGGCGTGGAAAGCCTGCGCAGGGGGCGGATTATCACATGACGAAGGCGAGGGTTGGGGCGCGCTGCGACAATGGAGGGCTCCTGTCCAGCTTCGTTTCCACGGAACCAACGCGCCCATGCCGACGTACAAGACCCTCGAAGACGCCATCGGTCACACCCCGCTGGTGCGCCTGCAGCGCGTCATCGGCGCGGAGATCGCGGCGCGCGGCAACGTGATCCTGGGCAAGCTCGAGGGCAACAACCCGGCCGGCTCGGTGAAGGATCGGCCCGCCATCTCGATGATCCGCGGCGCCGAGGAGCGCGGCCAGATCAAGCCGGGCGACACGCTGATCGAGGCCACCTCGGGCAACACGGGCATCGCGCTGGCGATGGCCGCGGCCATCAAGGGCTACCGCATGGTGCTGATCATGCCGGAGGACCTGTCCGTCGAGCGCGTGCAGACCATGAAGGCCTACGGCGCCGACCTCATCCTGACGCCGAAGTCGGGAGGCATGGAATACGCGCGCGACCTGGCGCTGCAGATGCAGGCCGACGGCAAGGGCCTGGTGCTCGACCAGTTCGCCAATCCCGACAACCCGCGCATCCACTACGAGACGACGGGCCCCGAGATCTGGGCCGACACCGAAGGCCGCATCACGCACTTCGTCAGCGCGATGGGCACCACGGGCACCATCACCGGGGTATCGCGCTTCCTGAAGGAAAAGAACCCGGCGGTGCGCATCCTGGGCGCGCAGCCGGCCGAGGGCTCGCGCATCCCGGGCATCCGCAAGTGGCCCGAGGCCTACCAGCCCAAGATCTACGAGCCGTCGCGCGTGGACGAGCTGATCCTGGTGAGCCAGGACGACGCCGAGGACATGGCACGCCGCCTCGCGCGCGAGGAAGGCCTGTTCGCGGGCATCTCCGCGGCCGGCGCGTGCTGGGTGGCGCTGCAGGTGGCGCAGCGGCTGGAGAACGCGACCATCGTGTTCGTGGTCTGCGACCGCGGCGACCGCTACCTGTCCACCGGGGTGTTTCCGGCATGACCGGGACCGCGTGGCGCTACTGCCCGCAGTGCGCCAACGCGCTGGCGTTCGCCACGCAGGACGAGGACGGCGGCCCCAAGGAGCGGCTGCGCTGCGCCCACTGCGGCTTCACGCACTGGAACAACCCGACGCCGGTGCTGGCCGCCATCGTCGAGTGCTCCGACCAGGACGGCAAGGTGCTCCTGGCCCGCAACGCGGCCTGGGCCGGCCGCATGTTCGCGCTGATCACCGGCTTCATGGAGGCCGGCGAGACACCTGAAGAGGGCATCGCGCGCGAGGTGCTGGAAGAGACGGCGCTCACGGTGGAATCGGTGAAGCTGGTGGGCGTGTGGGACTTCCAGCGCATGAACCAGGTCATCATCGCGTACCACGTGGTGGCGCACGGCGAAGTGCGCCTCTCGCCCGAGCTGGCCGAGTACAGGATGTTCGCGCCGGGCGACATCGTCTGCTGGCCGGCCGGCACCGGCTATGCGGTGGCCGAGTGGCTGAAGTCGCGCGGCGTCGAGCCGAAGTTCATGTCGTTCGAGGAGCGCGCCGCGCAGGCGGTGCCCAGACCCGACGCGTCATAGAATGAGCCACGCTCACGAGGTCAAGTCAATGCATGCCCACAAGGAAATCGATACGCGCGGCCTGAACTGCCCGCTGCCCATCCTGAAGGCCAAGAAGGCCCTGGCCGAGATGCAGACGGGCGAGATCCTCAAGGTCGTCGCCACCGACCCGAGCTCCACGCGCGACTTCCAGGCGTTCGCGCGGCAGACCGGCAACGAGTTGCTAGAGCAGTCGCAGGCCGGCACGGAGTACATCCACTTCATGCGCCGGCGTTGAGGGGTCTGGCTCCCGCCGGCCCACATTGATCGCCAGCTGTGACGCGCCGGGCGGGTGCCTGACCCCGATCGTGCGTCCGGGTCCGCGATCGGGGTCCGGCACCCGCCCGCAACGCCGTCAGCCGAAGGGCAACGTGGGTCGGGCGGGAGCCAGACCCCTCAGCCCAGCTGCTCCCGCTGCGCCTTCATGCGCGCCACGGTCTCCACGAAGCCCGCCAGCCGCTCGCGCATCTGCGCCACCACCTCGGGCTTGGCGCGCGACACGAAGTTCTCGTTGCCCAGCTGCTTGTCGGCCTTGACGATCTCGCCCTCCAGGCGCGTGATCTCCTTGGCGAGGCGATCGCGCTCGGCGCCCACGTCGATCTCCACCAGCAGCGCCAGGCGCACCGAGCCTTCCACGGCCACCGGCAGCAGCTTCGTGGCGTCGATGAACGCGGCCTCGTCGGCGATCACGCGCACCTCGCTCACCTTGGCGAGCGCCTTGAGCAGCGGCGTGGCCTGGGCGATGAACTCGGCGTCGCCGTGCGTCAGCAGCGGCATGCGCTCGGCGTCGGACAGGTTCATCTGCTTGCGCACGCTGCGGCACGCGCCCACCAGCGACTTCAGGCGGTCGACCCAGGCGCAGGCGGCCTCGTCGACGCGCTCCAGCTGCGCGACCGGGTAGGGCGCCGTGGCGATGGTCTGGCCCGCGGCGGGCGCGCGGCCGGCGATCGGCGCGACGGTCTCCCACAGCTCGGCGGTGACGAAGGGGGTCACCGGGTGCATCAGGCGCAGCACGGTCTCGAGCGTGCGCACGAGCGTTCGGCGCGTGGCGCGCGCGCGCGACTCGTCGCCCGTGGCCTTGGCGTCGGCCAGCTGGGCCTTCGCGATCTCCAGGTACCAGTCGCAGTATTCCGTCCACACGAACTGGTAAATGGCGTTGGCGACGTTGTCGAGCCGGTATTCGGCGAAGCCCTGCGCGACGGCGGCCTCGGCGCGCTGCAGCTCGCTGGTGATCCAGCGGTCGGCCGAACTGAAGGTGTTGTACCCCGGGGGGCATGCCGTCTTGTCGCCTTCGAGGAGGCCGCAGTCCTGGCCCTCGCAGTTCATCAGCACGAACTTGGTGGCGTTCCAGAGCTTGTTGCAGAAGTTGCGGTAGCCCTCGCAGCGCTTGGAGTCGAACGCGATGTTGCGGCCGAGGGTGGCCAGCGCGGCGAAGGTGAAGCGCAGCGCGTCGGCGCCGTAGGCCGGGATGCCCTCGGGGAATTCCTTCTTCGTGTTGTCGCGCACGCGCGGCGCGGTCTCGGGGCGGCGCAGGCCCACCACGCGCTTGTCCAGCAGCGGCTCCAGCGCGATGCCGTCGATCAGGTCGACCGGGTCGAGCACGTTGCCTTCCGACTTGGACATCTTCTGACCCTGCGCGTCGCGCACCAGGCCGTGGATGTAGACGTCCCTGAACGGCACCTTGCCCGTGAAGTGCGTGGTCATCATGATCATCCGGGCGACCCAGAAGAAGATGATGTCGTAACCGGTCACGAGCACCGACGACGGCAGGAACAGGTCCTGCTCGAGCGTCTTTTCGGGCCAGCCCAGCGTGGAGAACGGCACCAGCGCCGACGAGTACCAGGTGTCGAGCACGTCCTCGTCGCGCACCAGCTTGCCGGTGTAGCCGGCGGCGGCGGCCTTGGTCTTCGCCTCCTCGTCGTTGCGCGCGACGAAGATCCGGCCGTCGTCCGCGTACCAGGCCGGGATCTGGTGGCCCCACCACAGCTGGCGCGAGATGCACCAGTCCTGCAGGTCGTTCATCCAGTGGTTGTAGGTGTTCACCCATTGCTCGGGGTAGAACTTGACCTCGCCCGACTCGACGGCCTTGATCGCCTTGGACGCGATGGACGTGCCGTCCGCGCCCGGCTTGGTCATCGCCACGTACCACTGGTTGGTGAGCATGGGCTCGATGACCTGGCCCGTGCGCTCGCAGCGCGGCACCATCAGCTTGTGCTTGCGCACCTCCACCAGGTAGCCGCCGGCCTCCAGGTCGTCCACGATCTTCTTGCGCGCGACGAAGCGGTCGAGGCCGCGGTAGGCCGCGGGCGCGTTGTCGTTGATCGTCGCGTCGAGCGCGAGCACGCCGACGATGGGCAGGTCGTGGCGCTGGCCCACGGCGTAGTCGTTGGCGTCGTGCGCGGGCGTCACCTTCACCACGCCGGTGCCGAATTCCTTGTCGACGTAGTCGTCGGCGATCACCGGGATGTGCTTGCCCACCAGCGGCAGGATCACCTGCTTGCCGACCAGCGCGGTGTAGCGCTCGTCGGCCGGGTTCACCATCAGCGCGACGTCGCCCAGCATCGTCTCGGGACGCGTGGTGGCCACGGTGAGGTCGCCGCTGCCGTCGGCCAGCGGATAGCGCACCAGCCACAGGAAGCCGTCCTCTTCCTTGCTGTCCACCTCGAGGTCGGACACGGCCGACTTGAGCACCGGATCCCAGTGCACCAGGCGGCGGCCGCGGTATATCAGGCCCTCGTCGAACAGGCGCACGAAGGTCTCGGTGACCGTCTTCGACAGCCCCTCGTCCATCGTGAAGTACTCGTGCTTCCAGCTCACGGAGTCGCCCATGCGGCGCATCTGGCCCGTGATGGTGGAGCCCGACTTCTCCTTCCATTCCCACACGCGCGCCACGAAGTTCTTGCGGCCCAGCTCCTGGCGCTTGATGCCCTGATCCTGCAGCTGGCGCTCCACCACGATCTGCGTGGCGATGCCCGCATGGTCGGTGCCCGGCACCCACAGCGTGTTGTGGCCGCGCATGCGGTGGTAGCGCGTCAACGAGTCCATGATGGTCTGGTTGAACGCGTGGCCCATGTGCAGCGTGCCCGTGACGTTGGGCGGCGGCAGCTGGATCGAGAACGATTCCCTGGCCGGATCCAGCGTGGGCTCGTAGACGCCGCTCTGTTCCCACAGCGGTGCCCAGCGGGCTTCGATGGCGGCGGGTTCGAACGACTTGGCGAGATCGGACATGGGTACTCAGCTCGTGATTTGCAGACCCCGGACTCGGAGGGTGCGGCGCGTCGCGCGCCGGCATGCCGGGGGTTGCCCCAATTGTAGGCGGCGCCCCGCAGCCGAAGTCAGAGCGGGGGCCTCTCGAAGGCCAGCCAGCGTTGCACGGCGGGATGTTCCCACTGGCGCCGGGCGTAGTCGGCCAGGCGTGCGGGCACCGCGTCGCCGTTGAGGACGAGGCGGTTGAGCATCAGGGCCAGGTCGACGTCGGCGATGCTCCACTGCCCGCACAGGTGCGCCTGGCCGGACGCCAGCAAGGCTTCGGCCGCGCTGAACAGCTTGCCGGCCGCTGCCTCGGCCACGGTCGACAGCGCGGGCGCGGGCGCGCCGTAGAACACGACCTCCGTGGAGCGCTCCATGCGGATAGGCATCAGGTCGCTGCGCAGCCAGGCCTGCACCTGGCGGGCACGGGCCTTCTGGCGCGGATCGGCCGGGTACAGCGCCGGGCCCGCGAAGGCCTCGTCCACGTATTCGTCGATGGCGGACGACTCCGACAGCGCGAACCCGTGGTGCACCAGCGTCGGCACGCGCCGCGTCACCGACAGCCCGGCGAAGTCCGGCGCGTGCTGGTTGGAGGCCGCCAGGTCGACGGTGCGCAGCTCGAACGGCAACTGCTTGACGGTGAGCGCGACGAATGCCGACATCGCATACGGGCTGGCGTACTGGGCGTCGACGAAGAGCGTGAGGGAATCGGGCATGTTGGTCAGAGAAGATGCGCGCGCTTGACGGCGGGATGGCGCGAGGGTGCCGTGTCTTGCCTCGAGCGTTGTCGGCTAGGACTGGACGGCGCGATGCCGCTTGAACCAGAGGTTTCCGGGAGCGCGGAACGCCAACCAGAGGGCGTAGCCCTGGAATGCCGTCTGCAAGGCGAGGATCGCGATGTAGATCACGCCGAGGCGAGCCAGGACGCCGCCGGCGAGCAGGACCCCCGCGAGACCCAGGACGAAAAACACCATGTACACAATGCGCGCCCAGTTCTTGCCAGCCCGAAAGAGGAAGGCAAACCCGATCAGGCAGGCCATCACGAACGCGACCATGCCTGGCGACTCATGCATGCCTCTCATCACATAGCTCAGCAGCCCAAGGAGAGCGGAACCGACGATCAGCCAGAAGGCGCGGTCAACGGTCTGAGGACGCTGCATCGGTACTCCGGGAGACGGTTGAAGATCCTCGACAGACGCTTGTGGTGGTTCAAACGGATTGCGGCTTTGCATTCTTGAGACCGAGGTTGGATACCAGATTGAAATCTTGAGTCTTGCCCGCATCGAGCCGGCCCGACTGACAAAGGGCGCGGCTTGGCGTGGCGGGTCAGAGAAGTCGTGCGCGCTTGACGGCGTGGTAACGATTGACGAGCGTGGCAGCGAGCTTTTCAGGCTCCACGTCCACCAGCAGCTGGTTCTTGCCCGCCAGCCGGCGGAACGCCTCGGCGCGGGCGTTCTGGAACCAGTGCGCGGAGGCCACGTCGACGATGGCGCGGTGGTCGTCCAGCGATTGCGACGCGATCTCGGCGACCACGCCTTCCTTCAGGCTCGCCAGCAGCACCAGGTGGCGCGTGCGCATCAGCTTCAACGCGTCCTCCAGTTCGGCGCAGTCCTCGTCGCGGAAGTTGGTGAGGACCACCACCAGCGAGCGGCGGCGCACCCGCAGCATCAGGTCGCGCGCGGCGGCCAGGTAGTCGGAGTGCGTCGGGGTGGGCTCGATGTCGTGCAGGCGGGCCACCAGCGCGTTGAGCGCGGCCATGCCCTTGGACGGCGCGAAATGACGCTGTTGCGAGGCCTCGTGGCCGAAGGTCATCGCGCCCACCGCGTCGCCGTCCTTCAGCGCCACGTAGGCCAGCAGCATCGCGGCGTTGAGCGCCTGGTCGAAGTGGCTGCCGTCGGCGTCGGCGCGCTCGTCGGCGCGCATGCGGCGGCCGCAGTCGAGCAGGAACATCACCGACTGGTCGCGGTCGTCCTGGAACTCGCGCACCACGGCGCGGCGATGGCGCAGCGACGCGTTCCAGTCGATGTGGCGCGTGGGCATGCCCGGCACGTATTCGCCCAGTTGCTTGAAGTCGGTGCCGGCGCCGCGCGCGGCGTAGGTCTTGATGCCGATCTCGGCCAGGCGGCGATCGCCGGCCAGCCAGGCGTAGCGCGACAGCGCGGCGAAGTTCGGGTAGACCTGCACCGACTGCGCCGCGCCCACCCGCAACTGCAGGTCGGCCAGCCCCAGGCGCGAGCGCACGCGGATGGCGGCCGGCTCGAAGACGACCTTGCCGCGCCGCAGCGGCGTGACCTCGTAGCGGACGTCCAGCCGGCTCGCCGCGGGCAGCACCACGTCGGCGGGGAGCAGGCGCTGCGTCATCGTGGCGGGCACGTGGTCGAACAGCGCCAGGCGCCAGGGCCGCGGCCCCTCGTGCGCCAGGGTCACCACCAGCGCGTGCGACTGGCCGAGCGCGAAGGCGCTGGGCATCTGGCGTTCGAACACGATCGGATGGCGGCGCAGCGCCCATGCGGTGAGCGCCGCGTCGGCCAGGAACAGCAGCGTCAACGCCCCGGCCAGCGCGGCGCCCGCGGTGGCGATGGGCAGGTCCGGCAGGTCGCGCGCCTTGGCCACCAGCAGCGCGACGGCCGCGCCGGTGGCGATGGCGGCCACCGCGATCACGGTGCGCCGCGTGGGCATCAGCAGGCGGGACACGTGCCGGATTCCTTCAGAGGCGCGGCGCGTCGACGCGGGCGACGATCTCGCGCAGCACGTCGTCCACGGCGCGGCCCTCCAGCTGCGCGTCGGGCGACAGCACCACGCGATGGCGCAGCGCCGGCAGCACCTGGCGCTTGACGTCGTCGGGCGTGGCGTAGTCGCGGCCGCCGATGAGCGCCGCCGCGCGCGCGGCGCGCACCAGCGCGATCGCGCCGCGCGAGCCCGCGCCGTTGCCCAGGCCCACGGCCCCGCGCGTGGCGCGCGTCAGGCGCACCGCGTAGTCCACCACGCGGTCGTCGATCAGCACCTCGCTCACGCACTGCTGCAGGCGCGCCACGTCGGCCTCGGTGAGGCAGCGCTGCACCTTGTCCAGCGGCAGCGCGTCGCCCACCTGGTGGCCGGTGGCGGTCTTGACCACGTCCACCTCCTCGGCCTGCGTGGGAAAGTCTATGTCGATCTTGAACAGGAAGCGGTCGCGCTGGGCCTCGGGCAGCGGGTACGTGCCTCCGAGTCGATCGGGTTCTGCGTGGCCAGCACCATGAACGGCCGCGGCAGAGACACCGTCTGGCCCTCCAGCGTCACCTGGCGCTCCTGCATCACCTCCAGCAGCGCGCTCTGCGTCTTGGCCGGCGCGCGGTTGATCTCGTCGCCCAGCAGCAGGTTGGTGAAGATGGGGCCCTTGCGCAGGCGCAGCCGGCCGATGCCGCCGTCGGTGCCGGGCTCCAGCACGGCGTGGCCCGTGAGGTCGGACGGCATCAGGTCGGGCGTGAACTGCACGCGCGAGAACTGCAGCGACATCGCCTGCGCGAGGGCGCGCGCCAGCAGCGTCTTGCCCAGGCCCGGCAGGCCTTCGTAGAGGATGTGGCCCGAGGCGACGAAGGCCACCAGGGTCTGGTCGATGACCTGCTGCTGGCCGACGACGGCGCGGCCGACCTCGGTGCGCAGCCTGTTCAGCGCGCTGACGATGAATTCGAGTTCCTGGGATTCGATGGCCATGGTGGTGTCCGTGGGGTTCTCAAGGGGCAGGCGGTGCCGAGGGCGTGCGCAGGAGCGCGCGCCGGCTTTGTTCGAGGACGGCCGTTGCCGCCAGGATCTGCGCGGGCGTGGCGCCCGTGCCGACGTTCAGGGACTGCAGCAGCGCGGGCTGGTCGATGGCGTGCGAATGCGCGATCGCGGCGGCCAGCGCCGCCACGCGCGCGGCGTCGTCCAGGCCGGCCCAGTCTTCCACGCGGGTGCGGGCCACGGCGTCGAACGCCAGCCGGGTGGCGGCGTGCAGCGCGCGCGGATCGGTGCCGGCGATGAACTGCCCGGTGCCGCGCACCTGCTCGCCCATGGAGCGGCGCGCGAGCGGCGGCTGGGCCTCGCGCGGCCCGAAGCGCACCATCAGGCGCCACAGCGCGAGCGCCAGCGCGGCCAATGCCAGCAGCGACGGCGTGCGGGCCTCGTGCCACAGCCAGGCCAGCAGCGGCTCGCGCTTCTCGTCGTCGACGATCCACACGGCGCGTCCCGGCGCGGCCTGCAGCACGGCCGCGGCGATGAGCGCGTTGTCGTTCTGCAGGATGCCGTGGTTGTCGGTGACCAGCGTCGGCGCCACGCCCGTGACGCTGCCGCGGCCGATGGTCACGCGGATGGCCAGCGTCTCGTGCGCATCGGACAGCACCCACGTGGGGGGAACGTGGTCCAGCGTGCGCAGCTGGCCGTCGTAGCCGCAACCGCGGTACACGCGGCCGGGCTCGAAGGCGGGCTGCGTGGTGGACTCGGTCTCGTGGAAATCGGCGCAGAACCCGTACGGTTGGCGCGGGAACAGGCGGGCAAAGTCGCGTTTCTGCTGCTCGCCGTCGTCGGGCTGGCGACGCGTGGCGGGCACGTCGTGGTCGTCGTCCTGCTCGTCGTCGGCGTCCGACGCCGCGGCGGCGGCCGGCTTCGCGACGCCGGGCGTGGGGTGGGGATGCGGTTGGACGTAGGACAGCGGCACCCAGCGCAGGTCGTTCTGGCCGCGCCACGCGCCGCCCAGCACGAGATGCCCGCCGTTCTCCACCCAGGCCTTCAGTCGGGCGTCGCGTTCCGGGAAGATGTTCCACAGCCCCGACTCCAGCATCAGCGTGGCATCGGCCGGCGGCATCGGCTCGAGCGAGCTGCGCGTCTCCAGCGTGGCCCCGGCGGCTTCGAGGATGCGGCGCAGCGAGTAGCGCTTGTCGGTGGCGGCCAGGCCGCGTGGGTCGTCGTCCACCGTCACCTCGACCCAGCGCGTGTGCATCACGATCCAGCCCATCAGGAACAGGATCACGGCCACGCCGAGCACGCGCAGGACCACCGGCGTCTTCATGCGGCGCTCCCTGTGGCGGGCGACGCGGCATCCAGCCGCGTGCCGAAGCCGCCGCACAGCGCCTCGCCCATCGCCAGCGACAGCGCGCGGCCGCCGTAGGTGTTGGCCTCCCATGCGCGCACCACCTGCGTGACGTAGCGAAGCGCCTCCGGCGCGAGCCGGCCGCGGGCCAGGGCCAGGCACTCGCCCTCGGTGGCCGACGCGGTGATCGGCACCTCGAAGCGATGGATCAGCCGCGACAGCGCGCCGCGGTACAGCAGCGACAGCGCCGCCGGCACCTGGCCGGCCTGCCACAGCGCCCAGGCCGCGGCGCCGACGTCGTCGGGCAGGCTCGCCGGCCGCACGTCGAGGTCGCGCACATGGCTGACGGCCGACTCCGCGGCCGCGCGGCGCCGGAACGCACGCAGCTCGATGAAGCGGCGCGCGCTCACCAGCGCCAGCGCCACGAGCACGGCCACGATGCCCCACAGCAGGAAGCGGCTGGTGTCGTTGAGGAAGCGCGCGAACGCCGCCATCCATGCGAGGAACGCCGAGTCGTCGGCGGGCTTGCGGCGCTCGCGCGATGTGTCGCTCTTCCAGCGCAGCGTGTGTTCCTTGTGCCGACCCGAGAGCAGCGGATCGGCACGCAGCTGCGCGGTGGCGGCCTCCACGCGGGCGGCGCGTGGGTCGGCCGATACGGAGGCGGCCGATGCCGGCGCGGACGCCGCGGCGGTCGCGCCGTCGCCATCGTCGTCGTCGTCCTGGGCGCGTGCGCCGGCCAGCGCCGCGCCCAGGCAGGCGGCCAGCAGCGCGGCGCGCGCGAGCTCAGCGCGGGGCGAACGCATGGCGCAGGTCCTGTTCCACGTCCCAGGCCTCGAGCTCGACCCGGCGATTGAGGTACATCGCGAAGCCGGAGGCCACGAAGAAGGGCTCGACGAAGAGCACGGCGAGCGCATGGCCCGCGTAGAGCACGCAGGTGGCGGGCACGCTCTCGCTGAAGAGCCAGTGCATCGCGTCGGTGTTGCGCAGCCCCGGGGTCATCCACGGCAGCAGCGAGAGCAGCCCGATCATCACGAACAGCTCGATCCAGGAGAACGTGGACTGCGTCATCATCGCCGCGCCGCGCTGGTTGCGCACGATGGCCTTCACGCGCTGGCGCCGCGCCGCGCCGGTCTGGCCTTCCAGCTGCGTCACCGGCATCGAGTACGCGCGCCAGAACGACAGCCGCCAGATCGACAGCAGCGCCAGCATGGGCAGCCATGGCGCGCTGCGGCGCGCCTCCCACGCGTCGTTGAAGCGCGTCTCCTCGCCGAAGGCCTGGCGGGCATAGATGTGCAGCAGCGTGCGATCGAGCCAGGGCTTGAACCACCACAGCAGCGTGGACGGCAGCCAGGGCGCGAGTTCGACGGTGGCGCCGCAGGCCACCACCAGCAGCAGCGCCAGCGGCAGGAACGCGTGCGCCAGCGAGCGCAGGCTGCGCTGGGTCATGCGCACGCCCAGATCGACCGCCTCGTAGGCCGGCCGCGGCCGCAGCGCGAGCTGGAGCTGCTCGGCCTTCATCGCGCGGGTGCCGCCTCGTGCCCTCGGCCCTGCAGCCCGAGGTAGGCGAAGACGAGCGCCCAGCAGCCCGCGCCCACGCCGTACTTGACGCCGGGCGCGATCCAGCCCGCCGACGACCAGAAGGCCTCGATGGCCGCGGCGATGATCAGGAACACGAAGAAGCAGAACACCACCGGCGAGGTCTCGCCCGCGGCGCGCACCAGCGCCTGCGTGCGCGTGAGGCGCCCGGGCGCGAGCACCGCGTGGCCCAGCTTCAGGCCGGCCGTGCCGGACAGCACGATGGCGGTGAGCTCGAACGCGCCGTGCGTGATCACGAACGAGAAGAAGCGCTCGCCGTCGCCGCGCGTGACCAGGAAGCCCGCGATGGCACCGAAGATCAGCCCGTTGTAGCCCACCATCGCCAGGCTGCCGACGCCCAGCATCAGCCCGGCCGCGAAGCACTGGAACGAGATGCCCACGTTGTGCATGATGTAGAAGCCGAACATCTGCCAGTCGTCGCCCGAGGTGCGGCCCAGGTGCTCGCCGGCCTCCTGGCCGTACATGCCGTCGAACATGCGCACCTGGCGCGCGTCGACAACCGTGAGCACGAAGTGCGGGTCGACCCAGGTGGCCACGCCCACCACCACGATGGGCAGCACGAACACGAGCGCCACCACCAGCAGGTGCCAGCGCAGCGCGCGCACCGCGGCCGGCGCCTGGTACAGCACCAGGTCGCGCAGCGCGGCCAGGCCGAAATCGTGGCGGCGGTAGATGCGCTGGTGCGCACGCGCGGCCAGCGTCTCCAGGCGCGCCACCAGGTGCACCGGGTAGGCCCGCTCGCGCGCCAGCGCCAGGTGCTCGCAGCACTGCCGGTACAACTGCGCCACGCGGGCGCCGCCGGCCACCGGCGTCGTGTCGGTCGGGAACTCGCCGGCCTTGAGCTTGCGCGCCTTGCGGCCGTCGCGCGCGCCCTTGTCGAGCGCGTCCAGGCCGCGCTCGAGCTCGATCCAGCACGGTTCGTAGCGGGCCTCGAATTGGCGGGGCGTCATGGGTCAGTGCTGTCCCATCAGCCACTGGGCGACGGCCACCAGCCGCGGGCCGGGACGGATCGGCGCCGGCGCCGTGCCGCCCGGCGCGTAGTCGGGCGGCGGCAGCGCGTCCTCGGCCAGCGCGGCGAGCTCGTCGACGCGCTCGGTGGTGAGGCGGCGCGAGCGCCCGGCCAGGCGCAGGATGGCCACCTGCTGGGCCCGCGTGAGCGGCACGCGCGGCGCCAGCGGCGCGACGTCGGGCAGCGCGCCGGCCAGCCGCACCTGTTCGACATGGACCACCAGCGTGCCGGCCACGATGTCACCCAGGCGCTTGAAGTCGGCGCGCAGCAGCATGGACACCAGGCCGAACGCGTAGGCGAGCGGCATGAAGTCGGCCACGCGCAGCAGGTTGCGCGTGACCGCCGCCGACGGCGTGACGGGCAGGCCCGTGTCCATCAGCACCTGCAGGCCGAGCGCGCGCTTGCCGGGCGTCGCCGCGCCCGGCAGCAGCTCGAAGACGATCGGGTAGAGCCACTCGAGGCCGAAGTAGATGATCAGCATGATGCCCACGCCCATCCCCTTCACGCCGCCCAGCACCGCCGCCGCCACCGAGAACGCGATGAAACGGATGAACCAGTCCAGCGAATAGGCCAGCGCGCGCGGCACGGCGCCGGCCGGGCGCAGCTGGATGCCGATGCCTTCGGGCGTCTCGGCGAGGAGCGTGGTGTCGAGCTTCAAGTGGCGCGTCGCCTGCCCGGGGTCAGAAGCTGATGGTGCGCAGTTGCGCGCCCGAGCTGCCAAGCAGCGTCGCGCCTTCCGAGGTTGCGGCCGTCACGACCTTGGTGTCGGCGATGTTGTCGTGCACGCACAACCGGTTCTCGCGGAAGATCAGCAGCACGTCGAGCAGGCTGATGACGTAGCCGAGCAGCGGGATCATGCTCAGGATCGTGACCGGCAGCCAACGCAGGAAGATGAAGCGGCCGAACCCGACGCGGCTGCCGTCGGTGCGCACGACGCGGATGCCCATCGCGCGCTTGCCGATCGTCTGCCCGTAGCGATAGACCAGCACCGCGGTGTAGACGAAGATGCCTGCGATGGCGGCCAACGCCAGCAGGCCGATGACGATCGCGACCACGCCGCCGCCGCCGCTGGCGTGAACGCCGGCGCCGGCCGCGGCTGCGCGCTTCTGGTAGGTCGCGTAGGCGGGCATCGCGATCGCGGCGAGGATCCCGATGATGGCGGCGACGCCGCCGACCGCCAGGAAATCGATGATGGCCGCGGCGAGGCGCGCGCCCCGCGTGGCTTCCACCATCTCGATCTGCGTGTCGATCTGGTCGTCGACGAGCGCGCGCGGCGGCGCGAACGGATTCTGGGCTCCGATGCTGGACATGATTTCCTCCCTCCGGGGGGCTATGGGGTCGACACGGCGTCGTGATGCGCCGCTTTCGCTTTCGGGATCGTAGCGCGGCGGAGAGGGTTTTCGGTTCCGTATCCCCCGGAATGGGGAGTGAACGATCTCACGCCGCGCGTCGTTGCGCGCGGCCCCTCAGGCGCGCGACGCGCCCAGAGACGCGCTCATCGAGGAGGCCGCGGTGACCACCTTCGTGTCCGCGATCTGGTCGTGCAGGCACTGGCGCGAGTCGCGGAAGATCACGAGCGAGTCGATCAGCACGTACAACGCGCCGATGAGCGGGATGACCCCCGGCAGCACCGCCGCGGCACCGCGGCCGAAGAACAGGCGCACGAACCCCGCGCGGCTGCCGTCGGTGCGCACGATGCGCAGGCCCAGCAGCTTCTTGCCGAGCGTGCCGCCGAACGCGTGCAGCGACCAGCCCTGGACCACGCCGATGACGAGGTAGCCGGGCAGCATCGCCTTGAACATCGCCCCCATCATCGATGTGGGGTCCGGTGGCGACTGCGGGTCGAAGCCCATCATCGCGGCGCCGCCCATCATGAAATAGGCCGGCATGAAGATCAGTGCGTTCAGCAGGCCGTCGATGATGACGGCCACCAGGCGCATGCCGCGCCCTGCGAGCGCCTGGCCTTCGGCCGGGTCCGCGGGGTCGGCGAGTTCGGCCTTGGGCGGTGCGAAGCGGTTGCTGTCGATGTCGGTCATGGTGCGGGCGTGGTGTGCGCGTGAGTGGCGGGGCGCCGGAGTGCGGCCCGAGGATGCTAACCGGCCATGCGAGGACGGCGCGTCAGGGTCTCGCCTGAGGGCACCGCGAAACTTGCGGCTTCTTGACCGTCCGGCCCGTCACATGAACAGGTGCTCGCCCGCGTTCTCGCCGCCCAGGATCACGTAGTTCACCTTGCGGATGTCGCCGGCGCAGCGGCCGCCCGCGTACGAGATGGAGCTCTGGAGGTCTTCCTGCATCTCGCGCAGGGTGTCCGGCAGGCGGCCCTTGATCGGCTCGAGGATGCGCTTGCCCTCGACGTGGCGGTACTCGCCCTTGTTGAAGTCGGACGCGCTCCCGTAGTACTCCTTGTACAGCTTGCCGTCGACCTCCACCGTCTGGCCAGGGCTCTCCTCGTGGCCGGCGAACAGCGAGCCGATCATCACCATCGTGGCGCCGAAGCGCAGGCTCTTGGCGATGTCGCCGTTGTGGCGGATGCCGCCGTCCGCGATGATGGGCTTGGTGGCCACGCGCGCGCACCACTTGAGCGCCGACAGCTGCCAGCCCCCGGTGCCGAAGCCGGTCTTCAGGCGGGTGATGCACACCTTGCCCGGGCCCACGCCGATCTTGGTGGCGTCGGCGCCCCAGGTCTCGAGGTCGATCACGGCCTCGGGCGTGCCCACGTTGCCCGCGATGACGAAGGCCTTGGGCAGCGTCTTCTTGATGTGGGCGATCGTCTTGCGCACGCTCTCGGCGTGGCCGTGGGCGATGTCGATCGTGACGTAGTCCGCGCCGATGCCGGCGGCCGCGAGGCGGTCGATGATCGCGTGGTCCTCGGGCTTGACGCCGGCGCTGATGGACACCAGCAGGCCCTTGTCGCGCATGTTCTTCGCGAAGGCGACGGTGTCGAGGTCGAACCGGTGCATCACGTAGAAGTAGCCGTTGCTCGCCAGGAATTCGGCGATGGGCACGTCCAGCACCGTCTTCATGTTGGCCGGCACCACCGGCAGCCTGAAGCGGTGCGGGCCGAACTCCATCGAGGTGTCGCACTCGCTGCGGCTCTCGACGACGCACTTGCGCGGCAGCAGCAGGATGTTGTCGTAGTCGAAGATTTCCATGGTCATCGTCCTTGTCTCTTATCTCGGATCGGCGCAGCGGTCGCTCGCCATCTGCGTGATGCGGCCGTCGGCGTTCTCGATCCACGCGGTGGCCACCAGGTTCTCGGGGTGGGCGTTCTCGGGCCAGCGCAGGCCATACAGCGGGGCGACGGCGTTCTTCGCGCCGGGGCCGGCCGGCAGCCTCAACGGGCCGACGACCACGCGCACGAGGCGGCGCGGGATCCGCGTGTCCTGGGTGCCGACGGGGATCTGCTCCACCAGCGCGATCCAGCCCGTGCTGCCGGCGTCCCAGACGCCGGTGGCGTGCATCTGCACCCCGAAGTAGCCGTTGTGCGGCAGGCTGGAGTGCACGTAGAAGCGGCGCCCGGCGGGCCGCGTCTTCGACAGCGCCGTCATCGCGTCGAACGCGGCCGGCGCGCTCGCCAGGCGCGCGGGCAGATCCGCACCCACGCGCGCGAGGCGACCCGCGGCCTCGGGCAGCGCGCCCGCGGCCATGGCCGAGTCGTCGGCGGCCGGGGTGATCCAGTCCAGGCTCCACTCCCTGGCGGACACGGCCATGGCGCCGAGCGCCGGCGGGGCGGCCTGCCAGCAGGCGAGGCAGTCGGCGCCGACGAAGTGTTCCACCAGCAGCGTGGCGCGTGCCGGGCAGTCGGCCTCGACGCCCGGCGCCGGCCTGGGCGTCGCCGCGGCGAGCGTCGTCGCCAGCAGCGCGGCGGTGCACACGGCCCGGGAAAGAAGCCGGCGGGCACCACTGCCCGAACCTAGAATGGGTGGATGCATATCCAGCATTCTGACGCCGATCCCGAAAGCCCCAGTCCCGACCGGCTGCTGCGCGGCCTGAACCCCGAGCAGATGGCGGCGGTGACGCTGCCCGCGCGGCCCGCGCTGATCCTGGCCGGCGCCGGCTCCGGCAAGACGCGCGTGCTCACCACCCGCATCGCGTGGCTGCTGCAGACGGGGCAGGTGTCGCCCGGCGGCATCATGGCCGTCACGTTCACCAACAAGGCGTCCAAGGAGATGCAGGCGCGGCTGTCGGCCATGCTGCCCGTCAACGTGCGCGGCATGTGGATCGGCACCTTCCACGGCCTGTGCAACCGCTTCCTGCGCGCGCACTGGAAGCTGGCCGGGCTGCCGCAGGGCTTCCAGATCCTCGACTCGTCCGACCAGCTGTCGGCCGTCAAGCGCATCATCAAGGCGATGAAGCTCGACGAGGAGCGCTTCGTGCCCAAGCAGGTCACGTGGTTCATCGCCGGCGCGAAGGAGGACGGCCTGCGCCCCAAGGACGTCGAGGTGCACGACGGCCAGACGCGCAAGATGGTGGAGATCTACCAGGCCTACGAGGATCAATGCCAGCGCGAGGGCGTGGTCGACTTCGCCGAGCTGCTGCTGCGCGCGTTCGAGCTGATGCGCGACAACGAGGCGGTGCGCGAGCACTACCGCCACCGCTTCCAGCACATCCTGGTCGACGAGTTCCAGGACACCAACCGCCTGCAGTACGCGTGGCTGAAGATGTTCGCGGGGCCGCACGGCGCCGTGTTCGCGGTGGGCGACGACGACCAGAGCATCTACGGCTTCCGCGGCGCGCTGGTGGGCAACATGGCCGACTTCGAGCGCGAGTTCCGCGTCGACAAGGTCATCAAGCTGGAGCAGAACTACCGCAGCTTCGGCAACATCCTGGACGCCGCCAACCACCTGATCGACCGCAACTCCAAGCGCCTCGGCAAGAACCTGCGCACCGACCAGGGCCCGGGCGAGCCGGTGCGCGTGTTCGAGTCCACCAGCGATTTCGCCGAGGCCCAGTGGTTCCTCGACGAGGCGCAGCAGCTGCACCGCGCCGGCACCGCGCGCTCCGAGATCGCGGTGCTCTATCGCAGCAACGCGCAGTCGCGGGTGATCGAGTCGGCCCTGTTCAACGCCGGCATTCCGTACCGCGTGTACGGTGGCCTGCGCTTCTTCGAGCGGGCCGAAGTCAAGCACGCGCTGTCCTACCTGCGCCTGGTCGAGAACCCGAACGACGACACCAGCTTCCTGCGCGTCGTCAACTTTCCCACGCGCGGCATCGGCGCGCGCACCATCGAGCTGCTCCAGGACTCGGCGCGCCAGTCGGGCCGCAGCCTGTTCCAGAGCGTGGGCAGCGTGGCGGGCAAGGGCGGCGGCAACCTCGCGCAGTTCACGGGCCTGGTCGAGCGCATGCAGCGGGCGACGCGCGGCATGACGCTGCGCGACATCATCGAGCACATGCTGGCCGAGACGGGCCTGATCGACTTCTACCGCGCCGACAAGGACGGCGCCGATCGCGTGGAGAACCTGGAGGAACTGATGAACGCCGCCGAGGCCTTCGTCACCCAGGAGGGCTTCGGCCGCGACGCGGTGGCGCTGCCGGTGGACGAACTGTCGCCCGGCACGCTGGCCTCCCGCAACGCATCGCGCGACGTGCCGGGCATCGTGCTCGACTCCCCCGTCACGCCCGACGCCGACACCGGCGAGATCATGTCGCCGCTGGCCGCCTTCCTCACGCATGCCTCGCTGGAGGCCGGCGACAACCAGGCCCAGGCCGGGCAGGACGCGATCCAGCTGATGACCATCCATTCGGCCAAGGGCCTGGAGTTCGACAGCGTGTTCATCACGGGCCTGGAAGAGGGCCTGTTCCCGCACGAGAACTCGATGCAGTCCAACGACGGCCTCGAGGAAGAACGCCGCTTGATGTACGTCGCCATCACGCGCGCCCGCAAGCGCCTGTACCTGAGCTTCAGCCAGACGCGGCTGCTGCACGGCCAGACCCGCTACAACGTCAAGAGCCGCTTCGTCGACGAGCTGCCCGAGGCCAACCTGCGCTGGCTCACGCCGCGCAACCAGTCGTTCGGATCGGGCTATGCGCGCGAGTACAAGCAGGCGTGGGAGCGCGGCACCGGCCTGGGCTCGATGGTCGGCGCGGGCCGCGTCGATTCGGCGCCCGTGCCCAAGGCGATGCAGGAGAGCCGCTCGGCCACCAGCAGCGGCGGCCACGCGCTGCGCCAGGGCCAGTCGGTGTTCCACAACAAGTTCGGCGAGGGCGTGATCGTCACGCTGGAAGGCGCCGGCGAGGAGGCGCGCGCGCAGGTCAACTTCGGGCGGCACGGGATGAAGTGGCTGGCGTTGTCGGTGGCCAAGCTGACGCCGGTCGACTGACATGACGCCGGTCTACGACGCCAACGTCCGCCTCGTCTGCTTCTTCGACGGCACGTACCTGTACGACCTGTCCAACGAGTGGATCGCCTTCCACGACCGCGGCAACGTCTTCGCCACCAGCGGTCGCTGGCTCGGGCCCCTGCAGGCCGGCACCTTCCTCGATCTCGACGGCAAGGCCGTGGCCTGGCTCGCAGGATCGCGGCCCACCACCGGCATGAAGCCGGCGCCGCCGATGAACCCGAAGCGGCCGTTGCCGCCCAAGCGTCCGCTGCACCCGCGCGCGCCGCTGCCCCCGTCGGTGCCGTTGCAGCCGGGCGGTGGCTGGTCGCCGCTCACCTGGAACCAGTGGATGGGCCACGAAGCCGCCGCCGAGGCCGCGCGCGTGGACGCGGCCGGCCTGGCCATCGAGCCGATCGCCGCCGGCAACGTCGACGCGTTCTTCGCCTACCTGGGCGGGCAGCTCGCCGAGAACGGCCGCGACGGACGCTGGTTCATGCCGATGGCACCCACCGGCGACGGCGTGCCCGCGGCCAAGCGAGCGTCGTTCCAGGCCGGCTTCGCCACGCCGGTGGGCGATCCGGGCTGGCGCCGCGGCTGGATCGCGCGCGACGCCGCCGGCGCGGTGGCGGGCCACGTCGACCTGCGTTCGCATGCCGAGGCCTTCACGAGCCACCGCTGCCAGCTGGGCATGGGCGTGCGTCCCGACCTGCGCCGCCTGGGCCTGGCGAGCCGGCTGCTGGCCCATGCCAACGCCTGGGCCGCGGCGCAGGGCCTGAAGTGGATCGACCTGCAGGTGCTGGCCGTCAACGAGCCGGCCGTGGCGCTCTACCGGCGCGAGGGCTTCCTGATGCAGGGCGGCCGGCCGGACATGTTCGTGATCGACGGCGCCTCGCTGGGCGAGATCTGGATGGCCCGCAAGGTCAGCCCTTCCAGGTGAACGGGAACTTCACCTGCTTCCAGAATCCGTCGGGCACGTAGTCGCCGACGACGCCGTACTGGTCGGGCCACTTGCGATCCGACTTCACCGCCGTGCCGAACACGTAGTCGATGAACGCGAAGTGCGCCGCGTAGTTCTTGTCGATCGCCTCGTCGTCCTGCGAGTGGTGCCAGTGGTGGAAGTTGGGCGTGACGATGAGGTAGCGCAGCGGCCCCAGTCGCACGCTGACGTTGGCGTGGTTGAACACGGCCTGGAAGCCCACGATCACGATGTAGGTGTCGATCACGCCCTTGTCGAAGCCCAGCACGAAGATGGGCGCCAGCACCAGCGTGCGCGTGATCAGCAGCTCCACCACGTGCTGGCGCGAGCCGGCCAGCCAGTCCATGCTCTTGACGCTGTGGTGCACGGCGTGCAGCCGCCACAGCACGGGCACCTCGTGGTACGCGCGGTGCGTGGCGTACTGCACCAGGTCGGCCACGAGGACGATGAGGAACAGCGCCACCGGATAGGGCAGGTCGCGCACCCAGGCCTGGACGCCGTCCTTGGCCGCCCAGCCGAACAGCTTGTGCACCAGCAGGTTGGTGGCCAGCAGCACGAAGCCCACGATCATGTGGTTGACGATGAAGTGCTGCATGTCCACCTGCCACTCGGCGCGGAAGACGGGCTGCTCGCGGCGCAGCGCGAACAGCTTCTCGATGAACACGAAGATCAGCGAGGAGCCCAGCAGGTCGAGGATGAACCAGTCGAGGCCGATGTAGGGCGTGTGGTCGGCGAAGTTGTTCACCGGCACCTTGGCGCCGCCCAGCAGCGCCGACGCCGCCACGAGGAAGAACGCCGACGCGGCCAGCCAGCGGGTGCGCGCGAACAGGATGTTGTACAGCGAGATGCCGCCGGCCACGACCATCGCCCAGTACATGATGAGCCGGATGGTGGCGACGTCGTAGGACTTGCGCAGCTCCGGCGTGCTGAGGTACTGCGGGAAGTGGAACGCGAGCACGCCCAGGAAGCACAGGATGCCCAGGATCAGCGCCGTGACGCCGGAGCCCATGCCGCGCCCCGTGGGCAGCGGCCCGTGCGAGTGGGCGAGCGTGTTGAGCTTGGCGAGTGTCTTCGTCGTCTTCATCCGGAGTCTCGAGGTGGCATTGCGGCAGCCTGCATTCGAGCCGAAACCGGGCGGCCTGGCTACCCTCTTGTGGGGGTCAGGCGGCCGGCGGCTCGCCGTCGGCCATCACCGTGCGGAACGGCGTCGACGAGGTGATCTCGAAGGTGTCCACGAAGCCGAACCACATCGACAGGAAATACGTGATGCTCAGGATCATCTGGCCGGTGAGCGCCGCCAGCGACACCGTCTCGATGCCGAAGGCCGCCGCCAGCAACTGCACGAGCGCGTCGAACGCGATCCACACCACGAACCAGCCCAGCAGGAACGTGCAGAACGCGCCCTTGGTGCGCCAGATCGCGACGACGCTGGAGAACACCGCCTGCACGGCCCCCTGGCGGCCCCAGTGCACCAGCGCCGGCGCGTACCACAGCGGGATCGAGACCAGGGTCAGCCCGAGCGTCACGAAGCGCATCGACGACAGGCTGGCCGCGCTCACCGGCGGGAACACGGGCGGCTTGCCGTCGGTGGGCGGCGTCATGGCCGCCTGCACCCAGCGCCGCGTCTCGCCGCCGTCCATCGCGTCGGCCCACAGCGCCAGGATGGCCAGGGCCGCGGCGTACACCAGCATGATCGCCAGCATGCCGCGCCCGGCCTGCGGCGAGGAGGAGAACGGCGCCTTGAACACGCTCGGCCGCAGCTTCACGTCGTCGAGCACGTCCGACGTGGCCTGCATGAAGCCCACGGTCAGCAGCGGCAGCCATGCGGCGACCGCCAGCATCACCACCGGCGACACCGTGACCGACAACAGCGCGATCACGAACAGGCCCAGCGTGAAGAACAGCCACAGGCCGATGAAGCCCAGCGGCCGGCGCCAGAACGTGCGGAATCCCCGGCGGATCCAGAACAGGCCGGCGGCGGCGGGGAGGCTGCGCAAGCGGATCTTGACGGGCGCGGAGGAAGCGGACATCAGAACTCGGGGTGCCAGGGCGACTCGATGCAGTCGTCGAGCACGCGCTCGAAGTGCGTCGGATCCTTGGCCTTGAGCAGCGCGGCCTCGCGCGGCAGGTACCAGTCGGCCAGGCGCGACAGCCAGAAGCGCAGCGCGGCGGCGCGGCGCATGCCGGGCAGCGCGCGCAGTTCGGCCGGGCTCATCGGGCGATGCACGTGGTAGGCACGCAGCAGGGCCTGCGCGTGCTCGGGCTCGAGGCGGCCGGTGTC
>Ga0210384_10001638_pt1 | contig 29785 bp, 29 predicted proteins | sample IncBWH2MmetaG_FD_160574 | JGI IMG/M metagenome (GOLD analysis project Ga0210384, IMG submission 160574) | Forest soil microbial communities from Barre Woods Harvard Forest LTER site, Petersham, Massachusetts, United States - Inc-BW-H-2-M | ecosystem: Environmental > Terrestrial > Soil >...
CGAGGACGCGCTTGCCGTCGCTGCGGCCGTAGGTGAAGGATATATGCTCGAAGCGGATCTCGCCGTGCGGCACCTCGAGCTCGCGCGCGCCGGGGCAGTCGGTCAGCGTATGCTGCACGGCGATGGTTTCCATTCCCTCCTGCACCACCCCGACATTTTCGAAGATACCGGTCACCTCCCAGCTTACCCAGCCCGCTACGTTGGCGATTTGCCAAGCCAGCGGCAGCGCGGTCGCAACGACGCCAGCGCTGACCAGACCCTGGCCCCACAGCGTGATGCCGATGCCAGCCGTGCTCACCAGAAGCAACGCGTTCATCGTGGACAGCGCGGCCATGAACTGCGTAATGAGGCGCATGTGGGCCGAGATCGCGGCCGTATGGCTGTCGACGACGTCGCGCACGTATTCATCCTCGTCGCGCGCCCGGGCGAAGAGCTTTACCGTAAGGATGTTGGTGTAGCTGTCGACGACGCGGCCCATTACCAGGGAGCGCAGCTCCGAGCTCGCTTTCGCAAGGTCCCGCATCCGCGGCACGAAATAACGCAGAAAGAAAATATAACCCGCGAACCAGAGAAGCGTCGGAATCGCGAGGCGCCAGTCAGCCAGCGTCATCAGCACCAACGCGCTAAGGCCGTAGATCGCGATGTACCAAATGGCACGAATGCTCGACACCACGGACTCGCGCAAGGCATTGCTCGTCTGCATGACGCGATTGGCGATGCGGCCGGCAAAGTCGTTCTGAAAAAACGGCCAACTTTGTCGCACCACGTGCCAATGACTCTGCCACCTGATCAGGCTCGTCACCCCCGGAACGACGGCGTTGTTGCGCACCAGGCTGTCAGCCAGCAGCGTGAGCGGCCGACCGAGCAGGATGATGGCCGCCATCCCCAGCAGCATCGGGGCGGCGGAATGGAACGCGACCGCGCGCTCGGCGGCTTGCATCAGCGTGACCAGTTTGCCGATGAACACCGGGATTAGCGTGTCGATCAGGGCCACCGCAAGCCCCGTAACGAACATCGCTGCGTAGAGGCGACGCGTCTGGCGGATGAAGTGCCAGTAGAACGCGAGCAGCCCTGACGGCGGCGCATTTCGCGGCAGAGCGGTGGGTCGGATGCGGGTTTCGAAGAACGCGAACATAGGCGCCGTCCAAGTGCTGCGAGAATCCTCGATTGTAGCGAATCGGCCACTGCTCCTACGGTGCAGAAAGGCGAGCCCTCGCGTCAACGTTCTTGCTTACCGACAGGACCGAGCGGGCTTGTCCGGAACCGAGCCCATCCGCGCTAACGGCTCAGTGCACATGGCCAGTCGGCCGTGGGGACGCGGTGATCGGCATCGTCCGGGCGATCGTTACGGCACGGCGCAACGTTGTCGCGTCCGGCGGTGACGGCCACGCGTCGCGAAGCCAACCCTTGCCGTCAACGAGGAATTCGCTGCCGGCGACGCGTTGCGTCCGGTCCGGAAGGTAAAGTGCCAGGGTGGCCGCGAGTTCGTCGGCGCGCGCCGCACAAGCGCCCGCTGGTGGGGGAGCGTCAGTCGCGCTCACCAGGGTCACGTCCGTACCGAGGCCGAGGTTGGCTAGCGCCGCGATCCTTGCCGCAACGTCGGACCCGCCGAAAACGAGCACGACGATACGCCCGGCATTCGCGCGCAGCGAGCTCCCTGACCCGCCCGGGCACTCGATCGCGAAATCAGGAACCTGCGCCGGGGCGCCTGCTTTGGCCCGTACGCCGTCCGCATTGGCGGTGATGAAGTCAATCAGACTCCAGCGCGTTTGCTCGTCGAGCGTGGCGGCAAACCCCGGCATCGGCGTGCCGGGAGTGCCATTTCCAATGGTCCAGTAGAGTTCGCCCGGCAGATGCCCGTAGATGTGGGCCGCGGTGAGATCAGCCGGTGGGACGGGAAGGTTCCGCGCGAGCGGGCCGTCGCCGTTTCCATCCCGCCCGTGGCAGGCGGCGCAGTTCTGCGCGAATTCACGCGCCCCGACCGCGACCGAGTGCGCTGTATAGCCGGTTGGCGAGGTGAAGAAGCTGGTCGGATACGCCTTCGTGACAAGGACCGCGAAGCGCGGCATGGCAAGCGCAGCGACGACCAGCGCAATGGCGATCAAGCTGACTCTCCGGCGCCGCCGCATCAATGCCGCGGCGGCAAGCGCAAGCGCCAGCACGACCGCGGCGAGCGCGAGCCACAATCCGCCGCTAAATTCGGGCTCCGCGAATGCCCCGAAGTCGTAACGAATCGGGAACGGCCATTCCGCCTGCTGATGTGCGCCGGGCACGGCGCTGCCGAGCCACGCAACGACGGCGACTACGGCAACTCCCAGCGCGGCCTCGACCAGACTGTTGCGGCGAAGCTTGAGCATCGCCACTCGCGCCTTGACACGATGCGGATCGTTCGACTCGAGAGCGAGCCGCGGAGTCAATACTTGGCGGTTGACCGCGGCCGCAGCGACCATGGCTCCGAACATCGCGATCTTGAGGAGCAGCCACCGTCCATACTCGGTCCCGATCAGCGCCGGCAGCGACCCGGCGAGATACCAGGTGTTCACGATGCCGGTAGCAAGCAAGGCAGCGACGGCCATTAGGCCCATCATCGAAAAGCGCCGAGTCGCCTGGCGCGCGACGGCATACGCGTCGGGGGTGGCCGCAGCCAGGGCCCGACCGTAGAACAGCGCTAGCATCGGGAGGCCACCGACCCAAGCCCCGGCGGCGAGCAAATGCACGATGTCCGCCGCGAGGTGAATGGTATGGTCGCGGCCTTTTTCGCCCACGGCGTGACCCACCCAGGCGAGCGAGGCGAGGAGAAGCGCTGCCAGCACCAGCGCGATCCACCGCGCCGGTAGCGTGCGCCGGAAGAGCGCCAGCGCAAGAAGGACGCACAGGCCGAGCCGCAGCGCGAACACCGAGCCGAACTGGGTGTGCCACAGCACCGTCGACAACAGTTCCGCTCGCAGCGCGGCAGCGATCGGGCTGTCGCTCACTCGCGCTGCCTGTGCGATGAACCACAACGTCCCCGACAGCACGATGATCGGCAACGTGACCCATGCGATCCGACGCCATGCTCCGTCGAGCGACCTCGCCGACGCAATCGCCGTCGCAAAGCAGAGGCAACCGGTGAGTGCGATTGCCGATGCATAATGCACGAATCGCGCGACAAGCAGCAGCATCTCACTCATTTCGCGACCTCGAACGTCAGGCTGCCTTCGGTGCGGTGGGTATCGACCGAAAGTACGTGCCAATGCACCGTGTAGGTCCCCGCCCCGAGCGGCTTCAGACCCACCGAAAGTGAGGTCGCATCGTTCGGGTCGAGCACGGCTTTTCCATCATCGACCCGAGCCCCCTTCGCGTCGTCCACCTCGATCCCGCTGAACGCTGGCTCGAGTTCCTGCGTGAACCAGAGCCGCACCCGATCGGGCGCCGCGCCCAGCGTCGAGCCGACCGGTGGGGCGGCGTGATCGAGAAAGGCGTGGCCGAGCGCGCAGCCGCTGACGCCGAGCAGAAGCAATGCGAGTCCTCGACGCGTTCGCCTGATCGCGTTCATCTCAGTGCCCGAGCAACGGCTTGCCCATGCTGTTGGGGAAGATATCGTCGAGGTAGAAGTGAAGCTGGAGGACACCCCCTACGCCGTGACCCTGCCCGCTGCCGTAGGGGATCAGCAGCTCGGCGCCAAGCTGAAAGTACTGCCCTGACCAGATCACGCCGGGCGCGATCACGCCGGTGGTCGCCTTCACTACACGGTTGAGCGGCGTGCTGCTGGTTATTTCCACCAGCGGCGTCATTCGGTCGAACGGTGGCGCAAGCCCGATGTTCTTGACCTGGCTTTGCAGATACTGAAGGCCGTATTCGATGGCCACGCCGAAATTGAAGACGTTCGGATTGGGCGTGCCGTCGCTCGACGACGACTTGGTGGGGAAGTCGACGCTGACATTACCGGTGACGGCGAGCGGGCGCAGCCAGCGAACGGAATCCGGCAGGTTGCCCAGCCCTTTACCGAAGTCGAAGGTCGGCGAGAGCGTGGTGAACTCGGACTGGCCGAGCGCTTTGCCGCCGGTGTGTGCCCAGACTTCCCGCAGGCCGATCAGCCCCATCGCCTCGTGCTCGCCGTCGATGAAGAGCTGGTACTGCTGACCGGTGGTCAGTGCGTCCCATCCGGAGACAAACGGCGAACCGTTTGGTCGGACGACGCGCCATTGCTCGGAGAAGGTGACTCCAAAATTGGGCGTGATGCGTTTGGCAAGGTCGAGGCCGTAATCGGTTTCATGCGATCCGTCGGCACCGGCCGGCCTCCAGGTGATCGTTGGCAGCGACCCCTCATCGGCAACGAACGGATCGTCAGTTTGGATCGTGGCGGGGAAAAAACGTGCGCCGGCGAAGCCGTGGGCATGCGCCGGTGGCGCAGAGTGCATGGCAAGAAACGCCGCCGCCAGTGCGGCGTGGCCCCACATCGAACGGGACATGGCGAGACTCCATGGTGAATGGCGAGGACGTGCGCCAATCTCCCGCGTCGGCGGGAGGACGGTGCACGCGCGGATCGCTTCAGCCTGCGACTGGAGGAGCGCGCGCCTGGTACGAGGAGGGAAGCGAGACCGGGAGTAGCGGCGCTGATTCGAGAGCGATCAGCGCGTTCGGTGCAAAGTGCGGCAGCGTGAGAATCGGGTGCGACGCCAGCGGGAATGACTGGCCTGCGGCAAGGATCTGGCAGACCGGGCAGGTGCAATGATGGCCGGAATCGAGAGAGTCCTGTGTGCGCGCCGCCACGCGATCCCCAGTGGCGCTCGCCGCCTGCCCGAGTTCTATCGCCAGGGCGTCGGCAGCGTCGACGCTCAGTTCGACTGCGAGAAGCAGCGGCAGCGACGCCTGCACGGCAAGCGCCAGCGCTGCAAGCGCGATGGCAGCACGACCTCCCAAGGATTTTCGCGCAGGCATTAACGGGTCAACATCCGTTTGACCGGGTGCATTCCACCGCAGCCCTGGCGATGAAGCCGGTTACCGGAGCAGCGGTGGCCATATAGTGATGGTGGAGACGAAGGGGATCGAACCCTCGACCTTCGCATTGCGAACGCGACGCTCTCCCAGCTGAGCTACGTCCCCGGCGCGCGGAAATTATAGCCAGATGGGTGTCCGGCGTAAACTCTCACCTGAGCTGACTTCGAAGATACGCTGCGCTTTGGCTCTGAGCTCATAGCCCGATGTTATCGGCTGCGGTATTGGTTAAGCGGCCGACTGCCCCAATAACCATTCAACCGGCGTTCGCTGTTGCAAGGTGCTTCCGTGGACCACTTGATCGCGCTCATCCAGCAGTACGGCCTCAGCTTTGTGTTCTTGAACGTGCTCGCGTTGCAGGCGGGATTGCCTCTGCCTGCCTACCCGACGTTGATCGTTGCGGGGGCGCTCGCGGCCGCTGGCGGGACGCCGGCGTACCAATTGATTGGCGTCGGAGTGGCAGGAGCTTTGATCGCCGATACCGGCTGGTATGTGGCCGGACGCAAGTTCGGCATGCGCATCCTGAGCACGCTGTGTCGCGTTTCCTTGTCACAGGACACCTGCGTGCGGCAGACTGAATCGATTTTCCAGCGGTTCGGCCCGGCGTCGATGCTGTTTGCGAAGTTCGTTCCCGGGTTTGCATCCGTTGCAACCGCACTCGCCGGCGCGATTCGCCTGAACTACGCCACGTTCGTCGCGTTTGACATGGTGGGGGCGGGGTTGTGGGTCGGCCTGGGCGTAGGGCTCGGCTACCTGTTCAGGGACGCGATCGGCGAGGTGATGGCGAAGCTTGCCTCGCTGGGCAAGTACGGCGTGATGCTGGTCGTGGCGGGCTTTCTGCTGTGGATCGTCATCAAATGGTTTCGGCGCTATATGTTCGTCAAGCAACTGCGGATGGACCGCGTCACGGTTGACGAGCTGCGCGATCTCATAGACGAGCAAAAGGTGCAGGCGATTGTCGACGTGCGCTCTGCCCTGACGCAGGCCGCGACCGGCCGCATTCCCGGCGCGCGCGCGATCGACATGAAGCGAATCACTGAGGGATTCAAGGGGGTGGCCGTCGACGGCGAGGTCATCGTCTACTGCGCATGCCCAAACGAGGCCACCGCGGTCAAGGTCGCGCAGCAGCTGAGAAAGCTCGGTTTCAAGCGCATCCGGCCGCTGCTCGGCGGGATCGACGCCTGGATCGATGCGGGGCAGGAAGTCGAGCACTGAGCCCCGGCTTCACCCGGCCGCCGTGCTACATTGCCGGCGAGGAGAGCGGCATGAGCAGACAGGCGATTAACAGTGCCACGGCCCCCGCGGCGATTGGACCGTATTCCCAGGCCATTCGCGCCGGGGACACGGTCTACCTATCTGGCCAGATCGGACTCGATCCGTCGACCGGCAAACTGCGCGACGGAACGGAGGCTCAGGCACGGCAGGTGTTCGCCAATCTGCAGGCAGTGGCCGTAGCGGCTGGCGGGACGCTCGACGACATGGTCAAGGTGACGCTGCTGCTCGTCGACATGAGCGACTTCGCCCAGGTGAACGAGATCATGGCCAGCTTCTTCACGCTGCCGTATCCCGCGCGTGCCACATACCAAGTGGCGGGGCTGCCCAGGGGCGCGCGAGTCGAAGTCGAAGGTGTGCTCGTACTGAAGCCGAGTTGACGGGGAGCGCACATTCCTTGCGCATGGCAAGGGCAAAGACGAAGGCTGAACCGAAAGCCAGCAACACGCTCGCAGACAAGCTGGTGCGTCTCGGCATCGCACGGGAGCAGGACCTGGTGCTGCATCTTCCGCTGCGCTACGAGGATCGGACCCACCTCTGCCCGCTTGCCACACTCCGGGCCGGGCAGGCGTGGCAGGTCGAAGCGACCATCGCCAACACCGAGATTCACTACCGACCGCGACGGCAGCTGGTCTGCCTGCTGGAAGACGGGCAGGCACAGCTGGTTTTACGCTTCTTTCATTTCTATCCAAGCCAACAGAAGGCACTCGCCGCGGGCAAGCGCGTACGGGCATTCGGCGATGTGCGCGACGGACACTTCGGCCTGGAGATCGTGCATCCAAGCTTCCAGATCATTTTACCGGGCACGCCGCTGCCCGATCGGCTGACGCCGGTTTACCCTACGACAGCAGGGCTCGCCCAGGAAAACCTGCGCAAGCTGGTGCACCGCGCGCTTGCGCGCGATCCGGCATATCTCGCTGAGACGCTGCCGCCGTGGACGCGCGAGCCCCGGCGGCTGTGGGGCTTCGCGCAGGCCGTGCGCTATCTGCATGAGCCATCTCCGGATGCGTCGCAGACCGCGCTCGATGAGCGCACGCATCCAGCGTGGACCCGGCTGAAGTTCGACGAACTCCTCGCGCAGCAGCTCTCGCTCAAGATGCATCGTCGCGCGCGGGCGCGACGCCGCGCGCCCCGGCTTGCCGGCGACGGCTCGCTCACCCAGGCTTTGCATGCGCGACTGCCCTTCAAGCTGACGCGCGCCCAGCAGCGCGTCATCGCCGAGATCCGCCGCGACCTTGCCAAGGCTGAACCGATGCAACGACTGCTGCAGGGCGACGTTGGCAGCGGCAAGACCGTGGTGGCAGCACTTGCCGCCTTGCAAGCGATCGAGTCGGGCTATCAGGTGGCATTTATGGCGCCGACCGAAATCCTCGCGGAGCAGCATTACCGGAAGCTCGCTGCGTGGCTCGATGGCCTGCAGGTGAAGATTGCCTGGTTGTCCGGAGGCTTGTCCGCGAAGGAGCGCAAACGCGCGCTGGCGTCCATGCAGAGCGGAGAGGCGCAGTTCGCGATCGGCACGCACGCACTGTTTCAGGACGCTGTGACGCTGCCGAGGCTCGGTCTTGCGATCATCGATGAGCAGCACCGTTTCGGCGTCGCGCAACGTTTGGCGTTGCGCCAAAAAGGCATCAGCGACGCCCACCAGTTGATGATGAGCGCGACGCCGATACCGCGCACCCTGGCGATGAGCTTCTACGCCGATCTTGACGTGTCGGTCATCGACGAGATGCCGCCCGGACGCACGCCCGTGGCGACCCGGCTGGTAAGCCAGCGCCGGCGCACCGAGATTGTCGAGCGGGTGCGCAGGCTCTGCGCCGCGGGGAGGCAAGTGTATTGGGTCTGCCCCTTGATCGAGGAGTCGGAGAGGCTCGAACTGCAGACTGCGGTTGCGCTGCACGCGGAGCTGACCGCGACGCTTTCCGAACTCGAAGTCGGGTTGTTGCACGGACGGATGAAGCCGGATGCCAAGATCGCGGTGATGGACCGATTCGTGCGCGGCGCCGTCGACGTGCTGGTGGCGACCACGGTGATCGAAGTTGGCGTCGACGTGCCCAACGCGTCGATGATGGTCGTCGAGCACGCTGAGCGCTTCGGGCTCGCGCAGCTGCACCAGCTGCGCGGCCGCGTCGGGCGCGGTGCGGCGGAGAGCGTTTGCGTTCTGCTGTTCGAGGAGCCGATGTCGGATGCAGCTAAGGCGCGACTCAGAGTCATCTACGAGAATCACGACGGCTTCGAGATCGCGCGCAGGGATCTCGTCATCCGCGGACCCGGGGAGTTCCTCGGTGCCCGGCAGTCGGGCGTGCCAATGCTCCGTTTTGCCGACCTGGAAAGCGACGTGCACCTGATCGAGTCGGCACGCGGGGCCGCCGACGAGTTGCTCCGGCGCGAGCCGGGAGCAGCTGCCGCGCATCTCGAGCGCTGGCTGGGCGGCAACCAGGATTTAATCAATGCTTAGTGTCGCCGCCGGGTGCGTCCAAGTCCGTCCCGCCGGCGTAAGAACGAACGGCTGCGGCCTGGTTAAGGCGATCTGATCGAATCGAGCCGTTGCAGAAGACACCTGCGCCGGCTGCGGTAGAATAGTCGGCTACTGGAAAACACCCGATGCCGCTCTACGCCCTCGGCCTGAATCACTCGACCGCGCCGCTCAAGGTGCGGGAGCAGGTCGCTTTTCACACCGATACGCTGGCGGCCGCACTGCGCGACCTGCTCGGCCAGCCGAAAGTCAGGGAAGCGGCAATCCTGTCGACTTGCAACCGCACAGAGGTCTATTTCAACGGCGGCGACGCCCAACCGGTGAGGCGCTGGCTCGAGCACTTTCACCGCGTCCCGCAAGCAGCGCTTTCGCCTTACATTTACACATTGGAGCAGGACAAAGCCGTCCCGCATGCGTTCCGCGTCGCCAGCGGGCTTGATTCGATGGTTATCGGCGAGCCGCAAATCCTCGGCCAAATGAAGCAGGCGGTGAAGACTGCCGAGGCGGCAGGCTCGCTCGGACTGGTGCTAAACCGCCTGTTCCAGCGCACTTTTGCGGTAGCCAAGGACGTGCGCACGCAGACGGACATCGGCAGCGCCTCGATTTCGATGGCAGCAGCCGCAGTCAAGCTCGCGGAGCGTATCTTCCCCTCGCTTGGCACCCAGCGCGTGCTGCTGATCGGAGCCGGCGAAATGATCGACCTTTGCGCGACGCATTTGGCGGCGCGCCAGCCCAAGTCGATCACGGTCGCCAATCGAACCCTCGAGCGCGGCGCACAGCTCGCATCACGTGTGCAGGCCGACGCGATCACGCTCAATGAGTTACCTGAGCGCCTGGCACAGTTCGACATCGTCGTTACGTCCACAGCGAGCTCGCTGCCGATCCTGGGTAAGGGGATGCTCGAGCGCGCGATCAAGACGCGCCGCCATGCGCCGATGTTCATAGTCGACCTCGCCGTCCCGCGCGACGTTGAACCCGAGGCAGCCGAGCTCGACGATCTGTTTCTCTATAGCGTCGACGACCTGGCCAATATCGTCAAAGACAACCTTCAGATCCGGATCGAGGCAGTACGCGAGGCCGAGGAAATGATCGCGACGCAGGCAGTGAGTTTCCTGCGCTGGCTCGAGGGACGCACGGTCGTGCCGACGATTACCGCGCTGCACGGTCATCACAACGCGTTGCGCCAGGCCGAGCTCGAGCACGCGCGGCGGTTGCTCGCCAACGGCGTCGCACCCGAGCAAGTCGTCGAACAGCTCGCGCGCGGGTTGACGCACAAATTCCTGCATGGCCCGACTCAGGCCCTGAATCAGGCGGGCGAGGCGGAGCGCGCCGAATTGCTGGCGGTGTTCCAGCGCATCTATCACCTTCCGGAAGAGCCGTAGGGACGGCGTTATCCTGAGGGGCGTCGCCGGCGCCGATGTTCCCGCTGCTCGGATAACGCAGCAGAATTGAGGCTTGGCGTCCGAGCCGTCCGTTTTCCCCGGGTCTCCGCATCTGCACGGCTTCGGCCTCCTTCATGATCGTTGGCAGCGCATGAAATCGTCTCTATCCACGAAACTCACCCAGCTCGCAGTGCGGCGGGAGGAACTGGACAGCCTTCTGGCGGCGCCGGATGTCACGCGCGATCTGGATCGCTATCGGGCTCTGTCGCGCGAGCATGCGGAAATTGCCCCGGTCGTCGCGTTGTATCGCGATTGGCAGCAGGCGGAACAGGATCTCGCGACCGCGCGCGAGCTCCTCGACGATCCGGAAATCAAGACGCTCGCCGAAAACGATGCAAAGGCGGCGAAAGCGACGATGGAGCGCATCGAGGATGAGTTGCAGCGCGTCCTTCTCCCCCGGGACCCCAACGACGAGCGCAATGTTTTTCTGGAAATCCGCGCCGGCACTGGCGGCGACGAATCGGCGTTGTTCGCCGGCGAGCTCTTTCGGATGTACGCGCGCTTCAGCGAGCGCAATGGCTGGCAGGTAGAAATGATTTCCGAGAGCCCCGGAGACATGGGCGGCTTCAAGGAGGTCATCGCACGCATCGTCGGGCAAGGTGTCTACTCGAAGCTCAAGTTCGAGTCGGGCGGGCACCGCGTGCAGCGGGTCCCGGAGACCGAAGCCCAGGGACGCATTCACACCTCGGCGTGCACGGTTGCCGTGTTGCCGGAAGCAGATCCCATCGCGGATATCGCGATCAACCCCGCCGACGTCCGCATCGACACGTTTCGCGCCTCCGGTGCGGGGGGGCAGCATGTCAACAAGACCGACTCGGCGGTGCGGGTCACGCATTTGCCGACGGGCATCGTCGTCGAATGCCAGGACGATCGTTCGCAACACCGCAACCGCGCACAGGCGATGGCGGTGCTGGCTTCGCGGCTGCTTGATCGTGAGCGCCAGGAGCGGCAGCGAAAGGAGGCAGCGACGCGAAAGTCGCTGATTGGCAGCGGCGATCGCAGCGAGCGCATCCGAACTTACAATTTCCCTCAAGGCCGTGTCACCGATCATCGGATCAACCTAACGCTCTACAAGATCGACCAAATCATGGACGGTGATCTGTTCGAGCTCACGCAAGCGCTCGCGCAGGAATTCCAGGCCGAGCAGCTCGCCGCCTTGAGCGAGAGCACGTGATCCCGTTTCTCGAAACGGAGCGGCTGTCGCTGCGCCAATTTCACCCCAACGACGCCGACAACCTCTATCGGCTCCACCGTGATCGGCGTGTGATGCGCTACATCGGCGATGGCTCAGTCGGGGATCGCGCGTCGGTCGCGGCAGTGCTGGCGCGCGCGGCAAGGGAATATCGCAATTACCCGGGCCTCGGAGCCTGGCCCGCGGCGGAGCGTGCGAGCGGGGAGTTTGTCGGCTGGTTCTGCCTGAAATACGTACCGAAAACGGTCGAGGTCGAGCTGGGGTATCGGCTGTTGCCGCAAGCTTGGGGATACGGCTACGCGACCGAGGGTGCGCGCGAATTGGTTCGGTATGCGTTCGAGGTCCTGGGTCTGCATCGCATTATCGGCCTGACGCATCCGGGGAACACGGCCTCGCAGAGCGTGTTGCGGAAGGCGGGCTTGCGCGATGCCGGCTGGGGCCACTACTACGATCGCGAACTGCGCCTGTTCGTGGCCTCGGGCGTGGGGCTTGGCCCCGAGACCGGCCTGCCCCAGCTTCAGGACTTGCCGTAGTTCGCGTTCAGGTAGTCGACGATCGCCTTGGCGTCTTCGGCATTGATGGGAGCCCCGAAGACTTTGATCATTTTGGATACGCTGCCGTCCCAGCCACTGCGATCGAGGAATGGCGAGTTCATCAGCACGTAATCGAGGCTGTGGCACGAGGCGCAATGCGCTTCGACTTGCGCCCGCCCGGGTCCGTCCTTGAGTCCCAGGCGGCGCTCCTGCGCGAGGACATAGCCCGCGGTCAGCGCCACGGCCAGCGTCAGTGTCAGCAACAAAGGTCTCATCTCGCGCTTTCGGCTAAACGGCGTTGACGGCGATCCGCTGCACCACGTTGTGATGGTAGCCGGCGGGGTTGTGGATGAGTTCCATCGTCTGCGTCGCGCCAGCACGGTTCGACGCGCGTGCCATGACGACCAGGGTGCCTTGCTCGATTGGCGTGAACATGTGACTGAAGCTGCGGAATGAGAACCGGCCGTAGTCGGCGCCGAGCATCGCGCTGCGCCACGATCGCCCGGAGTCAGTGGAGACGTCGACGCTCGCAATGCCCCGGCCGCCGTCCCATGCGACGCCCTTGACCTCAAAGGCGCGACCCACCGCAACCGCCTGTCCCGGCGTCACGTTGGTGATGAGCGAATTGACAACCATCTCCGTGATCGGCTCGTTGGCGTCGGTCATCTGGGACGCGAAGTGTTCGACGATCGGGAACCGGTTAATGGGAATGCGGTAAGCCGTCTTCACCCAGAAGTTGTCGAATGGCTTGCTGATCGCGTTGATCGACGTGACATGCTTCATCCAGTACGTGCCGGTCCAGCCGGCGACCACCAACCGCGCCGGGAAACCGTTCCAGTGTGGCAGTGGTTCACCGTTCATGAGATAGGCGATCAGGGTGTTGTCGTCGAGCGCCTTCCATACAGGGATCGATTTCTGGAAGTCCGGGGTCGCGGGCATGACCGGGCCATCGGCGCCATCAACGGCGATTTCGAGCGCATCTTTCCGCAGCCCCGCCTTGGCGAGCACGTCCTTGAGGCGCGCGCCCGTCCAGCGCGCGTTGCCCATTGCACCCACGCCCCATTCCACGCCGGCGACATGCGGTTCGAACAGGCCGCGCCGATTCCCCGAGCATTGATTAACCGCGGCTAGCTCGAACGCCGGAAAGTCGTGCTTGAGTTGTTCGAGATTGAGCTCGAATGGCGTACTCGCCGCATCGCCGCCGACTCTGAGAGTCCATTGGTCCGCCCTGATCTCCGGAATCGATGCCAGGTGATAGCGCACAAAGAAGGCCCGGTTCGGCGTGAACTCTTCGGCAAAGTACGCCAGGGGCGTCTCGTAGTTCGGTGGGCGCCAGCTGCGCTTGATGAGCGGCACCTTGCCCGGGATCGCCTCCAGGTCGCCGGAGGCGACCGCACCGGACGGCAGCGACGCGAGACCGGGCGGGTCGGGGACTGCAGCGTGTACCTGCGCCTCGAGCCAGGTGCCCCCGGCCGCGAGCACCAGCCCGCCTGCCGATCTCAGAAACAACCGTCGCGACGGCATGGGCTCTCCACTTGAATGTCGCGCTGCGCCGCAGCGATAGCTGTTAAGCGTACGGTTTCGCGGACGACCGCATTCGGCGCTGCCGGATATTATGCGCACCGCCGTTGTACACTGCAAGGCGCCCCGGTGATGACGTCGATGACTCCCGCGACAGTGTCTGCCGCGCTGGCGATGAGCGGGCTTGTGCCGTTCGAGGCCAAGCTGCTGCTTGCGCGCGTGATCAATCGCGACCGCGCATGGCTCGCGGCGCACGGTGACGCGCCGCTGAGTCGCGACCAGGCGCTCGCCTTCGACGCTCTCGCGCGCCGGCGTCGCGACGGTGAACCGGTGGCCTATCTCACGGGCCGGCGCGAATTCTTCGGACTCGATCTGGAGATCACGCGCGATGTCCTGATTCCACGGCCGGAGACCGAACTGCTAGTCGAGTTGGCGCTGGCCTGGCTCGGGAGGGATGCGTCCGCGTGCGTGCTTGACCTCGGCAGCGGCTCGGGCGCGATTGCGCTCGCCGTGGCGAGCCAGTATCCGCGCAGCGACGTTGTGGGCGCCGACATCTCGTCCGCGGCAGTCGAACTCGCGCGACGCAATGCCGCACGACTCGGCATCGCGAACGCCACGTTCATCGAATCCGACTGGTTCGGGCGCGTGCCACGCGAGCACTTTGCATTGATCCTCGCCAACCCGCCCTACGTGGCGGAAGAGGATCCGCATCTCGGTCAGGGCGACCTGCGCTTCGAGCCCGCCACGGCGCTCGTCGCCGGCAGGGACGGGCTCGACGCGATCCGCGCCATCGTTAAAGCGGCACCCCGGTATCTGGCGGCAGGAGGCACGCTGGCGCTCGAGCACGGTCACGATCAGGCGACGGCGACGCAATCGTTGCTGCGCGAGGCGGGATTTCGCGCCATCGCTTCGGCGCGCGACCTTGCCGGGATCCAGCGCGTGACCTACGGGTTGCAATAGGTCGATTCGCTCGGCGGGCCCACGCGTCAGTCGCGCGCGGCGGTTCTCCCTGCGCCGGAAGAAGTCATCCGCAAGCTAGGGCGTCGGGATTGGCGTCGCGACGGCGTATTTCTGCGCCCAAGGCACGAGCGCGGGCAGGATCGTCGGATAGAGAACCACACCGCGCTCGAGCCCGTCGCGATAACGTTGTAGTCCGCGCTCACCGGGCAATCGCACTGCTTCGCCGCCGCGTCGTGGCTTGGCTTGGCGCGCCGCGCCGGAGATGAAATCCAGCTGCTTCCTGAATGCCGCGAGCCCGCCGAATGCCTCGGGATCGATTACCTGGACGAACACCGAGCCGCCCCAGCCTGCCGGCGGATCGGCACGGCCGTGGCCAGCGAGCCCGGCGGTTAACGCCTCGACGAGCAACGCCAGTGCAAATCCCTTGTGGCCCGCGTCGAGACCCCCGAGCGGCAGCAACGCTCCCTTGGGCTGGTTGAAGAGTGTTCCCGGATCCGTTGTCGGGTTGCCTTCGGCGTCGATCAACCAGTGGCCAGGCAGCTGCTTGCCCGCGCGCATCTGCTGTCGCGCGTAGCCCATGCTGGTGATCGACGTCGAGATGTCGACGAGAATCGGATCGCCCGACGTAGGCAGGCCTGCCGCAATCGGATTGGGGGTGATAAAGGGCGTCAGGCCGCCGTGCGGGACCACGGCAGCCACTGCGGGGTCCGAGCATTCGATGATGGCGACCAGGCCCTCGTCGGTGGCGCGCTTGAGGTACGCCGCGAGACAGGCTATGTGATGCGAATGCCGGACGACGACCGTCCCGGTACCACAGTCGCGCGCCATTTCCATGGCTGTTTCGAGCGCGCGCAGCGTAAGCCAGGGTCCGGGGAGTCGCTTGCCGTCCCAGATCTGGGCGGCGTGCCGGCGCGAAAGCACCGTCGGCTCGCCGCTGCGGGCCATCCGCTCGTGCGCGAGCTCCTCCAGATAGGGCGCGAGCAGCGCGAGGCCGTGCGTCGTGTGCCCGAGCAGATCGCCGTCGACGAGAACGTCGCCTACGTCGCGCGCGATGTCGCCGCGCACGCCCGCGCGCTCGAGCAGGGTGTGGGCGAATGCGCGCAGTGCCGGCGCGGCGTAGCGGTGTTCGGAGCCTTCGCTCATGGGAAAGGCGAGTCGCTGGCGATTGACGCAATCGAGGCAATCAACGACGATTCTAACCCAGCCTGCCACCGCGTCCTCCGTCCTTGACTCCCGTAACGCTGACGGTCAGTATCGTCACGTACCAGCCCGACCTCGCGCTTTTCGAACGCTGCCTTGTCGCGCTCGCGACGGCGCTGCAGGCGGCTCGGGACGCGGGCGTGTTGCGCGTCGCCAACGTCGTGCTCGTCGACAACACCGGCTCGCGGGCGACGGCCGAAGCGGTCGTCGCACTCGGCGAAGCGTGGTTCAAGGAATCCGGCGTGACCATGAACTATCTGCACCGTCATGCCAACATCGGCTATGGCAGCGCGCACAACCTGGTCATGCACGGCGGGAATACGCATTACCATCTCGTGCTCAATCCCGACGTCGAACTGGCGCCGGACGCGCTGATCGTGGGCTTGATTTTCCTGGAGGCAAATCCCGACATCGGTGTGCTTGCGCCGACGGTATCCGGGCCAGACGGAGAGCGCGAATTCCTGTGCCGGCGCTATCCGGCCGTGCTCGACCTGGTATTGCGCGGCTTTGCGCCAGCGCCCTTGCGCCGCCTGTTTCGCAAGCGACTTGATCGCTACGAGATGCGCGACACCGTCGGTACCGTCGCCGACGCCCCCATCTCGCCGGTGCCGATGATGAGCGGCTGCTTCATGCTGCTACGACGCAGGGCAGTCGAGGCCACAGGTGGTTTCGATCCGCAGTACTTTCTCTATTTCGAAGACTTTGACTGGAGCCTGCGCCTGAATCGCGTGACGCGGAGCGCGTATGTGCCGGCGGTGCGCGTCGTGCATCACGGTGGCGGCGCGTCACGCAAGGGCTGGCGGCACATCGTCCTGTTCGCGCAGAGTGCCGTGCGGTTTTTCAACAAGCACGGCTGGAAGTGGGCGTGACCGGACCGCTCAGCGGCAGGGTGCTGGTAACCGGTGCCGGCGGATTCATCGGCCGCGCGCTATGCGCGCGGCTCGCTGGGGCCGGCGTCGACTACGTCGCTGCCGTGCGAGCCGTCGCGTCAAACGACAGTGGGCAGGAGGCACGGGTGGCGCTGGGCGACTTCGCCGCGGCCGAATGGGGTGGCGTTACGAACGGGGTCGATGCGATCGTGCATCTCGCCGGACGCGCCCATGTCGCGCGCGGTAGCGCGGCCGATGCCTCGACCCCTTACATCGTCGCCAACGTGCATGTGACGCGGCGGCTCGCCGAAGCTGCGGCGCGCTCGGGCGTCCGCCGGATCGTGTTCGCGAGCACTGTCAAGGCGTATGGCGCGGCAAGCAAACCAGGCAGGCCGTTCCGCGTCGGTGACGCGGCGGCACCGCAGGATGCGTATGCCCGCAGCAAAGTAGAGGCCGAAGACGTGCTGCGTGAACTCGGTCGCGCGCACGGCGTCGAGGTGTTCGTGCTGCGTCTGCCGCTGACCTATGGGCCTGGCGTGAAGGGCAACTTTCTGAGTCTGCTCGAGGCCGTAGCCGCAGAGCGGCGCCTGCCAATCGCGGGCATCGCCAACCGTCGCAGCCTCCTGTATGTCGGCAACGCGGTAAGTGCGATCGAGGCGGCGCTGGGCGCGCCGGCTGTGCCCGACGAACCCCTGCCGATTGGCGATTCGGAAGTCGTGTCAACGCCCGAGCTCGCTGTCAGGCTGGCGCGCGCGCTGCGCGTCAACGCGCGCCTGTACCGGGTTCCGGCGCCATTCCTGCGCGGCGCGGCGAAGCTCGCCGGCCGCGGCGCCGATATGGACCGATTGCTCGATTCGTTCGAAATCGACGCTTCGCGCTTTGGCGAGCTGGCCGGCTGGTCGCCGCCACGCTCGCTTGACGAGGGGCTGGCGGCGACAGCCGCTTGGTGGCGACTGCGGCACGCGCTGTGAACACGGCGCGCGATACGCGCGTCGCGCCCGTTATAATCAGCAATTTCCAGTGGACGAAAACACGCGATGAGTATTCGCGCTTCAGGCCGTCGCGGCGATGAGCTGCGACCGGTTCGCATCACGCGCCATTACACGCGCCATGCAGAAGGCTCGGTGCTCATCGAATGTGGTGACACGCGCGTGGTCTGCACGGCGAGCGTCGAGGTGGGTGTGCCCCCGTTCCTCAAGGGTCAGGGACAGGGCTGGCTTACGGCGGAATACGGCATGCTGCCGCGCGCGACCAATACGCGCGCCCGCCGTGAGGCGGCCGAGGGTAGGCAATCGGGGCGGACGCAGGAGATTCAGCGGCTGATCGGCCGCAGCCTGCGCGCGGTTGCGGACCTGACGCAACTGGGCGAACGCACGATCCGCGTCGATTGCGACGTCATCCAGGCCGATGGCGGTACGCGTTGCGCTTCGATCACCGGGGCATTCGTTGCAGTGCGCGACGCCGTCGCTTGGTGCAAGGCCCAGGGACTGTTCGCCGGCGAGCCGCTCATCGACTTCGTCGCCGCGGTCTCGGTGGGAGTGGTGGACGGCGCACCGGCGCTCGATCTTGATTATGCCGAGGACGCGGATTGCAGTACCGACATGAACGTTGTCATGACCGGCCGCGGCGGGTTCGTCGAGATTCAGGGTACCGCGGAAGCTGCGCCGTTCACGCGTGCCGAGTTGGATACGCTCGTATCGCTTGCGGGCAACGGTATACGTGAGCTGATCGCGACGCAAAAGCGCTCGCTCGAGGCCGCGTGAGGCGCTCACGGAGAGACTTGCCGTGGCAATCTTTCCCCGCCTCGTCCTTGCCTCCGGCAACGAAGGGAAGCTGCGCGAATTCCGCCGCTTGCTGTCCCCGCTCCGCATCGAGGTCGTATCCCAGGCCGAGCTTGGCATCGCCGCGGCGGACGAGCCGCATTCGACCTTTGTCGAGAATGCGCTTGCCAAGGCGCGGCACGCGAGCGGCGCAGCCAACTTGCCCGCGCTCGCCGACGACTCGGGTGTGTGCGTCGCGGCGCTCGGCGGCGCGCCGGGCGTTCAGTCCGCGCGCTACGCGGGCGACCCTCGGTCTGACCGGCGCAACAACGAGAAACTCATTGCCGATCTCGCCGGAGTCGCCGACCGCCGCGCTCATTACTATTGCATGCTGGTGCTGTTCCGGCACGCCGGCGATCCGGAGCCGATTCTCGCAGAAGGACGCTGGGACGGAACGATTATCGACAGGGCGCGGGGTCAAGGAGGGTTCGGGTACGATCCATTCTTTCTCGACGCCGACACAGGCTTGACGGGAGCCGAGTTGCCGCTGGCGCAGAAGAACGAGCGCTCGCACCGTGGCCGGGCGATGCGGGCACTGATCGCGCGGCTCGCTGCGGAGGCCTAATGGAGGTCCGGACGACAGCGATCAGCTCGCCCGCGACGCCGCACTTTGTCGCCCCGCCGCCGCTCGCGTTGTACGTGCATATTCCCTGGTGCATCCGCAAGTGCCCCTATTGCGACTTCAACTCGCACGAGCAGCACGGCGAGTTGCCCGAGGCCGAGTATGTCGACGCGCTGATCGCCGATCTCGAATTCGCGTTGCCCTCGATTTGGGGCCGACGCGTCAGCTCGGTTTTCTTCGGCGGTGGCACGCCGAGCCTGTTTTCGGCAGGCGCGATCGACCGCATTCTGGCGGCGGTTCGCGCCCGCGTCCCGCTCGCGCCGGATGCCGAGGTAACGCTGGAGGCAAATCCGGGAACCTTCGAGCAAGCGAAGTTTGCGGGGCTCAAGGCCGCAGGCGTCAATCGGTTGTCGCTGGGCGTGCAAAGCTTCAATCCCGCGCACCTGCGCGCGCTTGGGCGCGTGCACGACGACCGGGAGGCGCGCACCGCCGCCGCGGCAGCCCTCGCCATCTTCGGCAACGTCAATCTGGATCTCATGTACGCGTTGCCCGGGCAAACGCCGGGCAATGCGCGTGCCGATGCCGCGGCGGCCCTCGAGTTTTCTCCTCCGCATCTTTCCTTCTACCAACTGACCATAGAGCCGAACACGATGTTCCATCGGTATCCGCCACCATTGCCCGATGACGACACGGCAGCCGAAATCGAGGATGCCATCGAAGGCGCGCTCACCAAGGCAGGGTATCGGCATTATGAAACGTCGGCCTTCGCGAGAACCGGGTGCCAGTGCAGTCATAACCTGAACTACTGGCAATTCGGCGACTATCTCGGCATCGGCGCGGGAGCGCATTCGAAGCTGTCGTTTCCGGAGCGCATCGTGCGGCAGCTGCGCCACAAGCAGCCGCGGCGTTATATCGAAGCGATGCGGCGTGGCGCACCGCTCGCCGAAGAACGGGGGGTCACGCGTGGCGATGTCGGCTTCGAATTCATGCTCAATGCGCTGCGACTGACTGACGGCTTTGCCGCCGCACTGTTTGCGGAGCGGACCGGATTCCCGCTCGCGATCGTGCAACGCCAGGTCGACGAAGCCGAGCGCCGGGGTTTGCTCGAGCGCGACCACGAGCGGATCCGGCCGACGCCGCTGGGGCGACGCTTCCTCAACGATCTGCAGGCAATCTTTCTGCCACCTGTGTCGGCGCACGGCGCGGCCACGGCGAGCGTGCCGGCACCGTCGACGTCATGAGCGAGCGGCTGCACGCGCTGTCGCTAATCGATGCGGCCGCAGCGCTGCGTTCCGGGCTGACGACCAGCGAAAGTCTCACGCGCGAGCTGCTCGACCGCATCGCCGCGACCGACGCCAATGTGCAGGCATGGGCCTACCTTGATACCGAGGCGGCCCTCGACGCGGCGCGCAGGTCGGACGGCGAGCGCGCCGCTGGCTCCGCAACGGGGCTTTTGGCGGGCATCGGGATCGGCGTAAAGGACGTCGTCGCGACCGCGGATCAGCCAACTCAACTCGGCTCGCCGATCTACGCCGGCGCTAGACCGATGTTCGACGCCGAGTGCGTGCAACGGCTGCGCGGGGCGGGTGGATTCGTGCTTGGTAAGACGGTGACCACCGAGTTCGCGTTCCTGTACCCTGGCAAGACGCGCAACCCTTGGAATGCCGCGCACACACCCGGCGGTTCGTCTTCCGGCTCGGCCGCAGCCGTGGCCCTCGGGCAGGTTGCAGGGGCAATCGGCACGCAGACCAACGGCTCGGTGATCCGGCCGGCAGCCTATTGCGGCGTTGTCGGCTTCAAGCCGACCCTCGACGCGCTGCCGTTCGCGGGAATCAATCTCCGTAGCCCGACGCTCGATACGCTCGGCGTGTTCGCGCGCAGTGTCGCGGATTGCGCGCTGCTGGCAGCGTGCTTGGCCGAGCCCGGCCGCATCGCCGCCGCGATCGAGCCGCCAGCGCGGCCGCCGCGACTCGCCGTGCTCGACGGATTTCCCTGGGTCGCACCGGGTGCCGAGCAGGAGCGAGCCATGCATGGGGCGCTCTCGAAGTTGCGCGACGCCGGAGCAATCCTCACGACGGCCGCTCTTCCGGGAAACTGGCACGACGCGCAGCGCGTCCATCGCCTGATCATGCTCTACGAGGCCGTACCGCAGCTCGGTGAACTGCAGGCGCGGGAACGCGCGCGCATGTCGGACAAGCTCAACGCCGCGCTCGACGAAGGACGGGAAATCGGCGCCACGGCCTATGCGGCCGCGCTTGGGCGCCGCGCCGCCCTGATCGCCGAGGCGACGGAATGGATGGCGCCATTCGATGCCATCGCATCCCCGCCGGTGCCGGCGGCTGCACCCGCCGACCTCACCCAGACCGGTGATCCGTCGTGTTGCACGTTCTGGTCGCTGCTCGGCTTCCCGGCCGCCAGCATCCCGATTGCGATGACGAATAACGGCCTGCCGCTAGGGCTGCAGCTGGCGGCGAGCGCCGGCGGCGACGAGCGTCTGCTCGCGGTCACGCAATGGTGCGAAGCATGCTTGCCATTCGGGGGCCTGCTGTGAAGCGCGCCAAGCAGCATGCACCGCGTCGACCGCGCAATCCCGTTGCACGCTCGCCGCTGCTCGGTAAGGGCGGAGCGCACGGCCGATCGACGGCCGCCAAGCGCCGGCGGGCCAGGGTCGAATTGTTGAAACAGAGCCGCGAGACCGAGCCGGACGCATGACTCTTTCGCGCCGTGATCTCGAAGAAGGCCGCATGCGCGCGGTCTATGTGGCGGCGATCGACCCGAGCCACGCCCTGACCGACGAGGAACTTGCCGCATCTCTGAACGCGACCTTGAAGTGCAAACCGCCCGGCTCCGGCTGGTGGGTATTTGCGTACGGCTCGCTGCTGTGGAATCCCCTTTTCCCATTTGACGAAGCGCGGCCTGCAACTCTGAGCGGACGACACCGGCGATTCTGTCTTTGGTCGCTGGCTTCGCGCGGGACATCGAATCAACCCGGGCTGGTGCTGGGCCTCGATCGCGGCGGCTCATGTCACGGCGTCGTCTACAAGCTGCCTGCGCGCCTTGCGAAAGAGGAGCTCATGCTCCTGTGGCGGCGCGAGATGGTGCTTGGCGCCTATCGGCCGCTCTGGGTGACGGTGCGTTGCGGGCACGCGCCACTGATCGCGCTCGCCTTCGTCGTCGATCGGGGGCACCGCCAATACACCGGCAAACTCACACTCGGTGAACAGGCTGAGGTTCTGTCCAGCGCGGCAGGTGCATTCGGTTCGTCGGCGGATTACCTGGAGCGCGCGCGTGTCGCGCTCATCACCCATGGCATCGTCGATCCCTATCTGGAGCGGCTTGCGCTACTCGTCGCGCGGCGCCGGCGTTGCATCGCTCCGTCGCCGTCGACGGGCGAAACGAAGTAAGCAGCATTCCGGGCGGCACGGGCGGCAGTTTCGGGGACGCTCGATCCAGGCCCGTTGCGCCTTCGCGAGCCGGTTGCCGACTCACAGTGCCACGTGCCGACCACCGTCGACATTGATGGTCTCGCCGGTGACGTAGGTCGCTTCGGCGAGTAGAAAATGCACCGCTTTGGCGATGTCCTCAGGTGTGCCCTCGCGCTTGAGTGGCGTGTGCGAAATGATTCTCTGCCGCGACAACTCGTCGAACGTGTCGTCGTCGGGCCACAAAATCGGCCCGGGGGCCACCGCATTGACGCGGATCTCGGGCGCAAGCTCGCGTGCGAGCGAGCGCGTGAGGCCGACAAGCCCGGCCTTGGCGACGCTGTAGAGCACGTAGTTTTTCAGCGGCCGCTCGGCATGGATGTCGGTGATGTTGACGATCGCCCCCTGGGTCTTCTTGAGCGCGGGCGCGGCCGCCTGGGCGATGAACAGCGGCGCGCGAAGATTGGCGCCGATAAGAGTCTCCCAGTCGTCAGGGGTAATTTCGCCGACGGGTGTCGGATAGAAGGTCGCCGCGTTGTTGACCACCGCGTCGAGACGGCCGAAGATTTGCACCGTCTGATCGATTAGCGAGGGCAGCTTGCCGAGATCGAGCAGATCGGCCTGGATCAGCGCCACCGAGTCCTTGCGTTGGTGATTGAGCTCCGCCTGCAGCAGCCTGGCCTCGCCCGCTGAGGCGCGATAGTGCAGCATCAGGTTCGCGCCGGCGGCGTGCAGCCGTCTGCAGATAGTGGCGCCGAGGCGTTTGGCCCCTCCCGTGATCAAGACGACTTTGCCCTGCACGTGGCGCTCCGGCTACACTCCCCTCGACCTGTCAATCTAGCACATCGATGTCCGCGGCTCCACTCGATGCACGCCCCTCCGGCTTGCCGCCGCCATCCGCCGCGGAACGCGAGCACAGCGATCGCGTTGTCGCACACCTCGTGCACATGATCGCCGAGGCGGAGGGCTGGATCTCCTTTGCCGACTACATGCACGCAGCACTCTACGCGCCCGGCCTTGGATATTACGCCGCCGGCGCGCACAAGCTTGGACCGGCGGGTGATTTCGTGACTGCGCCGGAGCTTACGCCGCTTTTCGGGCAGGCGTTGGCGCCCCAGCTCGCGCAGGTGCTCACGCAGGTTGCCGACGGCGAGATTATCGAGGTTGGGCCCGGCAGCGGCTGTCTCGCGGCCGACGTGCTGACCACATTGGCGGAGCAAGACGCGCTGCCCGCGCGCTACCTGTTGCTCGAAGTAAGCCCCGACCTGCGCGAGCGGCAACGTCGGTTTCTGGCGGCGCGCGTCCCCGAGCTCATGCCGCGCGTGCTCTGGATCGATAGGCTGCCGGAGCCGTGGCGCGGCGCCGTCATCGCCAACGAGGTCCTCGACGCTGTCCCGGCGCACCTGGTCGCACGTCGCGGCGGAGCATGGTTCGAGCGTGGCGTAACCGTCGACGCCACAACCCGCCTCGCATTCTGCGACCGTCCGCTGGCGCCGGGGTTGCTGCGCAACATGGCCGAGGAGCGCTTTCCCGCTGGCGGCGACTACACCTCGGAGGTGAACCCGGCTGCTGAAGCGCTGGTGACGACCATCGGCCGCGGCTGCGACCGGGGCCTCATGCTGCTTGTCGACTACGGTTTTCCCGCAGCCGAGTATTACCATCCCCAGCGCGATGCCGGCACGTTAATGGCTCACTATCGCCATCGGGCACTCGCTGACCCGTTCTCCTACCCCGGACTGGTCGACATGACCGCGCACGTCGATTTTAGCGCCGTCGCGCGCGCGGGGCTTGCCGGAGGCATGACCGTTGCCGGTTTTACGTCGCAGGCACAGTTTCTCGTCGCGTGCGGCTTGCTCGATGCGCTCGCCCGCAGCGGCGATCCGCAGTCCGCGGCGTATCTGCGCGCCGCGAATGCCGTGCAGAAGCTCACTTCGGCGGCGGAAATGGGTGAGCTGTTCAAGGCGCTGGCGTTGACACGCGAGCTCGACATCGAGCTCGTCGGTTTCCGCGACGGCGACCGCAGCCACCGCCTGTAGACTCGCGTGCGGGCGATCCAGGCTCAGTGGGCCCCAGCCGCCGCGTCCGCGGAGGCACCGGACTTGACCGGACGGGCGAGCCAGATCACGCCGATCAACAGCATGAACAGCACGGCCGAGGCCAGGAAGATGTCGTTGGCCGAAAGCATGAATGCCTGCTGATCGACCAGTCGGTTTACCAGCGCCGTCCCCTGCGCTGCGTCGAGGCCGCCCGCCTGGAGGCTTGCGAACGCCTGCGTCGCCGAAGGGTCATAGCGCGTGATGTGCTCGACGAGTTGCGCGTGATGAAGGCTCGCGCGCCGGTCCCAGAGCGTGGTGACGATCGAGGTGCCGAAGGATCCCGCAGTGATGCGGGCGAAATTGAACAAACCGGACGCCGCCGGGATGCGCGATGGCGCAAGCCCGGACAAAGCCAGGGTGATGAGCGGGATAAAGAACACCGCCAGTGAAACGCCCTGCACGACGGTGGGCACAATCAGCGTGGCGAAGTCGGCATCGGTGTTGAAGTGCGAGCGCATCACGAGCACCACCGCGAGTACCGCGAACGCGCCGGTAGCAAACCAGCGGGGATCGACCTTGTCGATGTTGCGGCCAACCAGCGGCGTGAGCAAAATCGCGAAAATTCCCACCGGCGCGAGCACCATGCCGGCCATCGTCGCCGTGTAGCCCATGTATTGCTGGAGCCACAGCGGCAGCAGCACGACATTGCCGAAAAACGTTCCGTAACCCAGCGACATGGCCAGCGTGCTGGTCCAGAAATTGCGCCTGCCGAACAGGCGCAGGTCGACTACCGGGTGCCGGTCGGTCAGCTCCCAAACGACGAAGATTGCGACGCCCACGACGGCCACGACCGCGAGCGTCACGATCTGCCACGACTGGAACCAGTCGAGGTCTTTGCCGCGGTCGAGCATGAGTTGCATCGCGCCGACCCAAAGGACGAGCAAACCCAGGCCGACCGCATCGATCGGAAGTCGGACCGTTGGCGTCTCGCGCTTCTGGTAGAGGAACCAGGTCGCCGCCGCCGCGGCGAGCCCGACCGGGACGTTGATGTAGAAGATCCACGGCCAAGCGATGTTGTCGGTGATCCAACCGCCGAGCAGCGGTCCGACGACCGGTGCGACCAGCGTTGTGATCGACCAAGCCGCCAGTGCGCTGCCAGCCTTTGCCTTCGGATAGCTCGACAGCAGCAGCGACTGCGACAACGGAATCATCGGGCCCGCGACCGCTCCCTGGATGACGCGAAAGAAGATCAGATATCCCAGCGACGGCGCGAGCCCGCATAGAAACGACGCGAGCACGAACAGCAGCACCGACGCAGTGAACAGGCGCACTTGGCCGTAGCGCTGTGTCAGCCAGCCGGTCAGCGGCAACGAGATGGCGTTGGCGACGGCGAACGAGGTGATGACCCAGGTGCCCTGGTCGGGCGACACGCCCAGATCGCCCGCCATCGCCGGAATCGATACGTTCGCGATCGACGTGTCGAGCACGTTCATGAACGTTGCCAACGACAAGGCGACGGTGCCGAGCGCGAGCGCCCCACCGTGCAGCGGCGGCGGAGGTTGGACCTCATCGTGGGCCAGCGTCGTGTCGGCCATGGCGGTGCTCGCCTCGCTCCGGCTCTACAGGGTCGGAGGATGCGCCGCGGCGAGGTCGGGCAACCCCTTGAAGCCGGCGAGGTGTCCGAGCGGCGCGTCATTGCGCAGTGTCCGGTCCTGGGTGAGACGGGCGGGGCCGCCTTCGTTGGCCGCGATAATCGTCTTCACGCGTTCGTCGGCGATCGAGTCGAGTGAACCGAAAACGTCGGTTGCGTATGCGGGGACGCTGCGCGCGAATTGCGGCAAGCGGTCGCCGCGGCGATCATGGGTGTCGACTTCGACTTGCATCGACAATCCGATCTGCAGCGGATGCGCGGCGAGCTCGCGCTCGTCGAACGCGATGCGCACGGGGACGCGTTGCACGACCTTGATCCAGTTGCCGGTGGCGTTCTGCGCCGGAAGCAGGGCGAACGCTGACCCGGTGCCGGCACCGAAGCCAGCGACTTTGCCGTGGTATTCGACTCTGCTGCCGTAGAGATCGGCGTTCAGCGTAACCGGCTGACCGACGCGCATGCCGGCGAGCTGCGGCTCCTTGAAGTTGGCGTCTACCCACACCTGGTCGAGCGGAACGATCGCCATCAGCGGGGCGCCCGGGCTCACGCGTTGCCCGAGTTGCACCGTGCGCTTGGCGACGAAGCCGGCGACGGGAGCGGGCAGGGCGGTGCGCGCATACGTCAGATACGCATCGCGGACGCGCGCGCTCGCATTTCGAACGTCAGGGTGGTTGTCTACGGTTGTGCGGTCGACTCGAACTCGATTGGCCTCAAGCTGCTGCTGCGCCGCAAGCAATGCCGCCTTGGCGCTGTCGAACGCATCGCGCGCGTGCTGCATTTCTTCACCGGAAATTGCCCCGGAGCTCGCCAGCCGCTGCCGGCGCGCGAGGTCCTCGCTCGCCCGGTCGAGGTCGGACTGCCGCATCGCAACGGTGGCCTGCAGCTGCGCTGACGTCGCGAAAAGGCTCCGCACTTCGCGCACGGTCTTGGCGAGTTGCGCTTCCGCCTCGTCGAGCGCGACCTTGGCGTCGGCCTGATCGAGCTGCACCAGCGGTTGGCCGGCTTTGACAAACTGCGTATCGTCGGCACCAATGCCAATCACCGTACCGGAAATCTGCGGCGTGATCTGCACTACATTGCCGCTGACGTACGCGTCGTCGGTTGACTGCAGGTAGCGCAGGGCGAGCGCCCAGTACGCGCCGTAGGCGATGCCGATTACCGCGAATACCCCGATGACGATGGCGAGCCACCGCTTGCGGGTCGTTTCGAGCGCGGGGGTCGGGGATACTTGAGTAGTGTTTGTCATGGAGTCTTTCCTTGGCTCGAATCTAGTGAAGAATCGCTACCGGCAGCGCGCTGGCGGCCGCGCCGTCATCGGACAAGCAACCGGCGTTCGTGTCGGCAAGAAGCGGCGGCGCTTGCCGAAGCGCCCACGATTCGCCGTGGATGATGGCCAGAGCGACCGCGATTGCAAGCGCGGTCGTGGCAAGCGGCCGGCCCAGACGGCGCCAAAATGCCTGGGCAGGTCCCGCGGCGGCGTCGAGGAGCGGGGTATCGTTTCCCATGGCTGATCTCAGCGCGCGGCGGCGACCGGGATGGCGGGGTCGGTGAAACCACCGCCGAGCGCGCGCACCAGATCGATGGAGAGGTCCAGATCGCGGGCGCGCAAATCCGCGTCGAGGCTCTGCTGCGCGAGCAGCGGCGATTCCGCGCTCAGCACCTGTAGGTAGTTTCCGATCCCTTCGCGATAACGCAGCAGCGCCAGGTCGTAGGCTTCCTGCGCGTCGGCGAGCGCCAGCGCCTGCTCCCGGCGCTGGGCGTCGACGCTGGCGAACGAGGTCAACTGGTCGACGATGTCGCGCAAGGCATCGGCCAGCAACGCGTTGTACTGTTCGACGGCGATGTCGTAGTCGGCATTGGTCCCGGCGAGATTGCCGCGCAGGCGACCGCCTTCGAAGATCGGTAGGCTGACCGCCGGACCTATACCCATCATGCGGCTCGCGGCGCTCAGGAAGCCCGCCGGCCCGAGGCTCTGCAGGCCGATGAAGGCAACGAGGTTCACGTTGGGATAGAACGCGGCCTTTGCGCTGGTGATGTCCTTCTGCGCGGCTTCGATGCGCCAACGCTGGGCGGCGATGTCCGGACGCCGGCCGATGAGTTCGGCCGGAACGATCGAGGGCAGGGCTGGCGCGCGCAGCGCATCCGCGGCGGGCCGCGCAATCGCGAGCCCCCGATCGGGACCGGCGCCGAGCAGGACAGCCAGCGCATCACGCGTGATACCGATCGTTTCCTGCAATTGGGCGATCTGCTCTCGCGTCGCGGGCAGCGCGGCTTCGGCCTGCTTGACCTCGAGGCGCGAGTCGATGCCGGCGGCGTTGCGATCGCGAGTCAGCGCGTAGATCTGCTCGCGCTCTTTCAGGGTCGCCTGCGCAACGTCGAGTTCCAGGTACGCGCGCTGCAACTGCACATAGGCATGTGCGACATTGACCGACAGCGCGAGACGCGCAGCATCTGCGTCGATCTCGGCCGCGCGTGCCCGCCCCAGCGCGCTTTCATACGCGGCGCGATTCTTGCCCCAGAAGTCGACTTCCCAGTCGAGCGTTGCCTGCAGTTGATGCAGCGTTCCCCAGCGGCCGTTGAACGGCGGCGGCGTCAGGCCGTGCTCGGGCGTCCGCTCCCGGGTAATTTCGAAGTCACCATTCACCTGCGGATACAGCGCCGCTTTCGCTGTCGCGGCGAAGGCAAGTGCCTTGCGGGTGCGCGCCTCTGCGACGCGCAGCGTCGGGTTTCCCGCGAGGGCCTCATCGACCAGCGCATCAAGCTGGCGGTCGTTGAACTGGGTCCACCAGTCGTCGCGCGGCCACGCGGACGGCGACAGCGCCACGGCTGCGAGCGACTTCTCCGCGGCAAGACTGCTCGCGTCGCGCAACGATGCCTCGGTCGACAAGCCGTTCGTGCTGGCGCAACCGGCGAGGAACAGCGCCACTATCAGCGCTCCGAATTCGTGGCCAAGAGCAATTTTCATCTCACGTTTTCACGGGCTTGTGGTTGTAGAGCCACAGCAGCAGCGCGAACAGCGAGCCGCCGGGCAGGATGAGTTCCACCAGCAGATAGGGTCCGAGCGAGCGGAGGCTAGCCGGGAGAAAACCGAGCAGCCGTTGCATCCAGGACAAGACCGAGACTTTCATTGCCGTTCCTTAGTTAGAGCTACTTATTGCCCTGGCTGGCACTGCCAAGCCTGTAACTGCCTAGGCAAATCATAGGGTAAAAAAATCACCCGTTATCAACCATGCGCTGCAACAGACTCTCTAATTGCTGCGCTTCAGTTCGGGTAAAGCCTTCCAGTTTACGATTGATCACCTTGGCAGCCGTTTCGATAAGCTTGGGGTAAACCGCCTTTCCTTCCTCGGTTAGGGCCAGCTTGACCACCCGCCGGTCGTCCGGGCAACGAACCCGCTGCACCAGGCCTTTGCGTTCCAGCCGATCGAGCATGCGGGTCATCGCACCCGGGTCGTACGACACACCCTTGCATAGGCCGGCTGCCGAATCCACGCCGTTCGCGAGGCCCACCAAAATGACGTACTGCGCGGCCGAGATGTCGTAGGGCGCGAGCTCGGCATCGAGTGCTTCGGACAACTTGCCCTTCACTCGCGCCAGCAACCCACCGATTGCGGTTTTGGGGTTGAAGGTCTTGGGATCGTAGATCTGCGTCATCGCTGCTTCCTTGCAGTTGGTACGCATAATATATTGCCTAGGCAGTACTTGTCAAGGCCTTTATTGTCAGTGAGACCTGAATGCGTCCATCGCAGGAATGGTTAATAGATTGATTTTATTTGCGTTACCGTTCCATTGCCGCCTATGCGGCAGTCGTGCCACCGTCAACAGCGACGATCTGCCCGGTGATGAACGCGCTCGCGT